>Ga0207646_10000607_pt1 | contig 46557 bp, 37 predicted proteins | sample KBSK5502metaG_FD_184343 | JGI IMG/M metagenome (GOLD analysis project Ga0207646, IMG submission 184343) | Corn, switchgrass and miscanthus rhizosphere microbial communities from Kellogg Biological Station, Michigan, USA - KBS K5-50-2 metaG... | ecosystem: Host-associated > Plants > Roots >...
GGCTAGGTTTGGTGTCACTGCTGGACCAACTACGAAAGTTTCAATTTTCAACGTGAACCGCCGGATGCGGAACCGCACGTCCGGTGGTGTGGGAGGACGGGAGCCGCGAGGCTCCCTCCTACCCGATTGCCTCAGTCGGCACCCGACCGCAGACCTGTCGGGAACTTCTCTTCACCGACGTTTGGAGTACCGGCTTCAGCCGTACTCCAAACGCCGTAGACGCAAATGAAATCTGCTCTAACAGATGTCTGGTGAGAGTTTCTTTCTACTTTTAAGGTTTGCTCAAGAACCTCTTGATGCCGTTCTGGCAATCCTCGGTCATCCGGGCGATGGCGTTGAGGTCAACGCCAGCGCGGAGCGCCTGCTCGAAGCTCATAGCGTCGGTGTGGTAGAGAAGGTACTTCGTCAGCCTGACGGCTGAGGCGCTGACTTGGGCGACTTCGGCGGCGAACTTGGCGACCTCGGTTTCAAAATCGGCGTCCTCCGCGAGCCGGTTGATGAAGCCGATGCGCTCGGCCTCGGCGGCCGACAGCGTCTTGCCGGTGGCGAGTAGTTCGAAGGCCCGCTTCTCGCCGAGGTTGCGCCGCGCGATGGCCATGACCATCGCGGGCACAAACCCGAGCTTGACCTCGGTGTAGGAGAACTGCGCTGAGCGTGAGGCGATCACCAGGTCGCAGGCCGAGGCCAGCCCGGCGCCGCCTGCCAGCGCCCGCCCGTGGACGGCGGCGATGATCGGCTTCTTGAGCTGGCGCATCTGGAGGAAGAGCGCGGCCAGTTGGGCGGCATCGTCGATGTTTTCGAGGATCGAGGCGCGCGAAATCTTGTCGAGTTGGGCGAGGTCGGCGCCCGCGCAAAAGTCTTGGCCGGCGCCGCCGAGGACGATGACCCGCCCGCGCTCATCGCCTTCAGCTTCGGCGAGCGCCGTCTTGAGTTCGCCGACGATCTGTTCGCCGAGCGCGTTGCGCTTCTCGGGCCGGTTGAGTGTGAGGCGGATGACGCCCTCCCGGGGATCGTAGATAATCTGTTGGTAGTCGGCCATCACTACTCCTCCGTCCTCAGGCCTGTGGCGGCGGCTCTAGCTTGTCGATCCGGCGGTGGGCGTAGTCAATATCCGCACGCACCTCAATCACGTCTTTCGCCAGCGTCGCCACCTCCCGCTTGAAGTCGCGAAAGCCATCCTGCACCTCTTGCCGGAGGGCGGCGATCTCAGCCAGGGCTCGTTCCCAGATCGGGCGCGTGTTGAGTTTCTGGTCGGCCAGCGCCGCCTCAATCGCGGACACGCGTCCATTCAAAATTCTCAGCTCACCGATCACAAAGTCGAGCTTCTGGTCAGTCGTCAGTAGTTTGGTCTCGTCTTCACTCATTTCAGGCTCCTTTCATTCCTCACCGGACGCTCCCAATTTTACAACAGTTTCCCTCACGTAGTAACGAATTCATTCGTTGAGCTTGGCCGAACGAATCAATTCATGACTACGTGGCCGCTCCTCACTGTAAAGGGCAGCGATGGCTTTCTTCTTCTTGCGTCCCGCCTCGGCCTTCGCCCCTTCCGCTTTGACGAGCGTCGCGGTGATCGTGCCGGAAACGGTCTTGGCGACGAGCCGCACCGGTGTGTGACGTTCGTCGTCGGTTACCCACATCGTCATCTCGCCGGGGCGCGTGAAGATACGGCCGGGGCCGAAGAGTTTCGGCTCGACCTTGAGGGTGCGAAACTTGCCCAGCTCGGTCTTGAGCTTTTCGCGTTTGCCGATGACGACCTCGAACGGGTAGTTCTCCGCGTCGTGGCTGACCGGGAAGCGCACCACCTCGCCCTCCTTCAGCTTTTGCAGCCTGAGGAAGTAGAAGGCCGAGAGCAGGTCGAGCGTGCCGTCTTCCACCGTCAGCGTCTTCTCCTGGGCTGGCGCCTGCGGCTTGTTGACATCGACGATAGTGTACTTCACCGACTGATGTTCGCGGTCGAAGACGGCCGTCTGCCGGGTGTGACGCTTACCCTCTTCGAGTTCCTTGAAGGTCAGCCGCGCGCCGAAATCCCTGGCGTCGACCAAGGTCTCGAAGCGGTCATTGACGTTGAGGTTGAACAGTCTGACGAGCAACCCTTTGGAGCCAGCCTCGGCGTGCAGGCGGATCAGGCGGTCATCTTCCTTGGGCCTGAAGTCTACGTTCACGCCCTCAAGCACTGGGCTGGTCTGGGGGCCGACGAACTCGAAGGTGATGGTGCCGACCGTGGCGTAGATGGGGAAGCGCGAGAGCTTGATCTCATAGACCAGCTTCTCCCCGGCCGCAATCGGCAGCGGCGATTTGAAATCACGCCGCAGCACCGCGCTGGTTTTATCGTCTCCCGCCTCGGCCTTTGGCCCGCCCACTGGCTGACATCGGGATCCCTTTTGTAACCAGTAGGCGTCAGCCACCGGCGCGCTCGCGCTGCCAGCGGCAAATAGGAAAAGGAGTGAAGCGATGAGGAGTCTTTTCATCTCAGTCATTCGGAACCGTTGATGATCTGCCCGCTTCCCAGCCAAAAGCCGTCGAAAGCTCCAGCCGCTTTCAGCGCCAGGATCACAACGATCACAGCCAGCCCGATCAACGCACGGTACTCGCGGTGGCGGAGGTAGAGTCGATGATCGAAGCTACGCTGCCCGCCCGCCCGGTACGGAGTCAGCCGCGGCACGAACAATGGCACGCGCTCGGCGTAACGTGCGTAGTCATCGCCGAAGAGTCGTTGAATGTGTGCCGCCTCGGCCTGCATCACGGGCCAGTAGATGGCTAGGAAGAAGCCAACGAGCAGCAAGCCCAACCACCAACTGCCGCCGCTCACCGCGCAACCCGCCAGCATCACGAAGCTGCCGAGGTAAAGTGGATTGCGAGTGTAAGCGTAGGGGCCCGCGGTCGCCAACTCAGCATTCTTTCTGAGATGCCCGGATGCCCACCCCCTGATCACAATGCCGCAGAGCGAGACGGGAACCCCGACGGCCAGCGAGCGCCACGATGGGCGGGAGCAGACAATGAATAGCGCCGCCGTGATAAAGCCCAACGGCACACGCCAGCGTTGCAGGGTTGCTCGTGTCGCAGCTCCACTGATCAATTGGTTATTTTGCCCGGTCATAAGGAACGCTGAGCAATGAACGGAGAGGGCTGATTCCGCATTCCGCATTCCGCATTCATCATTCTCTTCGCGACCCCTTGCCAGACGGTCTCGACTGGAATCTTCATACAGGAAGTGTGGCTGCAACTCCGCCGGTAGCAGTCCACGCGACAATCGATGTCCCAGCGTTCGACCACGACGTCATCGGTCGCAAACGGCCCGTTGCGGCGCGAAGAGCTCGGGCCGTAGATGCCGACGACGGGCGTGTGCGCTGCCGCCGCCAGGTGCAACGGCCCGGTATCGCCGCCGATGAAGAGTGCCGCCCGCCGCGCCAGCGCGAAGAACTGCTTGAGCGTCGAAGCCAGCGTCACGGCTGCGCCGCTCCGCGTTTGGGCGACGACCGATTGAGCGAGCGCCTCCTCGCCCGGCCCGTAGGTGACGACTGAGCGCAGGCCGTATGCCCCCCAGAGCCGGTCGGCAATCGCGGCGAAGCCTGAAGTGGGCCAGAGCTTGGTCGGCCAGCCGCCGCCCGGATTGATCAGGGCGAACGCCTGCTTGAGTCTGCCCGCCTGCTCTTCGGCGAACTGTTCGTCCTCGCGAGAGAGGCCGATCGGGAATGCGTAATCACCGCCGGCCGGATAACCGAGGTGGGCGACCAGGCTCAAGTTCTTGCCGATGACATGCTCGCGATCATCGACCTCGACGCGCTCGGTCAGCAGCAGCGCGCTGGCGGGCTCGCGCAACGCATCGGGTACAAAGCCGACCCGGCGCGGGGCACGCGAGAGCCAGGCGATCATTCCCGATTTCAACAGGCCCTGAAAGTCGAGCGCCACATCGAACTGTTCGCCGCGCAACCGGGCGACGGCCTCGCGGATCGCCGCCCGCGTCTCTCCCTTCATCAAACTCTTTCGCCACCCTCGCGTGTCCACTTCGATCAGCGCGTCGAGGTCGGGGTTGTCGCGCAGGACCTGCGCCGCGCCGCCGCGCTCAACGACCCAGGCGAGATAGTTCGTGGGCGCCGCGCGCCGCAACGCGGCCAACGCCGGGAGCGTGTGAACCACGTCGCCGATGGACCCAAGTTTGACGATCAAGATCCGCATAAATCTTAGGGGACGTAAAAAACAACTTCCCGAATTGCGGCTGGCATCCATCGTGGGACAAGATGGCATCTTGTCCCACCTCAGGAAGTTAATCTTTTACGCGCCCTAGTGATGAAGTGTGAGCGATGAGCGATGAATAAAGCTCAGAGTCGGGATCTATCTTGGTTCATCGCTCATCGTTCACACTTCATCGTTCCGCAAAATCCACTTCACCGCATCCAGCAAATTCTCCGCGACGTGCTCGGGCTCTCTGGGCCAACTCCCGCGCTGGTATTCATACTCTCCCAGCCCGTAACCGGTGAGCACCAGCACTCCGCCAGCGCCGGCGCGATGGGCCATCTCGACATCTTTGTAGCGGTCGCCGATGACGAAGCACCGTGTCAGGTCGAGACCGAAGTCATCGGCCGCGCGTCGGAGCAGGCCCGGTCTCGGCTTGCGGCATTCGCAGTCCTGGCGGTAGGGCGCTTCACCCACCGTCGGGTGGTGAGGGCAGTAGTAGATGGCATCGAGTCGCGCGCCCTCTTGTTTGAGCGATTCCTCCAGCCGGGCATGAACCCTCCCGAGCAACTCCTCGGTAAAATAACCGCGCGCGACGCCGGATTGATTGGTGACCAGGATCGCGCGCCAGCCGGCCCGATTGATCAACCGCACGGCCTCAGCCGCAAACGGGAATGGCCGATAGCGCGAGAGGTGGTTGACGTAACCTACCTCCTCGCTCAGGGTGCCGTCACGGTCAATGAAGATCGCCCGGTCCATCGATAACCGCCTGCCTCCGCCCTCGCGCATTTCATCGGCTTGCGTTCTTTGCGCCTTTGCGCCTTTGCGAGAGATAGGTTCTCGCAAAGGCGCAAAGGCGCAAAGGCAAAACCGCACCAGTAAGGGCAAGAATAACCCACACTCAGGCAGGGGGCAAATGGCGTGATCTAGCGTGAGATGAACGAAACAAAGTTTGGAGTACCGACTTTAGTCGGCTGTCACATTGAGTGACGAAAACCCCGGCTCAAGCCGGTACTCCAAACACTAGGCCCTATTTGTTCGGGCTGGTCTGCGTATCAACGTCCGAAATAACGATCTCCACCCGCCGGTTGACTTGGCGGCCGGCAGCCGTGTCATTGCTGGCCACGGGCCTGGATTTGCCGAAGCCGCGAGTCGCAATGATGCGGTCGGACTTGAGCCCGCCTTGCAGCAAGTAGTCGCGCACCGACTCGGCCCGCGCCTGAGAAAGCTTCAGGTTGAGGTCTTCCGAGCCGACCGAATCCGTGTGCCCCTCGATCTCCATCCGGTAGTTGCCGGGGTAGGCGAGCAGGATGCCGGCCAACTTGCTGAGCTTCTCGCGGGCGCCGGGCTTGAGCGTGGCCTTGCCCGTGTCGAATAAGACGTCCGAGAGGTTGACGATCAGGCCGCGGGCCTCGCGCCTGGTCTCAAGGATTGCCGAGAGCGAGACGAAGAGGCGCTGCTGAGCTTCATCCCTTTCACGCTTCGCCTCATCGGCCTGGAGCTTTGCGCGCTCAGCTTCGATGCGTGCCAGTTCTTCATTGGCCTTAGCCTTATCGGCTTCGGTCTGTGCCTGCTCCACCCGCTGGCGTGCGGCTACGGCCTCACTCTCAGCCCGCCTCATCGCCTCTTGGTAAGCCGCTGCCGCTTGTTTCGCACGTTCGGCGTCGGCCTTGGCGCGGTCAGCCTCAGACTGAGCTTGGGCAATAGTGTCGCTCGCCGCGCGGCGTTCGGCATCTAGCCTGGCTTGAGCCCGGCGTTCACCGGCCGATTCGCGAGCAAGTTCGGCGAGCCGCATGACATCGCGGGCTACTCCGCTGTACTTCTCCTCATTCTTCCTCATGTCTTCGGCTTTGTAAGGCCGCGGCCAGCTCTGCTCCAGAGCCTCCAGCTTGACTTCGGCCAGGTGGAACTCTTGCTCAGCGTAGCGCGGAGCGCCGGCCCGCCGGGCGATCTCAACCGCGCGGCGTGCGCCCAGGACCAACAGCGGCGTGCTGTAGTCGGCCTCCAACGATGGCGAGTCCGCGGCCGAAACGACATACAGTGTCCCTGGGTCACCGCGGTACTCGATCTGGCTGCTCTCAATCCTCCCGCCCGTCCGTTTGCGCAGGCTGTTCTCCGCGACGATGACGGGGCTCGGGAGCTTGACCGCCGAGTGCGGCTCGGCCGTGATCATCAATCCGAAGGTCTGAAACTTCGCCGTCACGTCCTGATTCAATTTGACTCTGATCGGCAACTCGGCCAGGTTCTCGGCCTGACCCTCCGGCGCGATCGCCCACAGGATGAAGGTCGTGTAATAAGGTCCGAGCGACTGCGGGTGCGGCAGATTCTCCAACTCCAGCTTGACCCTCGCGCGGCCATGCTTGAACTCTACATCGGCCTTGCCCATCACTCGCGGGGCCAGCGCGGTGCCGACGATATTGACCGCCGTCTCCTTGTCTTCGATATACTTGACGGCCAGGATAGAACGCTTCGCCACCATGACTTGCCCGGTAGTCACCTCTGTCGCCCGAGTTGATTGGGCGGCGACAGTCCCGGCAAGCATCAACAGCAGTAGTACGCTTGCAACGCTAAATATAACTCGTTTCATTTTGGTTATCCTCCTCATCATCTTACAGCGGTTTTCAGTTGAATGAACAGGAATGATCACAACCGTAGGGGCGCACCTGTGTGTGCGCCCTCGTTCGATCTCGTGAGCCAGGGCAGACACCCATGCCCCTACTCTTCACGCATCCGAAAACCGCTGTAGTCAATAGCTATAGCCTTCAAGAAAATGAATCTCGGCAGCGCGATGTCCCGCGACCTGTCAGGTTGCGGAGGCCACCGCAAAAGTCCTTTGACTTCCACCAAACCTGTTGACGAACGCATCCGCAACCTGACAGGTCGCGGGACATCCTTTCTCTTGAACTCTATAGCTCAAAGCGAGGGCCTGCATCGTGCAGCCCCCTTGGTCATAGCTAATAACTCGATTTGAAAAACACTACACTTGCACAAGCACGCTGAACTTATTAAATACATCTGCGTCCAGACCTGTGCTGTCCCTTCTGAAAGAGTGCAAATGTTATTCCATCTGGCGAGAAAATAAGGTTGGAGTTAATACCTGCGATTAGCTGAGTTGCTACTTCTAATTTTCAGACCGTGAAGCAGAGTTAATTCACCAGTGACTGGAACACCTGTTGCCTAATTCCCATGCTGACATAATCTCGGTCAGCGGATTCAGCTCAAGGTTTACGTTTACGGCTTTTAGGTTTGGATTTTGGTTTTGATGGATTGACCTTCACCCTCTCTAGTGAACGCCGTGCGATCTCAGCATTTGGCGATTTGAGTTTCTCAAAGATACTTAGAGCTTCACGGAATAGGCGTTCAGCTTCTGTCTTGTTACCCTCATCTTCTGCCAATGCTGCCAGATTGTGCAGGGTGCTTGCGATGCCGCTCTGGTTGCCGAGCTTCCTGTTGATCTCTAGGCTCTGCTCATAGAGTCGTCGCGCTTCGGCTGTGTCGCCTTGGGCTTGTGCCAATGCTGCCAGATTGTGCAGGGTGCTTGCGATGCCGCCCTGGTTGCCGAGTTTCTTTTTGATCTCTAGGCTCTGCTCATAGAGTCGTCGCGCTTCGGCTAACTCGCCTTGATCTTGTGCCAGCCTCCCCAACTGGTGCAGGGTGCTTGCGATGCCGTTCTGGTCGCCGAGTTTCTTTGCGATCTCCAGGCTCTGCTCATAGAGTCGCCGCGCTTCGGCTATCTCGCCTTGGTCTTGTGCCAATGCTGCCAGATTGTGCAGGGTGCTTGCGATGCCGCTCTGGTTGCCGAGCTTCTTTTCGATCTCCAGGCTCTGCTCGTAGAGTCGCCGCGCTTCGGCTGTGTCGCCTTGGTTTTGTGCCAACATCGCCAACTGGTGCAGGGAGCTTGCGATGACGCTCTGGTTGCCGAGTTTCTTGTTGATCTCCAGGCTCTGCTCATAGAGTCGTCGCGCTTCAGTCATCTCACCACGATCCTGGTATGTTATTGCAAGGTTATGGGCAAAACGGGCAATTGATTCCTCATCCTGAATACTACGCGCAGCATCTAGCGCTTGCTCGCCTCGCTGTATGGCTTCATCCCAATAGCCATGAACGCCAAGCAGGCCGTGCACGGGATTCGTCAATACATCCGCAATCACCATCACGCTCTCCCAACTCTTCAATCTGGATGCTTCATCCATCGCTCTCAGCACATTATCCTTCTCGATCTCCAACGCATCGAAATCTTCGGGTGTTGGTTGCGCATGCGCCCTAGCAAAGCGCAGAAAGTGAGCGACAAACCGTTGGCGGAACACTTCAGCGCTCTGATGTCTGGCGAGGCGTGATTTGGCCAACTCACGCGTCAACCCTTCGACGAGCAAGCGCTGATTGCCTTCACTCGTTTTGACCAGCCACAGCAAGGCTAGACGCCTCACCGCCTCGTTCAAGCGTTTCACGTCATCGCCAAAGCCAGCCACTTCGGCCAAGGCCGGGCGCGAGGCGCTCGGCACAAACAGCGAGAGCGCGAGCAAGGCGGCCTGGCCGTCCCCGACTAACTGGGGCAGATCGAAAGATCGGTCAAAGACGCGCCGCGCGGCATCGCCCTCGCCTTGCGCCAACTCATCCAAGACTGTGCGCGGTTCCTGCGCGGCATCGATCTGCGCGACTACCCATTGCAGGACGAGCGGGTTGGCTTCGGCCGTCCGAATGATGTGGTCGCGGTCCAGCCCGGCGAAAGCTTGCGAGTCGTGCGTCTGTCCGATCAAACGTTCCAAGTAGACGCGCGCTTCCTCCGGTGACATCGCGGCGATGGGGATGTTGCCGGCGCCGTCGATCTTCACCCGCGTGGTGATGAGCGCGGGGCAGGGGGCGCTGCGCCGTAGCCACTCCGCGCAGGGCGTCTGCTCTTCGGCCTTGATCGTCTCAAAGTTGTCGAGCACGATCAGCGCCGGGGCCGCCGCGAGCAACGCCCGCACCTGCTCCTTCTTCAGCTCCAAGGCCAACGTCCGCAGGTCAGCGTGGCCCAACTGCGTGGCGATCTCATCCAGGAGCGTGATGAAGTTGAAATCCACGCGCTGCTCCGGCCCGGTCCAGACGAGGCGCTGCGCGAAGACGCCGGCCAGTGCGCGCACCGCTTCGAGCGCCAGCGTCGTCTTGCCCACGCCGCCCGGCCCCCACAGCGCGACCAGTTGGTTCTTCTGCGGCGCGAGTTCATCCTTCAGCCTCTCCACCAGGTCACGTCCTTCTTTATCGCGCCGCGCAACGAACCCGACGATGGGAGGGCGGGGAAGGGAGAGAGTGGTGGAGGCAGAGAGCGGCGAGGAGGGGTCTGAGCCGCGGGGGAGCGACTCATCCTTGATGACGGCCAAAAGCTTGCGGTAGCCCTCTTCAAACCTGGCCGCATCTCTGAAATCAACATAGACGATCGGTTTCAGCAGCAGCGGGACCTCGCACGTGCGGAGGTACAAAGGGATCAAGCGATGTGCTCTTTCAGTGACGTCGATGTAGGTCTTCACCAGCCTTTCCAGCTTTACCCATTCGGAGTTCGCCGCATCTGGTGACATGATGAGGCCCAGCTTGCGGCTCTTGGGCAACGCCTCCTCGATCCGTTCGACAAAGTTCTCACCGGGGCGGATGTCCCACGGGGCGAAGAAGACTCGGAGTGGTCTGCCCTGCCACCTCTCTCGCTCGATGCGCCTGGCCAGGCTTTCGGCCCACTGCTCATCGATGTGGTTATAGCTGATGAAGAAATCGTACTCGTAGGTCAGGGCCTCTTCCACGGCTTGAACCTCCGCTCATCGGACTTGGTGCGCTCTGATGTCCCGCAAACTTTCCAGTTTGTGGCTGTCTCGCGGCAAGGGCTGATCAAAAGGCGAATGGCTGTTTGCGCAAGCCAGCAGCAGCTTGACAGTCTACTCTACATCCCGGCGAAAGCTGCAGTGAAATTTCAGCCAACGGCATGCGGGTGCGGTACGGGGAGCGTGAGCGACCTGCGCCTCGGTGCCGGCTCTTACCGCGGAAGCTCAGGTCGCTCACGCTCCCCGTACCGCACCGATTGATACTCGCGCTTCAAGTAAACGAGCGCCCGCTCGGCCACCTCATCGGCCGAAATGCGCGTCATGCAGCGGTGATCAATCGGGCATTCGCGCAGCATGCAGCGAGCGCATTCGATGCCCTCGGCCCGCACAATCGAGGCGCGCGGCCCGGTGGGTGCGGTGTTGCGGGCCACGCTGGATGGCATGAGTCAGCAGCGCGCTCCGTCCTTGAGTGGCGTAGCCGACCCGGAGGCGTGCCCCGCCGAGCCGAGCCAGGAGCGCCGCCTCGAAGGCATTCTGGAAGAGCAAGGCGAGGTCGAAGCGACGGCGGCGCAATGCCCACACCGTCTCGACAAAGACCGGCCAGCCTTCCTGACGGCGGTAGGTGAGCACTTCATCGATGAAAGCGGAAGACTCAAAGAGGCCGGCGGTGCGCGGCGTGGCGAGCAAGATGATGTGGGCGGCGGGGAAAGACGCGCGCAAACGGCGGAGCGCGGGCGTCGTCATCACCGCGTCCCCGATCCAATTCGTCCCGCGCACCAGGATGCGACTGATTGGGGTCTGGCTGGTTCCCATAGAGAAGAATGATTGTTACTGATGGGCACGGAATTTTCAATTGCGACCCACCGGCGGAGGTGTTCGTTGATTGCCACCAAGCGGCACACGCGCCCGGGCCGCCCAATTTAAGTGGTCCCGACGCTTACTCATCTGGCGGGTGTTGTGATATAAGTGGCCCTCTCAAGCACTGGCTTTTACCCGGTGCGGGGCACCCATCTTTGCGGGCAGGAGTCATGTCGGCACCCTTGATCTGCGCTTTCATCTGTTCTGCGCTTTGACCTCAACCGGAGGAGTTCGTATGCGGGTAGCTGAATGGCGGAAGAGATCCGCGGCTCTGGTGATGGCGGTGTGGCTCAGCCTGGTGCTGCTATCTCCGCCTCGCATCGAAGCCGAGCGCTTGCCGATCAAGGCTTACACCATCGCTGACGGCTTGGCGCACGACCGCGTTAGAAACATTATCCGCGATTCGCGCGGCTTCCTATGGATCTGCACCGCCGAAGGGCTGAGCCGCTTTGATGGTTACCGCTTCGTCAACTACGGCCTGGAGCACGGGCTGCCGAGCGCCACGGTCAATGACGTGCTCGAAACGCGCCGCGGCCAATATTGGGTCACCACCACCAATGGGGTCGCGCGCTTCAATCCAGCGGCCTCATCCGGCGGCGCGGGCAATGAATCAATCAGGATTGTGGTCGCGCCACGCTTCACGGCTTATCCCGTCGGCGACAATGTGCAGACCAGCAACGTCCATGTCCTCTATGAAGACCGCACGGGGCAGCTCTGGGCCGGCACCCACGGCGGGCTCTTCCGCTGGGAGGAGAACCAGGGGAGATTCAACCGCCTGGAGCAAGGTCTGCTCGCCCGACCCGATTGCGCGGTGCTGACCTTGACCGAAGATGCGGAAGGCAGCCTGTGGATCGGAAGCCATCTGGGCCTGATCCGGCGCCTACCCGATGGCCGAGTGCTCAACTACACCATGCGTTGGCCACAGAGCGGCGAAGGGGTGTTTACCTGGTTTGTGCAAGCCGACCGCGAGGGCCGGCTCTGGATGTGCCTGAACAAAGGATTGCTCGTGTTCCGTCCCGAACCTGCCGCCACGGCGGCGAGCGGCGCGCTTCCCTGGCGCTCACTCACACGCCAACCAACCTGCGTGCAGTCGCTCGACAGCCGCCAGCAGACAGATTGCGGGTTGCAGACCGCGGAATTCAATCATCCGCATCCCGCCTTCGGCATTCCGCATTTATCACTGGCTCCCGGTGAAGCTCGCTTCTATCTCGGCACAGCTTGGGGGATCCATGACACGGGGCAGGTCTTACACCAAACCTCCGGCGGGCAGATCTGGATCGCCACCTCGACCGGACTGTTCGCCTTCGATGGTGCGGCCTTTCGCCACTACACGACTGCCCATGGGTTGCGTGAGCACTCGCTCGTCGCCGTGAATGAGGACAGCGACGGCAATCTGTGGTTCGGCGGTCTCTCGACTGGCGCGATGAAGATCGTCCGGCAGGGGTTCACCAGTTTCACTGAAGCTGACGGCGTCGGCCACCTGCGCGTGGTCGGCATCGGTGAGGATCAGACGGGCGCGGTCTACGTCAGGAGCAGCAATTGGTTCATCAGCCGCTTCGATGGCCAGCGCTTCACGGCCATCCAGCCCGATCTTCCGCCGCCGATGCCGATGGCAGGTTGGAACTTTATCCAGATCAGCTTTCAGGATCACGCGGGAGAATGGTGGGTGCCGACCGAGCGCGGACTCTACCGCTTTCCGAAGGTAGACCGGATTGAGCAACTCGCCCATGCGCCGCCGATCGCCGTCTATACCACGCGCGACGGGCTGCCTGACAACTTTATCGGCTACTGCCTTGAAGATGCGCGGGGTGACCTCTGGCTCGGGGGCAGAGCGGAGGTAAAGTTAACGAGATGGGAACGCGCGACCAACACTTTCCATCCCTACACGACTGCGGATGGGTTGCCCTCGCTCTTCCCCGCAAGCTTCTGTCTAGACGTGAAGGGTGATCTCTGGGTCGGATTGGCTGAGGGCTTGGCCCGCTATCGAGCGGGCCGCTTCACCTATTGGACCGCCGCTGATGGGGTTCCGAAGGGTACGATCCGAAGTCTCTACTCTGATCACACTGGTCGGCTGTGGGTCGGCAGCACCTTGGGTGGGCTGGGCCGCATTGATGATCCAGGGGCGGACGCTCCGCGCTTCAAGACTTATACCATCGCGGACGGCTTGACCGGCAATAACGTGCGCTGCATCACGGAAGATGAATGGGGGCGCATCTACCTCGGCGTTGGACGTGGCGTGGACCGGCTGGATCCGGCCACGGGTCAGATCAAGCATTACACCACGACTGACGGTCTGGCCAACAGTTTCGTCAATGCGGCCTTTCGTGACCGCCAGGGTCATCTATGGTTCGGCATGCTGGAAGGATTGTCACACTTGATCCCGGAGCCTGACCGGCCCACGCCGCCCACGCCAGTCTGGATCAACGGGCTGCGCATCGCAGGCACGGCCTACCCGGTCTCAGAGTTGGGCGTGACGGAAATTTCAGTGCCGGCGCTGGATCCTAACCAGAATCTGATCCAAGTTGATTTCTTCGGCCTGAGCTTCTCGGCGGGCGAGCCGCTCCGCTATCAATATAAACTGGAAGGTGCCGGGCAGGATTGGAGCGCTCCGACCGAGCAGCGCACTCACGAGATGAGTCTGGGGCCGGGCAGCTATCGTTTCCTGGTGCGCGCGGCGCGGCCCGAGAGCAGGCTCAGCCCGGCGCCCGCCAGCGTTGCTTTTAGGATTCTGCCTCCGATTTGGCGGCGCTGGTGGTTTCTCACGCTGGCGGCGCTCTCAGCCGGTCTCCTGGGGTATGCCTTATATAGCTATCGCCTCGCCCGGTTGATTGCGCTCGAACGCGTCCGCATGCGCATCGCCACCGACCTGCACGACGACATCGGCGCGAGCCTTTCACGCATAGCGATTTTGAGCGAAGTAGTCAAACAGCAGACCGGCTCGCTCAATCTGCAAACGCACCGAGCCCTGACCGAGATCGCCGACTCGGCGCGCGGGTTGGTGGATGCGATGAGCGACATCGTCTGGTCCATTGATCCGCGCCGCGATGACTTGAAGAACCTCGTCATGCGCGTGCGGCAATTTGCCGCCGACGTGCTCGAAGTCCAAGGCGTCGAGTGGGACTTCACCGTCCCGCCCCGTCTGGAGCGGATCAAACTCGCGCCAGAGCAACGCCGCCACTTGTTTCTGATCTTCAAAGAAGCGCTCAACAACATTGCGCGCCACGCCCACTGCGCCACCGCCGCACTCAGCGTCTCGATGACGCATCACCAGTTGCTGGCCGAGATTCGCGACGACGGGCGCGGCTTAGCCGGCCAGCCGCCGAATGATCCGGCCACCAACGGGCGCGGGGGCAACGGGCTGCGCAATATGCAGGCGCGAGCGGCGGAGTTGGGCGGCAGGCTGGAGATCGCTTCCGCGCCCGGACAAGGGACACGCCTGAGGCTGACAATCCCCTTACGCAAGTAGGCGCATAAATATGCTCTGGGCAGACTAGGAAAAGTCCGCTAGCATGCGGCCTGGCCTTTTGAGAATTAAGTACCGCGAGCGGTAGCGAGCGTGGCTCCCGCCCGCAGATCAGCTCCGGGAGCACGCTCGCCACCGCTCGCGGTACTGACTCGACCATCCGAGCACTGAGTGGCCGGATTTAAGACCATCAGTTTGGTGGACCTCTCCCAGAAGTAATGTCATGTCAACCACCGAATCAATTCACGTCGCGATCGTCGAGGACGACCGCGCTTTGCGCGAAGGACTCGGCCTGCTCATCAACGCCACGCCCGGCTACCGTTGCCCCCGCACTTACGGCTCGGTCGAAGAGGCGTTGCGCGCGATGGGCGGCGGGGCGCCGGACGTGCTGCTGCTCGACATTCACTTGCCGGGGATGCTCGGCTCCGAGGGCATCAGGGTGTTGCGCGAGAAGTATCCGGCGATGCAGATCCTCATGCTCACCATCTACGCCGAGCAGGACAAGGTGTTTGAATCCATCTGCAACGGCGCCTGCGGCTACCTCTTGAAGAAGACGCCGCCGGCCAAGTTGCTCGAAGCGATTCGCGAGGCGCACGAGGGCGGGGCGCCGATGTCGCCCGAGATCGCGCGCCAGGTGGTCACGCTCTTTCAAAAGACCGGGCCGCCCGCGAAGCTCGACGAACAACTCACGCCGCAGGAGGTGCGCTTGCTCCAAATGCTCGCCGAAGGCTACAGCTACCAGGGCGCGGCGGGCCAGCTTCACATCAGCATCAACACGGTGCGCAACTACATCCGCAGCATCTACGAAAAGCTCCACGTCCACTCGAAGAATGAAGCGGTGAGCAAAGCCTTGCGCAACCGCATCATCTTCTAATCAGACTACACAAGATTGGGACACGTGCCGGTACAGTACAGGGAGCGGTAGCGACCTGGTCACTGCCTAACATACGCCTCAGGAGTCAACCAGCTACCGCTCCCTGTACTGTACCAATCTGGCGTGCGCTCCCAGGAAAATTTTTCTCAAAAAAAACGCATAAACGTGCTCTGCACAGCCGCTCTCAAGCCGCGTATGCTGCCCTCACATTGAGCGAGGCGCTCAGTGAAGACAAGCAGAGATCAGAGAAGGGTTGGCCGAGCGGCCAACAGCAACCAAAACATCATCCGGCGAGTGATGAGCTTCCATCTTCGCCATCGCGACCTCACCGAGGTCAGAAAGGACAAAAGCTATGAAAACCACTTATGTTGATCAGGTCGAACTGGACGTTGAGGAGATCGAGGAAGTGATCGCTCCGGCCTTGGCTCCCAACCATAACGAGACACTCACCGTTGATCTGGAGGTCGAAGAGATCGAGGAAGTGATCGCCCCGGCCTTGGTTGACAACCACAATGAGACACTCGCCGTCGATCTGGAGGTCGAGGAGATCGAGGAAGTGATCGCTCCGGGCCTTATTGACAACCACAACGAGACGCTCGCGGTGGACCTGGAGTTCGAGGAGATCGAAGAGATGATCGCTCCGGGCACCCATCTCAACCACAATGAGACCTACGTGGCTGATCTGGAGGCCAAGTAGTTGGAGGAGTTGATCGCTCCTGTGGGGTGACTGTTCACGACTAGCTCTCAAGCTGACGACCTGCTTTTGGCCGAGGGGATGAGCCACAAGATCAATCGCCCTCGGCCACGGGGCGGGCCGCCGCGTTGAGACTCCGAAAGCCTGACGCGTCGGGCAAGCTGGGGCGATCTGGAGAGAGGAGACAAGGTATGATTCCAACTCCCCGCCGCCACACACCACAAATTTTTTGTTGCGGCAAATATTTCGGGGTCGGGCTGGCCGTGGCGAAAGAGCATGGAGTTCAGGCTTTAGCCTGGCTTTACTGCGACCAACGCAAAACCAGGCTAAAGCCTGAACTCCATGCCCTGTCATTTGATCTCCTGATGTCTCGTGGGTTGATTTAGTAAGATCCGCGCTCGGTCAGCCACTTCGTCAGACGCGATCCGGGTCAGGCAGCGGTGATCAATCGGACATTCACGCAGCATGCAGCGGGCACACTCGATGCCCTCGGCCCGCACAATCGAGGCGCGCGGCCCGGTGGGTGCGGTCTCGAATTCGTTGGTCGGCCCGAAGATGGTCAGCGTCGGACGCCCGAGCGCCGCGGCGATGTGCGCCGGTCCCGTGTCGTTGCTGACCAGCAGGTCGCAGCACCCGAGGACCCCGACCAGTTCGGCAATGCTCGTTTCGCCGGCCAGGTTGATCGCCCCGGCGCTTTGCATCCGCGAGATGACCCGCTCGGCATTCTCGCGTTCGGCCTTCGCGCCAATCAGAATCACTGCCGCCCCGCATTCGCTCGCCAGCCTGTCGGCGAGGGCCGCGTAGCGGTCTTCAGGCCAGCACTTCGCTCGGCTGTTGGTGGCTCCGGCGTTAAGCGCGACGAGCGGTCGCTCGCCGGGCTTGAGGGCGTGGCGCCGGAGCAGCGTGTCCGCGGCACGCAGTTGCGCCGGGCTGGCGGTGAGTGACGGGATGGGCGTGGCGTCAGGCTGCGCCGGCTTGAAATCAGGCCCGAACACCGCCCGCTCACCCGCGGCCACGAGGTCGAGGTAGTCATACGCTTGATAGCGGTTGCGGTGTTGCGGGCCGCGCTGGATAGTATGGGTCAGCAGTGCGCTTCGCCCTTGGGCGGCATAGCCGACCCGGAGGCGTGCCCCACCGAGCCGAACCAGGAGCGCCGCCTCGAAGGCGTTCTGAAAAAGCAGCGCGAGGTCGAAGCGACGGCGGCGCAACGTCCGCGCCATCTCAACGAGGGCTGGCCAGCCTTCCTCACGGCGGCGATAGGTGAGCACTTCATCGATGAAAGCGGAAGACTCAAAGAGGCCGGCCGTGCGCGGCGTGGCGAGCAAGGTGATGTGGGCAGCGGGGAAAGACGAGCGCAAGCGGCGGAGCGCGGGTGTCGTCATCACCGCGTCCCCGATCCAATTCGTCCCGCGTACCAGAATGCGCCTGATTGGGGTATTGCTGGCTCCCATAAAGAAAATGGCTCATGTGTAGTTAGTTTGCTACTTGGGCGAGGAGCGAGGCGTTTGGCGTACCGGCTTCAGCCGGGTTTTGGCCGCCGCGTAAAGCCCGCCTTCGGTACTCCAAACGCCTCCGCACACTGATGACACCTGAGCCAAGAAAATTGCCATCAAGAAAATTGCCATCAAGAAAATTGCCATCAAGAAAATTGCCATCAAGAAAATTGCCATCAAGAAAATTGATTGTTACTGATGGGCGCGGAATTTTCAATCGTGATCTACCGGCAGGGGTATCCGTTACTCAAGCCGCGGTTACATTTTTGGCGGGCAAGTGTGATATAAAAGGCGCGATCACTAATCGACCGTCGAGCTACGCGGCCGGGCCTGAAGGTCATGACTGTCGCAGCGGAGGACGGCGTTGACCTCTGGTGAGCGCGACCGCTTTTGACCTGCATGACGAATCTATTCTGCGCCGCTACCCCCGAGAGGAGGAGTTCGGATGGGCATGGCTGAAGGGAAAGAGCGCTGTGTTTCTTTAGTGCTGGGGTTCGGTCTGAGCCTGCTGCCGGCCCTCACACCCGGGGTCCAAGCCGAGCAGTTGCCGCTCAAGTCCTACCGCACTACCGACGGCCTCGCGTATGACTATATGTCCCGCATCAGACAGGATTCGCGCGGCTTCCTCTGGTTCTGCACCGCCTTCGGTCTGAGCCGGTTTGATGGCTACCACTTCACCAACTATGGCACGCAGGCGGGACTGTCTTATCCGGCAACCTACGACTTGATCGAGACCCGTGACGGCAGCTACTGGGTGGCGACCAATGGCGGCGGCGTCTGCCGGTTTCACCCGGAGGCCGGGATGTCGCTCGCCAACTTGCGGCGAGGCGAGGCGAACTCACGCTTCACGGTTTATCCGGTGGGAGACGAGCCGGCCACTAATCGCGTGAACGAGCTGTGTGAAGACCGGCAAGGGCGCATCTGGGCCGGCACGGATGCGGGGCTCTTCCGCCTGGAGGTGGGCGGGAACCAGTTTCTCCCCGTGGCGCTCGGGCGGCCGTCGCATCCGGAGCGTGAGATGCAGGTCCTGGCTTTTGTCGAGGATGGTGAAGGCAGTCTGTGGATCGGCACCAAATTTGGTCTCTCGCGCCGTCTGCCTGATGGCCGCATGCAGCACTACTCGGTCCAACCATTATCATCGGGTAGAGATTTTGTGCTGGCCTTACTCGTCGACCGCGCTGGCCGCTTATGGGTGGGACACGAGTCGTGGATGGTCGTCTTCAAGCCACTCCCGGCTGCCGCTACTTCAGAGGGGCGCTTCCCCTGGCAACGGCTCAAGCCGTGCCGCACGTCAGAGGAGGCCGGGCTGGTGCCGGGGGCTGTCGGCGAGGCCTGTCTCTACCAGACCCCCGCGCAGGCTTTCTGCCAATCTCAGGATGGCCACCTCTGGATCGGGTCCAAAGGCGAAGGACTGATCGAATTTGACGGCGCGCGTTTCCGCCGCTATACCACCGCGCACGGCCTGAGCAGCAATATCATTGAAGCCCGCAGCCTGACCGAGGACCGCGATGGCAATCTCTGGCTGAGCCCCTCGGGCAACGGCGTGATGAAGCTCACCCGGAGCAGCTTTGTGACCTACACCGAGAGCGACGGACTGGGAGACAAACTCGTCGGTTCGATCTTTAAAAATCGGGCGGGCGAGTGGTATGTCGTCACCGACAAGTGGCGCATCAATCGGTTTGATGGGCGTCTGGACGAGGGGCGCTTCACGAACGTCCGGGTGAATCTGCCCCCGCGGATCACCGATGCCATGTGGCGGCGTTGGCGTGAGATTATCCAGGACCACGCGGGCGAGTGGTGGGTCGGCACCACCGAGGGACTCTATCGCTTTCCGCGGGTGGCACGCATCGAGCAGCTCGGCCGTGCGCGCCCCTTGGCAGTCTACACGGCCCGCGATGGGCTGGCGAGCGACGACGTGACTCACTTGTTTGAAGATTCGCGCGGCGACCTGTGGATTGCGACCTTCACGCCTGACCGCGAGATTCTCTCCCGCTGGGAGCGGGCCACCGGCCAATTTCATCGCTACTCGGACCGGGATGGACTGCGGCCAGGCCAGGCCGCTTACTGCTTTCAGGAAGACACGGCGGGCGGAGTCTGGATCGGGTTCCGCGATGGCGGCCTGGCGCGCTACGGGGCGGGCCGCTTCACGCTCTTCGGCGTGGCCGATGGCTTGCCGGCTGGCGATATTATCTATCTGCACCTAGACGCAGCCGGGCGACTCTGGGCCACGGCCGGGCTGGCTGGTTTGATTCGGATTGACAATCCGCAGGCCGACCGCCCGCGCTTCATCACGTATGCTCCGCGCGAAGGGCTATCGGGCGATTACACTAATGCGCTCACCGAGGATGCTCAAGGACGGATCTATGTCGGGACCCCGCAGGGGGTGGACCGGCTTGATTCGGCGACCGGCCAGATCAAGCATTACACCGTCGCCGACGGATTGGCCGCCACTTTTCCTCATGCGGCTTTCCGTGACGGGCAGGGAGCGTTATGGTTCGGCACGTACAAGGGCTTGTCGCGGCTCATCCCGCAACCGGACCGGCCCGAGCCGCCGCCATCGGTGTTCATCAATGGCTTGCGGATCGCGGGCCGGGTCTATCCCGTCTCCGATTTCGGCCAGACTGAGGTCGGCGCTCTGGAACTGGCAGCGAGCCAGAACCAGATGAACATTGATTTCTTCGGCTTCAACCTCTCAGGTGGCGCACCGCTCCGCTATCAATACCGGCTCGAAGGCGCCGGCCAGGACTGGAGCGCCCCGACCGAGCAGCGCACGGTCGAGATGAGTCTCGGGCCGGGGAGCTATCGTTTTCTGGTCCGGGCCGTGCGCAGCGACGGTACGCTCAGCCTGACGCCGGCCGCCTTCTCCTTCAAGATTCTCTCGCCCATCTGGCGGCGCTGGTGGTTTCTGACGCTCGCGGCGCTCCTCGTCGCTTCAGTGATGATCGGCTTCGACCGTTACCGCGTGGCGCGAATGAAGGAACTCGATGCCGCGCTCACCAAGCTGCGCCAGGCCAACCGGACGCTGGCGCTGGAGACGGAGGTGACGCGCATCCTCGCCGAGTCGGCCACGCCCGGCGAAGCCGCCCCGCGCATTCTCGAAGCCATCTGCCAGAGCGCCGGCTGGGAGGTGGGCGAAATCTGGGACGTGGAGCCGCAGACGGGCATCTTGCGCTGCGCCGATGTCTGGCATCGGCCGCTGGTCCACGCCAAGGAGTTTGAAGCGCTGAGCCGAGAGACCATCTTCTTACCCGGCGTCGGACTGCCAGGCCGCGTGTTCGAGAGCCGTGAGCCGCACTGGATCTCAGACCTCACCCAAGACCACAACTTCCCGCGCGTGGCGGTGGCGGTCAAAGAAGGGCTGCGCAGCGGCTTCGGCTTCCCGATCCTGATCGAGAGCGAGGTCATTGGCGTGCTCGAATTCTTCAGCCGCGAAGCTCGGCAGCCGGATGCCGAGCAGATCAAAATGATGTCGGCCATCGGCGGCCACACCGGGCAGTTGCTCGAGCGCAAGCGGGCCGAGCAAGCGCTCCGCGAAAGCGAGACGCGCTTCCGCACCCTGGCCGAAACCGCCTCGGACGCGATCATCACGATTGATGAAGCGAGCACGATCATCTTCGTCAATCCGGCCGCCGAGCAGGTCTTCGGCTACTCGATGGCCGAGATGGTGGGCGCTGACCTGACGATGTTGATGCCGGAGTATCTGCGTCACTTGCACCGCGCGGGGCTGGGTCGCTACCTCGAAACCGGCGAGCGGCATATCAGTTGGGAGGCGATTGAGCTGCCGGGGCGGCATCAGAGCGGGCGGGAGATCCCGCTCGAAATCGCGTTCGGTGAGTTCACCCGTGCGGGGCAGCGTTATTTTACCGGCATCGCGCGTGACATCACCGAGCGCAAGCGGGCCGAAGAGGCCTTGCGCCGGAGCCGGGAAGAGCGCCTGGCCGAACTCGAACGCGTGCGGCGGCGCATCGCCACCGACCTCCACGACGACATCGGCTCGAGCCTGACGCAGATCTCGATCCTCAGCGAAGTCCTGCGCCAGCGCGTCGGCCTCGAGGATGCAGCCGTAAACGAGCCGCTCTCGATGATCGCCGGGGCCTCGCGCGAGCTGGTGGACTCGATGAGCGACATCGTCTGGGCGATCAACCCGCAGAAGGACCACCTGCGGGACCTGACGCAGCGGATGCGGCGGTTTGCCGCCGACAGCTTCACGGCCCGCCAGATCCAGTTCCGCCTCCGCCTGCCCGAGGCTGAAGAAGACATCCAACTGGGGGCGAACCTGCGGCGCGAGGTCTTCTTGATCTTCAAGGAGAGCGTCAACAACATGGTGCGTCATTCCGGCTGTACCGAGGCCGAGATCGAGCTGCGTTTTACCAGCGATGCTCTCCTGCTCGGGCTGAGCGACAATGGCCGCGGCTTCGACCTCGCCCGCGAGAGCGACGGGCACGGCCTCCTGAGCATGCGCGACCGGGCGCAAGGGATCGGCGGTGAATTGGAGTTGACCTCTCGTCCGGGTCAGGGCACGACGATCACGCTCAAGATCCCGCTCGATCCGCACCGGCGCGCTTTCAGCTAAATCGAAACAAGCAAGATGGGGACAGGCGATAGACCGCGGATGACGCGGACCCGGGCGGATTCACGCAGATCAATTTTCTGGGTTGATCCGCGAACATCCGCCGGATCGGCGTCATCCGCGGTCTATCCGACTCTCTGTCCCCAGGTCGTGTGGTCTAATTTAGATTCTCTTGGGACTCAGGTGGGTGGCCCAAGATCTAGTGGCTTCACAACTGCCTGACGATGTGCGATGATTTCCGGCTTTCACCGCCCCAGGCGAGGAAGACCCATGCCACCACTGATTGAATTTCCCCTGGATCTGCCCGAAGTCCGTATCCTGCACACCGAACTGAGTGAACGCGAGATCACGATTCGGGTCGAAAGCACGCGCGAGTGGGCGATCTGTCACCAATGCGGGCAGGAGATTCGGGAAGTTCACGGCCACGGCGAACTGCTCCGCCTGCGTCATCTGCCGATCCTCGGGCGGCGCGTCTTCATTGAATTGCGCCCGAGGCGGTTTCGCTGCCCCTTCTGCGATGACCATCCGACCACCACCCAGCAACTCGACTGGTATGAGCCGCGCTCGCCGCACACTAGGGCTTATGATCAGTGGCTGCTGCTCTTGCTCATCGGCAGTACGATCAGTGACGTGATGTGTAAGGAAGGGCTGACTTATGACCTGATCCTCGGCGCCTTGCGGCGGCACATCGCCAGTGAGGTCAACTGGGCGGAGTTCACCAGCTTGGCCCTCCTCGGCCTGGATGAGATCGCGCTGCGGAAAGGACACCAGGATTTCATCGTGCTGGTCACGACGCGCCGGGCGGATGGCTCGCTGGCCCTGCTCGGCGTGCTGGAGGATCGGAAGAAGGAGACGGTGGTGGCTTTTCTGCGCACCATCCCGGTGGAGTTGCGCGCGACAATTGCGGATGTTTGTACTGATATGTATGAAGGCTATGTCAACGCGGTCAAAGAAGAAGTCGCGCAGGCCCGCGTGGTGATTGATCGTTTTCACGTCGCCAAGGCGTATCGGGCGTGTGCCGACCAGTTGCGCAAACAGGTGTTGCACGAGTTGAAAGCGGAGCTGAGGCCGGAAGAATATGCGGGGCTGAAAGGCACCATGTGGCCCTTCCGACGTGACCCAGAGGATCTGACAGCAGAGGAGCGGGAGCAATTGGAACTGCTGCTGGAATGCGCGCCCGATCTGAAGCAGGCTTGGGCACTGCGCGAGGGATTGACCGCGATCTTTGAGACCGCACACAGCAAGGCCTCGGGCACCGCCGCGCTCAAGCGGTGGATGAAGAAGGTGCGGCGCAGTGGGCTGCACTGTTTTGACCGCTTCCTGGTAACGCTGGAGAACTGGCTCGATGAGATCACCAATTACTTCGTGGCGCGGCTCACGAGCGGTTTCGTTGAGGGCTTCAACAACAAGGTCAAAGTCCTCAAGCGGCGCTGCTATGGGATCAGCAATTTGAAGCATCTGTTTCAGCGGTTGTATCTGGATCTGGAAGGCTATCGCCTCTTCGGTCACTGAGCTACAAGATATTGGGGCGATCACCTGAGTTCCAGGAGAAGCAAAACTTTACTTCGGTGATTACCGCTTTTCCGAAGACCTCGATTTTTCTGCCGTGGGTGCGCCCAAAGGCGAAGAGCTTGAGGCGGCGTTGCGCGAGGCGATCGAGAGTGCGTTGCAATTGCTTATTGCTCACGGGCCGTTCGCGCTGACCATAGAGCGATACCTCGAACGCGATCCGCATCCGGGCGGGCAGGAAGCCTTCATCGTGCGGATACAATTTCCCTGGTATCCGAGTCAACTCTGCCGGATCAAGATCGAAATCACGCACGATGAACCGGTGCTTTTGGCCCCAGCCTTGCGACCGCTGATTCATGGATACGAGGAAACACTTGATACTCAAATCAGTTGCTACCGGCTGGAAGAGATCGTGGTCGAGAAGATGCGGAGCCTCCTGCAAACTCACCAGAAGCTCATTGCGCGCGGATGGAATCGCCCGCGGGCACGGGACTATTACGACCTCTGGCGCATCCTGAGTGCGTTTGGCGATTCACTGGAGCGCGGTCAATTGATGGAGATGCTTAAGCAGAAGAGCGTACACCGCCAGGTTACTTTCTCCTCTCTCGGCGATTTCTTCACTGAAGAGTTGCTCAATGAGACCCGCACGCATTGGGGGCGGAGCCTCGGGCCATTTGTCACTGATCTGCCCGGCTGTGAGGAGGCAATCGAGGACCTCAAATTGCGCGTTCCTATTTTCTTTCCTGACCTTTCATCACCATCTGCTGGTAGAGAGTAAGTAGCCAGAGCAACCACACTCACACGATAGCATTTACTTCATCGGTTCGCCCTTCGATCAATGATGATGCGGGAGGGCGGCTCTTTCTCCATCTGACTTTCCGACAGCTTCGAGCTATGTAGATACAGGCTGAAGCTCACCAAACGAATGATCTGATTGAGCAACGCCTTTTCGTAATTTTGGTTGTCGCTCTGGTGGGTCAGCACGCTCTTCGTCCAGCCGAATTGCCGCGTTATCCGAATGAAAATTCGCGCGCCGGATCGTCCTTGCATTGACGCATGACGATCAAGCTGTGCATCCAGCCGATTTCTCCAACCAGTGGTTGGAGTTTTTGGTGATCCTTATAAATAGGTAGAGCTACAGCGTTCATACCTATGCATTCAAAAAACCTGCCTGAAGCTGTGTTCTGGGCTTTCACCCAGAATCGGGGCAGTAGTTTTGCTCTTCAATCCAGTTGATAATTTGCTGCTTGACGAAGCGGATATTTGACTGGATGCGGACATATGGAATTTGTCCGCAAGCCACGTAGCGGTAAATGGTCTTCTGGTCAATTTTCAAAAGCGACTCCAGTTCCTTAGCCGTGAGCATTTCCGAAATTTCTGTCAAACCATTCCCCGTCGATTTGCTTTTGGCTTTATAAGACATTGTTGATTCCAACTTCCTATCGTTTGTTCGGGGCGGGCAATTTTATTCCGCAATAGTTCTCTCCAATCGCTGGGGTAGGTTGGCGGCGCTCGGCCCCTTCTACTTCCGTGATGAGCCGTCCCGCCAGGTGATAGGCAGGACAACACGTCTCCTCGCTAGATCTCATCCAGTTGGGATGTGCGCACGGCATAATCACACCGTCGCCGACCCACACTTGTAAGGCGTAATCAAATCCGTTCCAGACAAAACCATCTTGGATCTCATCACTGCTCTCGCGCATAATCGCGGCTCCTCCGGCTGCCGGTCGCTTCTTCTTATAAGATTGGTCAACTGCTGCCGCGTTTCCCGTAGCAACTGCCAGACCACATGCTTCCCTGATCTTGGCTGCGGCTCTTTTAGCGGCCCCAACTGAAGTCAATGCGATCAGGCACCTCAATCTGAGGCGCAGGCGGGGTCTGAGGGGAGTGATGATCTTCTCGCCGCGGAAGTGGGCGCGGATCGGAAGCGACTGCGCTTCGCTCGCGTTCTCTGCCAGAAACACTTTCAATGCTTTTCGCTCTTTCCTGAATGGGGCCAACTTCATCTACGCTTCTCATTCCTTCCGTTGCGCTCGCGCGTTCAGGATGGCCAGCTTCGAGAGGGCGCGCGCGTTCAAGTCTCTGAGTGCGCTCAGAAAGTTGCTGCGAGCGCCCCACATCAATGGCGCGCCGCAGGCGATCAATTTCGGGAAAGACGCGAAAGAAGTCTTCGCTTGCCCTTTGACTATATGCCGTCAGGGCGTGTAAGCGTTGGGAGTCAGCCGGGGCGAGCCCGTGGAGAGTGTCGGTGACAAATTGTTTGTAGGCAGAAGGGCTGTCATGCAAGGGTTCAACGCGAGTCTTTCGCACTGCTTCCAGTCCTACCCGATTGGCATCTGCGGCCAGCGTCCAGATGCGATCGGCTGCTGGCCGATTGGTCTTGGCGATCCCTGAGTTTGCGCGATCCGGCTGCGCTTGCGTCTTATCCTGGGTGCGAAGTTGGGTGTAGCCGATTTCACGCAGATGCTTGAGATCGGAGGCGCGTTCCGGTGCCTTCCTTACTTCCTGATGAAGTCGTTGCGCCGCTTCTGCCTTCACCAAGTCTGGCTCATCTTTTAGCAAGGCGTCTCCATGAGCCGCTTTTAGATGCGATGTAAAGGCTTCGAGGTAAGTACCTCGCTCTCGCTCTGCCCGCAAGCATGTTTCGGCTTCACGAACTTTCTGGTCAATAAAATCCTGACGCGCATCCTTAGCGAGTCGCGCCCGGCTCTGGAGGTGATCCATCGCGTGCGCAATTGTTCGGTCGAGACGCTCTGCCTCTGGGCTGCGGCTCTCTTCCAGGATCTCGGGCGGCGCAATATCGGCCCAAGCCAATCTCTGCGACTGCACGCGGATTTGCTGCCGCGTGACGAGCGGAAGTTGCTGGTGCGCTTCCTCAGCCGTCAGCCCTGATATTCCCCTGAACTGGCTTGTTGCTTCTACGAGGAGTTGGGTTTCATGCCGCTTGGCGGCGGTGATGTATTCTTTGTAGGCGGGGCTGTCCTTGGGCGGAGTAAGGTGAGCCTGCTCTGCTTTTTTCCGTCCTGGTGTTTCAGATGCGCGCGCGACAGACGAAGAGTCAGGAAATGTTTTTTCCTGGACTGTCCCCCGGCTTAAAGCTTGCTTCTTTGCGCTTACTTGCTGATAAAGATAGTCGCGTTCATACGGTCCAAGACGACCATGTAGCGTCTTGAGGTCAAGCTTGCCGGGACGCTTCATCTCGTGATTATAGTTCTTGAGCTGTGCCTGGTAGTGTGACATTGCCTCATGGCTTGCACGGCTCTCAAGGTCTTTGATCATCAACCGCAGCGTGAGCGATGGCTGGGTCTTTCCCTCTTTAAGGTCTCGGAGGCGGGCATCTTTCTCTTCTTTCGACATCCCCCATTGATACCGCAGATCGCGCATCTCTGCCGTGTAGTGCTCAGGCGCTCGGCCGTAGAAGAGTAGCTTCATTACTTTGGGACCAAGCTTGGCAATGCCGGGGCGCTCGCTTACTTCTGGCAGACGCTCATCTCGTTTCTGCCTCTCTCCGGCTTCCCAATTCTCTTTGTTGATCGCGGCGGCGACGCGATTAACTTCTTCCGGTGTGCGGGCCGCGTGAAGCTGGTCTTGATACTTGCGAAACTCCGGCGATCTGTTGCGCGCGGCAGTCTCCGGATCCCGTAGGCGAGCATCAATATAGTCCCTCAAGAAACGTGCGACTTGCTCACGCGTTTCTGACCACTGTGGAATTTCCGGCCCGCGTTCTCCTTTCCAGGCTTGGAGTCTGAAGCCGCTTTCTCTCACCAGGGCGAGCAAGCCCTGAGTCTCCTTCTGATCTCTGCTCAGGACGTTCTTCAAATCACGGTTGAGATCGCGCTCCATCGCTTGATGCATTTGCTGCGCCAGTTGTTGCATCATTTCATATGTCTTGACGTTGGCGACCGGGAGCCGGAAGGACGAGCGGCCTTCGCCTCCTCCGGCGAGGCTGACGTAAAGTAGTGAAGGCATCTCCTTCGCGATTGCCTTCGCCCCGCCGGCGGACTCAATCCTCCGGTCTAGGTGTCGCGCGGCATAGGCGAGCATCCATGATTGCCTTTTATTTGCTCGGTGCGGAGATGAGCTACTTTCGCGCGCTCGCTCGTGATTGATGAGAGCTTTGAGGGCGTGTAGTGCTTGCAGATAATCTTCGCGCCTGCTGCTTTCGCTTCGTTCTTTTCGCGTCTCTTCACCCAAGACCTGGCTGACTTCTTTCAGATGTTCTTTCCTATTTTGCTCTTCGGTTTTGAGACGTATCCGGGTGAAGAGTTCCTTACGGCTGAGTCTGGCTTCGAGGGCGCGGTCGATCTCCGGAATCGTTTGTGAGACGAGTTTGATTTCGCTCTCGAGCTTGAGTGAATGGGGAAGGCGCAGGCTCTCTTCATCGAGCCGGACAAACCGCGCGCTGGTATTCATCCCACCGGTGGATGGATATTTTTCCGGTTCTCTCGCTTCGGTATCCGGCTCTTGAGTAGGGCTGATCTCCTCTCTGACGAATGCCTTCTCATCACGCGCCGACTCTGTGGTGATCTCTAAACTTTCGACCTCGCGCAGTTCTTCCGTAGCAGCACTCTCACGTGAGCCTAATCCGTCGCTCTCCTCTCTCCGATCGTTCACTTGATCTTCAAACCATAGCCGTTCGCGCTCCTCTTCGCTCCCGGCCTGCAAGACGCGCTCGCTCTCGCGCATTTGTTCGATCGAGCCTGTGGAGCGTCTGGTGAAGTCATCTTGATTGGTTTCGAGCGCCTTCATTTGAGCGGCCATCTCGGTCATCTCCGCAAGCGTGCGCTCAATGGTGGTTACTCGCTCTTCGCCCTTCAGATATCTCCCGCGCTCGTCTTTGGTGATCTGGTCATAGTAGTGTTTGAAGACCGTCAGTCGCGTTTCAGCATCAGCCGTCTCGCCGCTGATGGCTAAGCCTAATTCAACAAATCGCTCGGCCTTCTCCCGGCCAGGAATCTTTCTCAAGGCATAAGAGATTGAAATGAGAAATGGGCTGTCGCGCTCCTCGCTCAGTTCGTGCGCTTCAGCCGGGATGATCAAGGTATTGCCCTTGATCGTCGCTCCATGCTCGTAGAGGTCTCGTCCGAGTTTGTGTTCGCGTCCGAGCAGGTCGGCATGCTCGGCCCGCATAAAACCTTCTCTAGGACTCACGACCTCGCGCAGATTGCCTCGGAAATCGGGCGCGCCGTCAGGCTCACGCTCATAGCCGCGCGAAATGATTTCGATCACAAGCTCCCGGCCCGCCAATGAGGGATTGCTCGAGGCTGCATTCAGCAGCATTTCAGACGTGGGGCGTGTCTCGTGTCTGGCGTCTTCTTCCAGGCTGAGACTGGGCCGTCTTGGCCCGATGCTTGTGGTGGCCACAAATGATTACCCCTTACTGTCAGACAATCTGATCCAGTGGTTGATGGCGATCGGGTCCGCTTCGCGAATGATGATCTGCGGCCCTGATTCGGCATAGTCTCCTGGAGTCGGGGGCTCACGTTCGGTCCGGGTTCGTGATGAATGAATTAGCTCCTTTTCGGCCGGTCTCAAGCTGAGGAAAGCCTCCACCCCTCAGACTCTAAGCGCCTATGAAAAGGCTCTCGTGGGTTGGCATCTTTAGTAGTGAGCAATTGGTATGCCTGCGGCCGCAGTCTGCCGAGGATTTCAGATATGAGGAGGGTGGGTCCTTCGCAGTCGTTGGCAGATGAGATGTAGGTGATGAAGCGTTGACCTGGGTCTCGCTGACGAGACAAAAACTGCGGTCTCGGACGACTCAATCTCTACCGTTCGAAATCGATCAACTCTTCACGGGGCGGGACTGCTTGAGTCGCGCGTCTTTCTTCGACAACTTCCGAACGGTTTGTCGGCTCGTTGGTGCGCCTTGGCGCATCGTGCGCATCATGGTGTTCGCTGCGTGTCGCCTCAAGGTGAAGTGCTTGGTAGTAGTCGCGCAAGCGAGAATCTGTTTCGCGCTCTGCCCGGACTTCGAGTTCGGTAATTTCCCTTGGGGTGAATTCTGGTCGCGGCAACTCCCGACCAGGATGAATTGAGTGAAATTCACGGCGATAATCTTCAGCCACAGTTCTTGCTGCTTGATGAAACCGGAGTGACCTCTCTTGCGCATCGGCCAAGTATGCGCCTCGTTCGTCCAGGGCCACGGCCACCTGGCGGTAACTCTGGGTCCTGGTGACAAAAGGGCGGATGAGAAGCCCGATTTCGGTGCGCGGCGGCTCAAGCTCATGCAGCGTCTTAGTGATCAAGCCACCTTGTTTACGATCTTCTACCAGCACGGCGATCCAGTTGCGTCGCGCGCTGAAGTGATCGAGTTGGGCGCTGGTCTCTCTGGCCTCGATCTCAGCTATAATTTCGCGCCCGAAGGCTCGCGCCGCGCGAGTCTCTACCGGCGTTCTCCTCTCTTCTGGCGCGCGTAGGTCGTACTGTTTTTCCAACCGGGAAAGAGTCTTCAGTATCTCCGGATCTCGTGTTTGCAGGGCGTGACTTTCGATCCGCTGCAGGTCTTCTTGGGAGAAGATCGGAGGCGGAATCTCGCGCCCTGATCTGCGATAATGGGCTACCTCTCTTTCATAAATGTTCTCAAGGGTTGAAGCGATCTGTGCCCCACGCTCGGTCTCCGTTTGCAAGTTCGCCTGCTTACCTGCCAGTCTCGTTTTGATCTCTTCACGCACCTGCTCAAGCTCAGCGGTTCGGTTGGCTGCTTCTTCGCGCCCGGATCTCCAGAGGTGGAGGTTGAAGTTTTTATCAACGACTTTTGAGTTCTCTCGCTGGCGGTCGATTTCGCGGCTGACGTCAAGCAATGACCACTTTCTACCATCGATCTCCCAGCGCTGGAAATCGCGTGTCTGCTCGAACTCTTTCTCCCGCTGCCGCTGGGCTTGAAGATTCAAACGAGCGAGAAAGAGATGAGCTTGCAAGCGGCCCATTTCGCGCTCATTGCGCGTCTCCTCGCCGCGCTCCTGAGCGAGTGCTGATCGAACCCTTTCAAGCTGTGAGACGCGCTCGAAATTGCCGAGAACTGCTGCCCGTTCTTGCAACCGCGTAAGCTCGGATCGCTTGAGGATGGGCGTGGGCAGAGCCTTATCTTCGGCGGCATAACGCTCTCTGATCGCGGTGGCTTTTTCAATGATCGGCGTCGCTGCGGCTTTCGCCCTTTCGAGTCGCCGAGTGAGTCCGATGAGCGAGGACATCCGTGCGCTCCGCACTTCTTTGAGCGCCCCTTCTTCGCGCCTGAGAGCTTCATCAAAAAGCCTTTGCCGCAGCCCTTGCCGTTTTTCTGCATCGAGCGCCTCTGGATGGTCAGCAAGTGCTCTGGCAGACCTGGCGCTCGCCCGTCGGCGCAGATCGAATTCCGAGAGATAACGACTGCTGCCGTCACGGTCTGTGACCTGGAAACGTCGTAGCTCTCCGTAAGCCAAGGCGCTCTCGACTGACTGCGAAAGCCGCTCAATTTCATCTTCCGCCACCATCGCTCTCCCAAGTATGGTTCGCTCGTGAAGTAGTCGTGCCTCCTGCTCCTTCGTGTATGTGATTGCTTTTAGATTTGTCCGCTCAGAACCATTATCAACCGCGATTGGGATCCGGCGTTGGAGAGCAGTCTCGCGCCTGATGATAATCGAATCAGGTTGGTTGATTTTCTCTGACGCGGAATCACGAGCGGTAAGGGAGATTGAGGGTGAGACCGTCTTCCTCTCTGAGATTTGGTGCTTGATTCGAGAGCCAGAATTTGTGCGAGGTTGTCGTTCGATCTTTAACTCTTGGATGCGTTCGAGGCGGTGGTCGAGAGCTTCCTCAAAGCGAGTGATGAGCGGGCCGGGCACCACTTGGTCTTGCCTTTCGCCGCCTTTTTCTCGACGCGGCAGCAGCTTTCTCGGAAGGCTTGAGAGACGCTCGGTCTTACCTGTCTTGCTGTTCTGATGATCCTTATTGAGGACGAGATGAAGATGCGGGTGAGAGGTGTTCAGGTGAATGCCGGCGACCCAGGATAACGCTTCAGCTTGGAGGTCGCGAGCGACTGCGCGCATGGCCTCGCGTGCGATTTCCCGCAACTCTTTCTTGCGCTCTTCGTCAGTCGCTCCCAGCCTCTCGAAGTCTCCTGGTTGAAAGCTGACTGCCAGGTGGAGAACATCTTCTTTATCAGGCGACCCGCTGCCTGAGAGAGTGTGATCAGCCGAGCGATAAGTCAACTCGTCATCCTGGTCAGAGAAGAGCGCGCGTGGCTCTTTGCCCTCGCGCTCGGGATCACGAGCTCGTTCGGAGATGTAGCGTGTGGCGCAGCTTGCTCCACTGCCGCCCCCGGATTTCACCGAGACAATGACTCGCATAAAGATTCTTCATTCGCCTATCAGTAGCGTCTTCTCTGATCGCCATCTGCGCTATTGATCGGGGCGTTTGACCTATGGCAACTGGTATACCTCAAAGACCCATGAGCAGGATCGTCCGAAGGATTCAGCGAGAGGAGAGACGATGCGTTACTTTATTTTCGCGCACCATCTTCTCAACGTCCCGCTCGCATTCATCCTGATCCTTTTGGATCCTTGCGATGATCGCTTCCGGCTTCTCATTCTGGCCCCCGAGATATTCTTGCAGTAGTCTCAAGATGGCGTACTTGGCCATGACGGCGTTGCCTAAAATCTGCTCCTGGAGGTCATAGAGAGCCAGGGTCATGTTGCTGCGGGCCAGGGCTGCTGTGATGACCTCTGCGAGGTTCTCTTGTTGTCTTAAATGGCTCGCGGCGATCTCTCGTTTGAAGGCTTCAGCCGCGGCTCCCACTGCCTCAGGAACGGCTTCATTCTCTGCCTCATCGCTTGAGTTTCTTTCGCTCATCCGTGCGGCAAACCCGGCGAAATCCGTTTGCAATTGCTGAATCATGACAACGAGATTTCCGATCTCATGGATGGCCATTCCCCCATCATCTCTTGAAGGAAGTTGGCTCCGGTTTCCGATGCGCCGGGCGCGTAAAGCTTCGCTCGCGAGTTGGCGAACAGCCGCTGCCGGGGTTACCCCGGTGGTGCTGCATATGCGCATCATTTCGCGGTGGTCATCCTGGTAAAGTTGAGTGGTGCAACTGGCGATTGAGAGCTTACGTTTGCGGCTCATCATGGCCCTTTCTGCCGTAGACTCACACGTCGGAATAGTTCCGTGGACTACCCAGGTGGAGGGGACTGCATCTGAAGTGCGCCCTTTTGAAAGCTACCTTCCTTGCAAGGTGGTGTGGCGCAAGAACGTGGCGGTCAACTTCGGGATCAAGTGAAGCGCCCCCTTGGGTCAGTTGCCCTGGCAGCAAATGATGGGCCATAAGAGATAAGCCTTGATTCCAGCGAATCCGTGAATTCCCTCCCGGCTGATTACTTCTCTGATGAAAGTAGATTGGAAAATAAAGCTTCCGGCAAAAGAAGAGACGGTCTGAGGGTGGTTCGTTCGGGACTTGGAATTTAACCTCCAGCCACGGCGGTAAATATTGTCAGTAGGGTCACTCGCTCGATTTCCAGGGAAGCCGGGATCGCATCCTTGGAATCCAGGGCAGGAGGTCATTGAAAATAGATCACTAACGGACGGAAGAAAATTTGGCGATGACTGATCCTGTCCGCTCAACATTCTGAGGCTTTTTTCGTCTTTTTTCTTCCGCGTTCCGAGCTGTTCTTTGGCTGCTCGATAGGAGTGAAAGAGGTTCGTAAAAAGAGGTAGGGTGATGTGCAAAAAGCATAGAGGACGACTGGGCAAGGAGCGTGTTCCAGAGGCGTTGAGAAAGGGTAGATCTTGAAGCTGGAGGAGAGAGGTGCTTGGAGCAACAGGGGAGCAAGGGACTAGACCATCAGTCCGGGATCAATCCGGGCCAATGACGAAAGGCAAGCGGACGCGTGAGGTCTACTTGCCTTTCCAGAGACTTGATTGTGAGTGCGAGTTTCACTTCACTTGATGCGGCTTGAGGGCTTGCTCGATCTTGCGCCGCTCTTCGCCGAGGATCCGGGCGCGACGGGGGCTGACGATCTCGCGCAGATGCGGGTACTGGGCGACGCAAGCATCGGTCTCCACTTGCGTGGGGGCAAGGTCACGGCTGTTCTGGATGCCAGCCATAATTTCATCGACCGACCTCTCCTTGACCTCCGTCGACCTGGCGCGCTGCCGGATGGCGGTTGAAGCGGCTCGGATGTAGCGCTCCTCAATCGCGAGCAGGCGAAGCACTTTGTTGGCGGCGAGTCGGCGGTCGGCTTGATCTTGATGATGAGTGTCTGTGTGAACTGGTAGCTGCATTGGTGGACTCCTCTTTAGTTAAGGCGGTGATGCTCTAAGAGCGCCATTTACCAGCCGCTCAAATCTCTTCACCTTCTTTTGGATTTACAGTGAGCCAATGATCCGCTGTTCCGGATCGAGGAGAGTGGTGCGGTTCTTGCTCTGCCATCTGCGTGCTTGGCCCCGCGCATTAACACTCACTGAAAGGCAGGTAGACTTATGACGAAGGGTAGGCAGAAAGATATGGACGCGGGGTTTCGCCCCTTGATGCAGATTGAGAGAGTGGCTCACGAGACCCTCCCACGCTTGAAGATCGACAAAGTGGTGGCGGAGAAGCTGGGACTGTATACCGGGTACTTCGAGGAGGCGACAGGGATAGGTGTGACGATGGATGAGGTCGTCGAGAAGGCTCTGGAGAGGCTATTCAACGCGGACCACGATTTCCGGAAGTGGCAGGGGATGCGCTCAGCCGGACAAATCAAGCCGGAAGCCGGTGAGTCGAAGCCTCAGATCGAAGCTGCCACTGCTGCTCCCAAAGCGGAGGTTGAAGGAGCCATCGCCAAAGCCGAAATATCGGGAGTTCCTTCCAGCAACAAAAGGCCAGAGGGGCAGGGTGACGGAGCGCACCACAAGAGACCGGAGAGCCAAGGTGATCGCCATCGCGCTTGAGACAGGCAGCAAGGTAAAGCTATCAGGGGGAGATCTGGCAGATGCAGTGAGGCATTTGCACTCTCCCTTATTTTCTTGGGCGATCAACTACTCGATGGCCGAATGGTCACCAGATGAACATAGTCTTTGAGACCACGCTCTCTCGCGGAATCGATCATGTGTTTAGTCCCTCTACTGATCCCATCCCAAATCGCCACGAGGGCATCGGCATATCCCGACATCTGTTCGTTGCGCAGATATCCGGCGCGCTTCCCGTGCCGATCCCAATCCGCGGGAAATTGCTTGATGGAGATGTGGTGACTGCGTGCCCAAGCCTCGCCCAATTGATCTACGCCGCGCGCGCAGCCAGAGATAATTTCGGTAATCTGGAAACCAGAGTGGTTGATAGCTGTAGCGGCGACTTGAGGATCTGTGATGGTTCGTGAACCCGCCACGATCACCTTCATCGGATGATTCTCAATGTCGGTCAAATACTCGATCGCGCGCTTCACCTGATCGGCGTGACATGGCTTGGGGGCACACCAACAAAGCAGAACGAGATCCCCTTGTCGGGCGGCTTCCTTAAGCTGGCAGAGATAGTGATAGACATCTCCGCGTTCCTCGATCCGGCGCCATAGCCAGACGCGATACTTGCGGATAACTTCATCTCGGTCACCATCTTTTCCAATCACGTATGGATTGCCAAGCAGACTCGGTCTCCCGACATAGACTCCGCAGCCTTGATAGCAGCGCTTGTTCTCAACTCGAATCATCATTCGTCCTCCTACAGGTAATAGTTGCGCCTTTTTACCGGCCACTTAAAACCTGTTGCCAGCAGGAGGCAGAGAAGGGAGAACGGGCAGATCGTGACCTCTGGCATCAACCCGGATGGCTACTTCAAAGCAAGCCTCCCAGGCTGTGGCGGAGGTGGCGACCTTGTTACAGGCAACTGACAAACAAAAAAGGGATGCCTCCCCTGATGAGAGAGACATCCCGGCAGAGCAAAGAGGAGAAACCCAAATGCAAAGACCTCAAGAAGTAGAAACCAACGAGCAGGGACCGAGAGAGTTGAATTGATGGCGCCTTGAAGGTGTGCAAAGGCCATCAACTCGGCTTGGCGGCTACAGGCGGACCGGCCTGGCCGCTAGAACGGAATGTCTTCGTCCGCCACCGAAGTTTCAGGAGCAGTATTCGCGCTGGCATTGCCGCCCGCGGCTTCGGCCGGATTCGTGCGCTTCGGAGAGCCGCCCAGGAAGCTGAAGGCGTTACCGATGATGACCACCGAGGTCCGCTCCTGGCCCTCGCGGTTGATGTAGTTCTCGATTCGCTGCTCGCCCGTGATTTGCAGGTATGACCCCTTCTTGACGTGCTTGCCGAGCGTTTCGGCCTGCTGCCCGAAGAAGGTAGTCTTGTACCAATCAACCTTGCTCTCGCGCTCGCCGCCCGCACTCTTCTGCGAGTAGTTGTTGGCGATGTTCAGGTTGAGGACCGGCGTCCCGCTCGTGGTAAAGCGAAGCTCCGGATCGTGGCCGACGTGGCCGGTGAGAATCGTGGTAATTGGCATAATCGTGTCATCCTTTCTGAGTGTGGAAAGTATTCGTAGTTGCGACTAAGGCCACTGGCGGCTTCAAGCCTGCGAAGCCCCCTGCCCGAGCGCGTCTTGCTTCCCGCTTTTCTTTCTTTTCTCGCGCCTGTGGGAAAGGTCAGGGGGTCTAGCGGGATCTAGCGGGCCTTGAGCGCTTGCCAGATGCGAGCTTGTTCCTGCGCTGCGAGCGTGTGGATCGGGTGATCCTTCTTGTTCTCGCCGTACATCGCCCACTTGAGGAAGCGGAGTTTGCGCTCCGAAGCGACGTTGATCTCGCGGATGAGCCGGAGGGCCGTCTTTGAGAGCGGCAAGCGTTCGAGCCTCGCGCGCTGGAGCTTGGCAGCTGTCACAAGGGCCGTGAAGAGGTTCAGAGGGAGCATCCCTGATGTGCGCAAGGCGAAGGCGCCTTTCATGATCTCGCTGACCTGGCGCGTGTCGTGCGTGATGCGCAGGGCGCGGTGCAACTTACGATACTCTCTGTTGTGACGTAGGCCGCGCAAATGGAAATCAGCCTGGCACTCAGCCATCACCTGTTCGAGGATGCGGCGGGAAAGCGCGCGCCACTCGGCATTCGCCTGGCTTCTGACCGTCACCGTTGTTTCGCCTCCGGTTTCTTCATCGCGCTTGACCTTTCTGCTGGTCGTTGGAAAGAGGATGCCCAACTGCGCCTCAATCTCATCCCAGATCGTCCCGATCTCAACACCGCTCGCGAAGTCCTTGCGGATTTGGGCCGCTAGATGCGCGGCCTCGAAGGGGAGGTCATCCTCGGTCAGTTCGTCATCAACGCTGCCGCAGGAAACAGTGCGCTCGGTTGACGACATCATCAGGATCGCGCCGTTTTCGTCGTACTGGTCAAGATGATCGTGCCAGGTGAAAGCGGTGTCGAGTTCCTCAACGCTGGCCCCACTCTCCTCAAGACCGTCGAGGTAAGCGGCGAGATCATCGTGTTGGAACTGTGACGCGTGTGAACGGCGAGCCATCCGGCAGATCGAGGCGAGTTCTATCTCGAAGGCGGAATGGCGGTGAGGCTCTTCGCCCTCGGAGCTATCGTCGGAGACATCTGCCTCGCTCTCCTCCTCATCCGTGGTCTCAGTCTGAGCATTAAGTGCAGAGAGTGCCTGAGCCAGTTCGCCCATCTCGATGAGGGCTGTGAGCGCCCCGACTTCATTGATGCGCTTGTAGTAGTAGCCGGCCGTCGTTTGGCGGCTGCGGGCATCGCCCTCCTCGCAGATCGCGTTGAGATGGCGGATGAACTCGGCGGCCATTTCGGCATCGCCCAGCTTCTTGAGCGCATAAGCGAGCGTGCCGATCCGGGCTTCCTCATCCTCACGGCTGGTCGGAGTGTAGTCAGTCTCGACGCGGAAGATAATTTCGCCGGCGACTGAGTGCTCCTCGAAATCGCGGCGGCGCAAGGGGCCGAGGCCGGAGATGTGCTCAAACAGATCGTGACGCGGCGAACCCGCATCGAAGGGAAAGAATAGAGCGCGATTAGAGCGGACAACATTCGTGTGTGTCATGGCGAAGAACTCCTCTTTGGTTTGGGAAATTGGATTTGAGTCGGGTGGGCCGGGAAGACCGACATCGAAGCGATTGGCTACTGCCCGCTAAAATCTCGGCCTTTTGCGAGGAGCTTGATGGAGGAACCTGGAAGCCTGTATGGAAGGAGTGAAGGAAAGTGTGACTTTTACGCTTGCGGTGAGAGGTAATGCCTTCACGGCTCAAAGACGAGGATCTGTGCCGGGAGTCCTGCTAATTTCCGCTCGATCATGGCCTTGACCCGTTTCCAATCCAGGCCGCCAAGACCGCATCCGAGTGGCGGGATTGCAACGCGCACCGTGCCTTGGGCTTCCAGATAGCTGCGCAACGCGTCGAGTCCTGCCTCGATGTCCCCGTAGCGCCCTAACGCCAATGGCGCTTGGTCGGGAAGTTGATGATCCGCGTTCCATCAGGCTCCGGCCAAATATGCAGCCCGCCGGGGCGCAGTCGGCCCGCGCGGCACGCCTCTTGATAGCTCGCAAACATAGCCGGGTAGTGCAATTTGAATTGAAGTGCCAGTCCCTTGCCCATCACTCCCACGCAATTGACCGGGTTGATGAGGCAATCAACAGGTGCGGCAAAAAGATCGCCGCGCAGAAAGGTCAGGTTCGATATGGTCATCACGTCCTCGCCAAGATCAGCCGAGACAGGTGGACTCGCAGAGAGCCTTAGGTCATGGTTCTATGCTTGTCGCCCGCTTGCTTTTCTCGTTCGGATCCGCAGGTACTTGATCGTCGTCAGTTCATCGCCGTCAGCGACAGCGAACCCATCTCATGCTATCGGAGCATCCACTCCCTCAGAGTATCTCTGCACGCGGATCGTCGGAGATAATGCGACCGTGACATGCTTGCCGACGCCAGGAGTTTTATGGATCAAACATTGGTGGAGGTACTTTCTTTGGCGAAAGTTTTTTGTGCGGGGACGGGCACGGGCGTGGTGCTTCGAGGCGGCTGCCTGCAGCGCAGCAGTCGGCGTCGGCCATGCGCCTATCAAGCTCTATTCTAGGGCGGGCAACAGGAGCCTTTTTCTATCAGAGAGGCAGCGCGTGATGAGACTTGTGGAAATTCCACAGTCGCCTGTTGAGAATCAGCAGATCATGACACTCTGGTTTGATCAAGCTGAGATGAACGCCGCGTCAGTCCGCGCCAAGCAAGGCGCTGCTTGGTCCTGGCACGTTGAACTTGATTTCGGGCCTGAAGAAATGAGGTCAGCTCATCGAACTGCGACCTGCCATATGCTAGGATCGCCAAAACACATCGCAGTTTTCGGAAAGGGTGAAGCATGGAGATGGCCGGTAGAGTCGCAATTGTCACGGGCGCTGGTGGCGGCGGCTCCGGGCGCGCCATCGCGCGGCGACTGGCCCGTGACGGCGCTTCTGTCCTCGCCTCTGACATCGACGAAGGCGGGGGTCATGAGACGATGCCACTCATTGCGGCGGAAGGTGGACGCGCCAGGTTCTTTACCCTTGCACCAACTGCAGAGGCGGACTGACAATAATTGATGCCCTGAAGCTGACTAGCTCGCACGAAATATATGAGGCCGTAACTGATTCAGTATTCAAGACCGGGTGGTGGGACCCGCACAATGACGAGATCGGCGACATTTGTGCGTGGCAGATAAAAGTGGTTGACGGCCAAGTGGTTCAAAAGGAGTGGTCCAATGCCGCCGGTCTTTGCAATTAAGACACAGGCCCCCCGACGCCGTATCACCGCCACCCTAAAGTGAAATCTATGGTGTCTTGCCGTTGTCGCTGCGATGCCGGAGCGTCGGGCGCTCAGATGTTGTCTTCTGCTCCTGATCGCCAGATGGCGCTTGCCCGGCGTTGGGATCTGTGCCTTCCGGCGGTGCCGGCTGGCGACGCCTGAGCGTGGGGCGTTGCGCCTCGCGCTCAGCACTGGCTCCGTTGCGACTGATGCCGCTGGCCTGAGCGTTGATCAGCGAGACTAAGCGAGCTTTGACCTGATTGAATTCCGAAGTGTTGATCGTGTATTCGTTCCGATCCGGGAAGCGCGCGACCAGAGCGTTGACCTTGTCAGCCCGATTACCGGCGACCGGGTGATCGCGGAAGAGACGCGCCATCGTGCCGGGCTTCTTCTTCTCTGTCGCTTCGAGCTTCTCGAAGAAGGTCACCAGACTGTGCGGGTCGTAACCGGAGGCCCACAGGTATTGCGCCGCCAGTCGGTCGGCCTCTTCCTCGGCCCCACGCGAGAACTTGAGGAAGCCAAGCGGGATCGCCAAGCCAGCGGCTTGGCGGATCGCAAAACCGCCCAGCCCACCCAGGAAGATCAGCGGCAGTGAGCCCCAGTTGACAAGCTGTCCCTTCGAGGCCTGTTCCACTCCGTGGCGCGCTGCGACGTGTCCGATCTCATGAGCGATTGGACCAGCCAGCTCCGATTCATTATCGGCTGCCAGGATCAGCCCCTTGTTGACATAGATGAAGCCACCGGGCAGAGTGAAAGCATTAACCACATCGTCGTCGATCACCTTAAAAGTACAGGGCACTTTCGCATCAGAATGGAGCACGAGGTTTTGCCCCACGCGGTTGAGGTACTCGACGATGATCGGGTCCTCGACGAACTTGGCCGAGCGATCCACCTCAGCCGCGAACTGGCGGCCGATAGCGACTTCTTTATCGAGCGAGTAGAAATTGATCTGGTGTTTGTTGATATTGCGCTTGCCGATCAATTCGGGATTCTCATTCTCGGAGAGCAGCCGTTGATCTTGCGCCAGAACTGGGGTCGCGACCAAGATGAGGCTCAACGCGAGCACGAGCGTGCGACTTGGGTTTGATGATCTCATTTACTTCTCCTCTCCTATCCTTGACTCCTCTTCCTGCCAGCCAGGCTGTGCTCGCGCATCAGGCGGCCATCGCTGAATCCTTCGAGAGCACGCTGTCAACCAGTATGCGCCCATCTTTCCTTTGCTCCAGTGAAGCAACGCACATTGGAGATTGGCACGTTGTAATGGCACACCATTCTGCGCCCATCGTTCATCATTCATCGTTCAAGTTGGTGCCGCCGCATTGGCATCTGGATCGGGCGGGTTGGTTTGGCTCTTGCAAGCGCTGATCTCCCCGCTTTTGTTACCTCACTTAGGATAGACCGATTTACCAATAATTTTATTCCCGCCGCCAAATTCATACCCAGCTCCGGAATATTTGCCTGGGTGAAACAGTCTGTGCAGCTGAAGGCGAATTTACCATCGGGGAATGGGTGGGCGACAACAGGGTGGTAGATGAATCGCCTGTGACCAGCCTGAAAGAGCGTCTCCGTGCTGCCCTCTCAGGCATTCAATGGCAGTGGCCGCGACCGGGAATTGTCAGTTGCGGCTACTGCTCACCACAGAGAAGGAGATCAGATGAAAAAGCAAACTACCAAAGCGTATACCAAGTTGTTCCTCGTGGCCACGCTCGCGTTCTTAGCCGTGTCCGCTAGTGCTCAATCAGTCAACCTCATCAGAGTCCATATCCCCTTCGATTTCATGGTCGGTGGGAAGACGCTCCAAGCCGGCGAATACATTGTCCAGCGGGCTAACTCAAACGACTCTGTCGCGATGATGATCAGAAGTGAAGAGGGGAAGGCGAGTGCGGTGTTCTTAACCAACAACGTGCAAGCCAGCACCGCTCCGGCTCAAGCGAAGCTCGTCTTTCATCGGTATGACGACCTTTACTTCCTCTCCGAAATCTGGACCGACAGTGAAAATGTTGGTCGTAAATTGCCCGAATCTCGCGACGAGCGTGCGCTTGAACGCGGATTGACAGCACACCCTTCAGAGGGAAAAACGGCGAGGAAGGCGTCGCCGCCTGAGGTAGTGACAGTTATTGCCGGCCTGCGGTGAGCATCGTCACCGCAGGTCACTTCGGCAGAGAAGAATCGGCTCATACCAAGAAGATGACCATGAGTAAAATCGACAGTCGAGATTCTATGAAACTTGCGGGCCTGGGCGGGATGGTATTCGCCTTCAGACTAGGCTCCGGTGCCCTGGGATCCGGCGGCGCCATATAAAGGAATCGGCTTTCGTGACATCGAAGCCGATGTGCGAAGGAGCCGATTTGGGATCACAGAACTACCTGTGACGAAAGGATAGGCGCCATGAAACGAACCATCATTTTCCTGATGGCGCTGACCGCCGCGCTTGGAACCGCAACGCTCGCGGCCGCCCTGAAGATCAGTTCGGCAACCGAAAAAGTAATCCGGTTGAAGGCCAAAAAATTTGAGTTCACTCCCGGCGTGATCACGGTCAAGAAAGGCGAGCCGCTGGTGCTGGACTTGACCTCCGCGGACCGGACGCCTGGCTTCAACCGACCCAACTTCGGCATCCAGAGTGGGGCGAAACCTGGGACAGTCAGCCGCCTCCGCTCCACGCCCGACAAGGCCGGCGGCAGGATTGTGGTCAGCGGCAGCCAGTTCGGGTCGGGCACGGTTTCGGGATTGACGTCCGTATCAGCAGCCCGATATGCAATCACTGAACTACCTCAGCGATTGCGGAGGATGCGAGATGAGTAACGCGAGATTGGTGAAGCGAAAAGAGGTGACAGAAAGCCAGCAAGTCGACTTCCCGCGAGCGCCACAACCACCTCCGGCACAGCCTATTACTAATGCCGTCATGGAATGGGTGAACGACCGTCAGCATACTAAGCGGCTGAGCCCGCATGAGGCGTTTGCCGCGCTGTTTGCGCAACCGCATGCTGACTGAGTTTAGCTGGTTTGGGCAGTCTGCCGACTGTAGTTCAGAAGGTCGGAGGCTGTCGCGACTGCTGGTCAGTAGCACTAACGACGAGAGCGAGGGGCAATTATGATTATGACAAATGGGAAAGAAGAAGTAGAGGCGATGAGTGAGGGGTCGGGCAGCCGCCTCCCACTCGATGGCCAGTCTCCGCGGCTAAAGCGCCCGGCACTACAGGACAAAGTTGATTCAATCATTGAGCATTGGCTTACAGATATGTGGCTACTCATCACTGGTGAAGAGTTGGGCGAGATACCACTTTGTGCGTTGGAAAGAGATGGGCATGCCTTCGCGATGGTTTGTGGCGGCCAGTTACGTCTACTGGATTCTAAGCTTTCTGTCCTTAAGGCGCTTGGCTCGGTCGGGATCAAGCTGCCTTAAAGCGGGCTTCGCCAGATTTGAGAGAGCTTGCTCATAGGAGCACCTTCATTCGTCCCACAAAAGCACCCATCTGACCGACACACCCAGCTCTGCCTTTCGGTCACACTTCTGAAAAAGACTGATTCCATATCTTTTTTATTCCCGCAGTCAAATCACCTCACCGTCGGGGAATAATTTTGCAGATGAGAAGGTCTGGGTAGCTGAAGAAGAAATAGTTAGTAGCAACGTGAGAGGCGAAGAGTTGGTGCATCAGGCGATGCGGCGTCAATCACCTATCGAACCACTATTCGCCCGTTCACCAGGATCAACTAACAGAAAGGGAAGAATCGGACGCTGCGTATCCCTGCGCACTACTAGCTGGACGTCCGACCGCGCCTTCTCGGACGCATCGACGCACCGATGAAGCGGCGCAGCTTGCTGGGTTACTCAATTTCCAGACTCCTGGAAATAACAACCGGGTTGTGGAAGTTTCCCACAGCTTGGAATCCGAATCAGTAACTAACGGAGGTAAGAATGAACCTAGCAATCCTATCCGACCAAGATCGCGCACGATCTCGCGGCTTCAGCGTGCTGCTCGGCGCGGCCTTCGCCATCGTGCTGATGGCATCAGCCGCTATCTCGGTCAAGGCCCAATCTTTCACCGGCTCGATTAGCGGCACGGTGGTCGATCAGGCGGGCGCGGCCATCAACAACGCGACCGTGACTCTCATTGCTGTCGAGACCGGTCGCACACGCACGGCCACGACCGACGTTGAGGGTGAATACAACTTTCCCAGCTTGCTGCCGGGCGAATACAAGATTCGCATCGCGGCTTCCGGATTCTCGACCCGGGAGATCACCACACGGCTCTCGGTCGCCCAGCAATTGCGCCTTGATGGGCAGCTCAGTGTCGGGTCAGAGAACGAGACGCTCAACATTACAGCAGGCGAGGGAGGTGTGGCAGTTGAAACCCAGAACTCGCAACTCTCAAATGTCGTCAACCAGCGCCAAGTCACCGAACTGCCGCTCATCAGTCGTAATCCTTACGACCTGATCACACTCTCAGCCGGCGTGACTGACAGTCCTGACCGGGGCTCCGGTAACCAGCGTGGCTCCGGTTTCTCCGTCAATGGCCAGCGCTCACAGTCATCTAATTTTGTCCTGGATGGCGGCGAGAATAATGACACCTTTACGAGCCAGCGCGGGCAGGACGTGCCACTCGATGCGATCCAGGAGTTTCGGGTGCAGACCAATAACTACACCGCCGAGTATGGGCGCGGCGCGGGTTTCGTTGCTAACGTCGTGACCAAGTCAGGCACCAACCAGTTTCATGGCTCTGCCTATGAGTTCAACCGTAACTCAGCATTGGCGGCTAACGACTCCTTCAACAACACGAATGACTTTAGCAAGTCTTTCTTCAACCGCAACCAGTTCGGTTTTTCGGTCGGCGGCCCGGTGATCAAGGACAAGACCTTCTTCTTCGGCTCGGCTGAGTGGTTGAAAGTGCGCAGCAGCGTGAATACGGGCTTCTTCGTCCCGACGCCGCAGTTAATCGCGGCTTCTGCTCCGGCAACTCAAAACATCTTTACCACCTTCGCGCCGCCAGCGATTACAGGCCGGGTGGTCACAGCAGGTGATCTCGGACTCAACTCGCTCACCTCGGTTGGCGGGGCTCCGATCAACTCGGCTACCCCGCTCTTCGGTCGCACCTCGCTCTCGGTGCCGCGTGACGCCGGCGCCGGTTCGCCGCAGAACACTTTCCTCTGGACCGAGCGCGTAGACCACAACTTCAGTGACCGCACCTCGCTCTTTGGCCGTTACGCTTATGAACGCGAAGAAGACTCAATCGGGTCGCAGAGTGTGAGCCCGTACCAGGGTTTCAATACCTCGAACAAGAATCGGAATCAGAACTTCACCCTGCAATTGACGCATTCCTGGACGCCGCGAGCCGTGACCGAATCGCGCTTTGTCTACAACCGGCTCTTGAACCAGCAACCGCTGGGCGCCGCGCCGGTCTCACCGACCTTCTTGATCAGTGACGTGTTCAGCCGACAGACAGACGGCGACACGATTTTGCCCGGTTATTTCGCGACCGCGAACACCTTGGGCAATGCCATTCCCTTTGGCGGGCCGCAGAATCTTTACCAGGGCTACACGTCGCTGAGCTACCAGCGTGGCAACCATAACCTCAAGTTCGGCTCCCAGTACGTTCATCTCCGCGATAACCGCACCTTCGGCGCCTTCGAGAATGCGCTCGCCGATTTCGGTACGGTGCAGGACTTCATCCGGGGGAATGTCCAGGACTATGAGATTGCGGTTGACCCGCACGGCTTGTTCCCGGGGCAGGTGCTCAACGCGCCGTTCACGGCGCCGAGCTTCACCCGCCACTTCCACTACAACGAGGTCGCCTGGTTTGCGGAGGATACTTATAAATTGACTCCGCGCTTGACACTCAATGCGGGCCTGCGCTGGGAATATTTCGGCGTCCTGCACAGCCCGGACAACGAGCGAGCACTCGATGCCAACTTCTACCTTGGCCCCGGCGATAACCGGTTGCAGCAGATCGCGAGCGGGCGCTTCGACCTCACGCAAAATCAGACCGGCGCCTTGAAAGATCGGTTCTACAAACCGGACTACCACAACTTCGCCCCGCGCCTCGGCCTGGCTTACGATCTACGGGGCGATAGGAAAACAGTGCTGCGCGCCGGCTACGGTATTTTCTATGACCGCAATTTCGGCAATGTCCTCTTCAATGTGATCCAAAATCCGCCGAACTATGCGGTGCTGATCGTCGGATCTGGCAACAGCCCGCGCGCGCCGATCACGGCCAACGTCGACCAGTTCGCGGCGCTCAGCAGTGTCTCGGGCCAGAGCTACACCTCTTCGGCACGCGCCATCGACCAGAATCTGCGCACCGCCTACGCCAACGTCTGGAACGTTAACGTGCAACACGAGCTGGCGAACGACTACCTCATCTCGCTCGCGTACGCCGGGTCGAACGGGATCGATTTGTATTCGCTGGACAACATCAACCGCCGCGGGAGCGGCGTGCTGCTGGGGCAGCCAGGACGACTCAACCCGACGATCGGCAACATCAACTTCCGTGGCAACGACGGCCACTCGAACTATCACTCGCTGCAAGCTCGCGTCGATAGCCATTATATCAAGAGCGCGGGCTTGCAGTTCACCGAGGCTTACACTTACTCACACGCGATTGATAACGAGTCCTCGACCTTCGGCGACTCGTTCCTGCTCTCGCGGGTGGGGCAAGGAGTATTCGGCTTTCAGGATGCCTTCAACCCGGCGGGTGACAAGGGCAATGCTGATTTCGACGTGCGCCACCGCTTCGTCACCAGCTTCAACTGGGACATCCCGTTTGCGCACAATTTGAAAAGAGGTTTATTCAAGGCGCTGCTCGACGGGTGGGCGACGAACGGGGTGCTCAGCTTCCGCACCGGCACCCCGTTCACGGTCTTCGACACAGGCCAGGCCGACAACAACGGATCGCAACCTATTCGCCCGATCGTTACGGGAACGCAGCCGCAATTATTCTCTTCGCCGCAACCCGTCAATAATGTCGGCGGCACCTTCGACTTCCTTGACCTCACCGGGTTCGCTCACACGCCATCGGTCAACGGGCCCTTCACCGGCACGATTGGACGCAATACCTTTCGCGCGCCGGGGCTGCAGACGTGGAACATGAGCTTCTTCCGCAACCTCAAATTTACTGAGACGACGACGCTGCAACTGCGCGCAGAGTTCTTCAACCTCTTCAATCACCCGAACCTGTTCGTCGCTGGGGGCACCAACAATATCGCCAATAACAGCGGCAACATGGTGCAGGCAACGCGCGGTGGTCTCTTTGACAGCATCAACAACGTCGAGCAGGAGGGTATAGAATCTTTTGTGTAAATGGCCATAATCAACCAACTGAAAGGGAAACCAAGAAAGGAGACTAGATTATGGCCATTCCGAATGAAGTGCTCGACTATTTATTGAAAGATTACCAGAAGCCCGAGGACCTGCTGGGGCAGCAGGGAGTGCTCC
>Ga0207646_10000608_pt1 | contig 46550 bp, 52 predicted proteins | sample KBSK5502metaG_FD_184343 | JGI IMG/M metagenome (GOLD analysis project Ga0207646, IMG submission 184343) | Corn, switchgrass and miscanthus rhizosphere microbial communities from Kellogg Biological Station, Michigan, USA - KBS K5-50-2 metaG... | ecosystem: Host-associated > Plants > Roots >...
ACCAGGCCGCGGTCGGCGTTGCCGCGCACGAACCGGGCTCGAGGCAGCGCGCGCAGGACGTCCAGAGTTTCGATCGGCAGAGGACCTGACGCAACATCCCCGCAAATCATCAAAAGATCCGCGTCGGCGTGAGCGACATCCGCGAGCACGGCCTCGAGCGCGGGCAGGTTGCCGTGAATGTCCGCGAGCACCGCGACACTCATCAGACACAGCGTAGTCGCCCGACGCCAACCGCCGGTTCCCGTCACGATTGACGGGATGAAGTTCGGCATCGCCATCTTTCCCACCGACTACGCGATTTCGATGATCGAGCTCGCGCCCCTGGTCGAGCAGGCCGGATTCGAATCACTCTGGGTCGCCGAGCACTCCCACATCCCCACCAGTCGGCAGAGCCCATGGGCCGGCGGCGCCGAGCTCCCCAAGCACTACTGGCACTCGCTCGACCCGTTCATCGCCCTGACCGAGGCGGCGCTCGCTACCAAAACCCTGAAGGTCGGTACGGGCATCTGCCTCGTCATTCAGAGGGACACCATCCAGACGGCGAAGCAGGTCGCCAGCCTCGACCGGATCTCCAACGGCCGCTTCCTCTTCGGCATCGGCGGCGGATGGAACAGGGAGGAGATGGCCGACCACGGCACCAACTTCTCCACCCGCTGGAAGCTGATGCGCGAGCGGGTCGAGGCGATGAAGGTGATCTGGACGCAGGACGTGTCCGAGTATCACGGTGAGATGGTCGATTTCGGACCCATGTGGTCCTGGCCGAAGCCGGTCCAGAAACCGCACCCGCCGATCATCCTCGGCGGCAGCGGGCCCAACATCCTCAAGCGCGTGGTCGCCTACGGCGACGGCTGGATGCCCAATCGCGGCGAGGTCCTCGGCCGCCTGCCCGAGCTCCGCGAGCTGGCGCAAGCATCGGGTCGAGACGAAATCCCGCTCACCGTTTATCCGAAAACGACACCAGCAGACATCGAACAGTTCCAGCAGGTCGGCGTCGATCGCTGCATCTTTTACGTTTCACCCGACGGCCGCGACGAAGCGCTGGCCTCGCTCGACAAGCTGGAGAAGCTGACCAGTCCCTATCGCTGAGCGGCGAGCAGAGCCTCCACCGACCGTCCCAGCAACGCCAGCTCGGTCCGATAGGCATCCAGCCGACGGTGATGAGCGCTGCCGGGCTGAACCTCGAGCACGAGCCACTCGCCTTCGATTCGCGCGAGCCCGGCCACATCGGCGCTCGGAATGAGCAGGCAGTCGTTCCCGAACCTGCCGGCTGAACGATCCCACATGAGCACGCATATATAGGTGGTAGGGAACGGACGAAAGCTGGAGCGCCGCACGTAGACGCGCTCCTCCGCATGCTCCCGATCCCACCCGGCCGTCTTGACCTGGAGGCCCAGGAACAGTCCGCTATCCACATCGCGTGCAAGCACCTCGACCGTCTCGAGGTCGGGAAACGGTCGGAACAGATTCAACCCCTCGACCTCGGCCAGCCTGCGAATGACCTCCATCTCGCCCAGGAAACCCTCGCGGCCGCGATCGACGCCGAGCAGCTCAGACTCGTCCCGCTCAGGGATCAACACCGCGGCTGAACCGAATCGCTCCGCCAGCCGCTCCCGCTCGACGAGGAACGGCGCCCATCGCGACTTCCCGCCACCGTGCATCTCGAACGCCGCCGTCAGGTATTCGCGGCCGTCGACCATGTCGTGCGCCGCCAGCTCGCGAAACTTCGATTCAGAAACGACCAGGGCAACGCGGCCCAGCTGCTCCTCTTCGACCAGCACGCAAACCACCAGCGCCCGGTCGTCACGCAGGCTGCTCGCGGTAACCGTCACATGCACCTGGCCGGCCGGCGTCAGCTCCGTCCGGCCCTTGACCTGGACCGCCGTGTACGCACCGTCTCCCAGCCGGTGCACGACCCCATCGATGCCCATGTCTCGCAGCGGCAAGAACACGTGCAGGCCACCCACGGACTGCCGCACCAGCTCCGCCCAGACCTTGAACTCCGCCACCTGCCCCGCGGCCAGGGTCCGGCCGTGGTGCCACCGCACGTCGGTCTCCAACGCGCGGCATTGTGCGACGAAACCGCGCTTAGCGCTTCGGTAACCTGGCGCCCATGACCGCCTCCGTGAACAGCCGGCTCGCGAGCCGGCTGCGTGGCTCGCGCAGCCGCTCCGCCAGCTTGGCCAGCTGGTCGACGACGCGAGGCTCGATGCTCAGCCTGTAGAGCTGTTTGACGACTGGCGTTTTTTCCTTCACCGCATTCCTCCTGAGGTTGCCTGATTTGCTCCGATCACGATTCTGGTGGGCAAAACTAGTCGTGCCTACCCCGCTTGTTAAGCGGCTAACATCGCCACGTGCGCACCATCGCGGCGATGCTCCGGTGGCGGGCTCGCCGGCGTCCGGACTTCCCCGTCACCTGGTATCAGGGCAGGGAGCGCACCCTCGATGAGATGAATCGGACGAGCTCCGAGCTCGCCGCCGGGCTGGTCGATGGGCTGGGCATCGAGCCAGGGGACCGGGTCGCCATCCTCGACAAGAATTCCGACGACTACATCGAGCTCCTCTTCGCTCTCGACAAAGCCGGCGCGGTGGCGTGTCCGGTCAACTGGCGCCTCACTGCACCTGAGGTGGCCAAAGTGGTCGGTGACGCCGAGCCGAAAGCGCTCGTGGTCAGCGACGACCTCCGGCAGAACGCGGACCAGGTCTCGTGTCGCGTGCTCGCATACGCCGACCTTCCGCGCATCAACGGAGGCGCCGACCCGCACCGAGATGCCGAGGAAAGCGTCACCTGGCAGCTGTACACCTCGGGAACCACGGGCGTCCCGAAGGGAGCGATGCTTACGAACCTCAATCTGTTCGCGCTCAGCGGGGCCCTGCCCATGGAGATCAAAGGCTTCGACGAATACGGCCGCTCGCTGGTCGCGATGCCGCTGTACCACATCGGTGGCTGCGGTTGGGCGCTGGGAGCAATCAGCGCCGGATGCACCGCACTGATCACGCGCGACTTCATCCCGCAGGACGTGCTGAAGACGATCATCGAGCAGCGCATCAACACCGCGTTCCTTGTCCCAGCGGCTCTCTTGTTCCTAACCTCGCTGCCCGAGTCGCAAGGCGCCGACTACTCGGCGCTCAAGAACATCGCGTACGGTGCGTCGCCGATCACCCCCGACCTCCTCAAGCGATCGATCCAGACCTTCGGCTGCCGATTCACACAGGTCTACGGGCTCACAGAGACGACCGGCGCCGTCACGTTCCTGCAGCAGGAAGATCACGTCGGCGAGCGGTTCCTGAGCTGCGGGCGCTCTGGGTTCGGCCATGACCTCAAGGTCGTCGGCCCCGATGGCAAAGAGCTCCCCTTAGGAGAGATCGGCGAGATCGTCTACCAAGGCCCAGGGACGATGGCGGGTTACTGGCGTAAAGAGCGCGAAACCAACGACGCCATCCGCGACGGCTGGTTCCACACCGGCGACGCCGGGACCATCGACGCCGACGGGTTCATCTACATCAAGGACCGCATCAAGGACATGATCATCTCCGGCGGCGAGAACATCTACCCGGCCGAGGTCGAGGCCATCCTCGCCGGGCATCCGAAAATCGCGGACGTGGCGGTCATCGGCATCCCCGATGACACATGGGGGGAGACCGTCAAAGCCATCGTCATCCGCAAACCCGACTCCGGTCTCACGTCCGAGGAGCTCATCAACTGGTCGAAGGACAAGCTTGCCGGCTTCAAGCGCCCCCACTCGGTCGACTTCGTGGAGGTGATCCCTCGCAATCCGAGCGGCAAGATTCTGAAGAAAGACTTGCGCGCGCCATATTGGGCGGGCCACGAACGCGCCGTCCACTGACCTGATCGCCGAGCGCCGAGCGCCAAGCCCGCCTGGCGGACATACACTATCCATCGGTGGGGGCAGCTCGGTGATCTACGTCCGGTCGCGCAGGTCGGTCGTGACTCTCGGCGCCTCCAGCCTGTTCTGCGCACTGGCCTTCGGCTTGCTAGCCATCGTCGCCACCCGCATTCCCGAGGGCTGGGTCGCGGGCATCGCGCTCGGCGCCGGCTCGGCGGGGGCGTGGGCGGTCGCGATCTGGGCCGCATTCCAGGTCCACGCCTGGCCGGCAAGCCGGCTCGGCCTCTTCCGCGATCGAATCGTCGTCGTCCAGCGCCGCCATGAGATGCGGGCCCTGTGGGACCTCATGGAGTCGGTCACGCTCTCGGACCCCGACTCGTGGCCCAAGGTGCGCGTGACCGACCGCCTCACGATCCGACTTCGCAACGAACCGCCGTTCGGATTCCGGCCCGTGCAGTTCGGTCTCGAGCCGTCCGCATGCCGCGACCTGATCTTGCGGCTGAGGGATGACGCCGGGCTGCGCTCGAGGCTGCCGGAGTTCGATTCCGCCCGCGACCTCACGGTCGCGCCGATCGTTTCGGGGGAGTTGATCAAGCCCCGCCTCTAGCCGGTCGATCGGGGCATCATGATCCGTGCAAGTGGTTAGTCTCCGGGGAAGGGACTTCCTCGACATTGCGGACCTGGATCCGGCCGAGCTGCGCTCGGTGCTGGCGCTTGCCCACGACATCAAGGCCGGCCGCTGGGCGGAGCGCCCGTTGGTCGGCAAGCATGTCGCGATGCTGTTCCAGAAACCGTCGCACCGAACGCGGGTCTCGTTCGAGGTCGGCATCGCCCGGCTGGGTGGAACGACGACCACGCTTGGCGAGCAGGACGTGCAGCTCGGCCGCCGCGAGAGCGTCGTCGACGCCGCTCGCGTTCTCGATCGCTATGTCGACTTGATCGTCGCCCGCATGCGCAGCCACACCGACCTGGTTCATCTCGCGGACGCCGCGGAGAAGCCGGTGATCAACGCCCTGACGGATCGCTCGCACCCATGCCAGATCCTGGCCGACCTGATGACCCTCGAGGAGGCATGCGGCCCGCTTGGCGAGCAGCGCGTCGTCTATGTTGGCGACGGCAACAACATCGCCACCTCGCTGATCGAAGCTGCCGCCCTGCTCGGCTTCCGGCTGACCGTGATCACCCCGCCCGGTTACGAGCCTGACCGCCAGGCCCTCGAGCGCGCCGGCCGCATCGGTTCTGGCATCACCAAGGTGCGAATCTCGAACGACATCGCCTCCCTCGACGGCGCCACTGCCGTCTACACGGACGTCTGGGCCTCGATGGGCCAGGAGGACCAGAGGGCGACCCGTCGGCAGATCTTCGCCCCGTACCAGGTCAACCAGGCCCTCATGGACGCGGCGAAAGGCGCGGTCTTCCTGCACTGCCTGCCCGCGCATCGCGGCGAAGAGGTGACAGACGAGGTCATCGACGGCCCGAGGTCCAAAGTCTTCGACCAGGCCGGCAACCGGCTCTACGCTCAGATGGCGCTGATGGCCGAGATCATGGAAACGCCGCGATGATCCAGCAGCTCCAGCAGTTCCTCGCCCAGTACCAGGAGGTCGTGAGGCATCTGAGCTGGCTCGAGATCATCGACGTGGCAGTCATCGCGGTCATCCTTTATTACGTGCTGCGCCTCGTGCGCGGCACGCAAGGGACTCAAATCCTGGTCGGCCTCGTGGTCCTTGCCTTGATCGGCGCCGTTGCGACCACGTTCAACCTGGTGCTCCTGTCATGGCTGTTCAGAAACGGCGCCGGACTGCTTGCCATCGCGATCATCGTCATCTTCCAGCCGGAGCTTCGACGCGCAGTGGATCAACTCGGAAGGCTCGGTAACATCGGCCGGCCGCTCTCGGCGTTCAGCACTCCGCAGTACAGCCAGGCCATCTCGGAGACGATCAGGGCGGCGGAGCGGCTGAGCGCCAAGCGCACCGGAGCTCTCATCGCATTCGAGCGCGACGTGGGCCTCGAGGACTATGCGGCGACGGGCGTTCGCATCAACGGCGAGATCTCGGCCGAGGTCCTGCAGTCGATCTTCTACCCCAACTCGCCGCTGCATGACGGGGCGGTCATCGTGCGCGGCAACCGGATCCTCGCCGCGGGGTGCCTGCTCCCGCTTCCAGAGGAGGGCACGGTGAGGGAGCGCCTCGGCACGCGCCACCGCGCGGCGCTCGGCCTATCACTGGCGTCGGACGCGCTGGTCCTCGTAGTCTCAGAGGAGACTGGTGCCATCTCCGTCATCGAGGAAGGCAAGATCACCCGCAACCTCGACGCCGATGGCCTGAGGCGCCGCGTCAGCGTGAAAGTGCCCGCTCGACTGGTCGGCGCGAATCGAATGCTTGGGTTCCTCAACGGCAGGACGAACGGCGAGGCCAAGGAGCGCGAGAACGTCCGACGCGGCGACAAGGAAAAGGACGCGTGAGCTGGATCACCGACGACTGGAAACTCAAGATCTTGGCTCTCGGCTTGGCGGCCCTGATGTTGGGCGCCGTCGCGTTCTCGCAAAACCCTCCCACCTCTAAGACCTTCACAAAGAGCATCGACTATTCGTCTCTGCCGTCCAACCTGATCATCATCAATCCACCTGCCAGGACCACCGTGACGGTCACAGGCGTCGCCGACCTCATCGGCTCTGTGACGTCCAGCAGCGTCGTGGCGTCTGTTGATCTGTCCAAAGCCACGCCCGGCCCTAACGTCAACGCCAACCTGCTCGCGAAATCGCTGGTGACCGGAGTGAGCGTTCAGAACCCGGTGGTGCCGATCGCCCTCAACATCGACCAGCGCGCCAAGATCCAGCTAACGGTGACGGTGCGCACGCCCAACGTGGTACCCGGCTGGGAGGTGAACCAGCAAGCCACCTACGCACAGTGTCCCAACAATCCCTGCTCAGTGCAGTTCGACGGCCCAGTGAGCTGGGAGACGAACCTCAAGGCATACGTCGATTTCACGAACCCGATCCAGTTCACCACGGATGACGTCCCCACGCAGCCGGTGGTGTTGGAACAGAATGGCGCCCCGCTGGATCTCACCCGGCCGACGCTTCCGAAGGCGAGCCTGGACATCACCACGGTTGCCATCCATATCGAGGCCAAGACCGGCACCACGACCCGGCAGGTCGTGCTCATCGACTCGCCGCCCGTCAACCCGCCGCCCAACTGCTACCACGTGACCGGCATCGCGGTCGACCCGGTCGCGGTCGTCCTCACCGGCACCCCTGACGCCCTGGCCGGGATCACGACGATCACCCTGCCCGCGGTCGACCTCAGCGGGCACACGTCCAATACCACGTTCCAGACCGCGATCCCGGTCCCAACCGGGGTCACCGCTTCGGTGGCCAAGGCCAAGGTGACCTATTCGATCTCCTACAACCCGGCCTGCGCCACACCGTCGCCGTAACACCCTCGTAACCTGGGCCTGGCACCCCACGTTCAAGCCAAGGTTTAGAAACGCCCGTCTAGGAGTTAATTAATAGGTATGTGCGGGATCATCGGCTACCTGGGCGACCGCGAGGCGACGCCCATATTGATGGAGAGCCTCAAGCGCCTCGAATACCGCGGCTATGACTCCGCCGGCGTCGCCGTGCTCGAGCTTCCCAAGCCCGGCCAAGCAGGCCATACGAGCCTGACCAAGTCAGAGGCCAAGGTCGACATGCTCATCGAAAAGCTGACGGCCGACATGCCCACCGGCAAGCTGGGCATCGGCCACACGCGATGGGCAACCCATGGCAAGCCGACCTACGTAAACGCCCACCCACACACCGATTGCCACGGCAAGATCTTCGTCGTCCACAACGGCATCATCGAGAACTTCGCCGAGCTCAAGGCCGAGCTGCAGGCGAAGGGCCACGAGTTCACCTCCGACACCGACACCGAGGTCGTGCCTCACCTCATAGAGGCCAACTACAAGGGCGACTTCCTCGCCGCGGTCCGCGCCGCGCTCAAGCGCATCCGAGGTGCGTACGCGCTCGCGATGTTCCACACCGACGACCCGGAGCTGCTGATCGGCGCCCGGCTGAACGCGCCACTCGTCGTCGGGCTCGGCGACCACGAGTACTACATCGCGTCCGACATCACCGCGATCATCCCGTACACCAAGCACGTGGTCGTGCTGGGTGAGGGTGAGGTGGCGGCGATCACGCCTCTCGGCGCTGAGGTCTCGACGCTCGACGGGATCACGGTCGAGCCGAAGCTCGTGAAGGTCGACTGGGACGTGAGCCAGGCGCAGAAGGGCGGGTTCGCGCACTTCATGCTCAAGGAGATCCACGAGACGCCGGAGGCCGTAGCCAATGCAATGCGCGGGCGGCTCACCGACGACGGCATCGTCTCTTTCCGCGAGTTCGACGTCGACGACGACAAGCTGCGCGAGTACGACGAAGTCCTCCTGCTCGGGATGGGCACATCGCGGCACGCGGCGATGGTCGGTGAGCACCTGATCGAAGACTGGGCCGGCATACCGGCCCGTGCGATGGACGCATCGGAGTTTCGCTATCGCCGCCCAACGTTTGGGCCGAAGACGCTGGCCGTCGTGCTGACGCAATCCGGAGAGACCGCTGACACGCTGGTCGCAATGCACCGCGCCAAAGAGCGCGGCGCGCTGACGGTGGCCGTCACCAACGTGTTCGCAAGCTCAGCCGCGCGGGACGCCGACGGCGCCATCTACCTCCACTCAGGTCCCGAGATCTGCGTAGCCTCGACGAAGACGCTGGCCGCCCACATGGTCAGCCTCAGCCTGCTCGCCCTTCGATTGGCGACCGTCAACGGCCGCGTGTCGCTGGAGCGCAGGCACGAGCTTGTCGCGGCACTGCGCGCGCTGCCCGAGCAGGTCCATCAGCTGGTCGAACGCGAGAAGGAGATCGCGAAGATCGCGCAGCGGTACAGCCGGTACTCGAACTTCATGTACTTCGGCCGCGGCCTCAGCTACCCGGTCGCGCTAGAGGGCGCGCTGAAGCTGAAGGAAATTTCTTACGTGCACGCCGAGGGCACCACCGGCGGCGAGCTGAAGCATGGACCGATCGCACTGCTGCACGAAGAGTTTCCGGTGATTGCAATCTGCACGGAAAGCTCGACGAAAGACAAGATGGTGAGCAACGTCCACGAGATCGCTGCTCGCAACGCCCCAGTGCTCGCGCTCATCACCGAGGGCGATCACTCGCTTGACGGCGTGGCCACCGACGTTTTCGAGATGCCGGCGGTCGAGGAGGCCTCGGCGGCGATCTTGAACACGGTCATGCTGCAGCTGTTCGCGTACCACGTCGCGGTCGAGCTCGGCCAGGACGTCGACCAGCCGCGCAACCTGGCGAAAAGCGTCACCGTCGAATAGCGAAGAAAATGGGGTTGTGCAGCGGATCGGCGTTGACGCCGTCTCGGTAGACCGGATTGCGGTCGCGGTCAAGCGGTCCGGCCGCGGCTTCCTGAACAAGGTCTACACGCCCGCCGAGCTCGTCTACTGCGGCGACAACGCCGACCGCCTGGCGGGGCGCTGGGCGGCCAAGGAAGCGGTGATCAAGTGCTTCGACGGCACCGGCATCTGCTTCCCACGCCGGCGCATCGAGGTGCTGCCAGGCCCCAGCGGCGCTCCCCGAGTGCGGCTCCTCGGCGACGACCGCGGAGCCCGCGTGGAAGTCAGCATCACGCACCACAGCAACCTCGCCGTGGCGACCTCGCACCTCGAGATGCCGGACATCGCAGACTCGCTGCTGCCGGCGCCGGATGCAGTCAGCCTCCCCGAGCGCCCACTTGACGCCCACAAGGGCACCTTCGGGACGGTCCTGGTGCTCGCGGGAAGCCTCGGGTTCACAGGCGCGGCCTATCTCGCCGCGACAGGCGCGGCCCGCACGGGCGCCGGGCTGGTGCGGCTCCTGATCGCGGACTCGATCTATCCCATCCTCGCCGCCAAGTGCACGGAGGTCATGGCCACGCCAGTTCCAGAGGTGGCGCCGGGAGCTGTCGGCCACGCGGCCTATGACTCGATCCTGCGCCAGCTGTCCACCGCCGAGGCCGGGGTGATCGGACCGGGGCTGGGCCGCGACCGCTCGACCTGGCGCCTGATCCTCGACCTTGCTCTGCACGCCGACTGCCCGCTGGTCCTGGATGCCGATGCGCTGAACGCGCTGGCTGACTCGGCTCGCAAGAAGACCCGGCTGGGCAAGAATCGGGTTTTGACGCCCCATCCCGGCGAGATCGCCCGGCTGCTGGGGAAGACCACGGAAGCGGTTCAGGCCGATCGCCTTGGTGCGGCTCGCAAAGCGGCCAAGGAGTGGGGGGCGATCATCGTCCTCAAGGGCGCGCACACACTGGTGGCGCATCCCGACGGCCGCCTGAGCGAAGACCCTCATGAGGTGCCGGCGCTGGCGACGGGCGGTACGGGCGACGTGCTCTCGGGCGTCATCGGGGCCCTCATCGCGCAGGGCTCGGACCCATACACCGCCGCAGTCACCGGCGTGTACATCCACGCGGCGGCCGGCCGCCGGATCGCGCATCGGCTGGGTGACGCCGGGCTGCTGGCGAGCGACCTCTTGCCCGAGCTCCCGCTGGTCATGAATATCCTGCGCCAGGGCGGTCTCTGAGCACGACGCAGCTTCGCTGGGCGGAAATCGACCTCCGCGCCGTGCGCGCGAACGCCGCCCGCATCCTCGCGCACCTGCCGAAGGGCACGCGCTTGATGGCCGTCGTGAAGGCTAACGGGTACGGCCACGGCGCGGTACAGGTCGCGCGCGCTGCGCTCAACGGCGGGGCGACCTGGCTGGCGGTGGCCACGCTGGAGGAAGCGCGTGAGCTCACCGGCCTCGCGCATGCGGAGCGCATCCTGGTCATGGGTGGGCTGCTTCCCGACCAGGCGGCATCTGCGGCCGAGAGCGGCTTCAGCATCGGCGTCTCGAGCGCCGCCTTCGCGCGTGCGCTGGGCGAGGGTGAAGAGGTCGTCCCCGTCCACCTCAAGATCGACACCGGCATGGGCCGGTTCGGAAGCGAGCCGGATGAGGCGCCGGAGCTGGCCAGGCTGATAAATGATTCCCCAGGGCTCCGTCTGGCCGGCACGTGGACTCATTTCGCGTCTGCCGGAACGGACGAGATGATGACGCGGGCCCAGTTCGACCAGTTCCTCGAGGTGCTGGGGGGCCTCGGTTTCGATCCCGGCATGCGCCACGCCTGCAACTCGGCCGCAGCGCTTCGCTACCCCGAGATGGCGCTGGACGCTGTGCGTTGCGGCATCGCGCTCTATGGCTGCGAATGGCCGGGCGCGGCGCCGGCTCTGGCGCTTCGCTCGGTCGTGACGCACGTGAAGACGGTGGCCGCGGGGCACACCGTCGGCTACGGCGCCACGTGGGCGGCGCCGGCCCGAACCCGCGTCGCGACGGTGGCCGTCGGCTACGCCGACGGCGTTCTCCGTGCCCGCGGAAATCGCGGCCACGTGCTAGTGCGCGGGCGGCCTGCACCGCTGATCGGAGCGGTCAGCATGGACGCCATCACCATCGACGTGTCCGGCGTGGAAGGCGTCGACGTCGGCGACGTCGTGACCATCATCGGCGGCGACGGCGACGAGCGGATCACCGCCGAAGAGGTCGCGGAATGGTCGAGAACCATTTCCTACGAGGTGCTGACGGCCATCGGCCCCCGCGTCAAGCGGAGGTATTCGGAATAGCGCCCCGGCTCTCCTGATTCCAGATTGCGCAAGGCAGGTGTATCTAAACTGGCAGTACTGATGGCGGAAAGTCCCGCACAAACTGCCTTCGCGGAAGAGGCATTGTCACACCTCGACACGCTGTACCGGGGTGCGCTTCGATTGACGCGCGACCCCGATTCGGCACAGGACCTGGTTCAGGAGGCATATTTGCGCGCGTTGCGCTACCAGCACAGCTACCAGCAGGGCACGAACATGAAAGCCTGGCTCTTTGCCATCATGCGCAACCTCTTCTGGGACCGCTTCAAGGGATCGCGGAAGGAAGACGTGAGCCTCGACGACGTCGGTGAGTTCGTCCTCTACGACAAGCTTCGGGACGAGGGTGCCAGGCCCGAGGCGGATGTGCTGGACAAGCTGGCGGCGTCCGAGGTCGTGAAGGCGGTGGAACAGCTGCCGCCGCTTCACCGCGAGGTCGTGCTGCTGGTCGACGTCGAAGGCTTCTCGTACAAGGATGCCGCGCAGACGCTGGGCGTGCCCATCGGGACCGTCATGTCCCGCCTGCACCGGGCCCGCCAGCAGCTTCAGAAATCCCTCTATGACTATGCCGTCGAATCCGGTATCGTCCACGCCAACGGCACCAGGGAGGTGCCCCAAGAATGAATTGCGCTGACTGTAGTGAGAAGCTCGACCGCTACCTGGACCGGGAGTTGAGCGACACGGAGATGCTCGAGCTGCAGCTGCACCTCGAGGGATGCCCTCCGTGCGCCGACAACTACGAGTTCCAGGCCAACCTCAAGCGCCTGGTCAAGGTCTGCTGCGAGCAGGACAAAGCCCCCGAAGCCCTCCGAGAGAAACTCCGCCAGATCCTCGCCTAGTGGCGCGCCTCTAATGGCCGTCGCGCCACCGGCACCGATGTCGCTGGCCTCGCGCGCCTCCTGGTGGCTCCTCGGCACTTTCATCGTCGCCACGCTCCTCTCGCTGACCTGGGCCGCCATCTTCACGCTCGGTTTGATCAACACCCAGTACGGCAACTACCCGTTCGAGAACGTGACGCTCAACGCGGTCGTCGCGCTGGCGGCGGTGGCGATGCTGGCTCTTCAGGTCACGGCGCTGGTCGGGCTCTACATGCGGCGCCATTGGGGGCGCGCGGTGGCGACCATCGCCTCGGGTTTCTGGGTGTTCACGGTGATCGGAATTCCGTTCGCGATCCTCGCCTGGTGGCTCATGCACCGCCGTTGGGATCCGGGAGTCGAGTCGACCTTCAACAAAGACCATCCCTCCGCGCCGGCTTACGTCGTGGGCCTGTGCGCCGTAGGCACCGCGCTGGTGCTGGTGTGGCTCTGGTTTCTCTATCTCTACCTGATCCCCCTGCTCGAAAAGATCAACCCATCTCAGGCGACCGGCGGCTGGTACTGGATCGCCTCGGTTGCGTTCTTCCTGTCGATTCCTCTGTGGGTCGTCCAGGGGCTTGCGGTCGTGGGCCTCATCCAGAAGCACGACTGGGGCGCGGTGCTTGCGTTGATCACATGCGTGCTGTGGGTGTTGAGCCTGGGCGGATTGCCGTTCGGCGTCGCCGGACTCATCGTGCTGTGGCGATGGCAGCATCCCGCGCTGACGAGCACGGTCGCGAGCGGAGCGCCGGCGTAGACACTCACCAGCGCCTCCAGGACGCGCACCTCTACGTCGTCACCCCGGATCGCGCCCCGAATGACGTCACCGAGCTGGCGCGCGCGGTCCTGCGGGGCGGCGCCGACGTCCTCCAGCTCCGCCACAAGACGCTGCCACGCGGCGAGCTGCTCGAGCTTGCCCGCAAGTTGCGCGAGCTGACGTCTGCCGCGGGCGTGCCTCTGATCATCAACGACCACGTCGACATCGCGCTCATCAGCGGCGCGGACGGAGCGCACCTGGGTCCGGACGATTTGAGCATCGCGTCGGCGCGCCGCCTCGCCCCCGAAGGCTTCCTGATCGGAGCATCGGCTTCATTTGCCGATGTAGCGGGCGAGGCCGTAGATGCGAGCGCGGACTACATCGGCTGCGGGCCCGCCTTTTCAACGCCGGTGAAGAAGGAGAAAGAAGTGATCGGCCCGGCCGGCGTCGTGGCGGTGACGCGCGCGGTTCGCGTGCCCGTGTTCGCAATCGGAGGGATCGACGAGTCCAACGTCTCGCAGCTGACCGGCCTCGGATTGCGCCGCGTTTGCGTCATTCGAGCCGTCGCGGACTCTCCCGACCCCGAATCGGCTGCGCGTCGCCTGCGTGCCATGCTCAGTAGGTGAACGTCGCAGGGCTCGGTGAGTTCGGATTGCTCGCGCGCATCAGGCCGTACCTCGCCGCACAGTCGGGGAAGGACGATGCCGCAATCCTTGAAGATGGGAGCGGTTTCACCGTCGCCAGCTGCGACATGTTCGTCGAGGGTGTTCACTTCGATCTCAGCTGGATGAGCGCCGAAGATGCGGGGTGGCGCTCCATCGCTCTTGCGCTCGGCGACCTCGCGGCGAAGGGCGCCACGCCCGCGTGGGCGCTCACGTCGATCGCCCTTCCACGATCGTGGCGCGTCGAGGACCTGGACGGGCTGTACAGCGGCATGCACGCGCTGGCCGAAAGCGTAAACCTGAGCATCGTCGGCGGGGACATGAGCTCGATCGGGGGACCCGCGGTGCTCTCGATCACGGTTGTCGGCCGAACCGACTCGCGTCCTCTCGCCCGGAGCGATGCACGACCTGACTGGTCGGTCGCGGTCACCGGTCCACTCGGCGGCGCCGCGGTCGCCCTTCGCGAGCGCCGCGCCCTTCGCCTACAGCCGCTGATCGCCGAAGGCCGCAGGCTGAACGAGGCGGGACTCTGCTGCGGCGACATCTCGGACGGCCTGGTGCGCGAGATGGACAAGTTCGTCGCCTTTTCGGGAGCGGGCTGCCTCATCCGCGTGGCTGAGGTTCCGGTCGCGGCTGGTGCAACGCTGGAGGAGGCGCTGACCAGCGGCGAGGAGGCCGAGCTGGTCTGTGTCGGGCCCGAAGATGCCGTCCGCGGCGCGGGCTTGCGGCCGTTCGGGCATCTCACCGACGATTCGTCCATCCAGCTGCTCGGCGCCGACGGCACGCCCATGCAGCTCGATGTCACCGGCTACGACCACTTTGCGTGAGACCTCGGCTCCAGAGCAGACCGAGGCCGCCGGCGAGGAATTGGGACGCCGCCTCCGCAAAGGCGATCTCGTCCTCCTGAAGGGCGAGCTCGGAGCGGGGAAGACCACGTTCGTGCGCGGGATCGCGAGAGGTACTGGTTCGACCGCCCCGGTGGCCAGCCCAACCTTCCAGCTCGTGCGCGTCTATCCGGGCCGGCTGCAGCTCGCCCACGTCGATCTGTACCGGCTCGAGAAAAGCGAGGAGCTCCGCGACCTCAGCCTCGATGAGCTGCTGGATGCCGGCGCAGTGGTCGTCGAGTGGGGCGACAGGATTGAAGTCCCAGACGCCGCCCTCATCGAAATCGAGCACCTCGGCGGCGATCGCCGCCGGATACGGAACGAGCGTGATCTTCGTCATTGACACGTCGTCGGCGCTCTCGGCGGTAGCGGTCGTCGACGGCAGTCGGGTCGTGGTAGAGCAGGTCGATCAGTCCGGGCCGGGATTCGACCTGCCGGCCCGCTACCGCGCCATCGCAAAGGGAAACGACATCACCAAAATCGCGGTGGCGACCGGTCCTGGATCGTTCACGGGGCTGCGCACGGGAGTGTCGTTCGGGCTCGGGGTCGCGATCGGCGCGAAGATCCCGATCGTCCCGCTGCCGACTCTGGGCATCCAGGCCGCGCGCAGCACGACCCCGGTGCTTGCCGTCTCGGAGGCCGGCCGCGGCCGCGTGTACTACCAGGAACCGGCAGGCCGGCCGGGACTGGGAGAGGCCGATGAGCTGCCGCGAGGGTGGCCGGTCGCCGGCTGGCTTCGACCTCAGACCCGGGCCGCGCTCGAAGCATTGGGGCTGCGCTTCAAGCCCGAGAGCGAGCTCAGCACCTTCGGAGCGGCCGCCGCGAGATTGCTGGAAGCGGCGCCGGAAGTGGCCTATGGTAGTCTCAAAGTCGAGTACATGCAGTCCTTTTCCGCTCGCATCAACTGATGGTTCAGATTCGCCAGCAGCTGGCGTTGGAACTGATGCGCGAGCCGGACATCGCGACGGTGCAAGAGATCGAGCGCGAGATCTTCGCCACGCCATGGCCGCGCAACGCGTACTACCGGGAGCTGGCATCGCGCTCGAGCGCCCACTACGTGGTGCTGCGCCAGGAAGGCATCCTCGAGGCGCCGTCCGCGCGGATCGGGTCCGAGCTCGACCCGACCATCGTCGGCTATGGCGGCATGTGGCGCATGTACGACGAGGCGCACGTGACGACCATCGGCGTCCGCCGCGAGCTTCACCACCGCGGCTACGGGCGCATCATCTTCGCCGGTCTCATCCAGGCGGCCTATGACATGGGTGCGAAGTGGGTGACGCTCGAGGTCCGCACCTCCAACGAGAACGCGATGCACATGTACGAGGGCTTCAGCTTCAAGGTGATCGGCCGGCGCAAGGGCTACTACACCGACAATGGCGAGGACGCCATCGTGATGTGGTCCGACTCCATCCACTCGCCTCGATTCCGCCGCGCCTATGAGGCCAACCTCGAACGAATCGACGCGGAAGTCAGGGGCCTGCGCCGCGACCTGATCACCAAAGGCGAGCAGTAGGCTCCCTCACCCTCGGGATCGAGACCAGCTGCGACGAAACTTCCGTCGCGGTCGTGGACGGCGGTCGCCGCGTCCTCAGCAACGTGATCCATTCCCAGGTCGACCTGCACAAGGAATTCGGCGGCGTCGTGCCCGAGCTCGCCTCTCGCGATCACCTCGAGCGGCTGCCACACCTCCTCGACCTGGCGTTCGAAGAGGCCGGAGCCGGCCCCGACGACATCGGCTTGATCGCGGTCACGCGCGGGCCGGGCCTCGCGGGATGCCTGCTGGTCGGGGTGGGCGTCGCCGAAGGTCTGGCGGCTTCGTGGTCGCGGCCGATCACGGGAGTCAACCACCTCTGGGGCCACATCTACGCGGCGATGCTGGCCAGACCCGACCTCGAACCGCCGCTCCTCGGGCTGGTGGTCAGCGGCGCGCACTCGGACCTTGTGCGCATGCTTGGGCACGGCCGGTTCGAGGTCATCGGCCGCACTCGCGACGACGCGGCGGGGGAGGCCTTCGACAAGGCGGCCCGCATGCTCGGCCTCGGCTACCCGGGCGGCCCCGCCCTCGACCGGCTGGCGAGAACCGGCGACGCGCGGCGCCGGCCGTTGCCCAAGCCATCCCTGCCCGGCCTGGAGTACAGCTTCAGCGGCCTCAAGACCGCGCTTCTGTACCGCCTTCGCGACCTCGGCGCCGGAGCCGGCGAACAGGACAAGGCCGACCTTGCAGCCGCCTTCGAGCGATCTGTGGTCGAGTCACTCCTGGAAAAGCTCGACGAAGCCCTCTCCAGGGCGCCCGTTTCCGAGGTGGTCGTGGCCGGGGGCGTGGCCGCGAACACGCTGCTTCGCCGCCGTGCGGCCGAGGTGGTCGCCGGCCGGGCCCGCCTGACCATGCCGCCTCTGGAGCTCTGCACCGACAACGCCGCCATGATCGCGGCCGCCGGCTTCTTCACCTCCCCACCCCGTGGGGAGGTCGGGACCTCGCCTCCCCACCTTGTGGGGAGGTCGGCCCCGCCGAAGGCGCGGCCGGGTGGGGGGATACACGAGCCTATTACCGTCGACCCTTCTCTAGGATGGGATTGATGGGCGTCAAGGGCTGGGAGGTGGTTTTTCGGGGCGAGCGGCTGAAGGCCGACCTGGTGACCGCCGTCCTGGAGTCCAACGGTATCCGCGTCGAGGTCTTCGGCGACCACGCCTACTCGGCGGCCGTGAACTTCACCGAGGCCAGGATCATGGTCCCGGACGTCCAGGCAGAGCGGGCTCGGGAGCTCATCCAGGCAGGCGACTCGACCGAGGTTTAACCCCCCGAGCCCGGGGGATAGTACAATTAGCACTCTGCCCCACTGAGTGCTAAGCGCTCGGGTCTGGGGAGTGCCAACAAGATCAAATTCAGCTATGGAGGGGTGCACATGAATCTAAGGCCGCTCGGCGACCGCGTAGTGGTCAAGCCGGTGGAAAAGGAAGAGAGGACCAAGAGCGGGATCGTGCTTCCGGACACCGCCAAGGAGAAGCCCCAGGAGGGCATCGTCGAGGCAGTGGGGACCGGAAGGATCCTCGACAACGGCACCAAGGTGCCGATGGAGCTCAAGGTCGGCGACAAGATCCTTTATGCCAAGTACGCCGGCAACGAATTCAAGATCGACGAGATCGAGTACCTGATCGTCTCCGAGAAGGACGTGCTCGCCGTCGTCGCATCCAACGGCAAGGCTGCTAAGGCCGCGAAGAAGTAAATAAGGCAAGAGGGAAAGGTATATGGCAAAACAAGTCACATTCGACGTAGACGCCAGGCAGGCCTTGAAGAAGGGCATCGACATCGTCGCCCAGTCCGTGCGAATCACGCTCGGACCTAAGGGCCGCAACGTAGTCCTCGAGAAGAAGTTCGGCGCACCGACCGTGACCAACGACGGCGTCACGATCGTGCGCGAGATCGAGCTCAAGGACGCGATGGAGAACACCGGCGCGCAGCTACTGCGCGAGGTGGCGACGAAGACCAACGACGTGGCCGGTGACGGCACCACCACGGCGACCCTTCTCGCTCAGACCATGATCGGCGAGGGCTTCCGAAACGTCACCGCGGGCGCCAACCCGATGCAGCTGAAGATCGGCATCCAGAAGGCAGTCGACGCGGTCGTCGAGGAGATCAAGAGGCTTTCCATCCCGGTCAAGGGCCACGAGGACGTCGCGCACGTAGCGTCGATCTCCAGCCAGGACGAGACGATCGGCTCTCTGATCGCCGACGCGATGGACAAGGTCGGCAAGGACGGAGTCATCACCGTCGAGGACAACCAGGCCATCGCCACCGAGCTCGAGGTGGTCGAGGGCATGCAATTCGACCGCGGCTACGTGGCCGCGTACATGGTCACCAACCCCGATCGGATGGAGGCGGTGCTCGAGGAGCCCTTCGTCCTCATCACCGACCGCAAGATCTCGGCGATCCAGGACCTGCTTCCGGTGCTGGAGCGCGTCGTCCAGCAGGGCAAGCCTCTACTCATCGTCGCCGAGGACGTCGAGGGCGAGGCGCTCGCGACGCTCATCGTCAACAAGCTGCGGGGCACGTTCACCGCGGTCGCCGTCAAGGCGCCCGGTTTCGGTGACCGCCGCAAGGCGATGCTGGAGGACATGGCGATCCTGACCGGTGGCCAGGTCATCAGTGAAGACCTCGGCCTCAAGCTCGACCAGACCAAGGTCGAGCAGTTGGGCAAGGCTCGCCGGGTAACCATCACCAAGGACGACACCACGATCGTGGAGGGCGCGGGCAAGCCCGAGGCCATCCAGGCCCGCATCAAGTCGATCAAGGCCCAGGTCGAGGAGACCACCTCCGACTTCGACAAGGAGAAGCTGCAGGAGCGGCTCGCGAAGCTCGCCGGCGGCGTCGCCGTGATCAAGGTCGGGGCTCCCACCGAGGTTGAGCAGAAGGAGAAGAAGCACCGCATCGAGGACGCGCTGAGCGCGACCAAGGCCGCGGTGGAAGAGGGGATCGTCGCGGGTGGCGGCACCGTGCTGCTGAACGCGCAGAAGAAGCTCGACGGCGGGCTCGGCCTCAAGGACGACCAGGCGACCGGAGTCAACATCGTCCGCAAGGCGCTCGAGGAGCCGCTCCGCCAAATCGGCGCGAACGCCGGCAAGGAAGGCTCCGTCATCGTCGAGGAAGTCCGCAAAGGCAAGCCGGGATACGGCTACGACGCCCTCAATGACAAGTTCGTCGACATGTTCGAGGCCGGCATCGTGGACCCGGCCAAGGTCACTCGCTCGGCGCTTCAGAACGCCGCGTCGATCGCCGCGATGGTGCTCACCACCGAGGCGATGGTGACCGAGGTTCCAGAGGAGAAGCGTGGCGGCCCCGGCGGCATGCCGGGCGGCGGCATGGGCGACATGATGTAGAGAAAAGTCACCTCCCCACTCGTGGGGAGGGTGGCGCGCAGCGCCGGGTGGGGGACTCCCGCTAGGTTCTGCAGCTCAATGAGCCCCTCGCCGGTGCGGGGGGCTCTTTTACTTCCCCGCCTGCGGGGAAGTCGGCCCGCCGCGTAGCGGCCGGCCGGATGGGGACATTCGGCGTGACTTTTCCCGTCCCGCCGGTTCATCCACCGGAATGATTCCCCCCAGACCCGCCATTCGCCGGCCCGCAAATGAGACGGCGAACGGCAGGAGGAGCATGAAGGCCGCGACGATCATCGACAGCGAATCGGGGAGGTGACGAGGGTCGCGCATGCCGAGGTAGGTGAGATAACCACCCCCGACCGCGGTCAGGGCGACGATGAGGACCGCGGCCCCGATCGCCCACGTGCGGTACTCACGAAACAGGGGCGGGGCATGAAGGCTGGCGAGTCTGAGGAGCCACCATGCGGTGAGACCGTTGAGGATCAGTCCACTGAGGAGCGCCAGCCCGGCGATGACGACGCGGAAGGCGTCGAGGTGCATCATCACGAACGCGGACGCGTTGACGGCGAGAATGCCGAGGGGCGTGAGGACGCCCAGGGTCAGAAGTACGTATTCGCGAATCCGGCGGCGAGAACGCTGGTTAGTGGCCGCAGCCGCAGGCTTGTGCGCCGCCGGCGTCGTCGCCGGTGTCGAAAGAGTGCCCGCACGAGCACGAGTGGACCGCGTTCGGATTGTGGACCGTGAAACCGGCCCCCATGAGGCTGTCCACGTAGTCGATCTCGCTGCCCCTGATGTAGGGCGCGCTGAAGTCGTCGATCACGATCTGGACGCCATCCTGGTCGATGGTGATGTCTTCGGGTCGCCGCATGTCGTCGAAAGCCATGCCGTACTGCATGCCCGAGCAGCCGCCGCCGCTGACGAAGATGCGGAGCGCCAGCTGGGGGTTGCCCTCTTTGGAGAGGAGCTCCTTGAGGCGAGTCTGGGCGTCGGAGGTGAGTGAGACGACGGCTTGTTCGATCACGTTTCGGATGTTACCACGGCCGCAGTTCACCTCCCCACCTTGTGGGGAGGTCGGCCGCCTATTTCACCTCCCCACCGTGTGGGGAGGTCGGACGCCGCTTGCGGCGTACGGGTGGGGATCCACTTACCGATCTGCCTATGATCCGTAGGCCGATGGAGCTGGCGCAGAGGCTGAGAGGCTGACGGCGCCGGCCGACGCTGAACGTGGTCATGGCTTTTTTCGCCAGCCATGCCTCCGACCACGCCGCCGGCCTGGCCTTCAATGCCTTCCTGTCCATCTTTCCGCTGGTGCTCGGGCTCATCGCTTTGATCGGGCTGTTCCCGCAGTCGGACGAGATCAAGGCCGCCGCGGAAAAGGTGCTGGTGCTCGCGTTTCCGCCCAGCGAGCAAACGGGAATGCTGCGCAGCCTCCAGAACGCCAAGACGTCGGCGGGCACCCTCGCGCTCATCTCGCTGCTCGCGCTGCTCTGGAGCGGCACCAACCTTTTCGCATCGATGGAATCGCGCTGAGCCAGATCTACCTCTGCGCGACGCGGCCTTTCTGGCGGACCCGGCTGATGGGCGTGGCGATGTTGGGAGTCTTCGTGGTGGCGGTGGGCGTCTCGGTGGCGGTCAGCACGGCAACCGCGACCGCGCCAGAGCGCTCTGTCGTCGGGTTTGCGGTCGGCTGGCTCCTCATGACGGCGATATTGGTGGTCATCTACCGGTTCGTTCTAAACCGCAGAATCCGTTTTTCGGAGGTCTGGCCGGGCGCACTGGCGGCCGGGCTGTCGATCGAGCTCCTGAACCTCGCGTTTCCGATCTACGTCCATTTCACGCGTGGCGCCACCGCCTATGGACGGAGCTTTGGCTTCCTATTCGTGCTGGGCACGTGGACCTACCTGCTGAGCGTGCTCCTCTTGCTGGGAGCGGTGATGAACCGAATGCGCCTCGACCGTGGCCAGCTCGAAGGCAAAGACCAGTGAAGGCTCTCAGCCCCGACCTAGCTTGAACCCCTTCTTGGCATCCTTCTTGCCTTCGGCGCTGGTCGAGCCGGCGATGAGCTGGGCCAGCGTTTCCGCGCCGCGCGAGATGGCGCTCTTGGGATCGGTGAGGACGAGGATCTCGCCCCTGACCGCCGCCTCGTCGGGCTTGGTCCCGTCGAAGTCGATCTCGACGGCGAGCTCCTGCTTGAGCGTCCGCACCACGTCCTCCTTGCCCACCACCGACTTTGGAACCTTGTTGTTGAGGGCAAGGATCACACGGCCCGGGACTATGTTCAGCACGTTTGTGAAGATGTTCAGCAGCTCGCCTACGTCCTTCAAAGACGACAGCTCCGGGGTGACGATGACGAGCACGCGCTGGGAATGGTCGAGGACGCTGATGACGATGTCGGTGAACGCGACGCCCAGGTCGAAGACGATGTAGCGGAAGGCGTTGACCAGGATCCCCATCGCCCGGTTGACCAGGTCGACGGTGATGAGGTCCGCCTGCTCGGCTCGAAGCACGCCGGGCAGGAGCATCATGCCGCCGGGGTGGTGGAGGATGGCGCCCAGCACCGCCTCCTCGAAGTTGGAAGGGGGCACCTGGCTGGCCGCAGCCAGGCACCCCGTTGGGGTGAGGTACGAAATCAGCGCGGCGTGGTTGTAGGGCAGAGCCAGGTCGACGAGCAGGACCTCTCCGGGGAAGCGCTTGCCGAGCGCGGCGGCGAGGTTGACGGCCATGGTCGTGCGGCCGGATCCGCCCTTCGGTGAATAGACGGCCACAGTCGACGCCGCCTGCTCTGGCGCGACCATCCGGGCGCGGGCGATGAGGTTCGGCAGCGTGTCCTTGCGCTGCTCGACGAGCTTGGTCAGCTCGATGATGGCGTCGGAGTCCGGGGGCAGCGTCTCGTACAGCGTCTTGCGGTCGAGAGTCAGCAGCTTGCAGTCCTCGAGCGCGCGCACGCTGGCGGTCCGGGTCTCCTCCGAGATAAGCGCCATCTCGCCGAAGAAGTCGTCCGGGCCCATGAGCGCGATCGTGATCGTGTGCCCGGGGGACTCCTCGACGTACACCTCGCAGCGCCCCGACTCGACCACGAACATCGTGTCGCCCGGATCGCCCTGGTGGACGATCACCGAGCCCTTGGCCGCCGAAGCCGGAGCCAGCCGGCGGGCGAGGGCGTGGAGGATGTTGTCCGGCAGGGTGAAGAAGATCGCTACGCGTTCGAGGATCTGGAAACGCTTCCGGAGCTCGTCCGGCGCTCCGCCGCCCATTGGATGATCGCTCACGCCTCAGGAATTATAGAAGTGGTGTTCTGAGGCCCCGCCTACCTCCCGAATAAGCTTGGGGCGAGTTTGGCCGTGATCAGGCCGCTGGTAGACTTAGCCGCCGTCGGTCCCGTGGTGTAGCCTGGCCAAACACGCGGCCCTGTCAAGGCCGAGAACGCCGGTTCGAATCCGGTCGGGACCGCCATGAAAACCCCAAGCAGAGGCGGCTCGCTGGAGAGGTGGCCGAGTCCGGTTGAAGGCGACGGTCTCGAAAACCGTTATGGGTCACTGGCCCATCGAGAGTTCGAATCTCTCCCTCTCCGCTCAACTCGCCCGTTGAGCCGCGCCGCCCCTGGGCCTTCATCCCTGTAGTCCAATGCCGTCCCGATCAGCAAGGCCACCCGGTTGCCGTATCTCGCGCGCCATCCGCTGGCCTTTGCTAGGTGTGTTCCTGTGGCTGACATCGGTGACTCCTTAGTCCGGGTGCGGTCATGACGCACCGATGCCCACTAATCATCTGGAACGTTTGCGAAGCTCGCCTGTGGGACGCTAAGAAAGTTCGCGCGAGCGCGGCGACATTTTTTCAATGGCTCGGTGGAAGTCCATTGACGGCGTCAAACCGAATCCGGTTTCTACTTCACGGGCTCGACAACAATCTCCTGAATGACTGGGTCACCGATCTGCACGATGGAGTCTTTCGCGTCAATTTCCTCTACATCGGCATGATCGCTGCGCTTAAGTGTCAGTGGCACCTGGCGGCCCTCGAAGAAGATGGATGGTAGGCCCAAACCTCCCACGTAGCGCGCGCCTTCCACGTTCGCGATCGAGAACTCCTGTTGAACAGTCGTTACCTTCACATGCAGCTTGGGGAGAATGGCCGAGCCCAAGATTTCATGCGTATCGGGGTCGCGAATCTCGCCAGCGTTACGGTTGAGCACCGCAAAATGCATTCCTTGAGCCACGCCGTGCTTGTAGCCAACGTTGATTGCGAGTTGTCGTACGTTGAGGAGTTGCGCGACTTTGCCGTGAATAAGCCCGTCATTTCCAACACCTCGCTTGACTTGGGCTCGGGCCGGATCGTTACTCGACATCTCTTAGCACCTCGGCCAGCGCCTCGCCATGGACTTCGTTCCAGTCGTTTATGGCGTCGCGGAGCGTCAACAGCGCGGATTCAACCTCAGCAGTCATTATCCGGGCCTGAATAGCTGTAGAGCGGTCGTTCCCGTCCGCAATCACGGTGGTCATTCTCGTGTACTGCGTGGCCAGGCTCCGCGCGAGGGTCAGCAGCCTCCTCACAGAACTCCGGGCGTGCTGCGGCGTCACAGTCCCAACCCGAGCAAACGCCACGGAGCCGAGAATGTTCGCGACCGTTGCGACGAAGGCTACGAGGCCCGCTTCAGCAGCGGTCTGAGCGGTGGGTTGCGTTGAACGCACCGCCAGATAGACGACCGCAAGCACGCTCATAGCGGTCAGTGCGAGCGCCAGCCATCGCCTACCCAGCCAGGGCCATACTCCAGTCTCTACGAGTCTGAATGGGGCTGGCGGTTGGGCCTGCATGGACCGACATTAGAACCCGTGGCAGGAAATTACGCGTGGACTGCTCGATGTCAGTAATAGATACAACAGCGATGTTGCGTCGATAACGAAGATGCAGGCTACAGAAGGTGGTTTGGCGACCGGCTGGGGTGGGTAGATGTCGATGTGCCCGCCTCATTCTCTTTGAGGTGAAGTGAAGATGCCGTTGATGATTACGTGTCGCCATTGCCACAAGCCGTTCCCAGCGGGGATCCAGATGGATGAGGCGAGCTTCAAGAATCCGACGAACCAACTCATCAACAACACGGAGCAGTGTCGCAACTGCGGCAGGTCGGCCACCTACAACAAACGCGACTACCACTGGCAGGCTTGACGAGCGATGAGCGCACCGGACGATTCTCAGGACAAGCTCAGAAGGATCGAGGCCCGACTGGTTGGGCTGCGCAAGAATGCGGACGGCCAGTTGGTGTCCCAGTCCTTCGTTACGGAGCTGAACCAGGCGCTTGATTCGCTGGAAGGAGCAGGTTACTCAGCGACGGAGTTTCGTCCGTCCGAACCAACCATGTTCGGTAACCGTGCCTTTACTGAGGAGCCTGTGGTCGACGGCCCGTACTTTCGCGCCAAGCTGGATGCCGTGATCCACTACCTCTCTGGCAGGCGCACCTAGGCGCCGATTTGATGAAAGGAGCTGACTCCGAAATGCCCGACGATGACATGTTGGATGAACCCGTGGACGAGCTCAGCGTGACACTTGGCGACCTGATCCCGGAGTCAGTCAAACCGACCGGGCGCAAGAGGCTCGGGCAGGAGCTGTACGACATGGAGTATCGCCTTGACGGCGATCCCGGTGGTTACTTCCCTGAGGCATTCGAGTTCGCCTATGCTCACCCGAAGGCGTGGAGTACGGCAGCCGGAAAGCACTCCGCTTCGGTGCACGGCGACCGGCTGAGGCTTGGGGACGTCTCCCTTCGTGAAGTTGAGGAGGCCATCTTGGAAGCCGTAAAGGGGGCGATCGCCTCGGCCAATGAACTTGTGAAGGACGCTGAGGCCCGGCAGACAGAAGCCAAGAAGCAGCAGGCACGAGAGAACCAGGCGGAAATCGAACAGCGCAAACCATTCATCGAGAGGATGCAAAAGCGCGAGTAGTTGCGGGAACGCCCGGACCAACCTCGCGACCGGCGTCCTGAACGCGGTGGTCAATTGGTCGTGAGGGCTTCAGGCATCAACAGGTAACGGCCAGGATCTAACGGGTTGACCGGAGACAAATCTCTCCCTCTCCGCCACATCTCTCTTGGCGTTCCCGCCGCCTCTTTGCGGGGGTAGGCTGCCATGGTGGGAAGCCGGATACCAGTCGAAGAACTCGACCTTTCGATTCGTGCCTACCACGTCTTGAAAGTGTTGAAAATGGACTTCATCGAGGAAATAGACCTCGACGCGCTGGACCATCAATGGGGTCGCGAGGTTCGTCCTGAAATCGCAGAGCGGCTTCGTCGCTGGCGTGATGACACGGGCGAGGCGCCCTCTCCAATCCGGCCGTAGCCCGTCCGGATGCCAACGACTGCCTAGGGAATCAGCAGGTAGCGCGAAACGTTGAAAGGAGACAAATCTCTCCCTCTCCACTATTCGCCGAGACTCGAATTGTTCGAGCGGTGAGTTAGCCGGCCCGCTCCCAAGTGAGGGTTCGATGCACCTGCGTGTCGTCGGCTGTTGTCGTGGTCAGCCGGATGATCAGCTCACCTTTCTCGACCTTCAGGTTCCGGATCATGGTCGCCCCGACTTGGCCGGGGGAGAGCGCACCAACTAGCGTGGTACGAACGTCGCCGGTCGTCTCATCCACCTCATACGTGCCGAAGTAGGCGTCATAGCCGCCGATTGCGGCGGTGTTGTTCTGTCCCGTGAACACAGGCTCCGCGACCGCGATACTGCGGTCGCGCTTCATGAACTGCGCTGCGAAGTTACCTGCACCATCGAAGAACAGAAGCGCCAAGGGGTCCGAGCCTAGAGTGGGTTCGTCAACCGGTTGACCGGACGCATCCCGATCGATGCGCGAAAGCAGGCGCCATGTCCCGACCAGGTCATGACCCAGGCTGCCCATGATCTTCAGGGTAAACCCAGCGGCGACTTCGAAACACCTCTGGGGTGCTCCGCCACCGCCTTCGGCTTCGGACTCCTTTTCTTGATTCAGTCAGAGCGCCGATGAGAGTCCCAGCTAAGGCCCGAAGTACTGGAAGAAGCCGAAGGCACCGTACCGACCTGAATGGTCGTAGCTCACATTGTCATCCCGTACTGTGAACTGTTTGGTGCCGACCAGTGCCGCCTCCTTCACAACCAGACCCTCAGGCAGGGCGAGTCGAGGGTGGATCGTCTCTTTGGTGACGGGATTGAGGATGTACTCCATCTCGATCGATACCGCGTCCGCGGCCAGCACAAGCGGTAGGTTCGTGTCCGCGTTCACCTCGAAGCGCACGTACCGGGGGCCGTGCAGCTCGGTGAACGTTTTGCGAAAAATGGCCCATGGCCCGCCACCGTTACCTTCCAGCAGCGTTCGCAGCGCGCTGCGCTGCGCCTCATCGGCGCGCTCGTCGATCAAATAGGTCGCCACGCCGTTTCCCTCGTGAATCGCCGCAGGCCAGTCGGCGTACAGGCCGATATTCAGGCCGTCGAGGCGCACATCGCCGTAGGACCCCTGTTCGATGTGCCAGGTCCAGCCGCCCTCACAGTCGCCACTGGTCGGACGCCCATTCACGTTGCACGGACACCCGTAATCGCAGTTGCACGCGATGACGACTTGACCCTTGATCATCCAGTTGGTCGGCTTCACAGTTGCCATGTCTCTCCTTTCAACTTCACACCTTGCCTGCCAGAGACTGCGCGATCTCGGGTTGCGCTACGACCAGCGCGGCGCCCCTGATAAGGGCGGCTCCGATCGCTCGACCGAAAACCAACCCCCGCGGCCAAACCTTCTCGACGAAAACAACCAGTGCGATCACCGCAGCCCACACCAGACCCATCGCGCCCGCGCCAACGAAGACCGCCATCAGCGCCCAGCAGCAGCCCAGGCAGTACAAGCCGTGCTCCAGGCCCAGTCGGAATTCACCCGCCACGCCTGGGTACCAATGGGTCAGAAGGAAGTCCATCGGACTTCGGCAGGCCCGCAAGCAGGCCGTCTTGAGCGGAGTGAACTGGTAGACGCCGGCGAGTAGCAGGATGGCTGCCACGGCGAGCGCCTGGGTGCCCATTGGGAGGAACGCGTCGGTGATCCTGGCCGCGATCCATACTCCGATGCCGACCGCTCCCCAGACCAGAAGGTAGGCCCCGACGAAGATCCCGCTTCGCAGGTCGGACTGAATACGAACACGATCGGCCACGCCGCGACGATGCAGCAGGATCATCGGCATCGCCGACGGCAAGCATCATCGCGGCCATCATCAAGGTCCAGGACCCCAGAAACGGTCCTAGCGCCGTGCCCACTCAGGACGCGGCCTTCACAACCATCCGGTGCAGATTGTCCAGCATCCCTTCGATCGCCTTCGCGTTCGTGCGCTCGAGCATGACCGCGTCGACCGCCTTGCCCAGGGCTCCACCCGCCACGTCGTAGTGAATGTCGACGTTGACCTTGCACTGCGTGCCATGAGGCTCAAAAGACCACCTGAAGGTGCCATTCATACCGCCTTTGAACGCCGAGGTGAGGTACGTCGGGCGGTCGTACTCGGTGGTCGTGAATTGCTCGTCGAAGGTGAGACCCAGCACCTTGTAAATAACGCGAAACGTGTCACCGACGCGCCGTTGCGTGCGGTGGATGTCGACTACCTCGCTCACGTTGGGAACGAATTTCGGGAGCTTGCTCGGATCCTCAACGATGTCAAACAGCTCACCGGCGGTCGCGTCGATCGTCAACGACTTCCTGATTTCGGCCATTTCAGTCTCCTTTTCCGGGTCTCAGGCCGGGCGGCCTGGATTCGGCGAATGTAGACGCGCTCCCTAGAGTGGAAATCAGCCGTTCGGCTGATCTTTTGCGAGAGAAATCAGATCGTGCTCGATGGCAAACAGGCCAACACCTGAGCGGCTGTGCACACCGGTCTTTCCATAAATGCTCAAGGCGTGTGTGCGGACGGTGGCTTCCGAGACGCTCAGAGCACGCGCGATGGATCGATTGCTGTGGCCGCCGGCCAGAAGGCGCAACACATCGACTTCGCGATCGGTCAGCCCTGCCGGCCAGGCCACTCGCCGGTTCCCGGCAGGCTGACCGGCTGCCTCCAGGACCGCTCTCACGGCTCCCCGATCGAGTCTTCCGGAACCCACCTCGTCGCTGACGATCCTCGCGGCGTCGCTGGGCGTAAAGGCTGGACGCCAGCTCCGCTTCTCGAGCAAGGACTGATACATCTCAGTCGCCGCGAGGACTCGTGCCGCCTGCTGCTGCGCCGAGCCTGCGGCCCCACGGTGGTATCCGGAGCCGTCCATCCGTTCGTGATGAAGGCCGGCAAGTGCACCAATCGGCTGAAGTGAACGCGAGGCCGATAGTATCCGCTCTGTGTGATATGCGTGGAGTCGCACGGCCTCCAGCTCTGGGCGGTTGAGTGGGGCGTCTTTCATCCAGACTCGCTGCGCCACGCTTACGGTGCCGAGGTCGTGGACGTGGCCGGCCAGCCGGACCAAGGACACTTCGGCGGTCCTCAAACCAAGGCATTCGCCCGCCTTCGCCGCAAGCATGCTCACGCGGCGCGAATGTCCGAGCGTAAGCGGTGATTTGATGTCTGCGAAGTCCGCGATGGCGAGTGTGAGGTCGTCCAGGTGCGACTGGGGCACCAGTCGTTGAGGCGCCGGCTCTGCCTCCATCGTCTGGTCCCACACCGAACCTTCAGTTATCCCCGCGAAAAGTTCCGAATAGGTCTTGAGAAATGCGTCAGCGAGTAGCGGATCAAACTCGGTGCCGCGACGCTTTCGGACCACCTCGGCCGCGCCCGCAGGACCGCGTCCAGGCGTGTGGGCGTATGCCACACGGGTGAGGTGGGTGATCCGCGAAATCAAGGAGACGGCATCCCCTGGGGGCAGCGGAAAAAGGCGGCCGTCCCATCGCGCCAACACCTCGTTCAGCGCGCGGGTGACGTTGGGGCCGACGCCGAGGCGTTCGCCTAGCCGAGCAGAAACCTCGCAGATCGCAGCGTTTCCGGCTAGCAGAAATCCCGTGCCCGCGCCCATGAAGCCTGCGATTGTCCTGGCCCTGTCAAGCGGATTCATGTTGCTCGTCACCTCGGTGATCGCGAGGCGAAACATCTCGGGGCGGTCGGCCATATCCGCTTCGGAATAGGTTCGCCGCATACTGCCGTCGTCGCCGGCCGCGATCTCGCCCTGCTCCTGCGCGTAGCTGGTGCAGCCGAGGTGCGACACCAGTGCCAGGTAATAGACGTCGCTCAAGTCCTGCCCTTGCAGGCCAAGGTGCCGCCCAAAGCTCACCGACAGCAACGCGTGGTTGAGCGCCGTCTCGGGCGGGGCCTGGTGAGCAAGATCCGTGGCGAGGGACAGCGCGCCGAGCAGCTCGGCCAGGCGAAGGCCGCCTCGATGCGTGGCTGAAGAAGGAGGATCGACCGTGGCGGCGACTAGTTTGGGCCCAAACGCTAGAGGCGTAGGGCGTGTGTGTGGCGGCTCGCCGCCCAGATCAGTTCGAACCCGTGTCCGACGATGAACACGATCAGAAAGGTGTTCCAGATCGGACCAAACCAGTCGAGCCGCACCACCGCGGCGTAGAAGGCGACGATCGCGAGTGCTCCCCAGCCAAGGCCGGTGATGATGCAGTGGGCTTCGCGGCAACGTGCGAAGTTGGACAGGCAGTACACGCTGTAAGCGGCGAACTACAGGCCGCTTATGTACAGACCGGCGCCACCTGCCGCCCTGCTGACGAGAAAGACGCCGGCCGCCAGGGGAATCGCCCAGCAACCTCGCAAGACGGTCGCGGTGATCCCGATGTAGCCGTCCATCGCCCGCTCCAGACCGTTACGTGGAGCCGACGCCGCCGGCGCGCACGATCCGCCCACGCAGGTCCACTGTCGAACCCAGCTGTCTACGGTCCGCTGACTCATGAGTGGGAACAGCGTGGCATGTGTAGCCCTTTGAGGTAAGACTTGACGACCCCGAACATGCGCAAGATGACTATCGCGTGGCGCACGCTGCTGCTCTCGATACTGCTCTTCATTGCCGCCTTCGGCACGCACGAGGTCATGCATCTCCTCGTCCTTTATGCAGTGGGCGGCACGGGATCGATCATCGTCCGGCCCTGGCGACTGGGGTTGGTCGACGTCACCATCTATTCCCTGCACGTGCAGCCGGACCAGCCCCTCGGACTGGTTCGCCAACTGCTCGTGAACTTCTTTGGACCTGCGCTGGCGGCAGTGCCGCTCGCCGTCCTCCTCATGCTGGTGCGCGAGCCGGTCGCCCGCATCGCGCTCGCCGCGAACGTCGCCATCCTCGCGTTCTACGCGGTCATCGAGGCGGGCGACCTACTACTTGAATCCGCCGGCAGCGTCGACTTACCGATCCTCACCACGCCGGAGTTCAACTACGGCGTGCCGGCGCTCATCGTCCTGATCGCGACGTACGTCGCGTTTCGTCACACCACCGACGTGCATGTGGACACAGGATGAAGGCCTGGTAGCGAGCCGCCGCCGCACGCCCACGCGCGTCCTTCGAAAGTCGCAAGCTCGAACCCGTGCCGTGGCACCAGCATCGTGTCAGAAGACATCCAGCCATCGGGGCTTGGCAACCGGGCGAACTGGTCGCTGATCGTCGTCTCCTGGGCATTCTCCCCGCCGAGGATGACTGCGCTCTCTCCGTCAAGTGTGGTCGCACCGGCGCCGCTTGTCGCCCGCGGCAGGTCAGGGAAACGTACCCAGGATGAGCTCTCGAAGTTGAAGCAGTCGACCCGCGCGGTTGCGGGTGGGCGGCCGCCCGCCACGCATACATTGGCTCCGAAAACGAAACCCGACACGTGGTTGCGCGGCGCGGGCAGCGAGGGCAGGTCAGACCAGGCGTTAGACGCAGGGTCGTACACCTCGGCGGATGCGACATTTGTGGAAGCGGCGTTGCCGCCGATCGCGTAAAGCTTGGCCGCGGCGGCGAGGAGGGCGTGGCCTCCGCGCGCGTGATGCATTGACGCGAGCTCGGTCCACGACCCACCGTCGAGACGGTACAAGCGGGCGGAGTCGTGGCCGAAGCTGTGTCCGCCGGCCACGTAAACGTGATCATCGAGGGTGGCGGCGGACGTGTGATCCAGGCCGATCGGCATGCGTGGACCCGCGCTCCAGGCGTTGCCGTCGAACACCCAGACCGTTTGCAAGCTGTTGCCGGCGGCATCGAAGCCGCCGATCACATACAACTTCCCTCCGGCCGCGGTCGCGGCGGACTCCTCGAGCGGCGTTGGCAGGGACGGCTCCATGCGCTGGGTGGGCGGTGGCGGAGTCGGAGATGGGGAGGGGGACTCGATCATGTGCGATGGGCTCGGCGAGGGGGATTTAGGTGACTCAGTTGCGGCGTGCTGTGGCCCAACACATGACGCGACCATCAGCGCCATCAGGATCGCCCTTTTCATGCCGCCACAATGATCGAATGAATCTGTTCGACGCCGACGTTCTCACGGCCGCGGCGCATGAGCGTGAGGTCCAGTTCACGACCTACGGCCGCAAGACGGGCAAGCCGCGCCGCGTGACGATCTGGATCGGCACCGACGGCCAGCGCATGTACATCCGGTCGGGAGAGGGCATGCGCCGGCACTGGCCGCAGAACCTGCTGGCAAAAGGTGAGGGAGTGCTGCGGCTGGGCAACACCGAGGTCAAGGTCAAGCCGCGGCTCGTCACCGATCCGCCCGAAGCCCGCGTTGTATCCGCGCTCTACAGAAGCAAGTACGGCCCGTTCGTGCGGGCGTCGAAGCCTGATCAGCCGCTCACGCTGGGCGAGCAGACGACCTTCGAGCTCCTACCTGGCTGAAGTTCAGCTACTCGCCCAGCTTGCAGATGAATCGGATGATCGCCTCGATCCCCCGCTGGTATTGGTCGACCGACAGGCGCTCGTTTGGTGAATGTGCCGCGGCATCGGCCTCGCCGATCCCGCTGATCACAAGCGGGGCGCCGACGGCCTCCTGGAAGTCGATGGAGACGGGGATCGAGCCGCCGACCCGAATCAGGGCCGTGTCGCGCCCGAAGACCTCCGAGTAGGCCGCGCGCAATGCCATTGCGGCCGGGCTGTCGACGCCGCATGTGACCGGCGGTGCCGACCCCAGCACCTCGACCTTCACCTTGACGCCGGGCGTGGTCAGCGACTGGATCTGCTTCTCGATCGCGGCCAGGATCGCGACCGGATCTTGGTCGGGCACCAGCCTAAGGCTCACCTTGGCCGAGGCGCGCGCCGGAATGACGGTCTTCTTGCCCTCGCCCGTGAACCCGCCGATAAACCCGTTGGCGTCCAGCGTGGGCCGGCTGCCGGTCCGCTCCAGGGCCAAGAACTCCGGCTCCCCTTCGAGCGCCGGTGCCCCCGAGAACTTCGAGATCGCTTCCTGGTACCGCTGGTCGTGCTTCTTCCAGTCCGCCAACTCCTCGGCGTTGGGCGGCTCGACTCGGTCGTAAAAGCCTGGCACGGTGATGTGTCCGTTGCGGTCCTTGAGCTCGCCGATGATCCGGGCGAGGGTGTTGATCGGATTCGGCGCCACGCCACCGAACATGCCCGAGTGCAGGTCGACCGCGGCGCCGCTGGCGTTCAGCTCCAGGTAGAGGAGGCCGCGGAGCGCCGTTGCAAGCGTGGGGTTGTCGTCCTCGTCGAAGCCGCTGTCCCACACGAGAACGGCATCGGTCTCGAGCTTGGATCCGTTCGACCGCAGATATCGCGGCAGAGATTCGCCGGTGATCTCCTCTTCGCCCTCGAACAGGAAGCGCAGATTGATCGGAGGCCCGCCGGCCGCGAAGAGATGCTCGACCGCCTTCACGGTCGCCAGGTGGTTGCCTTTGTTGTCGGCGCAGCCGCGCGCATAGATGCGTCCGTTTCGGATTGCGGGTTCGAATGGCGGCGACTCCCACTCGTCGATAGGATCCGCGGGCTGCACGTCGTAGTGGCCGTAAATCGTGAGGTGCGGTTTACCCGGGCGGCCGTTCCATTCGGCGGTCACCACCGGCAGGCCACCCTCGATGACATCGACGACCTCGGTCTTGAAGCCAAGCCGATCGAGGCGGGCCCGCAGCCATTCGGCGTTGCGAAGGCAGTCCTGCCGGCGCTCAGGCAGGGTGCTGATCGACGGGATGCGGAGCTCCTCGAGCAGGTCGGCGAGGTCGGCGTCCTTGGCAGCGGCCGCCCTGGTCAGCGCCGCATCCATGAGGACCTGGGTCGTCGCCATTACTTCTCGAGCCCCCGCGAGCGCTTGATCTGCGCCGCGTGGTCGTGCCCGTGGGCGGCGTAAATCGTGAGCCACGTCTCCACCGAGTAGGGCCCGCTTTCGGTGTGCGTCCCGGTGCGCAGCCAATCGGCTTCGGAGAGGCGGTCGAGGATCTGCGCCGTCGACTCGCGCGCATATCGCATCGCCTCGAGGGAGGGCGCGATCGGACGATCGTAAGTCAGCTTCTTCGCGAAATCGGCCTCGTCATACCCGTGTATGACCGGACTCTGCTCGGTGATGAGACGGCGAAGCCTCATCGCAGACATCATCTCGGAGTCGGCGAGATGGTGCGCGATCTGGCGCGGCGTCCATTCGCCGCTGGCCGACCGATCGAGTTCCTCGTCCGTGACCCCTCTGAGGGCGTCCATCACAGCGCGGTGTCCCTCGTTGTAGCGCTTGACCAGAGATGCTCTTTCAGCTGCGTTCATCGCGTCTCCATCGGGCTAGAGTAGCGGCTCAAAAGGGGCGGCTACTTGATCGGTGGAGGGATGAGTCGTGACCGAGCGTACGAGGTCAACGAGAAGCACCCGGCCGACGCCCTAGCCGCGGCGCTTCCTGCGCCGCCATCGCGCTGTGGCGATCACCACGAGAACAAGTGGCGCCGCCAGGGCCAGGTAGATCGCAATCAGGTTCGGCACAGGCGCCGTCGGGGCCGGCCGGGGCAGAGATGACTTCACATGCGAGAAATGCGATGTGATCGCAGCAGGACCTCGACCCGCCGGCTGTCTTAGCGACGGAGCGGGCGCGCGCTGTGATTCGACAGGCTTCGCGTTAAGAAACGGTGCAGCACGCGGGGTCGTCGTCTTCCAGTTGATGACATGGGCGTCGGGCGGTGCGGCACTCGAGTGACTTATCCCCGGACTGGCGACCGTCGAGAAGCTGGGACGACTTGCCGGATCGACGAATCTCGGGCCTGGAACGCCACTGGACGAAGGGTAGGCATCACGGCCCGGTGATGCAGTGCTCGCGGGTCCCGGACAGGTGGGCGAGCGCTGCGCCCCAGTCAGGCGGTAACCCGCACGGACCCGGTTGTTGTTGACGTCGGCGACGTAGAGCTCTCCGGCGCCATCCACGTAAATTCCAAAGGGAGAGTTGAGCTGGGCCGTGGGGGCGAGGTCACCATCGCCTCGGAAGCCAGATGACGCCCCGCAGATGCCGACGATCGATGAGATGTTTCCGCTGCCATCGACCACGCGAATGCGGTGGTTCAGAGTGTCGGCGATGTATAGGTTGCCGGCCGCGTCCAGGCCGACGCCGAACGGGTGGTTCAGCTCGGCTGAGGTCGCCGGTCCGCCGTCGCCGATGACACCCGCGAGGCCGTTGCCGGCGACCGTCGTCATCGTGCCACTGATCACCTCGCGCACACGGTTGTTGCCCGAATCGGAGATGAAGAGATGTCCGGCGGAATCGAATGCAAGGCCCCGCGGCAGGTTCAGCTGCGCGCTCGCGGCAGGGCCAAGATCACCGGAAAATCCCGCGGTCCCATTGCCCGCGAAAGTGCTGATGCTGCCACCGACCGTGAACTTGCGTACGCGATGGTTGGCGGTGTCGGCGATGTACAAATTGCCTGCGGCATCGACGGCGAGGCCACGTGGGTAATTGATCTGCGCGGTCGTGGCAGGGCCAAGATCACCGGAAAATCCCGCGCTCCCATTGCCGGCGACAGTCGTGATGGTGCCGTCGGTTCGCAGTTCCCGAATGCGTTGGTTCCCAGTGTCGCTGATGTAGATGTCGCCCGCCTGGTCGGCGGCAAGCCCTCGCGGATCGCGCAACTCGGCGCTGGTAGCCGCGCCACCGTCGCCTGCGAACCCCGCGATTCCATTTCCAGCGACAGTTGTGATGTTGCCGTCCAGGTCGACTTTGCGGATCACGTTGTCCTGGTTGTCCGCGATGTATTCGTTGCCGGAGGGGTCGAAGGTGACCGCGTACGGGTTCCCCAGCTGAGCTGCTGTGGCAGCGCCCCCGTCTCCAGACCAGCTCAGGGTGCCGTTTCCGGCCGCGGTCGTCACGGCGCCGGCTGCCACGCCCGTAACTCCTACACGCCGGTGGCCGGTGTCGGCGATATAGAGCTTGCTGCTGTAAAAATCGACGGCAAGCCCTGCCGGCCGGCTGAGTGAAGAGCTGTCCTCAACGGTCACGATGTTGCCCGAGGTGGCGTCGACCAGGCGGACCCGGTTGTTGCCTCGATCCGCCACGAAGAGCCAGCTTCCGTACAGGGCCAGACCCTGTGGATCGTTGAGCATGGCCAAGGTCGACGGCCCGCCGTCGCCCGAGAAGCCGGCGTGTCCCGGCGTACCAGCGACAAGGCCGTAAGACCCACCGGCTATCTCCCACACCGCGTTGTCCGCGCCACTGTCAGACACCGCGATGTCGTCGACGGTGGTGTCGGGCACCTCCACGACGCCGGTTGGAAAGCTGAGGCCGTAGAACCAGGTGCTGATGATCCCGCCCTGATCGAGGATCCGGACCGCGCCGTTGTCACTGTCGGCGATGTACACCCCGCCATGGCCCGCGTCCGTCCGGCAGGCCAAGCCGAACACCCGACCGATCTGTGCTTTGGTGCCGGGACCTCCATCGCCGGAATAACCCGGCTCGCCCGTCCCGGCGACGGTCGTGATCTTGCCGGCATGGTCCACCTTGCGGATCACATAGTTGTAGGTGTCGGCAAAGTAGACGGTGCCGTCGCAGTCCGCGATCGCGAAGGCTCCGTCGATCATCGCCGCACTCGCCGGGCCACCGTCCCCGGAGTAGCCGTATCCATCATTGCCCGCAAGGGCGGACTCCTGGCCCGACTGCGCGTCCACGTCACGCAGCACCGGGTTGGCCAGATCACCGACCAGGATGTGGTCAGCGGACCCCGTCGTGCTCAGCCCCCACGCCACCGCGTATGGGTCCTGGCCGATGCCGGTCGCAGGGCCCGCACCGGGTGACCCGGCCACGGTGTCGATCAAGCCAGGCGGCGTGATGGTCGGAGTCACGGACGGTGAGTGAACCGACTCGGGCCCCTGCGCCCACCCGTTGAAGGCGCTGACGGTGAATGTGTAAGCGATGCCGTCGATGAGCCGGTGGATCACGCTCGAGGTTGCGGCCGGCGAGCCGCTCACCAGCGTCGGCGACTTCGGCGCCGATCCGACGTACGGCTTCACCGCGTACTGCAAGATCGGCAGCCCACCGTCGGCGCTGGGCGCGGACCATTGGGTGTTGGCTGAATTGCGGCCTGCCACGGCGGTGACTGCCGTCGGGGCTGACGGAGCGACATAAGCCTGAATTCGGCGAACGCGACGATTGAACGGATCTGCCACAAAGATGTCGCCGGCGGTATCGGTCGTCACGCGACCGGAGGAATTGAAAAAGGCGGAACGAGCCGGGCCGCCATCGCCGCCATAGCCGCAGGTTGATCCGCCCAGGACGACGGAGCTGCTCGACCCCGGATACAAAAGCGTCTGGCAGCTATCCGTTCCAATGACGCGATCCTGGGGACCGACAGTGACTCCGATGTCGGAGCCGTAAGGGCCGAACTGAGACATGTTGCCGGCGGGGTCCACCTTGAGCAGTGGTCCGGTGTGGCCGATGAAAAGATCTCCGACAGAGTCGAACGCGACGTCAAACGGCCCGTTGATGTAGAACTGCGTGGCCGGTCCGCCGCTGTAGACATTCGAGCAGGACGGCCCGACCTGTCCGCAACCTGCAATGGTCGAGATGGTGCCACCGGGTGTCACCTTGCGGACGCGGTAGTTCCCCAGGTCGCTGATGTAGAGGTTGTCCGCCGCGTCGATTGCAATCCCTTCGGGTTGGAAGAACACCGCCGATGTGGCCGGCCCTCCATCGCCGGAGAACCCGTACACGCCGGGTGTGCCGGCGACGGTCTTGATCTGGCCGCTGGCGTGGTCCACCTCCCGGATGACGCGGTTCCCATCGTCGGAGATGAACAGGTCGCCTGCCGAATCAAAGGCCAGCCCGGACGGCCCGGCCAACTCGGCCGACGTCGCCACGGTTCCATCGGGCGAGTAGCCGGTCTGGCCCGTGCCGGCGACGCTCGTCAGCAGGCCGGACTGGTCGATCTTGAGCACCATGTTCGCCTGGATGTCGGCCACGTAGAGGTTGCCCGATGAGTCGAATCGGACCGAGTTGGGCTGGCACATCATCGCCGCGCTGGCCTGGCCGCCGATGCCGTAGATCTGGCAGTTCACCATTCCGGCGACCGGCGTCATCGTCGTGTGGCTGGCGTTCACCTTCATGACGTGAGGATTGGGGCCGGACGGGTCAGAGATGTAGAGGTTGTCGGCCGCGTCGGCGATCGCGAACCACGGCTGGCCGAGACTGCCGGCGACGCCCAGGCCGGCAACGGTGGTCAGCGTGGTGCCGCTGAGCGACCGCACGCACTGGTCGTACGAGTCCGCGATGAGGAGATTGCCGTGGCTGTCCATTGACAGGCCTGCCGGCAGGAACAGCGTGAGTGCGGTCGCCGACCCGTTGGCGCAGGGCGTCCCAGAGGCCGCGCCGCCGGCCACGGTGTCGATGTTGCCACTTGAGTGATCCACCTTCCTCACCCGGCTGTTGCCGGTGTCGGAAATCCATACGTCTCCGCTGCCGCTGACGAACACGCCCTCTGGGTGACTCAGCTCGGCGGCTGTCGCGGCCGCCCCCTCCCCAGTGAATCCAGCCGTCCCCGTGCCTGCGAACGTGGAGACCTTCCCGCCGGATGTGATTTTCAAGATCTTGTTGTGCGTCGTATCGGTGACGAAGGCGTTGCCAGAGCTGTCGATGCTGACGCCTTCGGGAGCCGTGAGCCCGCTCGCCAACGTGCTGATCACCCCGCCGGGGGTCACCTCGCGGATGCTGTCCGCGGTGGCGATGAAGAGGTTGCCCGCCCCGTCGAGGGCGAGGCCTCGCGGGTGGTTCAGTGAGGCGCTGGTGGCCGGCCCGCCATCACCGGTCGAAGCCGCCTGAAAGTTGCCCGCGTAGACGGTCTCGATGCCGGTGGTCGTGTCCAGGGAGCGGACGACAGAATAGATCCAATCCGCGATCAAGAGGTTCGAGCCGCTCAGGGCCAGTCCCTGCGGATTCTGCGGGATCGACGTCCCGTAGCCGGTCGTGCTGCCGCCGGCAAACGTGGTCACGATTCCTGGCGTGGGAGCGCTGGCCGCAGCCCCGAGCGGCGCGGCCGCCACCACGACGAGCAGCCCGGCGAGGACCGCACCAGCAGAGAGGGCGGCGAACGCCTTGGCCAAGCGATTTCCCTCCCAGATGCCCAAAAAAGCCGCCGTGCTAGAGCTTAATTGTCCCTGAAGGAGTCTTCAACCATTTCGTTCACGGTGTTGACATGACAGTGAACACCGTCAGTCGCACACCCGCTCGGAGCCGGCGACAGGAATCGAACCCGTAACCTGCTGTTTACAAAACAGCTGCTCTGCCAATTGAGCTACGCCGGCGTCTGTCTCCGAAGGTTACCTTTCCACAGCCGGTAGCCGCCGATGAACGCATTTGCATTGGAACCGAGCCTGACTCCCTTCGGCAACGTGCGCAGCAATTTCGCGTTGCCGCCACCGACGACGACCTCGTCGGCTTCCAGGGCGGCTTGCAATCGCGTCACGACGTCGGTGACGTAGCGGCGCCACTTCTTCTTGCCGAGGCGTTTCAGTGCCGCCTCCCCCACCCGATCCTCGTACGTCTGTCCGTTCTTGAACGGCAGGTGCGCCAGCTCCATCGGTTCGAGCACGCCGTCGACGATGAGCGCCGAGCCGAGCCCCGTGCCCAGCCCCAGGAAGAGCATGCGGCCGCCTTTGTAACTGCCGAGAGCCTGCATGGCGGCGTCGTTGATGACGCGTACGGGATGGCCGAACGCCTTATGGAAGTCGAACCCGACCCATCCGCCGCCCAGGTTGGCCGGCTCGCTGACCGGCTTGCCGTGCAGCACCGGCCCCGGATAGCCGATCGACACGACTGAGTAGCTCCACCCGGCAGTCCCCTCCCGAACCTTTCGCACCATCTCCTTGGCGGTCATCTTCGGACCGGATGGAATCTCGAGGGGGATCTTGCGGCCCGTGGCCAGCACCTTGACATGCGTGCCGCCGACATCGATCGCGAGGATCTTCGTTCCTGCCGCCATCCTGACCGAACGTTAGCGCACGCCGACTCGACTGCTACTTTGGGGTCGTGAGCATCCGCGTCACCAATGAGGCCGAGTTCACGGCACTCACCGAGCCCTACCGGCGGCAGCTGCACGTCCATTGCTACCGGATGCTGGGCTCTTTCGATGAGGCGGAGGACCTGGTTCAGGAGACGCTGCTGCGCGCATGGAGGGGATGGGCTGCATTCGAGGGTCGCTCGATGGTTCGGACCTGGCTCTACCGCATCGCGACCAACGCGTGCCTCGACTTTCTCGAAAGCAAATCTCACCGGCTCCTATCGCTCGAGAGCCCTCAAGCCGCGGAGCCGAACGCGGTCGACTGGCTCCAGCCCTATCCCGACCGTCTGCTCGACCAAATTGTGTCCGGCGAATCGGAGCCCGACTCGTTGGTCATCGCAAGGGAGACCATCGAGCTCGCGTACCTCGCCGCCATCCAGTACCTGCCTCCCAAACAGCGGGCGACCCTGATCCTTCGCGACGCCCTCGGCTGGTCGGCGAAGGAGACCGCGAACCTGCTCGACGAGACCGTGGCCTCGGTGAACAGCGCTCTGAACCGCGCGCGGTCGTCGATGCGAAAGCGAATGCCCAAGCACAGGCTGGACTGGGAGAGGGCCGCGAGCCCGACAACCGCGGAGCGGAAGCTGCTCGAGCGCTACATGGATGCCACCGACCGGGCGGACGTCGGCGCGTTGACGGCCCTCCTGCGCGAAGAAGCGCGCCTCACGATGCCGCCGTTCCCGACCTGGTTCCAGGGGCGCGAGCAGATCGCGACCGCCTTCGCACTCGCGATCGACCCCGACTTGCCGACCTATCAGGGCGCATTTCGCACGGTGGCGACGGCCGCCAACCGGCAGCCGGCTGTCGCGGCCTACGTCCGGCGGCCGGGAGACTCCCAGTATCGGGCGCTGGGCCTCGACGTCCTGCGGCTGGAAGGCGGACTGGTCATCGAGATCACGAGGTTTGTCAGAGCCGACATATTCGCGGCGTTCGGTCTCCCGCCGACGCTGTAAAGACCGATCACTTTCTCCGCCTACTCCGTCTAAGCAGGAAACGCCATCAGTAATGGGAGGTTTCCGATGAAAACAGCAATCTCTTCCGACGGCACCAAGATCGCCTTCGACCAGACGGGTGATGGCCCACCGGTCATCCTCGTCGTGGGGGCCTTCAACGATCGATCGACGGGTGCGCCGCTGGCCAGGGCACTTGAATCGGAGTTCACCGTGCTGAACTACGACCGGCGCGGTCGCGGCGCAAGCGGAGATTCGCAGCCTTACGCGGTCGAGCGCGAGGTCGAAGATCTCGATGCGCTCATCCAGGAAGCTGGAGGAGCGGCGGGGGTGTTCGGATATTCATCCGGTGCTTTCCTGGCGCTCGAGGCAGCAGCCGGCGGTCTCAACATCACGAGGCTTGCCCTGTACGACGCACCGTTCTTGGTCGGCGATGGTCCACAGCGGCCGCCGAAGGATGGCGCAGCCCAGCTCGCGGAGCTCGTGGCGTCGGGTCGCCGCGGCGAAGCCGTTGAGCTGTTCCAAACCAGGTGGGTCGGGATCCCGGAGCAGGTCGTGGCCGAGATGAGGCACGCGCCGTTCAGGCCGGCGCTCGAGGCCATTGCGCACACCCTGGTCTATGACGCGACAATTCTCGGCGACTTCACCCTGCCCACCGCTCGGCTCAAGGACGTGAAGGCACCGACCCTCGCCGTGTACGGGGGCGCGAACCCACCCTTCATGGGCAACGCGGCGAAGGCGGTGGCGAAAGCCGTGCCCGGAGGTCAGTTGCGGGCTCTGGACGGCCAAACGCACGACATCGTCCCCGCGGTGCTGGCGCCGGTCCTCGTGGAATTCTTCGGCGGCTGAAAAACAACTCCAAAGTCCCCCCTTGACAGGTGAGACCGCCAGGACTATATTCGCCCGTAACCGGTTCCGTAACCGGTTACGGGAATCAGAGGCGCAAGCTGGTCACGCGGTAGATCACCGAGGAGGATCGATGGAAAATCGATATATGAAGCAGATCACGGCCATGGGCCTTTTCGCCCTGGCCCTATGGACCGCGGCGTGCGGTGGAGGGACGACTACGCCCACCAGCGCTGACAAAGGCCCCATCCAGATCTGGACGATGGAGGACAGCACCGCCTTCACCGCCTTGATGCAGGACTTCACGAAGCAGACCGGTATCCCGGTCCAGGTCGAGGCGGTCCCGTGGGGCAACGTCAACGACAAGCTGACCACCGCGGTCGCGTCGGGCAACGGACCCGACCTGATGCAGGTCGGCCTGTCCTTGCTGCCGTCGTTCGAGTCGGCCGGCGCGCTGCTGGACCTCAGCCCATACGTCAAGGACCATCCCGCGCTGCAGAGCTCGAACTACCTCAGCGCCGTTGCCGCGGACAAGATCAATCCATCGGGCAAGGTGCTCTCGGTGCCCTGGGTCAGTGACGTGCGGGTGCTTTTCTACCGCACCGACATCCTCGGCGCCGCCGGGATCTCCGCGCCGCCGTCGACGTGGACGCAGTTCCACGACGACGCGGTCGTCCTCGCCCAGCGTGGCAAAGGCAAGTACGGCTACTACATCCCGCAATGGGACTCAGCGCTGCCGGTCGAGTTCACCTGGGAGGCCGGCGGCAACGTGATGCAGAACGGCAAGGTGACCTTTGACACCCCGCAGTTCAAGGCCGCGGCCGATTTCTACATCAGCTTCTACAAGGACAAGCTGGTACCCACCGCCTCGGACTTCGACCAGGCCCAGGGCTTCATCTCGGGTACCGCCCCCATGGTCATCTCCGGCCCGTACCTGGCGTCGGCGATCAAGGGCACCGCGCCCCAGCTGGACGGCAAGTGGAATGTCGCCCTCCTGCCGCGCAACCAGAAGGGCACCTCGCTGTTCGCCGGCTCCAACATGGGAATCTGGTCAAAGTCCAAGCACGTCGAGGCATCGTTGAGGCTGCTCGACTACCTCGCCCAGGCCAACGCGCAGCTCGCCTGGTACAAGGCCGCGAACGAGCTCCCGACGGCCAAGACGGCTCTGGCCGACCCAACCCTGACCAGCGACCCGATGGTGAAGACCTACTCAAACCAGCTGCAGGACGCCCAGCTCCTGCCCCTGGTGCCGAAGTGGGACAAGATCAGCCAGGCCCTGCTCGACTCTCTCAACAGCATCGTCCTCAAGGGGGCTGATGAGACCAGCACGCTCGCCTCTCTGAACGCCACTGTCAGCAGCCTCCAGACCTAGCATTACCGGTTGCCGTGCCGGCGTCGATGTGGGCGCCGGCACGGATGAACCGGAGGCCTTCATGACCGTAACCGCCGCACGAAACGATTTGCGCTCGCGCATGGTTGCGTTTCGGCCGCCCTGGCAGCGAGCCACGCTTGTCCCATACGTCCTTGTCGGCCCAGCGTTGCTGTGCCTCGTGACTTTCAGCGTCCTGTCCATCCTCGTCGCTGTGGTCGTAAGCCTCACCAACCTCGACATCGGTGGCCTTGCGAACTATGGGCAGGTGCGCTTCATCGGGCTGCGCAACTACCAGACCATGTTCGGCGATCCGGCTTTTTGGGAGGCCCTCGGCAACACCGCCTTCTTCGTGATCGTGGGGGTGCCGACTCTCGTCATCGGCTCGCTCATCATCGCGATAGCCCTGAACTTCAGCCGGTCGTGGATCTTTCGGGCGCTGCGCGCCTTCTACTTCGTCCCTGCGATCACCGCGATCGTCGCCATCTCGTTGATCTGGGGCAATCTCTACAACAGCCAGTTCGGGCTGCTCAACTATTTGCTCTCGCTCATCGGCAGGGATCCCGTCCAGTGGCTCACGGATCCGACGATCGCCAAGTTCTCGGTCGCGCTGGTGGCGATCTGGCGGGGATCGGGCCTCGACATAATCATCTTTCTCGCCGCGCTGCAGGCCATACCGCCGGAGTACTACGAAGCCGCTTCAGTGGACGGAGCGACCGAATGGCAGAAGATCTTCCGGATCACGGTTCCTCTCATGCGCTTCGCGATCTTCTTCGTGACCGTGACCACCCTCATCAACTGGATGCAGTTCTTCGATGAGCCGTATGTGTTGACGCGCGGCGGTCCGGTGCACGCGACGACGTCGATGTCGCTCTACATCTATCAGCAGGGCTTCAGCTACAACGAGTTCGGCTTCGCCTCCGCCGCCTCGATCGTGCTTTTCGCGATCATCGCCGTCGTCACCGGGCTCCAGCTGCGCGCCAGGCTGGGTGGCGATGCCTAGGGGGGATCGGCGATGGTGAGGCGTCGAGCGACCCCGTTCGTGGTCGGAGCGCTTCTCGCCGCCGGCGCGGTGCTGACCGCTTTTCCATTCTTCTGGATGATCACGACGTCGCTGAAACCTTTGGCGGAGTCGTACACCTACCCACCGAGCGTGATCCCGTCGACCACCACCCTCAACAGCTATCTGAGGCTGTTCAACGACTTCGACTTCGGTCGATACCTGGTCAACACCATCGTCGTGGTCCTCATCGGGTTTGTCGGCCTGTCCTTTGTGGCCATGGCCGGCTACGCATTCGCCAAGTTTCGGTTTCGCGGCAAGAGCGTCCTGTTCATGTTGGTCCTCTCGACCATGATGGTCCCGATTCAGGTCACCATGATCCCGACGTACCTGATCCTGAACAGCCTGCAGCTGACGAACACCCTCGTCGGCATCGCGCTGCCGACGTTGGTGAGCGCCTTCAACATCTTTCTCTTCCGCCAGTTCATGACCACCATCCCCGATGAGCTTTTGGAAGCAGCGCGCCTTGATGGGGCTGGGGAGCTGCGCATCCTCTGGTCGATCGTGCTCCCGATCTCGAAGCCGATCCTGGCGGTGGGCGGGGTGCTGACGTTCATCACCGGGTGGAACAGCTTCATATGGCCGCTGATCATCGCCAACGACCAGCAGAACTACACGCTCTCGGTCGGGATCTCGCTCCTCAGCAAGCAGCTGGCGATCAATCCGCCGCTGCAGATGGCCGGAGCATCCCTGATGGTGGTCCCGATCGTCATCGTGTTCGTAATCTTTCAGCGCTACATCGTGCAGGGATTCACGATGTCGGGCCTGAAGTAAGGCTCGAAGAGTTGGAAGGATACGTGCACGTCGAGGCGGGGAAGATCGTCGATGGGCGAGGCCAACCCCTGACCCTGCGCGGCGTCGGCCTCGGCAACTGGCTGCTGCCGGAAGGCTACATGTGGAAATTCGGGAACCCGGGGCCGCAGTCGCCACGCGAGATCGAAGCGTTCATCCAGGATCTCATCGGTCCCGAGCGCGCGTTCGAGTTCTGGCGGCGATTCCGCGACACCTTCATCACTGAGGCTGACATCGAGCGAATCAGCGCTGAAGGCTTCAATCACGTTCGGCTGCCGATCAACTCACGCGTCGTCATCGGCGACGACGGGGAGCTGATCGAGTCCGGCTTCGCCCTCATCGATCGGCTCATCGAATGGTGTCGCCGCCATGACTTGTGGGTGGTGCTCGACCTGCATGGGGCGCCCGGCGGCCAGACCGGCACCAAGATCGACGACTCACCCAATGGCGCCCCGGAGCTCTTCACCGATGACCGCTATCGAGCGCTCACGGTGAAGCTCTGGCGAGCCATGGCGCGGCGCTACCGCGACGAGACTGCCGTAGCCGCCTACGACCTCCTCAACGAGCCACTACCCAACGAACACCAGCACACGTACGTCGACCGGCTCCGCGACCTCTATCTCGAGCTGACGGCGGCCATCCGCGAGATCGATCGCAATCATGTGATCACCTACGAAGGCACGCATTGGTCGACGAATTGGGACATCTTCACAGACGTTTGGGACCCGAACTCGATCCTGCAATTCCACAAGTACTGGTCGCAGCCCGATCGCCCAAGCATTCAGACGTATCTCGACGTGGGGCGTGACCTGGGGCTGCCCATTTACATGGGTGAGGGCGGAGAGAATTACGCCGACTGGATCCAGATGGCCTTTCAGCTGTACGAGGACCACGGCATCTCGTGGAACTTCTGGCCGTGGAAGAAGGTCGAGACGCTGACGTCTCCGTGCTCAGTAAATGCTCCACGGGGCTGGAGCGAGATCGTCGACTATGCGGCAAGGAAGGGAGCGCGGCCGCCGAGCACGACCGCTTGGCACACACTCGAGGCGCTTGTAGAGGCAGCATCCCTCTCCCGATGCACGTATCGCCCTGAGGTGATCTCCAGCCTCTTCAAGCGACCGCCGCTGAAGATCCCGGCGGCAGGCTTTGGTTTCCGCGGTGCGGGCGAGTCGTACAGCACGTCGAGCGCGGTCCCAATGCCGGCCTTTCGGAATGACGACCTGGTGACAATCCGCCACGCTGACGGACCCGACCGAACGGAGCTGGACTGGAACCACAACGGCGGCGTCGTACGAGGCATAGCCGATGAGCTCCTCGTGAGTCTTGGCCCCGGCGACTGGGTCGCGTACGACATCGAGGTCCGATCGCCGTCTCGTTATCGGATCGTGGCCGCCGTGCACGGTGGCGGAACGGCCATGGTCTCAGTCGACGGCGCGCCTGTCGAAGGCACGACGGTCCGGCTCACCCCGAGCCATCACGTCGTCCGGGTGACGGGACTCGCGCAGGAAACCCTCGTCAGGTCGGTCGAGATCAGTCCGGAGGACGGCCGGCGGTCGTAAGGCCATAGGAGATTGGGAAGAGGGG
>Ga0207646_10000609_pt1 | contig 46549 bp, 22 predicted proteins | sample KBSK5502metaG_FD_184343 | JGI IMG/M metagenome (GOLD analysis project Ga0207646, IMG submission 184343) | Corn, switchgrass and miscanthus rhizosphere microbial communities from Kellogg Biological Station, Michigan, USA - KBS K5-50-2 metaG... | ecosystem: Host-associated > Plants > Roots >...
CGGCGAGTGCGCTGGACGTGGTGGCGCTGATGCGGTTGGTGCGACTGCTCCGGGCGCAAGGGGTAGACCTCTTGCATCTCCACGGCCCGCGCACCATCCCCTTCGGCCGGATTGCCGCCTCCCTGCTGCAGGTGCCTGTGGTGGTCACGGTGCACCTGCCGTCATATGTCTTTGCTTATGGGGACCGGGTGCGCGCCCGCTTCAAACGCTGGTGCTACCGGAGGGTCGAAAGGGTCTGGAATTACCGATTCATCGGCCGGCTGATCTATGTCTCGTCCAGCATCTGCCAAGACGCGCTCGCCAGCGGGATCGCACTGCGGGGGCAGGTGACGGTCATCGAGAACGGGGTTGATCCAAGGCTGTATGCTGAAGATGATCACCGGGGGCGTGTGCGCGAGGCGCTGGCGGTGCCCCCTGAGGCTAAGGTGATCTGCTGTGTCGCCCGGCTGGATGAGCAGAAGGGGATCGATATTCTGCTGGAAGCGATGCTGCTGTTGCAACCCGACCGGCTGGAGCTACGCCTGTGGCTGCTGGGTGATGGGCCACGGCGGGCCGAGTTGCAGGCGCAGGCCCGCCGGTTAGGGGCGAGCGTTCAATTCCTGGGTTTTCGTCACGACGTTCCCGACCTGCTCAAGGCCAGCGACATTTTTGTCCTGCCCTCTCGTTACGAGGCGATGTCACTGGCGGTCCTTGAAGCGATGGCGGTGGGGCTCCCCAGCGTGGTGAGCGATGTCGGGGAAAACGCCCGCCTGATCGAGGACGGGATGAGCGGCCGCGTCGTGCCGCCGACGGACCCGGTGGCGCTAGCCGCGGCGTTACGGCAGTTACTTGATGACCCGGCGTTGTGCCGGCGGATGGGCCAGATGGCCCGCCGCCAGGTCGCGTCATACAGCGATCTCCGCATGGCGCAGCGGACTCAAGAGGTGTATGAAGCTTTAGGGCAGCCGTGGGCGAACCGTCGGGCCAAAAAAGTAGTGCCGGCACCTGCCGCAATGGCTAACAAGACATCCCAGCTTTGAGGCTAACTTGACTCCGCCCAGGCCGTATGCCAAGATGCGGCCCCAATTTGAATCTCCGGTACAGTACGGGGAGCGTGAGCGACCTGAGCCTCCCGAATCAGGCCGATGACGGAGGAGCAGGTCGCTCACGCTCCCCGTACTGCACCCGCCATCGGTTATGAAAATACTAGTCCTTGGCACGGGCGGGCGCGAGCACGCTCTGGTCTGGTCCCTCGCCCGTAGTTCGGCGGTCGCGAAGATCTACAGTCCCTCCCACAATGCGGGAATCCTCCGGCAGGCAGCGCGGGTAGAGGTCGCGCCCACGGACCTGACCGGGTTGGCCGATTTTGCAGTCAGCGAGCAGGTCGACTTGACCGTCGTCGGGCCGGAGCAGCCGCTGGTTGACGGCCTCGTCGATGTCTTCACGGCGCGCGGGCTGCTCGCCTTCGGCCCGACCCAGGCGGCGGCGCGATTGGAAGGGAGCAAGGTGTTTGCCAAGGAGTTTATGGCGCGCCATAAAATTCCGACTGCCCGCTACCGGATTGTTGAGGATGCGGCGTCTGCGCTGGCTGCCGTGAGCGACGGCTCGTTCGGCTATCCGCTGGTGGTGAAGGCCGACGGGCTGGCGGCCGGCAAGGGGGTCGTCGTGGCGGAAGACGAGCGCCAAGCACGCGCTGCGATCCAGGACTTTCTGATCGAGCGCAAACTCGGGGCGGCGGGCGCGCGGCTCCTGATCGAAGAGTGCCTGGTCGGCCGCGAGGCCTCTTACCTGGTCTTCGCCGATGGGAACGACTACAGGTCCATGCCGGTGGCGCAGGACCACAAGCGTGCCTTCGACGCTGACCGTGGGCCCAACACCGGAGGGATGGGGGCGTTTTCAACGCCGGGCTTACTTGATGCGGCGACCGAGCGGCGCATCCTGAGCGAGGTGGTCGAGCCAACGCTGGAGGCCGCACGCGCTGAAGGCTTCCCCTTCCGCGGCGTGCTCTACTGTGGGCTGATGCTGACTGCGGCCGGCCCGCAGGTGCTGGAATACAACGTCCGGCTCGGCGACCCCGAGACCCAGGCCATCCTGCGGCGGCTCGACAGCGACTTGATGGAGGTCCTCGCCTCCGTCGCCCGGGGCGAGCTCAGCCACGTCCGCCCGCGGTGGAGCGCTGATGCGTCTACTTGCGTGGTGCTGGCCTCGGCTGGCTACCCCGGCGCTTACGAGAGCGGCCAGCCGATCTCGGGCCTCGCGGCGGCGGAACAAGTCGAAGGCGTGGTGGTCTTCCATGCCGGGACGAGGCAGGGAGCTGATGGGCAGATCGAGACTGCCGGTGGTCGCGTGCTCGGAGTCACGGCCCGCGGTGCGACGCTTGATGAGGCGACAGCACGCGCCTACGCGGCGGTCGATCAGATTCGCTTCGACGGCCGGCATTACCGGCGTGATATCGGAAACCGATCAAGTTCGAAATCCCCAGTGTGAGATCGTGGGTGGCAAGGACCGGATGAAAAAAGCCTCGGCTCTTAAGAGCCGAGGCTTTTTAGCTCAGGTTGGTTATCTGACGATTGTTTGGGCGCGTCCGGTAACGCTGGTGCGGCCGGTCGCGCTGCTGTTAGCCAGCAGGTCAAGGAGCCCTGCCAGTTGGAGCAGGTCCTGAGAGGTGAAGCCAGGAGCCCCGCTGATCGCGAGTTCCGCGTCCATAAACAGATCCATGAACGTCGAATCTAGCGTGAGGAGCGTCCCGTTGCTCATGGCGACTGGCGCCATAGTGCTCAGCGTGCAACTGAGGTTGGTCCAGAGGACATTGGAGGTCAACCCACCTCCGGCACTGAGCGTGGCCAGGCTCAACTGGGCTGCCAGGAATGAGCGATTGAGCTGATCGAAGGGCGAGAGCGTGCCTCCGAACGGCAGGTTGCCGCCCTGCAAGACGCGCCTGATCACATCCAGGTTGTCCCGAATGCTGACCGGCCGGTTCAGGTTCACCCCGCCGATCACGACCATCCCGTCGGGCAGCGAGTTCAGATGGGCCAGGAAGAACTGCGGCGAGAGGATTCTCATCCCGTTGCACTTCACCGGCCCGATGACGACTGCGACGGGCGGGCAAGGCGGGCAAACGACGCTGCAGAGCAGCCCGGTCGGGAACGTCCCATTGACCGTCCCACCGAGCAAGCCGTTGCCGACCGCGGTGCTGGTCGCCGTGCGATTGACGACGATGTCAGTGATGACCACCGAGGTCGTGCCGACGCCGGCCCCGCGCGTGGTGTCGAAGCCCAGTTCGAAGCAGCCCATAAACGGCGAGGTTGGTGCCATCGAGAATGTCAGCACGATGGGGGCTGTCCGGCTCCCGGAGGTGCCGGCGCTTCCGACGAACGGGATCAAGCTGCCGACCGGGAACGTCGTGCCCACGCCCAGGCGGCTGGCGAAGAGCGTAATGCCCGCGGCCAGCGACGTCACCCTGATCCCGCCAGACTCGACGGTGAAGGTCGCCAGATTCAGGCGCCCGCTCCCATTCGGATTCTGCAAGAAGAAGGTGATCCGGTCACCGACCGAGGCGCCCGTGGTGGCGATCTCGAAGATGACGTCCCAGAAGTTCTCCAGGCAAGAGATGGCCGTCACCGTCGCGTTCGGCACCGATGCGGCCAAGCCCTGCAAGGTGAGGCCCGGGAAGGCGCCGATGGCCGTCCCCGTCCCGCCGAAGTTCGAGGCATCGACGGTGAAGACGGTGCCGCCGGAGGCAGTCGGTGAGGTGACGGTGAACGAGAGCCGCTGCGGCAACAGGAACAGGTCCGTCGTCGCGGTCAGCCCGTGCGTCACTAACGGGGCCGTGAATTGCGGACAGTTGGCGATCGTCCCGCTCGGCGGTGAAACTGCGCCGCCGGTGAGTTGGCCGGCCGCGTTGAAGGTCGGGTTGAGACAGATGTTCGCCCCGATCGTGATCGTCTGGCCGGTCAGAGTCGTGCCGGGGGCGATCGTGAAGACCTCTCCGCCGATCGTGATCGAGCCCGCCGCGGTCGCCGTGGCAGGCGTGAAGGCGGTCACGATCCCGCAGATGAGGTTGGCCGCAGGCCCGCCGCCCGGGACGGGGTTGGGCCCCACGGTCGTCGGCGGGATGATCTGCCCGCTCGGGTTCGTCGTAATGTTGAGACACAGAACCGCGCCCACGGCTGCGCCACTGATGGTCGTGCCGGGCGCGATGCTGAAGGTTACTCCGCTGACCGTGATCGAGCCGGGCGCCGTCGCGGTCGCGGCCGTGAAGGCCGTGACGGTCCCGCACACGGTGACGGTCGCGTTGACGTTCACGATCACCGTGCTCGGCGGGATGATCCGGCCGCTGGCGTTAACTGCGCCGGTGAGGCACAGGTTCGCGCCGATCGTGATCAAGCTTTGACCGCCGATGTTGGTCCCGGCGGCAATCGGGATGGTCTCGCCGCCGATGGTGATCGAGCCGGGCGCCGAGCCCGTCGCGGCCGTGAAGGCCGTGACGACTCCGCAAATGGTCAACGTGGCACTGCCATTGACTGTGATCGAACTCGGCACGATGACTTGCCCGGAGGCATTCAGCGTCGCGTTGAGGCACAGGTTCGCGCCACTAGTGATCAACCCCTGGCCGCTCAGCGTCGTGCCGGCCGAAATCGGGAAGGTCTGCCCGCCGATGGTGATTGAGCCGGGCGCTGATCCCGTGGCCGCGGTAAAGGCGGTCACGACTCCGCACACTGTTGCTGAGGCACCCGCGTTGGCGGTCACTGAAGCCGGCGCGATGATCTGGCCGGCCGCGTTCGCTGTCGCGTTGAGGCAGACGTTGGCGCCTGCGGTGAGCAGGTTCTGGCCGCTGATCGTCGTGCCGGCGGCGATCGGGAAGGTCTGCCCGCCGATGGTCACCGAACCGGGCGCTGAGGCCGTCGCCGCCTGGAAGGCTGAGACGACTCCGCAGATGCTGAGTGAGGCGTTCGCACCCGCACTGATGGAACTCGGCGCGATGATTTGACCGGAGCCGTTGACAGTCGCGCTCAGACACAGGTTCGCGCCCGCTGTCGCCAGGTTCTGGCCGCTGATCGTCGTGCCGGCGGCAATCGGGAAAGTTTGGCCGCCGATGGTGATCGAACCGGGCGCCGAGGCACCGGCCGCGGTGAAGGCCGTAACAATCCCGCAGACATTGACTGTCGTGCTGACGCCCGCGGTCACCGTGCTCGGCGCGATGATCTGCCCGGAGCCGTTCACGGTCCCGTTCAGGCAAACGTTAGCCCCCGGTGTCACCAGACCCTGGCCACTGAGCGTGGTGCCAGCAGCAATCGGGAAGGTCTGGCCGCCGATGGTGATCGAGCCGGGCGCCGAGGCGCCGGCCGCAGTGAAGGCCGAGACGACCCCGCAGATATTGACTGACGTAGTGACGCCTGCGGTCACCGTGCTCGGCGCGATGATCTGGCCACTAGTATTCAGAGTGCCATTCAGACAAACATTGGCGCCGTTGGTCAGTAATCCCTGGCCGTTGAGTGTCGTGCCAATGGCAATCGGGAAGGTCTGGCCGCCGATGGTGACTGAGCCTGGCGCCGTCCCGCTGGCCGCGGTGAAGCCTGAGACCGTCCCGCACAACTGGACCGATGAGGTCGCACTCACCGTGACTGAGCTCGGGGCGACGATCTGACCGGAGGCATTCAACGTCCCGCTCAGACAGACGTCGGCGCCGTTAGTGAGCAAGCCTTGACCGCCAATGTTGGTGCCGGCGGCAATCGGGAGGGTTTGTCCGCCGATAGTGACCGAGCCGGGCGCCGAGGCGCTGGCGGCGGTGAAGCCCGAGACGATTCCGCACAGGTTGATCGCGGTGGTCGCCCCCGCCGTGACCGTCGTCGGAGCGACGATCTGGCCGGAGGCATTCAACGTGGCGCTCAGACAAACGTTGGCGCCCGCGGTGAGCAACTCCTGCCCGCTGATGTTGGTCCCGGCGGCAATCGGGAAGGTCTGGCCGCCGATGGTCACCGAGCCCGGCGACGACCCACTGGCCGAGCTGAAGCTTGAGACGACTCCACACACGTTGGCAGTCGAGGTGGCACCTAAGGTGACCGTACTCGGGGCGACGATCTGGCCGCTGGAATTGAGGGTTGCGCTGAGACAAACATTGGCGCCGTTGGTCAGTAACCCCTGACCGTTGATCGTCGTGCCGGCGGCAATCGGGAGGGTCTGCCCGCCGATGGTGACTGAGCCGGGCGCCGATCCGCTCGCCGCGCCAAAGGCCGTCACCACTCCGCACACATCGACCGTCGAGGTCGCGCCCACGGTCAACCCACTGGGATTGATGATTTGCCCGGCCGTATTCAGCGTGGCGTTGAGGCAGAGATTGGCGCCGGGAGTAATCAAGCCTGCCCCAGAGAGGTTGGTCCCGGCCGCAATCGTGAAGGGCGTCCCCCCGATGACGATCAAGCCGGGGACGGTTCCGCTCGCGGCGGCAAAGGCCGTCACCGTTCCACAGACGGTCACCGAGGTATCGGCCGAGACGGTGGTCGGTGTCCGCCAAGCTAAGGCTGTGAGGCACGTCGCCAAACAGCAAATCAAAAATGCGATTTTTCTGTTTATCCTTTTCATTGAGGTCTCTCCTTCAATTTGCTTCTTCGAAGCATCACCAACTTAGCCATAGCACGAAGGTCCCCGCGGACTCGGGTGAGACAGCTCCTACTCTTCGCCGCCATAGCGATCACAGGGGACATCAAACTTAAGCTACTCGGGGTGGGGATTCGAGGATCCGAATTAACTTTGAGGCAATGATCAACCAGTAGGGATTGGACCGGCCCTGAAACTTCAAGTCAAAGGCTCAGGGAACGCCCTCGAGCTGTGCGCGTTTTAGCCGCTCCAGAGACTGGAGCCAGCGGTGAGATGAAGGGCACGACTGCATGGAGGTAGAATATTCCGACTCGATTCCGGCATCCGCGCGGCAGCCAGAGAACTAAGTCCACTCCTTCACCACCGCCGCTGCCAAGGCGCTGCGCGGGAAGTAAGTGGGTGAAGAGGTTGGCTACGACCTCTGCCGGCTATTTACCTTGGGGGACTGCCAAAAGGGGGAGGTCAATTCCTAGTGTACTGTTTCGGCTTCTTGCCTTCCGCTAAACACACCAATCAGGGTAAGCAGGTGTATGGGGCTCGTATCTTCTGTGGCACCAGTTGAGACTCTTTTGGAGGAGAAGTACCGGATAAAGGTACGCAAAACATTCACAATTGTCAATCAGGTAAATTATTAATTGTTAGTGCGAGGGGGCGTTTAGGTATGGAATCTGAAGATTCATTTCATTCAAGCAGAAACTATCAAAAACATACTCCGGATGCTCTTCTTCAAAGATAAAAAAAGGCCTCGGCTCCTGTGCCAGGAGCCGAGGCCTTCGAACAGGAGGACTACGAGCACAGCTTAACGGCAGCGCGTCGGGCTATTGCCGTTGAGTAGATCCAGGAGGGCGGCGAGCTTGATGCGGTCCTGGTCGCTAAAGGTCAGGTCACCGCGAATCGCGATCCTCGCCTGCATAAACAGATCCTTGAGCATCGAGTCCGGCGTGAAGGTCACCCCGTTGCTCAGCGTGACTGGGTCGAAGCGAAGGCCGTGGCAACTGAGGCTGCTCCAGAGCACGTTGACGCCGGCGACTGAGCTGCTGCCGCCGACGAAGGCGAGGCTCAACTGAGCGGCGAGGAACTCCTGGTTGAGCCATTGCAGCGGCGACAGGCTCCCGCCAAAGAGCGCATTGCCCTGAAGCCCAAGCTGAATTTCAGCCAGGCCATCCTGGATGCCGATCGGATTATTCATGTTGACGCCGCCGATCAAAACCACTCCGCCCGGCAGGCGGTCGAGATTGAGCAGGAAGAACTGCGGCGAGTGGAAGCAGATCGAGTTGCATTTCTCCATCACCGGGGGCGGAGTGATCGTCGGCGATGGCGTGGGAGTCGGTGTCGGAGTCGGCGTCGGAGTGGGTGTCGGGCAAGGCGGACAAACGACCGTGCACTTCAAGCCGGTCGGGAAGCCACCCGTCAGTCCCTGGAGCAAGCCCCGGCTCGAGTTGGAACGGTCGCCGGGCAGCTCATTCCGGTTGACCACGATGTCGGTTAAGACCACCGAGGTCGTTCCTGCTCCGCCCGCGCGCATGATCTCCACCCCGAGCTGCAAGCAATCCATGAGCGTCGAGCTGGGATTCATCGAGAAGGAGATCGTCAGCAACCCGGTTCGCGCGCCGCTGCTGCCGGCCGGGTTGGCGAACGGGATCAGGGCGCCCGCGGTTTGCAGGCCAGGGCCATTGGCGAGCCGATTATTGAGGAAGAGTGTGACCTCCGGATGAAGCTGAGTGAGTCTTGCCCCGCCGGCCTCGAGCGTGAAGAGGGCCAGCGTTTGGCCTCCCGTGCCGTCCGGCTTTTGGACGAAGATGCGGACCTTATCGCCGACCGTGTTGCCCGTGGTGGCGATCTCAAAATTGACGTCCCAGAAATTATCCGTGCAGGAGATGGCGGTCACGGTGGCGTTCGCAGTCGAGGCCGCTAAGGCTTGAAGGCTAGTCCCCGTGAAGCCCCCGATGCCTAAAGCGTCGCCGCCGAAGGTAGCGCTGTTGACCGGGACCACTGTGCCCCCGGCGGAAGAAGGCGAGGTGACTGAGAACGTGAGCGGCTGCGGGAGTAAGAACAGGTCGCCGCTGGGCAAGCCGAAAGCAGTGGCGAACCCGTGCGTCACGGCCGGGGCGGTGAAGCTGCCCGTCGGGCATCCGCCGCCGCCCATGACCGGCGGACACACCGGGCAGACGACATTACACTTCAGGCCCGTCGGGAACCCGCCCACGAGGCCGCCGAGCAATCCTGTCCCGGAGTTGGACCGGTCGCCGGCCACTTCGCGGCGGTTGACGACGAGGTCAGTTAAGACCACCGAAGTTGTCCCCGCCCCGCTCCCGCGTGTGATGTCCAGGCCGAGCTGGGAGCAGTTCATGAGGGTCGAGCTGGGGCTCATCGAGAAAGCAATCGTCAGCAGGTCGGTGCGTGAGCCGGCGCCCCCGGCCGCATTCGCGAACGGGATGAAAGTGCCGACCGGGAGCAACCCTGGACCGTTGGCGAGGCGGTTGGCGAGGAAGAGCGTCACGTCAAGGTCGAGCGAGGTGACGACGACCCCGCCGGGCTGGACGGTGAAGCGAGCGAGTTGCACGGCCCCGGAGCCGTCCGGATTTTGCAGGAAGAGACGCACCACATCCCCGGCCGTGGCGCCCGTCCCGGCGATCTCGAAATTGATGTCCCAGAAACTATCCAGGCACGAGACGGCCCTGATCGTCGCGTTGGGAGTCGAAAAGGCCAGCCCCTGGAGATTGGTGCCCGGAAATCCCACGTTCCCGCCGAAGGTCGTGGTGTTGACTGCAAACACGCTGGCACCCGCGGTGGATGGGGAGACCACGGTGAAGCTGAGCGGCTGCGGGAGGAGAAACAAATCGCCGCTGGGCAGGCCGAATGCAGTGGCAAACCCGTGCGTCACGGCCGGCGCCGAAAACTGCAGGCAAGCGCCGGTTTGGGCCGTGGTCGGGGACATCTGCCGCCAGACCAGGAGGCCGAGGCAAAGCGCGATCGTTAAGGTCACAAGCGTGAGTTTCATGTTCATCTGCTTCAATCTTTCCACTGGGGGCACCTCCTTCGGTTCTTCTCCTACGAGTGTTGATGACCAAGCGAGGCGTTGAAGGGAGGGCCATCCGCTCGCAGAGCGGGCCCGATCGACCTTCGCCGCCTGGCAACAAAGTGGCAGGCGATCAAACGTCCGTCTGACCTCAGGGCGCGCTGACGTGAGTGGGCACCAGACCAGCTTACGTGAGCTTGATGTTCAGCGTCGGCACCGCACAATCCTTGTGGTCGATGTCTTCACAGCAACCGCTCTCAGCACCTTGCACGAAGAGGCAAGGGGGGACTACTAAAGCTACGTTAAGTGCCGGCTTACGTAATGAGGAAACAGATTTCAGAGGACGGCTACCGCCCGGTGAGCGTTGTTCTTGGCTTGCGACTCCGCCGCACTGGTTGGGCAATCTAGTAACCGCAGCCGACTCCCACCCTCAGGCAATTGTTCCTAGCTGGAGATGAAGGTCGAATGCTCGATAAACTACCTAATAACCCGGAGCTTTGTCAATATATTTTTGTCGTAATCGCTCAGTGATGAGTGGCAAAGTTTGGAGTTCAGCCTTCAGGCTGCTGTTTTTTCAAAGCCATCAAGCTAAAGCTTGTACTCCCAAACAAGACTCGCCTCCCATCACTGAGCGATTACTTTTGGTCAGGAAAAGCCGTTGCTTCCTGCTCGTGCTTGTTATAGACTGCGGCCGTCAGCACAGTTCTCCTCACCACCGGCACCGCATTCCCACCGAGAGCTGACTGATCGCATCACGCTTGACCTCGACACCACGCAAGCCCGCACTGGCGGCTGGTCGTGGCGGCAATACTTGGTAATCCGCATAGCTGACTCTGCGACACTCACTGGGCGGTGATGGCTCGCGGCAGTTCCGTCTGACTTCACTGAGTTTGGAGTTCAACCTTCAGGTTGCGGCTGGCATATGCAAGCTGAAGCTTGGACTCCAAACGGCCTGCCAGCCTCGGCTTCGGAGGATGGGGCCGGGCCGCCATTTCGGGAGTGGCCGGTCGATTCGTCATTTCAGTATTTGTCTTCTTGTGCGTGGCGGCGGCAGTGGTTGGCCGGCGCTGGCCTAGGCTAGGGTGAGGGAGCGGCGCCGCCCGACCGGCGCTCGGCGCGCGACCGAACCGGCAATGCCACCCCAATCACAGACCGCGCTTGGCGACGATGCAGGCGCGGCGCTTAGCTCACATCGCGAGGAGAGCGGCGATGACACGACACACACGCAGAACGATTTGGGCGCTCGGCCTGTTGCTCGGCGCGAGTCTCTTGAGTTTCACCGGCTTGGGAGTCAAAGCCAGAGCGCGCAGTGTGGCGCTGGCCGAGCGCCTGAACTGGCGGCACAGTGCCGCCGCTGCTCCCGCGCCTGTCGCGCCAGCGCTGTCAGCCACCATCACGGTCAACGACGCGGGGACGACGATTGCCAACGATGGCAAATGTACGTTGCCCGAAGCGATCATCAACGCCAACAACGACAATCAGTCTGGCTCAACCGACTGCGCAGCAGGCAGCGGCGCCGACACGATCAATATCGATCTGCCGCCGGGCGCGGTCATCAGCTTTGCGGCGGCGCACAACTTCGAGTATGGGCCGAACGCGCTGCCGCCCATCACCAGCGAGATCACCATCCAGGGCAACGGCGCGGTGCTCGATTCGACAGCAACGGTGCGGCTGCGCTTCTTCTACGTCTCGGGCGGGCTGTCAGGCGGGCTGCCGCTTGGGAAGCTCACGCTGCGCGACCTGACGCTGCGCAACGGCAAGGCCAAAGGCGGCGACGCCAAACAAGGCGGCGGCGGCGGCAGTTATGGCAGCGGCGGCTTCGGCGGCTTCGGCGGTGAGCGATCAGAAGGCCGGCAGTGTGCTGGTCTATAACCTCTACAGTTCCAGCCCCACCAACCCGAATCGGGAGAACACGCGCATCAACCTGACCAACACCCACCCGACGCTGCCGGCCAGCCTCCGTCTCTTCTTCATTGATGGCAGCAACTGCGGGGTGGCTGACGCCTTCCTCTGCCTGACGCCGAATCAGACGATGAGCTTCCTGGCCTCGGACTTGGATCCGGGCGCAGCGGCTATCTCATCGTGGTGGCGGTGGACCGAGTGACGGGCTGCCCCGTCGACTTCAACTTCCTGATCGGCGATGAATTCGTCAAGCTGGCTACGGGCCATGCGGCCAACCTCGGCGCGGAAGCCTTCACCGCCATTGTAAGTACACTCCCGACTTGCAATGCCAACGCGGTGACGGCGACGCTGAACTTCGACGGAGTGAGCTACAACCCGGCGCCACGCGTGCTGGCGGTCGATAGCCTGCTGAGTCCGGCTGACGGCAACAGCACCTTGCTCATCGTCAACCGCCTCGGCGGCGACTTGATGGCCAGTGGCGCGAGCAGCATCGGGACCATCTTCGGCCTGTTGTTCAATGATGTCGAGGTGGGCCTCAGCTTCGCGCTGCCGGCGAGTGGCTGCCAGCGCAAGGCGATCCTCTCGGACAACTTCCCGCGCACCACCCCGCCGCTCTCGAAGGTGATCACGCAGGGGCGGACGGGGTGGATGAAACTGTGGGCGGCGACGGATGTGGGCCTGCTCGGCGCAGTGATCAACTTCAATCCGAGTGCTGGGAGTAATCCGTCGGCCTTCAACCAGGGGCATAACCTGCACAAGCTGACGCTGACGACGGCGGCGAGCCTGACCATTCCCGTCTTCGCGCCGCACTGCTAAAAAGCGCCAAGGGCAAGGAGCAAGGGGCAAGGAGCAAGGCGCAAGGCGCCAAGAGCGAAGAGCAAAGCACCAGTTCTTCTCACCCTTGGCTCTCTGCTCTTGGCTCTTTGCCCCTTGCTCCTTGCCCCTTGCTCCTTGCGCTTGGCTCTCTGCGCCTTGCCTATTTGATATTGACCTTGACCGTGTTGGCCACCTTGCCGTCCACGGTCAACGCCACATCGACCTCTCCGCGCCCAACCAGACTCCGCGGGATCAGGAGGTTGACTTGATCCAGGCCCGCGAAGCCGCCTTGCGCTCCGGCAAAGAGGACTTGGGCGTCGGCGCCCCCGACCCTCGCGCTCACCGCCGCGAGGTTGCTGCGGAACCGGAGCCCGGTGCCGAACAGGATCAGGAAGACCTGATCCGAATTCGGGCCGAGGTCGATGGGAACCGAGACCATCTTGCCTTGAGAGGCGTCAAACTGGGCGACCGACTCGAAGCTTTGCGAGGCGTCCCCCCTCACTCGCAGCGCGATGGCCGCGGCCACACCCTGGCCGTTGGCGTTAGCCGCAAACAAGCCCGGGGCGACGGCCGCGATCTGCGCCGTCCCGATGGAGACCGCCCCGCTCCCGCTAGTGATGGTCATCGTGGCATTGCCGGTGACCGTCCCGGCCGGGATGAGGTAGTTGACCTGGAGCGAAGAGACGAAGAAGAGCGGAGCCAGACGTTCGACCCCGACACTGTCTTTGACCAAGACGCGAGTCCCGGCCAGGGAGGTCGGGAGCGGAAGGGTCGTGGCCGACTGCGTCGCTGTGGCCAGCCCGGAGCCGAAGGCCGCGACGATCGCTTCGCTCGCCAGCGCCGCCCTCTCGAAGCTCGCCGCCGAGACGGTACTGGCTTGTGCCGTGAGCGAGCAACTCGGACAAACAATCGCGCAGGACGTCCCGGTCGGGTACCCGCCTCCGACCCCGGCCAGCAAGCCGAGCTGAGGTCGGGTGCGATCACCCGTTACTTCGACGCGATCGACCACGACGTCAGTGAAGACAATCGAGGTCTTCCCGCTCCCGCCTGAGCGCGTGATGTCTACGCCCAATTGGTTGCACCCGTTGAGCGGCGAAGCAGCCGCCTTGGAGAGGGCGAGGGTCAGCAGTTCGGTGCGGAACCCGGCGCTGCCGGCCGTGATCGACCTCTCGATCAAAGCGCCGGCGAAGAGTTGGCCGGCGCCAACCGCGAGGCGGTTATTGCGGAAGAGCGCGGCATTCGCGTTCAGCGAGGTCAGCCTCAAGCCGCCGGCCTCGACCGTCAAGAGCGCGAGGTCTTGCCCGTTATCTCCATTGGCATTTTGCAGGAAGAGGCGGACCGTATCCCCCACGCCGCCGCTCGTGCTGGCGACCTCGAAGTCGATCTTGCGCAGGCTGTCGGTGCAAGCGACGGCCCTGACGGTGGCGCCCGCGGCGGTCAAGGCCAGGCCCTGGAGGTTGGTGCCAGGGAAGCCGCCCACTTCGACCGGGCTGCCGCCGAAAGTCGCCGCGTTGACATTGAAGATCTCCACGCCGTTGGTGGACGGCGAGACCACGGTCATCGTGAGCAGTTGTTGGAGCAGGAAGAGGTCGCCGTCCGGCAGGAAGCTGGATTTGATGAACCCGTGAGTCACGAGCGGCACGGTGAACTGCAACTGTGGGCAACTCACGCCGCCGGTCGAGACTGTGCTCCCCGGCCCGAGTTGTTGACCCCCGCCGCTCGGCCCGGCGAAGACCGGGATGAGGCAGATGGTCGAGCCGACAGCGATCAGATTCTGCCCGTTGAGGGTGACGCCAATCGCAATCGTGAGGGTCGTGTCGCCGATCGTGATCGACCCCGTGGCCGCTGCGGTCGCGGGCGTGAAGGCTGAGACGACCCCGCAGATTTCAGTGGCCGCCGCGCATGGATTGATGACCACCGAACCCGACCCGGTGACCTGGCCGCTCGCGTTGAGGTTCGCGCTCAGGCACACGTTCGCGCCCAGGTTGAGCGCGGCCTGGCCGCTCAAAGCCGTGTTCGGCAGAATCGTGAGCGTCGTCCCGCCGACGGTGACCGAGCCCGGCAGGGTGGCCGTCGCCGCGGTGAAGGCGGTGACCAGGCCGCAGAGGTTGGCGCTCGTGCCGCCGGTGACGATCACCGAACTCGGCAGGATGATCTGATCGAGCGCATTGACCGTCGCGTTGAGGCAGGCATTCACGCCCACGCTGAGCGACCCCTGGCCGGTCAGGTTGACCCCGGCCGCGATTTGCAGCGTCGTCCCGGCGATGGTGATCGAGCCCGGGACCGAGGCCGTCGCGGCCGTGAAAGCCGTCACCTTCCCGCATAGACCGGCCGAGGTGCAGGTGCCCCCGATGATCGAAGTCGAAGCGTTGATCTGCCCGCTCGAATTGAGCGTCACGTTGAGACACAGGTTGGTCCCGACCGTGATCAAGCCGGTGCCGCTCAGGACCGTGCCGGGGGCAATCGGGATGGTCACGCCGCCGATGCTGATCGAACCGGGCGCGGAGGCGGTCGCCGCCGTGAACGCCGTCACCACGCCGCAGAGCGTCGTCGTCGCATTGACATTCACGGTCACCGAACTCGGCCCGACGATTTGGCCGGCGCCGTTGAGCGTCGCGCTGAGGCACAGGTTCGAGCCGATGATGATCTGGCCCGATCCGCCCAGGACCGTGCCCGCCGCGATGGGGATCGTTTGCCCGCCGATGGTGATCGAGCCGGGGGCATTGGCCGTCGCCGCGGTGAAGGCGGTGACCGTGCCGCAGAGGCTGACTGTCGCGCCGGCATTCGCCGTGACCGAACTCGGCGGGACGATCTGGCCGTTTGCGTTGACCGTCGCGCTGAGGCACAAGTTCGCGCCCACCGTGATCAGCCCCGAACCGTTGATGTTCGTTCCGGCGGCAATCGGGATCGTCGTCCCGCCGATGGTGATCGAGCCCGGCGCGGAGGCCGTCGCGGCCGTGAAGGCCGTCACCACGCCGCAGACGTTGATGGTGGAGTTGGCCGTGAGGGTGATCGAACTCGGCACGATGATCTGGCCCGAGGCGTTGAGCGTCGCGCTGAGACACGCGTTGACGCCGCCCGTAATTTGACCCACGCCGTTAATGACCGTTCCAGCGGCGATGGGGAAGGTCTGCCCGCCAATCGTGATCGAGCCGGGCGCGGAGGCCGTCGCGGCCGTGAAAGCCGAGACCACGCCGCAAATATTCACCGTCGTGCCGGCCTGTAGCGTGATCGAACTCGGCGCGACGATCTGGCCCGAGGCGTTGAGGGTCCCGCTGAGGCAGGCGTTGGTGCCGGCCGTGAGCTGGCCTACGCCGTTAATGACCGTTCCAGCGGCGATGGGGAAGGTCTGCCCGCCAATCGTGATCGAGCCGGGCGCGGAGGCCGTCGCGGCCGTGAAAGCCGAGACCACGCCGCAAATATTGACCGTCGTGCTGCCCTGCAGCGTGATCGAACTCGGCGCGACGATCTGGCCTGAAGCATTGAGCGTCGCGCTGAGGCAAGCATTCGCCCCGGCGTTGATCTGGTTCGCGCCGTTAACCGTCACTCCCGGCGCAATCGGGAAGGTCTGCCCGTTGATGGTGATCGAAGTCCCCGAGATGGCACTGACCACGCCGCAGACGTTGGCGGTCGTCGTCGTGGAGACGACGGCGATTGAGCTGGGCGCGATGATCTGGCCGTTCGCGTTGAGGGTGGCGTTCAGGCAAGCGTTGGTGCCGCTGCCGATTTGATTGGCGCCGCCAATGACCGTGCCGGGAAAAATCGGGAAGGTCTGGCCGTTGATGGTAATCGAGCTGCCGGAGATGGCGGTCACCACCCCGCAGACATTGACCGTGGTCCCGGCCTGGACCGAGATCGAACTCGGCGCGACGATCTGACCCAACGCATTGAGCGTGGCGCTCAGGCAGGCATTCGCCCCCGGCGTCACCTGAGCGGCGCCGTTAAGAATGGTGCCCGGAGCGATCGGGATGGTCTGCCCGTTGATGATGATCGAGCTGTCTGAGATGGCCGTCACTACCCCGCAGACATTGAGGGTGGTGTTGGGCTGCAGCGTGATCGAACTCGGCGCGATGATCTGGCCTGAGGCATTGAGCGTGGCGCTGAGACAGGCATTCGCGCCACTTTGAATCTGATCGATGCCGCCAATGAAGGTGCCGGGAAAGATCGGGAAGGTCTGCCCGCCGATAGTGATCGAACTGCCTGAAATGGCCGTCACTGTCCCGCAGACGTTAACGTTGACGCCGGGTTGTATGCTCACGGAACTCGGCGCGATGAGCTGGCCTGAGGCATTGAGCGTGCCCGAGAGACACGCGTTCACGCCCGGCGTCAGTAGGCCCAGGCCGTTGACGGTCGTGCCGGGCGCAATCGGAAAGGTCTGGCCGCCGATAGTGATCGAGCTGCCGGAGGCGGCCGTCACCACCCCGCAGACGTTGACTGTGGTCGTGACGACGTTGGGGCTCATCGTCCCTCCGGTGATCAGCCCCGCCGGGTTCAGGGTGGCGGACAGGCACAGGTTCGCCCCGCCGGTAATTAAATTCGCATTGCCCAGGCTGGCCCCAGGCGCGATCGGGAAGGTCACGCCATTGATCGTGATCGACCCCGGGGTGACTGTCCCCGCGGGCGCGTAGGCTGAGACTACCCCACAGACATTGATGCTCGAATCGGCCGACGCCGAAGTCGGAGTGCGCCAGACCAAAGCGGCCAGGCAAATCGCTAAACAGCACGTCCACAATCCTACCTTCTTGATAACCATTGAGATACCTCCTTACTTGCTTCTCTCAGCTGTTGGCTATTCGTTACTGGGGGACCACTAGCGGCCGGCGGGCACAAGACATCCTTTGCCCGCACCGCCGCGGCCTCGACGGGGAAATAGTCAAGTCCTGGTTAGCTTGGAGGAATGCTGACACCAGGGGGAATGGCACCAGTTGAGAGGCAAAGAGGTCCAAGGAGGGGACCGCTATTACTGACCTTCAGTCCGTCCTCAGCGCTCAGGTGAAGATGGGCGCTGAGCGTGGCGGTATGATCACTTCGGCCATATCACCACACTGCTCAGGTTCTGATTCTCCGCCGCAGGCTCGCGACATCCGGCACGGCAGGAATCAGGGATTGAGGGGGAAGGGAATTATCGGAGAGTCTAACTACCGCAACTGCTTTTTCGGGGCGTGAGGGTTTGATCAATCGAAGATAACGAGGGCTCACAGTAGGTTTGTCTCTCGCTCTCTTACTGCTTACCAAACCTCTTGGTGAGGCGAGCCGCAGCCATTGGCTCCGACATCGCGCTGACCAAGCTCAGTCTCTTCAGAAACCGAGCACTGAAAAAATAAACTTAATCCGGCGGCTTTGTCAATAAGCTCCGCGTCAAATGGGGGCAAATTTTTTGCCCGGCGCTAGTGCTCGGGAGGCTATCCTTAGTGAGCAAGATCAATTATACTGAGTCCGCCGGGCGCGTGGGCCGGTAGTCGGCGACTGAACCTCATCGCTCTCAGCGGCGTATAAGAGACGGCGTGAGCTGGGCGCCCGAATCCCTTCTCTGAAGAGGAACTGACATGTGGAATCGACTCAAAAGACTCTTCCGCTCGATCTTCGGCGGCCTCATCGATAGCGCCGAGGACCCGGAGCTCATTCTCCAGCAAGTGATCCGTGACATGCGCGACAAGGTCCCCCAGATGAATAACAACGTCGCGCAAGTCATGGCCAACGAGAAGCTGCTCGCCCGCACCGCCGAACAACAACAGGCCAAGATCACGGACCTCGATAGCAAGGTCAAAGCCGCCATCAAGATGGGGCGCGATGACATCGCCACGACTTACATCGGTGAGCTGCAAAACCTGCAGAAGGCGCTCGAAACCACCAAGCTGCAATTCCAGAACGCGAAGCTTGCCTCGGAAAAAGCGCTCAAGTTCCGTGACAACTACCTGCTCCAGATGAGGAAGAAGTCGGAGGAGGCGATGCAGTTGATCGCCTCCAGCAAGCAGGCCAGGATGCAGGAGCAGATCGCGCAGACGATGACCAGCTTCCAGATCGGCGACGACTCGGCGACCTTCGACGACATGCGCGAGAAGATCTCGCGCCGCGTGGCCGCCGCCGAAGCGAAGGCGGAACTGGCCACCTCCGGCGTCGACTCGCGGATGCAGGAGATCGAAGCCGAAGCCGCCTCCATCGAAGCCAACGACATGCTCTTGGCCTACAAGCGCCAGATGGGCTTGCTGCCCGAGGCGGCACCGCCCGCGCTCGGCGAAGGCGCCCCGGTCATCAACACGGAGAAGACGCTCGGGGCGGCCGAATCGCATGACCACCCGGACCGGCTGAAGGGGCTGGAATGATTTTAGATTGCGGAAGGCGGAAGGCGGATTGAAAGACGCGCTACCTCCAAATCCGCAATCCGCGATCCGCGATCCGCAATCGAATTATGGATTTCAAAGTCTCCTACATCAAAGAGGCGCTCAAGGAGCCGGTCAACATCGGCGCGATGCTGGTGGCTGGGGCGGCGGCGGCCTACTCCTACACGCTGGGGGTGATCGAGCCGACCTTCATTCTGGCCGGGGCGCTCGTCGCCGAGGGGGCTTATCTGGCGGTCGTCCCCGCTTCGACCTTCTATCGCCGGATCGTCGAGCGACGGGCACGCTATCAGCTGGAGGCATGGCGCAAGAAGCAGCGCCTGGAGCTGATCAAGACCTTCGACCCGCGCGAGCGCGAGGCGGTCGAGTATTTGAGCTGGATGAAGAAGCAGATCGCCGATAACTTCAAGAAGTTCGCGCGCCTCCAAGAAGAGCCGCCCCAGATTCGAGAGCTGGAGACGACCTGGGAAGCCTTCGTCGATTTGCTCGATGAATACCGGCGGCGCAAGAACCACCTGCGCTCGATCAACAAGGATGCGATCGGCAATCAGCTCCGCAACGCCGAGCGCGCGGTCGCGCAGGCGGACGAGGCCACGCGCCCGCTGCACGAGAAGAACGTCCAGATCCTGCAGCGCCGCTTGCAGACCTACAACGACATCGAGCGCAGCGTCAAGCGGGTCGAGGCGCAGTTGCAGATGATCGAGAACTTCTTCGGCCTGGTCAACGATCAAGTCGTGACCATGCCGACCCCCGAGCACATCTCCGCGCTCGACTTCGATTCGCTGCTCGCCTCGATCGAGATGACCAAAGAGATCTTGCAACAGACGGCTCCGATTATGAGCCAGCTCGATAGCCTGAACCGCGAGGCCGCTCAAATCCGCCCATCCCTCGCGGCCGAACGTCATTGAATAGTGATGAGTAATGAGTGATGAGTAATGAGTATCAAGCTCAGTCACTCATCACTCATCACTCATTACTCATCATTCATCTTTGCCCCACGGAGGTTTCCAGCCTTGTCACTTCGATCATCTCTGTCGCCGTTGCGCCTCGCCTGCAGCGCGGCCCTGGTATTATTCACCCTCAGTGCGCTGAGCATCCCATCGCCAGCTCAGCCGGAGACCCAAACCCCGATCTACGTCACGGCGCGAGTGTTTCAAGCCCGCGCCAAGAAGGGCAGCCAGCTTGACCTGAGCGACCAGGTCTTCAGGTTGCGCACGGACGGCCTGACTGACTACGAGAAATGGGTCACCGGGCTCAAGAAGGCCTACCCGCAGGTCGAGATCGAACTACTCAGCACCCATGCGCTGCGGGTGTTCAAGTCGCCGCGGCCCGCGATCGTCTACTTCGGGAATAAGCGGGAGCGCAACCTGGAGCTGGTGGTCAATGCCGCCGGTAGCTACGGCGATGGCACCACCCCAGGGGTGACCCTCGTCCCCCAGGTCGAGTACCATTTTGGGATCAACGATAAGAGCAAACCGATCAGTCTGGCGATCCAAGCCTTCGAGGCCGAGGACGGGATGACGTACTTCTTCACAGGCAAGCCTCTTCAGATCGACCCGCAGAGCTATGTCACCTTCATCAGGCCGGGGGCGCCCCGGAAGGCTTTTGAGGGTGAAGACATCTTTCTCCTCTTCGCGGTCTCAGTAGAGCTGAAGGAGGTGCCGGCCGCCGCGCGCGTCTTGGATGAACAGCAGTCGGCCGCCTTCCAGGCCAGAGCGACGAAGAAAGTGCAGCCGGATTGGCCCGCGGGGTTGCAGCCGGCCGGGCTTGGCGGGAAGGTTGAAGTCCGCGTCGAAGTCAGTCCTGACGGGCGGGTGGCGAAGGCGAACGTCTTCAATTCGTCGCTGCCTGAAGCCAACAGCCAAGTGATCGCCGCCGTGCGACAGTGGGAATTTCCCAAGCACCTCTTCGCCGAAGATAAAAAGCCGGTCAGCGGCTTGCTGACCTTCAACTTTAACAGTAGGCAGTAAGCAGTAGGCAGTAGGCAGTAGGCAGAGAGTAAGGAACAGCAAACACCTGCCCTTTGCCTACAGCTTACAGCTTACTGCTTACTGCCTACTGCCTACTGCCTATGGTTACCTCTCAACATTCCTTGGCGGCGACTGACCGGTTGCCGCGGTGGGCGGCCGAGCTGGCGGGCAAGTATCGCGCCGGCGAAGCGAGCCACTTCCTGCTGCATCATAACGTCTACGACCTCATGCGGGCGCGGGCGGGTTACGTTTCGTTGCTCTCCTTCCTGCAGAAGGAATTGCTCGGCAACAAGGGGATCGTGCTCTACAACCGGAGCGAAGGGATCACCTTCGACTCGGACGAGACGCTGCGGGCTTTCATCGCGCAGCAGCGCGTGGCCGATCCGCTGCTGGGCGTGACCGCCGCGGGCCAGTTGCCGCGCGATCCGGCGCGGGCCCTGCCGATGATCGAGCGTTACCTATACTTCGCCGACCGCGTCGCCGTGGTCATCAACTTTCTGGACACCATCCTGCCGGCCGGCGAGATGGGTTACCTCTCGAGCGAGGACCGCAACGCGCTGGTCTCCGTCCAGCGCTGGATGACCAGCGCCCGATTGCTAGAGGCCGACAACCTCGTCGTCCTCATCGCCGAATCGCTCGCCGATGTGCACCCGCGAGTCCGCGAGAACTCCCGCTTGGCGAACATCGAAATCCCGTACCCGGACGAGGCGGAACGGTTGGAGTACATCGCGCAGTTCCTCAACTCCTATGCGGTCCGGGCTGAGATGAGCGCCACGCAATTAGCCGCCCTGACCTCCGGCCTCAATCACGTCCACTTGCGCTCGCTGCTCTGCGCGGCGCAGCACTCGGACGACGGGCTGACCTACGAGGACGTGCGGATCAAAAAGAAGGAGATCATCGAGGCCGAGTGCGCCGGCCTGGTCGAATTCGTCACCCCGCGGCACGGCCTGGAGAGCGTCGGCGGACTCAAGCCGGCCAAGCAGTATCTGCGCGACATCGCCGAGACCATCAAGCACGGGAACGCGGAGGAGGCGCCGATGGGCATCCTCCTTTCCGGCCCCGTCGGCACCGGCAAGACGTTCCTCGCCGAATGCTTCGCCAAAGACTGCGGGATGAACGTGGTCGAGTTCAAGAATTTCCGCGACAAGTGGGTCGGCTCGACCGAAGCGAACCTGGAGAAGGTTCTCCGCCTGCTCCAATCGCTCGCGCCGATCGTGGTCTTGATCGACGAGGCCGACGCCGCGCTCGGCAACCGCGAGGCCGGCGGGGATTCGGGCGTCAACCAGCGGGTCTTCTCCAAGATCGCGGCGGCCATGAGCAACACGGCCAACCGCGGGCGCATCCTCTGGATTCTGATGACCTCTCGCCCCGATCTGCTGCCGATCGACCTCAAGCGTCAAGGCCGCTGCGAAGAGCACATCTCGCTCTTTTACCCTGAAGGCGAAGAAGAGCGGAGAGAGATCGCCGAGGCGATGGCGAAGAAGAACAAGATCCAGCACCAGATCACGGATTGGTCTGCCATCACCCGCAGCCCGCTCCACCTCTCGGGCGCCGACATCGAATCCATCCTCATCCGCACGCGGCGCGTGGCCCGCCAGGCCGGGCGTGGTGAAGTCATGCCGGAAGACCTGGCACGCGTCGCGGCTGAGTTCACTCCGGCGCGCGACGAACTGGCGATTGAGTATCAAGAGTTGGTCGCCGCCCGCGAAGCGACTTCCCGCGCGATGTTGCCAGCGCGGTTTCAGCAGATCGCGAGCGCAGAAATTTCGCGGCGCATTGAAGAATTGCGTCCCCTGGTCAGGTAAGCCGGAAGAGCAACTCGATTTCGCGCAGGGGCGTGCCGTTGCCAAACTGCCCTCCACCTGAGCCACAGCTCTGCGAGTTACAGCCTCCATCTCGTGTGAACTTGATTAAGTCTCAAGCTCGAATTAGAATCGTGCAGGCGCCAAGCTAACGAAGCGATGCAGCCGTTGCCAAACCTAATTGGCGAGGTGCCCAAAAAATCTCCAGCGATAGACGAAGTCTTCAGCTCTCTCCTCAAACGAGGCATGAAAGGAGCCACCATGGAATCAGCCGCCGCACCAGCCTTCGCCGACTCGACCTCAGCAGCGAAGCAATTGACACTTACGGACTCGGACTTGTTGATGGCGCAGATCAGCGAGCTTAAAGAGATAATCAGCAGACGCGTCAAAGAGCTGCCTGCCCATTTCCCTCACGGGTCTCACCTCCACCCGCATGCCCACCTGCACATGGCGCTCTCGATTCTCCGGAAAGCGGAGTTGTTGGTCCGGAGCCGACGGCCGAAAAAACGGGCGGAGGTCTGGTACGAGTTGAAAAAAGCGGAACTGCTTTTCTACCACCAGGACTCCTTCTGTCTTGACGGCGCGTTTAAAGAGCAGGCTGAGCAAGCGCTGCCTGCGGGGATGGGAAGCACCCTGTTGCAGAGTAATGGCGGCGCGGCGGAGAAGCCTGAGGCGAAGACCAGGCCGGAGAGAGAGACCGACAGGCTCAGACGTGGGGTTGACTGGATGTGGCATGAGGTGATGTTGACGCAGCACCAATATCCGAAGATCAACATGAGCAATGTCGCCGACTGGCTCAAGTGGGGAGAAGCTTCGCTCAACAAAAAGGAGCCCGACATCTTGCACGCCAAGTGTTGTCTGATGAGGGCGAGAGCTTCCCTCGCCAAAGCTCAAGAGTGCGCCGAATGGGAGCGCTGGGGTGCTTTGGCCATCTTCATCGAGCTGCTCTACCTGTTCCTCGTCCCGTTCATCGTAGTTGTCTTGGCCAGACAGGTGAGCGAGGATTCGGTCAGGGCCGTCGGGAACTTTATCACCGCGCTGCACGTGCCACGCTACGCTTTCTTCTGGGGTTTCCTCGGCGGGATTTCGTGGTGTCTGTACAACGCGACTTATTGGACGAAGCGCCGCCTCTTTGATCGTCATTACTTGACCTGGTATATGGTGCACCCCTGGATGAGCGCGGTCTTGGGCGGGGTGGCCTGCTTGCTCTTCATCGGTGGCCTGAGCAGCCTCACGAAATCGGATTTCAAGTTTGACTCCGATGTCAGCTCCGCGCTGCTCTCGCTCGTCAGTTTCTTTGCCGGCTTCAGCACGCATAGCTTCTTGCGCTTGCTCGACCGAGTCGTGAGCAAGTTATTCAACAGCAAGGCGAGTGAACGAAGTCTGCACGAGAGGTCACAGAAGGAGGTTCACAGAGCATCAGCGGATTAAGCCCTCCTCTCCAGCCACGATCAGCAGATGACAACCGCGCCTTTGGGGTTTCGGTGAGCCAACGGCGTGGCTCACTAAATCCCAAAGGCAGGCGCAGAACTCACTCAGCCAAGGCCCATAGCTCAATCATGCGCGCCGAGCACGGCTGCCCCCTGTCGCGTCGCCCGTAAGGTGACGGTGGTGCCCGAGGGCGGGTTGATGATGATCGCCTCGCTGAAGGTGCTCGGCCGCAGCAGGACGATATTGTTGCCGGGCCGGTTCGCCGCCACTGCGGTCGCGACCACACTACTCCCGTAAGGATCGCCGCTGGAGCCGCTGCCGTAGAAATTGCTGGCGCGCGCAAAGACCGTCGTCCCGTCACAGACCCCCCGGCGCGCCCCGTTGGCGGCCTCAGTCCAGCGGTCCAGTTGCTGCTCGGTCAGTTGGCTTTGCGTCGTGCCCGCATTATAAATCGGGGCCTGATTGCCCACCGTCCCGTGATACGACATGAGGTTGAGGATCACGTCATCGACCTGCTGTTTTTCACCGGCGGAAAGCTGGTTATAGGTCCGGCCGGAGAAGTTGTTTTGGGCGATCTGATCTTCGTTCCAAGCGGGGTTGTCAGTGAGAGTATCGGCAACTCCGTCATCATTACTTCCAGACGTGCACCCGTGCGTGTGACAGAGGTTGAAGTAATGCCCGACCTCATGCAACTGCGTGCTGCCGGCATTGGCCGAGACGGCGCCGACGACGATGATGTTCTCGCCGTCAGTCGGGAACGAACACTTCCCGCCGGCGGTCCCCTGGTTGATGTAGATGTTGATCGCGCCGAAGTTCCAGGCGTAAGCCGGGTCTTTCATGGCCGCCGCCTCCATCTGGTTCTTGAGGCTCTTCGCGTTCGGGTTGGCGAAGAAGTCAGTGTTGAAGTACTGGCTGGGGCCGGTCGCGTCGTCCTTGTCGCCGACATAAGCTACCGGGTCCACCCGCTGGAAGCGGAAGCCGCGAAAATAGGCGGCCGAGAGGCTGTTCATCGTGGCCACGGCCGTGTCAATGTCATTATCCGTCACCTGCACCACCGTCCCCGTCGCATCGGTGTAGGTCGGGAGCGTGCCGTCCGCCGGATTGCGAATGATCTTGTAAGAGAGGCGCACGGTGATCACCCCCTGCGCCGGCGCCAACACTGAGCAGAGACTCAGCAACAGAATTACTGCTAGGCATTGAAAAGCTGATCGCAACATATTCATCCCTCCTCCGAAAGGGTGGAGCAAGATGGCATCTTACTCCACCGTCCGTATTCGTTGTCTCAGAGCAATCGACGCTGCGTCGTGGATGACCCTTTCCGGCTCATTGCAGCGTGACCAGCACGAGCACCAGCCCCTTGCCTTCCTTGAGGCCGGTCATGGCCTTGCCGATGATCGCGCCCTGCGCCTTGGCCGGGTCGGTGACTTTCATGGCATGGCCAGGCGTGCTTGAAGTTGTCAGCAGATCGCCCGGTTCAATCGCGCCCGGCGAAGCGTCCACCCAGCAGTAGACGCGCCCGCTCAACGCCACCGGGTGTTGGCCGTCAGCCAGCGTGCCCGGCTGACTCATCATCATGCCCGGCTTGACGCCGCCCGCCCCGCTGATGATCCCGGCCACGCGCCGGTCATAGGCTTGCGCGCTGAGCTGGAGCTTGCCAGGGTGGGCCGGATCGATCGAAACCACCAAGCCCGGTTCCACCTTCGCCACTGCCTCGCTGCCCGTCGTCGCGTCAACATCGAAGCTCTCGGAGAAGTCAGAGCCGCCATTGATCTGCAGCACCTTCACGCTGACCACACCCGTGTCACTGATGCTGAGATCGTAGTCGGCCGGCGCGCCGGTGGTCGCCGGATCGCTGGCCGTGCGGAAGAAGTAGAGTCCGCCGTCGGTGTGGCCGATCCCAAACCGCTGCCCCGCCGCGTTCGTCTGCCAACCGATGGCCGAGCCGTTTTGCAGCTCTACCGCTCCGCCCCAACCGTTTCTCGTCCAGGCTGGGCCGCGCCCGAGGCTCAGTTGGTGGTTGGGGGAGGCTGTCCCGATCCCCACATTGCCGCCATCCTTGATCACCATTCTCGGTGTGTAGACGTATTCCCGGGTGGCGTTAAGGCCGCCCCCCCCGTATTGGAGAAACCCTTGAAAGAAATTCAGGTCGCCATGTGCGCTCTGAATCCGGTGGCTGTTTTGAAAAAAGAAGTCGTTTGAATCCTTGAGTGTCAGAAAGGGCTCGTAGCCGCGCACCGTCAGCGCATCCTGCCCCTCAACCGTCAGCCTGCTTGGTGTGAGGGCGGTCGTCCCGATGCCGACGTTGCCAGCGTCATTGATAACCAGATCATAATTGGCCGGCGTGCCCGTGGTTCCCGGATCACTATTGGTGCGGAAGAAGTACAACCCGCCGCCCGTGTGACCGAGGCCGAACCGCTGGCCGGCGGCATTCGCCTGCCAACCGATGGCTGAGGCGTTGTCAAGCTCCAGTGACCCTCTCCAGCCGTTAGCAGTCCAGCTTGGGCCGCCGCTGATGCTCAGGCGATGATGCGGGCTCGCCGTCCCGATGCCGATGTTGCCATTCTGTTCGCTGATCACTGAATTACCCAGGTCGGTCGCCGAGGTGAACTTGGCGATCTGCCCCGCCGTGCCGGCGGCGGCGGCCACCGCGTCTGCCTTCGCCGCTTGCTCGGCCCCCTTGCCCTCCTTGGTCTCCGCCGTCCGTTCCACGTCGCGCCCCGCCGTGTCGCGCCCCGTTTGATTACTCCTGTTGCTAATGGTACTCGTCCCGGCGATGGTCGCCTCCTCACTCCGGGCCACCGTCAGCTCCGTGCCCACCCCGCTCTCGCCCTGGCTGGTCACCCACAACCGGTCCGTCTGCCCGTCGCGCTCCCTGGCCCGGTCCACGATGAAGTGGCCGCGCCGCACCCGCGCCGTCTCGGCCCCGGCTTGCTTGAGCGAGAGCGCGTAGGCGTAGAGCCCGCTCTTGAGCGCCTCGCCCTGGGCGTTCTGCAACGGCCAATTGATCTCCGGCCCGGTCGTCGGGCCGCTGTCGTAGACCAACTCGCCGGTCTGGTCGGTGATCTGCAGCCGCATCTCCTGGACGGCCTGTTGGGCGGTGAAGCGCACCTTCTCCTGCTGGATGATGATCGTCACGTCCTGTGAGATCGGGGTGGTGGCTTGGGCTTCGCGCTGTTTGTCTGGCGCCTGCTGTGCCAGCGCCATCGGCGCACAGAGCGAGAGACACAACAGCATGGCCATGAAACGTTTCGTCGCACTCATAATTTTTCCTCTCTCCTTCGACATGTGAACTTCCCTTACGCTTCCGGAATTCGGTTCTTATCCTGAGCCTCCCCTCGTCGCCCCGGACGGCGCCAGAGGAAGCAGTGATCCTGCGAATCTCAGATCAAACTGGCGACATCCTACGGCAGGCAGGCGCTGCCAATCATGACGCTTTGGTGACGGTTTGGTGATGATTGAGCGGAGCGCTCGCGGCAGATTGAAGAGCTGCGACCGTTAGTCAGGTGAGCCGAAACTACCCCGGGCCAGGCGCGGGCAGGCCGGGGTAGGAGTAACGAGTCTCCGGCTGATGAAACGGGAGCTTGGGTTGTCTCACGGTGCTAGGCGTAAAGGGGGCGAGCGGCGGCTTTCATCTCTTATCTCTTCGAGCGGCGTGTCAGAGTTGATCTTTGCTGAGGTCGCACTGACCGAGACTTCACCCGTTTGTTCCACCAAGCCAATGATGGCATAGGCCACTTCACTTGATATGGACCTTGACTGTGTTGGCCGCCGAGCCGCTGAAGGAGAGTTGCACGTCCACCTCCCCGCGCCCGGCGAGGTTGCGCGGCACCCTTAAATTGACCTGGTCGAGGCCGGCGAAATCACCTTGCGGGCCGGCGTAGAGCGCCGGTGTGCTGGTGCCGCCGACCGTCGCGTACACGTAGCTCAACCCGGGGTGGTAGCGAAAGCCGGTGCCGAAGAGAATCAGGAAGACCTGGTCGGATTCCGCACCCAGGTCAATCGGCACGGCGACGAAGCGATTCTGTTCGGCGTCGAAGCGGGCCACCGGCTCGTAGGTGACCGAGCCATCACCCTTGACCCGCTGCGCCACCGCCGCCGCCACCCCTTGGCCGTTAGCGTTGGCAGTAAACACGCCCGGCGCGAGGGTGTAGACCGAGACGCGGCCGGTCGCGACCACCCCGCTGCCGTTGGTGACGGTCACGACCGCATCCCCATCACCGGTCCCCGCCGGGACCTGGTAATTGACCTGCATTGGTGAAACAAAGAAGAGTGGTGCGAGTCGCTCGGCCCCGCTGCCGTCTCTGATTTTGACCGCCGTCCCGGCCAGCGACGTCGGGAGTGGGAGGCCGGTTGCAGCGGCGGTTGTGGCCGCCAGGTTCGAGCCGAAGGCCGTGGCGATTGATTCGCGGGCTAAGTACCGGGCGCGGTAACTGGCGGCGGAAACGTTCATCGCCGTCTCGGCCACGCCGAGGAAATCCACGCCGGTCGAGGGGAAGCATACCACCCGGTAGTCCGGGATGAAGACCATCCCCGGTTTACTCGGCGTCACGATGTGGCCGGCGACCAATCCGCACCCGGCCAGGCAGGGAAGGTTGGTTTGTTTCCAATTGCCGTCGGCGTCGGTTTGCACCGGCGGCACCTGCCCCAGAGACCCTGGGAAGACGGTCAGCGTCACTTCGGCCAGGCCGTTGCCCGCTACGTCAGTGACCAGGCCAGAGACGTCGAAAGGTGCTTTGATAGCGTTGAAGTAGAGACCACTCTTGGCGCCGTCAAAATCATATGACGCGGGTGTGAAAACGTAACGTGCTAAACTCGGCGTGACGCGGTAAACAGTTCCGGTCTCGAACCCGGTTTGACTCCAAGCCGAAGTGACGCCAGATGGGGACGGCTGCACGGCCGGCGGCACAGCGCCAGTGCCGGAGACCCGCGAGAAGGTCAACGTGACTTGCGACACTGGCGCGCCGCCGCACCCGAATGGTGAAATATCCGTCGAGACGGTGCCGGAGACACTGAATACTGTTGACTGCGGCTCCGCCGCACGTGCCCCTGTCGCCTGACTGTGGACGTACTCCCGCCCAATGAGGCAGGCGACAAACCCGATAAGAAGCAAAGTAACTTGGTGAGTGCGGCGGTTGCTTTGGCTACTCATAAACTCTCACCCTTTTTCAGGACAACTGTGAGCGAGAGAATCATAACACTGTCAGCAGCCGGAAGCTTGATCTTAATCAAAACGCCGAGCGCAGCTTATCTCATTTGATGTTGACCCTGACCGGATTGGCCGCTCGGCCGTCGGCCGTGAGCACCACGTCAACCTCACCCCGCCCGACGAGACTGCGCGGCACCAGCACGTTGATCTGGTCGAGACCGACAAAGCCTCCTTGCGGCCCAGCGTAAGTCACTTGTGCCTCCGCCCCGCCGATCTTCACGCTCACCGCTCCGAGCGAAGTCCGGTTGCGAATCCCGGTGCCGAATAGCACCAGGAAGACCTGGTCGCCTTCCGGCCCGAGGTCGAGCGGCAGGGGCAGGAATCTCCCTTGCCCCGCGTTGAATTGAAAGACATCCACGACGCTCGCCGAGCCATCGGACTTGTAGCGCAGCGCCACGGCTGCCGGAACCCCTTGCCCGTCGGCGTTGGCTGAAAACAGCCCTGGGGCGACCGCATCGTTTTGGGCGATGCCAATCGCCGTCCCCCCGTTGCTGTTGGTCACCGTCACCGTCGCCGTCCCGGGGGCGAGGCCCGGCGGGACCAGGAAGTTGATCTGCCCGGGCGAGACGAAGAAGAGCGGGGCGAGCAACTCCGCCCCGGCCGCGTCCTTGATCTTCACCGTCGTCCCCGCGAGGGATGTTGGCAGCGGCAAGGAGGTGGCCGATTGGCTCGCGGTCGCCAGTGAAGTCCCGAAGGCGGAGGCAATCGCCTCGACGGCCAGACCCAAGCCGCTGTAGCTGGCGCTCGAGACGCTGACCACCTTCTCGGCTTGCGCTACGGTGAAGTTCAGCCCCGCGATGCTGACGTTGCCGCGCCGCGGGCTGGCGTTGGGCGGGACCGAGAAGTTGACCGTCCCATTGCCCGTCCCGGTGTAGGTCGGATTGATGTTGACCCAACTCGCCGTGCTATTGACCGCCCAGTTGCAACCCGCGGGCGCCGTCACTTGCGCGCTCCCGCTGCCGCCGCCTTCGCCGAAGGCCTGGTTGTTCGGCGTGATCACGTAGGTACAAATCCCCGTGCCGGAAAGTGTCGCCTGGATCATGATGTTGACCGGCGTGAGTGTCCCTGGTTGCAGCGTCAGCCCCATCAACTGAGTGAAGTTTGAGCCGTCGTTGGTGGAGAAGAAAGCGCGTTGCCGTTGCGGCCCGCTCGAATCGGCCGCGAAGACTACGCCGCGGGCCGGGCGGAGCACCTGGTAGCCGACGTAGATATCGCCCTGATCGATGGTCAAGCCTTGCGTCTCTCCCACAGCATTGAGACCGAGGCTCGACTGAATAGTGAAGTCGATGAATCCGCCATTGGTCGGGATGCTCGGGATCGTCACCATCTGATTGACGAGCAATTGCGGATTATTCGGCGGCTGTCCCGAACCGCTCGGGTCGGCGAAAGCGATCAGGCGAATCTGCTCGCCCACCGGCGAGGGCAGCCCTTGGAATTGTGCGATGAAGATGCGGATGGTGCGCAAGGTGGCCGGCAAGCGTGTCGGCGTGAGGCGGTTGACGATGAGCAAACCGTCCTGCGTGGTGCCAGTCTCGGCCGAGCCGTCGTCGGTGGAGAGCGTTTCGGTCGGCTGCCCGCCCGGCACCTCGCCGCGCAATTGGACGGGGAAGGTGGCTTTGTCGGTCGCGTTGCTCGAAATCACCAGGGTCGCCGTCGGCGTGCCTCCGGCCGTCGGCGTGAAGCGCGCCGTGAGAGTGGCTGAAGCCCCCGGATTGATATTGAGCGGAATGGTGGGCAGCACGACGTTGAATTGCGGATTGCTGCTGATCGTGGCAAAGAGGCTCAGCACGCCGTTGCCCGGATTGCTGATTGTGAAGGTTCGATCCAGGCTCTGTCCGAGTGCGACGGTACCGAAGTCAAGCGTGGCGGGCGTAGCCGCAATCGCAGGATTGCCGGCGGCCACTCCATTGCCCACGAGCGAGACGCTCGCGCTCGGCAGGTTCGACGCATTGCTGTTGACACTGAGCGTTGAGGTCTGCACGCCCGCACCCGTCGGGGCGAAGCGCACCGTGACGGTTTGTTGCGAGCCGGCCGCGACCGTGAAAGGCGTGGCGGGCGAAGGCGCCGTGAAGCGCGCGTTGCTGCTCGCGAAAGAGTTGACCGTGAGCGGGCCGTTGCCGGTGTTGCGCACCGTCAAGGTCAGGTCCTTGGTCTGTCCCGCCGTGACGCTCGCGAAATCCAAACTCGTCGGCGAGACGTCGATGGTGATGGTGCTGGTGACGCTCACGCGGCCGTTAGTCAAACCGGTCTGGGCGTCCTCGTTGAAGAGGAATTTCTGCCACGTCAGCGGCGTCGAACTGCCGGCGGCCCCGACGACATTGAACTTCAGCTTCAAGAGCGTCCCCGCTCCGGCCAGGGCCGTCGTCCCGAAGGCCGAGACTCGCAAGCGGCCGGAGGTCGGATTGGGCGTGATCGTCAGGTTGCTGCTCAAGGTGCCCGCCGCATCGACCGGCGGGTTCTGGGCTTGCAAGACGTTCGGGTCGAAGGTCAGGTCGAAGTCGAAAGAGATGATCCCCTTGCCGGTCAGATCACCCACCGTGATCGGAAGGGTGAGGCTCGCACCCGGCGTCGCAGAAGTATCGGGTAAAGAGACCGGCACTTGGATCGCATTGGGGATGAGCCCGCCTGGCGTCTCAGTCTTGGCCTGCACGCTGCTGCCGCCGGCCACCCAGTTGCCGGAGACTTCGCCCACCAGCACTGCGTCGAAGTTCTGATTAGTCTGATCCCCGGCCAAAGTCGAGTAGGTGCGGTTGGGCGGCGTAAACTTCCAGGTGCCGGCGATGCTGGCCGGGTTGTTGATGCCGACGGCAAATTGCGCGATGAGCGCCGCGTCGAAGGAGGAGATGCTGCCGTCATTGCTCGTATCGCCGGCCAGTTGCTGACACGCGTTGAGCGTGATCAGCCCGACGACGTGCTGCGCGACTAAGGCCGCGTCGAAGGAGGTGATGCCGTTCGCATCGCCCGTCTTGGAAGGCGTCAAGGTGTAGGGGCCACCGCTCAGGTTCGGCAGTTGGTAAGTCCCGGCGCTGTTGGTCGTCGTGTTGGCCGAGGGTGAACCGGAGGCCGAGACGAGCACCCCGGGCACCGGCTTGGGTTGAATGCAGTAGTTGACCGCCCCGGCAAAAGATCCACCGGCCGCGCAGGCCCGGCCGTTGCTCGTGGTCGCGCAGGGATTGCCCTCGTTGAATTTGAAAGAGACCCAGGTCAGGTTGCTGCAAGCAGAGACCGCCCCGACCACGTCGAACTTGAGGTTGAGCAGCGTCCCGGCGCCAGCCAGCGGGCTGGTGCCGAAGCCCGACAAGCGCAATTGGCCCGGCGTGCCCGTATTGGTGGTGATCGCCAGGGCACTACTCAAGGTGCCGGTCTTATCCGTCGGGCTGCTTTGCAGGCGCAGGACGTTGGGGTCGAAAGTGAGCGTGGCATCATAAGAGAGCACACTCCTCCCGGTCATGTCGGAGACGAGGATCGGAACCGTGAGCGTGCCGCCCGGCGCCCCGGCCAAGTTGCTGGAGATGGAGACCGTGATGCACGGGCCGGTGCTGACGGTAAAAGTGGTACTGGACGGCACGTCAGCGCAGCCGGACTTGCTGAGCGTAATCGGGCCGCTCACGGCGCCGCTCGGCACGGTGGCTGTCAGGCTGGTATCGCTAGTGACGTTGAATTGGGCTGCGATGCTGTTGGCGAACTTGACCGCGGTCACACCGGTGAAGTTCGCGCCGGTGATCGTCACACTGCTGCCGACCGGGGCGCTCGTCGGGTTGAGGCCGCTGATCGTGGGGCACGCCACCGGCGCCGAGATGGTGAAGTTGTCGGTCACAATCAACGTGCCGTTGTAAAAGACGCGCACCTGCCAATTGCCGGGCAAAGAGGCGGCGGGTTGACCCGCGATGTCTATCGAAGTCCAGAAGCAGATGTCGCCGCTGCGGTCGAGCGTCAATGGGGATTGAGCATAAACTGACCCGTTCGGCTGCACGAACTCCCACCGCACCAGGTCGCCGACCTTCGCGCCAAACCCGGAGGTGAACTGAAAGACTCGCGCATCGGTGGTCGCGAAGCTGGTCTTCGCCGTCGGCGGCGGGTTACACGCGCCCGAGACGGCGCCCGTCGTCACGTGGTTGGTGACGGTGAAGGCCAGAGAAACGCCGTTGCCCGACAGCGCCACGGTCACGGATGGCCGCGCCGGGTCGGTGCTGTTGATGGTCAGCGTCCCGCGTTGCTCGCCGGCCGCGGTAGGACTGAAACGCACGGTGATCGTCTGCTGCCCGCCAGCGGCGATGGTCAAGGGTGTGGTGAGCGAAGGCACGGTGAAGCGCTGATTGTCGCTCGTGATCGAATTGATCGTGAGCTGGTTGGCGCCGATATTGCGGACCGTCAGTGGCAGGTCGCGGCTTTGGCCCGCATTCACGTCGCCGAAATCGAGGCTCGTTGGCGAAACATCAATCAGCGGCGCTTGATCAGTAACAGTGAGCGACTCGAAATCTATCGCCGTCGCGTGGCGTCTGCCGTCGCTCGCGCGGACTTCAGCCGTGACTCGGATCAGGCGGGAACCCACCGGCTCGTCATTACTGGCAAATATGCGATTATTGCCGTAGACGCCATCGCCCGCCGCGCCGTCGCCATTTTTTCCATCATCAAGCATCACGTGCCCGTTATTTTCCGGCGAGGGCACACTGCGGTCATACAGCCCCTCGATGCGGGTTGTATTCAGCCCGCCGAGCAACGAGGGATATGCACCGCTGTACAGAGCGAAATTACCTACCCCTTTGATGGTGCTGGACGTACTCACTTTGGCAGTGATGGTCGCGTTCGAACGCCCGTTGGTCAGCACAAACGGCGGGTCAATGGTTGGCTGGGTGATGCTGGGCGCGGCGCCAAGGTTGGACGGGTTGAGGTCGAGGATCGCCAACTCAGGATCCTTACCGACCTCCCCTGTTCGGTAAAGAAAGCGGGTGGCGCTGCTGTTCATTGACGGGTTTGTTAGGCCATCAGCAACCAACGGGTCTGGGATAACTAACTGGTTGTCCCCCCCTATTGAAAGTTCCAATGGCGAGCCGGTGAGAGTATCCATCAGGACGCCGGTGCTGCCCAAGAGCAGCTTGGACCCGTCAGTGTTCAGTGGCTGCAGGTCGGAAATAAGATCCTCGAAATTAAAGCCAGTCACGAAGTGCGGAGATGCTAGGCTGGTGTTCACCAAGAAGTGACGGCCTGTGCCATCGAAGTTGATGACGCCGGTCTCCCGGCTGCCATCGCTGGGCTTGACGAAGAAGTAATGGGCCTTCTTCCCATCGCCGCTCAAGCTGACGTTGGAATACTGCTGACCTTCGATGAGCCGATGCAAGCCTTGCCCCGCGAGACTGACGGCAAAGATGGCGTTGCCCGCCTGGTCATAATTGACGAAGACGACCTGTGACCCATCCGCCGAGACAGCCAGTGACGTGCCATTATTATTAGCAGGGCCGATTGTAACATCGCTGGTGGGTGAGAGGCCGATCAGTGGCGCTAATTGCGAGGGGCCGACAATCTGGCGAGGCCTGTTACTGCCGTCGGAGTTGACCACGTAGTACCCCTTCTCCGGATTCTGACCGTCGCTGCGAACGAGTCGAAAGAAAACTTTAGTCCCATCGCCGGAGATGCGGACGTCGTCGATCCCCCTGATGTTTTCAGTGCCTGGCAAGATGCGATTCCCGCTCGCGTCAGCGATGTAAATGGGGCCATGTTCGAAAACGCCGCCGCCTCCAAGTCCAGCGTAGATGATCTTCGAGGCGTCGGCGCTGATGTCCAAATCCACGACTGTTGCAAGAGCATTGATCGTCGTGGGCTGTCCGCTGCCATCGGCGTTGATGACAGTAATACGCGGGGGCTGTTGGTTCTGTGCTTTCTGTACGTAGACTACGCGCTGGCCATTGGCGCTGAGTAGCCCGCCAGCAAAGTTAGGAATGGGGTCCGTGATTTGGTGATAAGCCAGCGTGCGCACGATTGTGCCTGCCACTTGTGGGGCCAGCGCCAGATTATTTGAAGCCGCGCGGCTTGAGGCCGGGGCCGGATGTGTAGCCGCGCCCGCTCCGCGCGCACTCCGGGCGTGCTGGGATTGCGGGATGATAACGGCCAAACTCAGGACGAACAGCAGGCAGGCAACGGTCAATCTAAGCGTCTTCATTTTTTCTCCTTGGCAATAATAGTGATGTCTGACAGACCCGCAGGTGCCGCTCACGGTCTCAATCGCCTTCCTGACTAGCGGCGATCAAGCCATTAAGCTTCTGCCCAATCCTCGCAGTATCTCTGTGCATTGCTTTCTCAAGAACTGTAACTCGATGGGTTTTTCCAACACCGCCGCGGCGCCTTGCCTCTCCGCTTCTCTCACCAGTTCCTCGGAGTAGTAAGCCGTCACCAGGATGAAGGCGGTCATTTGCCCGAGCTGGTGTAAGTAACTCAGGACCTCGAGCCCGTTCTTTTTGGGCAAGCGAAAATCACAGATGATCAGGTCCGGCAGGTGATGGGTGATCAAGTCGGTCGCCTGTTCACCATCGCTCGCTTGCATCACCTGGTATTGCTCTCCGGGGAAGAGGCGAGCCAACCCCCGGCGAAGAATCGCGTCATCTTCCACAATCAGTACTCGGAATCGGATCCCCGCGTTGCCCTAATGGCGAATTTCAAAAACATTCCACGAGAGCTCTTCTCACTTATTAAGGCGGGAACCGAAGTCAAAACTGCTCACCTCCCCGAAATATTTTTGCCGCCGCCTGTGCAGGAGAAAGCTCGGACCGGTGATATACTCTGCCGTGCCAACAATTCATCTCATCCCGGAGTGAGTTCGATGACCGTGCCCTCGACACAGGAAGTCACGCAGTTGCTCCTGGCTTGGAGCCACGGAGATCAGGCGGCCTTGGAGCAGCTCACGCCCCTGGTCTATGCGGAGTTGCACCGGCTGGCGAAGCGTTATCTGGGTGGGGAAAGACGCGGCCACACCCTGCAAACCACCGCGCTCGTCAACGAAGCCTACCTCCGGCTGATTGATTGGAAGAATGTCGAGTGGCAGAATCGCGCGCACTTCTTTGGGGTCTCGGCCCAGTTGATGCGGCGCATCCTGGTCGATTTCGCTCGCTCGCGGCACTATGCGAAGCGCGGCGGCGAGGCGGAGCAGGTGTCGTTGGCTGAAGCGTCGATGGTGGCTCAGGGGCGGAGCACCGCCCTGGTGGCGCTTGATGATGCCTTGCAGGCTCTGGCCGCGCTCGACCCAAGGCAGAGTCAGGTCGTGGAACTGCGCTTCTTTGGCGGCTTGAGCCTTGAGGAAACGGCGGAGGTGCTCAAGGTTTCGCCCGCCACGGTCAGGCGCGATTGGAGTCTCGCTCAGGCCTGGCTCCACCGCGAACTGAATAAAACGGCGACCGGCGACAGGTGATGAGTGGCCAGGAGGAAGTTGCGTCGCGGCTCATTCCTTTTATGAATCCTGAGCATTATCGGCACATTGGCGAGTTGTATCACGCTGCGTTGGAGCTTGAGCCGGGTGAACGTGCGGCCTTCCTCAATCAGGCTTGCGCGGGCGATGCGGCCCTGCGCAGCGAAGTGGAGTCGTTGATTGCCTCGCACGAGCAAGCCGCAGATTCTATGGCGGCGCCCGTCCTGGAAATGGCAGCGGAGTTGCTCGCCCGGGGTAACCACCAGCCCGTCATCGGGCAGATGCTCGGCCATTATCAGATTCTCTCCCTCTTGGGCGCGGGCGGGATGGGTGAAGTGTATCTCGCCGAAGACAGGCAGCTTGGGCGCAAGGTGGCGCTCAAGCTGTTGCCCGCACAGTTCACCGCCGACGCCGAGCGCGTGCGCCGCTTCAGGCAGGAGGCGCGCGCGGCCTCCTCGCTCAATCATCCGAACATCATCACCATTTACGAGATTGGACAGGTCGAGCGCAGCTACTACATCGCCACCGAGTACATCGAAGGTGAGACGCTACGCCAGCGGATGGCGAGCGCGCCGCAACAACGGATGAAGCTGTCAGACGCGGTGGAGATTGCCGCCCAGATCGCCGCCGCCCTCTCAACCGCGCACGAGGCTGGGATCACGCACCGCGACATCAAGCCGGAGAACGTCATGGTGCGGCGCGACGGCCTGGTCAAAGTGCTGGACTTCGGCCTGGCCAAGCTGACCGAGCCCCGAGCGCCGGTCGTTGACACGCAGGCTTCGACCGTGGCCGGTGCCAGCACGGAGAGCGGGGTGGTGATGGGGACCGCTCAGTATATGTCGCCGGAGCAGGCGCGTGGGCAGAAGGTGGATGCACGCACGGACATCTTCAGCCTGGGCATAGTGCTGTACGAAATGCTCGCGGGCCGCGCGCCGTTTGTGGGCGTCAATGCGCTGGATGTGATCGGCGCGATTTTGAATCAGGAGCTTGTGCCGCTGCGCCAACATTTGCCTGACGTACCCGCCGAGTTGCAACGCATCGTCAGCAAAGCGTTGTGCAAAGATCGAGAGCAGCGATACCAGCACACCAAAGACTTGATGATCGACCTGACCAACCTGCGCCGTGAACTGGAATTCGAAGAGAAGCTGAAGGGCGTGCAAGGGTTCGTCGTCCCGCCTGGAGGTAGCAGCGTCCTAACGCGCGAGATTCCAACTGTCGCCGGGACTGCGAACGCACAGCCAGCCGAGGCCGCGACGAATGAAGTGGTGGCAGCGCGCACGTCTTCGAGTGTCGAGATCATCATCGGCGAAATCAAGCGACACAAGCTCGGTGTTGGGGTTGCGCTGGTGATCCTGGTCGCGGCGGTGGCGGGTTTTGCCTTCGGACTCTACAAACTGAGCAGGCAGAATCAATCGCCAAACCGCGCCTTGGGGCCTGCTCCGCGAGTCGTTCCCTTCACCAGTTTTTCGGGCAACGAGTGTTGCCCCAGTTTTTCGCCTGATGGCAACCAGATCGCTTTCGCGTGGAATGGTGAAAAAGAAGATAACACTGACATCTACGTCAAGCTGATTGATGCCGGAGCGCCGTTGCGCCTGACCACTCATCCCGACGCCGATCTCTCCCCAGCCTGGTCACCCGATGGCCGCTACATCGCATTTATTCGCTCTTCCAAAGATGAGAAAGGCATCTACCTTGTTCCGGCTCTCGGCGGCCAAGAGCGCGCATTATGCACGCTCACTCCGGCCAGCGCTGGTCGCGCCTATTTTCTGTCCTGGTCTCCGGATGGAAAACTCCTGGCCTTTTCAGAAAAGAACTCACCGCAAGAGGCCGATAGCATCTTCCTGCTCTCGGTTGAGAGTCTGGAAAAGCGCAGGCTAACCTCACACCCTGAACACAGTCTGACATTACAGACTGCACGCAGGCTGACAATTCCGACTACGCATTACGTTGGTGATTTTGATCCCTCCTTCTCCCCTGATGGAAAGATGCTAGCTTTCATCCGGTCGAATGCCGACGTAGACGAAATCTATCTTGTGCCCACTACCGGTGGCGAGCCTAAGCGCCTGACCAACGATAATCGAAAAATTGATGAGGGACTGGCCTGGACTCCGGATGGCCGCGAGATCGTCTTCGCGTCGAATCGTGCAGGGAGCTACACCTTCTGGCGCATTCCCATTGCTGGCGGCACGCCTGAGCGATTGGTCGCCGGAGGAGACAACGTCTACGCGCCAGCCATCGCGCGCCAGGGAAATCGCTTGGCCTACACGCAATATAACTCGGATATGAACATCTGGCGGTTTGAGGCGCGCCGCTCCTCAGGCCGGACGAATTCGCCGGCAAAGTGGATTTCCTCTACGCAAGCTGAATTTTCTCCTCAGTATTCTGCGGATGGCAAAAGAATCGTTTTCATATCTGGGCGGTCAGGAAATATTGAGGTCTGGGTGTGTGATAGTGACGGCTCGCATCCTATCCAGATAACATCTTTTGGTGGCCCAAACGTCGGCACACCGCGCTGGTCTCCGGACGGAAGACAGATTGCCTTCGACTCCAATGCAGACACGTATCAGGACATCTATGTGATCAGCGCAGGCGGGGGCAAACCTCGCCGTCTGACGGTGGAAACTTCCCACAATGCACGGCCAAGTTGGTCGCGTGATGGAAAGTGGATCTACTTTGGCTCGAATCGGAGCGGGACCTGGCAAGTGTGGAAGGCTCCATCCGAAGGCGGCCAAGCGGTGCAGGTCACGAAGCAAGGCGGGCGCGAAGCCTTCGAGTCACCCGATGGCAAGTTTGTCTACTACACGAAAGGACCGGAGGCAACCAGCCTTTGGCGGACGCCTGTGGCTGGCGGCGAAGAAATTCAAGTTCTCGATCAAGTACAACAGGGGCTCTGGGCAGTGCTGGAACAGGGCATCTACTTTATCAATCTAAAGGCGGCTCCATATCCGACGATTGAATTATTCAGCTTCGCAACCGCTCGGACGGCGCGGATTGCTGTCATCGAGAAAAGAATTCCGTTAGGGCCGCCAGGGTTGGCCGTTTCACCCGACGGGCGCTGGATTCTGTTGGTGCAGGATGATCAGAGCGAGAGCGACATTATGCTGATAGAGAACTTCCGCTGAACTGTTTATGAACCAGTCGCCGAATCACTGCGCCGAGCGCACCGATGAGGATGAGAAAAAAGATCACCTGGAAAGTTTGCGCCTGTTCAGGCATCACCCCTTTCGGTCGCAGCACACCCAGAAACCATTTCTCGCCCGCCACCGATTCCGTGTTACCGAAGATGAAGGCTTCGGCGGGCAGGATCGAGAAAAGATAGTGGCGCTTGCTCCCTCGAACCTCTCGGTGCGCAATGACCAGCGCCGGCTGGGCCAGCAACGCTTTCGCCTCGGCGGCGAGAGCAACCTGCTTGAGGCAGCTTTCCTCTTCCGCGCCGGCCAATGATTTGGCGAAGACGAGCCCGCGATCATCGAAGAGGAACGTTGACAGGCGATGGCTCGCGAGCAGCGGGCGCAGTGATCGCTCAAACACCGTCGTGTTCAAATGGAGGACGGCGACCCCGGCGAATCTTTCTCGCCGCACCAGTCTCGTAAACCGCGAAGTGAAATGACCGGGCTGAACCGCTTCCACCGGCATCTGAATGTCCGTATACACAGTCTGGGCGATGAGCATTCTCCGGAATGAGTCTTCGTTGTGGATTGACCTGAGCCAGAGTGGTCCGGGCAATTTGCTGAACTTGACTCGCTCTTGCCCTTGAGTATCGACCAGGCTGAGCTGCAGGTAATAAGGGTTTTGATTGACCTTGATTGAGTGTGACCAGGACTGGCCGCCATCGGTCGAATAAGCGAAGTAAATCTCTCCGAAGATACTCTCGCGACCGCTCCGCCAGACGCAGTAAAGGGTCCCGCGCTCATCAATCGCCAAGAGCGGGAAGTCATCCACTCCGGCCTGGACATCATTCAAGCGAATATTCTGCTGCCAAGTCTGGCCGTTGTCCGGGGAGGCGGTGAAGTAGATATTCCAATCGTTGCCGCCCTCCTCGCCGGGCTCGCGAAAGTCGTTAAAGACGACATCAATCTGGTGGCCTCTGGCCACCGCCCTGGGGCCGGTTTGCCAAACGTGTTCCTGATCATCGTTGATTTTTTGACTGGCCGACCAGTGTTGCCCGCCATCATCCGAAGAGGAGCAGCGGATGTCGAACAGGGTCTGGCGATCTCGCCCATCATCCCAGAAGGCGAGCAAGCGGCCACCGGCGCCAGCCACCAATTGAGGGTTTGATTGCGCCCCCTCGCGAAAGTCATATTCAACCGCCTGATTGGGTGTCCAGGTGCGCCCGCCGTCATGTGAAGCAGAGAAAAAGGTGAGCCGGAAACCACGCCTGGCGTCTGTCCACAGACAGGCAATCTCATTTTCTGAGGGTTGAATGAAGCTGAAATAACCGCCACCGGAAGCGGCGACAACACCCTGCTCGTCGTTGATTTGAACCGGCTCAGACCAGCTCGCGCCGTCTGTGTCTGACCGAGTATAGAAAATATTCGCATGGTCCTGGTTGGACACATAAACGGCAGCCAACCCACCTTTGTAGAAGGCAAAAAGAACCGGGCCTGAAGACGCGACGGGCAGCGGTTGCTCCGGGCCAAAGCTCGCGCCGCCGTCGGTCGAGAGGCTGAAGAACTCGCCCAACTTCTTCCCGCCGGCGCGATCATACTTCGCGGATGAGATGAGCAAACGACGCTGCCCATCACTGGCGATCCGGCCGATTTTGAAGTCGAAGCGAGCCGCGTCGCCGAGATTGAATTCTGCGCTGCGGGGCCTGAAGCCATAGATGCGAGCTGAGGGCGAGACGTGCCGACTTGAGCAGGCCGACAACTGAAGCGCCATGAGCAGACCGCAGCTTAAAGAGAACAGATTAACGAGGCTCAAGTTCCTTTCGCTCATTGTCCCGGCCTGACACCGCACCAGCGCTAGGCGGTGAAATTCATCTCGTTCACAGAGGAGAGGTGGCGCCAGCCCTTGAATGTGCGCCTCCGGCAGAGTTTTATCAAGCTTGATTAAGGTGCCCGGCCTCATCCCCCCAAATTGGCCGCCTCAAGCCTTCGCCTTGGGCATCCAGCGTGGCAGGATTTTGATCCCTCCTCTGACCAGCAAGATTGAAATTCCGCTCGCGTCTGATCATCTGGGCTTGGCTGATGAGCGCCAGGGATCAGTGAGAACGCGGGCTCCCTTGCGAGCGCTTCCTCGACATCTAGAAAGATACTGACCCCGACATTCCAGCAGTGATCGAGGCGAAGGCACGCTTGGCTGACCGGCCTCAAGAGTGAGGTGTGTTATACTCTCGCCAGGAGGCAATCACGATGGGCCAGCAAGACTCTCTCAATCGGCTTAATGAACGAACTGACAGCACTCTCCGCCTGAAGCGGCACCCGGTCACACTGGAACATTCGCCGGAGGAGACCATCGAACGTATGCGCTCCTTGCCTGAGCGCGCAGCTAAGCTGAAGGAGGCTTTGCGTGCCCTTAGAGAAACGCACTCGCGTTGAGGTCTTCCTCCCCATCAGGTCGGATGCCGCCGAATACCAAACCGTTACCGACTGGCTGGCTGAGGAGTTGGCTTACGCTCGCGGCGGTTCGACCCTGACCACCCCATTTACCGGGCTGTATACTTCCACTTCCCAAGCCAATGTTGTGCGCGATGCCATCCACGTACTCTTCTGTGATTTCAATCTTGATATGGATCAGGAAGACCACCGTACGGAACTGACGAGCTAGCTTGATGAGCTGCGACTGCTACTGATGGAAGCGCTCAACGAGGAAGAAGTGTGGGTCGTTTACCACCCAATAACGCGCATCGGCGGCCCGCAGCTTTAGCTCCGCATTCCCAGTTGTCCGCTGGCACGCTACCACCTCGGCCAGGCATACGAGCGCCAAGGCGAGCGCGAGCGGGCGCGGGGCGCTTACGAGCGCTTCCTGCAAATCTGGAAGGGTGCGGATCCTGACACCCCGGAAGTGATCCAGGGGAAAGCCCGCTTGACTAACCGATCATAGATGAGGGATGACCATCCGTTCTGCTTTCACCCCTCATCCACAACTTTGATCCCTCATTTGATATTGACTTTGACCGTGTTGGCCGCCCGCCCGTCAGCCGTCAGCACGACATCCACTTCACCTCGCCCAACGAGACTGCGCGGCAGGAGCACATTGATCTGGTCGAGACCGACAAAGGCTCCCTGTGGCCCGGCATAGTCTACCCGGGCATCCACCCCGCCGATCTTCACGCTCACCGCCGAGAGCGAAGTCCGATTGCGAATCCCAGTGCCGAACAGCACCAGGAAAACCTGGTCGCCTTCTGGGCCAAGGTCGAGTGGCAGGGGCAGGAATCTCCCTTGCCCCGCGTTGAATTGAAAGACATCCACGACGCTCGCTGAGCCATCGGACTTGTAGCGCAGCGCCACGGCCGCCGGGACCCCTTGCCCGTCCGAGTTGGCTGAAAACAGCCCTGGGGCGACCGCATCGTTTTGGGCGATGCCAATCGCAGTCCCCCCGTTGCTGTTGGTCACCGTCACCGTCGCCGTCCCAGGCGCGAGACCCGGCGGGACCAGGAAGTTGATCTGCCCGGGCGAGACAAAGAAGAGCGGGGCGAGCAATTCCGCCCCCGTGGCGTCCTTGATCTTCACCGTCGTCCCCGCGAGGGATGTTGGCAGTGGCAGCGAGGTGGCCGATTGGCTCGCGGTCGCCAGTGAAGTCCCGAAGGCGGAGGCAATCGCCTCGACGGCCAGGCCCAGGCCGCTGTAGCTGGCGCTCGAGACGCTGACCACCTTCTCGGCTTGCGCTACGGTGAAATTCAGCCCCGCGATGCTGACGTTGCCGCGGCGCGGGCTCGAGTTGGGCGAGACCGTGAAGTTGACGGTCCCGTTGCCGGTGCCGGTGAAAGTCGGGTTGATGCTGACCCAACTCGCCGTGCTGTTGGCGGTCCAGTTGCAGCCCGAGGGCGCCGTCACCTGGACGCTGCCGCTGCCGCCCGCTTCGCCGAAGGCCTGGCTGTTGGGAGTAATCGCATAGCTGCACACTCCGCCCACCCCGGCGACGGCGGCCTGGACCATGATGTTGACTTGCGTGACGGTCCCTTGTTGATTCATGACTCCATCCAGCTTGGCGTAACTGCCACCATCATTGGTGGAGAAGAAGGCCCGCTGCTGCTGCGGCCCACTGGAGTCAGCCGCGAAGACGACGCCATGGGCTGGACGCGGCGCCTGGAAACCGACATAGAAGTCGCCCGCGTCAATGGTCACACTATTCCGGCGCTGTTGGTTGACCATCAGGCTCGTCGGAATGGGGAACTCAATGAACCCCCCATTCGCCGGAATGTTCGGGATGGTCACCAGTTGATTGACCAGCAGTGACGGATTGTTCGGCGGCCGTCCGGATCCGGTCGGATCCACGAAGGCGATCAACCGGATCTGTTCGCCGACCGGAGACGGCAGTCCTTGGAATTGCGCGAAGAAGATGCGGATGGTGCGCAGCACCGCCGGGAAGCTCGAGGGCGTCAGCCGATTGACGATGATCAAGCCATCTCCGATCGCGCCGGTCTCAGCCGTGCCATCATCTGTGGTGAGGGTTTCGGTAGGCTGCCCGCCTGGCACTTGGCCGCGCACTTGGACGGGGAAGGTGGTTTTGCCCGTGGCATTGCTGAAGATGACGAGGGTGCCAGTCTGCGTGCCCGCCGCAGTGGGCGTGAAACTGGCGGTGAGAACTGCTGTCCCACCTGCCGCGAGATTGAGAGGAGTGGTTGGCAGCGTCACGCTGAATTGCGCATTGCTGCTCGTCACGGCAAAGATGCTCAACTGGACATTGCCCGGGTTGCGAACCGTGAAGGTGCGGGTCAAGGTCTGCCCCAACGTGAGGCTGCCGAAGTCGAGGCTGGTTGGAGTGGCGTCGATATCGGGCATGCCGACCCCGGTTCCCGACAGTGGGACGTTGATGCTCGGACGATTCGCCGCGCTGCTGGAGACCGTCAGCGCCCCCGTTTGCCCGCCCGGGCCGGAAGGCGCGAAGCCGATGGTAACCGCTTGTTGCCCTCCCCCGACAACGGTGAAAGGGATGGCGGGCGAAATCACACTGAAGCTCGAGTTGCTGCTGGCTATGGAATTGACGCTCAGCGTCGCATTGCCAGTGTTACGGACGGTGAGGGTCAGGTTCTTGCTTTGCCCCGTCGTGACACTTCCGAAATCCAAACTCGTCGGCGTCACCTCGATGTTGGCGCTGGGAACCGAGACAGTGAAATTGACAGGATTGCTGGTTTGTCCACCGACGGTGACGGTGACTGGCACTTCGCCGACAGACAACCCGGTGGGCACGGTCGTGACGATCTGCGTCGCAGAAGCGCTGGTGACATTAGCCTGCGTGTTACCGAAGCGCACGATGTTCTGCCCCGCGACCGTGCTGAAGCCGGTGCCGGTGATCGTCACCACGGTCCCGACCGGGCCATTAGCCGGTAAGATGCTCGTGATCGTGGGCGGGGAGGCCGCGAGCCCGCTCCCGCTGAGGATCACACTGAAGAGCGGTTTGACCGGGTCATTGCTCGCAATCAAGAGCGTGCCCACTTGGTTGCCGACGGCAGCCCGTGTGAAGCGCACGGTGACCGTTTGCGGCTGCCCTCCCACCGCGATGGTGAAAGGAGTCGCGGGCGAGGTCACGCGGAATTGCGAGTCACTGCTCGTGAAACTGCTGACTGTGAGCGCGGCCCTGCCAGTGTTGCTAACGGCGAGAGTCAAGTCTTTGCTTTGCCCGAGGGTGACGTTGCCGAATTCTAAATTCCTTGGCATGACGTCAATGTTAGGATTCGGCGGAGGCGCGTCACTGGTTCTATCGAAGCTAAATCCGGCAAAGGTCGATCCGGCCCCTGAGGAGGAGAAGACCTGCTTGTTCTGCTCTCTCGTGCTGAAGAGACTGACGGTGGGCTGGTTCGTCGCGATGGAGACGGCGGCAGTGTCCCCATCGAGGCTGAATCCGATAAATGTCGATCCCGCTCCTGAGGAAGAGAAGATGACACTGTTGGACTGCCTCGTACTGTAGAGCCTCACCGTCCGCTGATTGGTCGCCTCTGAGACAGCGGCCGAAGCGCCGTCCGGCGCGAACCCCAAGAAGGTCGATCCCGCTCCTGAGGAGGAGAAGATGACACTGTCGGATTGCCTGGTACTATAGAGCCTCACCGTCGGCTGGTTGGTCGCCTCTGAGACAGCGACTGAAGCGCCGTCCGGTGCGAACCCCAAGAAGGTCGATCCCGCTCCTGAGGAGGAGAAGATGACGCTACCGGATTGCCTCGTACTATAGACTCTCACCGTCTGCTGGTTGGTGGCTTCTGAGATAGCGGCCGAAGCGCCATCCGGTGCGAACCCCAAGAAGGTCGATCCCGCTCCTGAGGAGGAGAAGATAACCGTGTTCGGCTGCCTCGTGCTATAGACAGTCACCGTCGGCTGGTTAGTCGCCTGCAAAATGGCGGCTGAAGCGCCGTCTGGTGCGAATCCGCCAAACGTCGATCCGGCTCCTGAAGAGGAGAAGATGACGCTATTGGACTGCCTGGTGTTATAGAGCCTCACCGTCGCCTGATTGGTGGCCTCCGAGATAGCGGCCGAAGCGCCGTCCGGCGCGAACCCAATAAATGTCGATCCGGCCCCCGAGGAGGAGAAGATGACACTGTCGGATTGCCTGGTACTATAGAGCCTCACCGTCGGCTGGTTGGTCGCCTCTGAGACAGCGGCCGAAGCGCCGTCCGGTGCGAACCCCAAGAAGGTCGATCCCGCTCCTGAGGAGGAGAAGATGACGCTACCGGATTGCCTTGTACTGTAGACTCTCACTGTCGGCTGGTTGGTCGCTTCTGAGATAGCGGCTGAAGCGCCATCCGGTGCGAACCCCAAGAAGGTCGATCCGGCCCCTGAGGAGGAGAAGATGACGCTATTGGACTGCCTGGTGCTATAGAGCCTCACCGTCGCCTGATTGGTGGCCTCCGAGATAGCGGCCGAAGCGCCGTCCGGCGCGAACCCAATAAATGTCGATCCGGCCCCCGAGGAGGAGAAGATGACACTGTCGGATTGCC
>Ga0207646_10000612_pt1 | contig 46474 bp, 34 predicted proteins | sample KBSK5502metaG_FD_184343 | JGI IMG/M metagenome (GOLD analysis project Ga0207646, IMG submission 184343) | Corn, switchgrass and miscanthus rhizosphere microbial communities from Kellogg Biological Station, Michigan, USA - KBS K5-50-2 metaG... | ecosystem: Host-associated > Plants > Roots >...
GCAGGTAAACATACATTCATCGAGAAACCGATGGCATCATCCGCGGCAGAATGTGAGGAGTTAATAGACATCGCCGAAGGCAAGGGTCTCATCTTGATGGTCGACCACACCTTCATCTATTCATCTCCGGTGCGTAAAATTGTTGAGATCGTCGAGGCAGGAGACATCGGCGACATCCGTTACATCAATTCCAGGCGCCTTAATTTGGGTCTGTTTCAAAAGGACATTAATGTCGCCTGGGACCTCGCGCCGCACGATATTTCGATCATACTGCATATTCTTGGAGAGTTCCCGGTCGCTGTTAATTGTCAGGGAAACGCTCATGTCACTCCGCACATCGAGGACGTAACCAACATGTCGCTCTATTTTAGGCACAAGCGCTTTGCCACCATCCAAAGCAGTTGGCTTGAGCCGAGAAAAGTCCGCGAGATGACTATTGTTGGAACGCGCCGCATGATCGTATACGACGATCTGCAGACACACGAAAAAATCAAAGTCTACGACGTCCGGGTAGAACGTCCTCCGCATTATGACACCTTTGCGGAGTTTCAGTATTCATACCATTACGGAGACAGCTATATACCCCATATTCATCAGGAAGAGCCACTGAAAGTCGTTTGCCAGCATTTTATTGATTGCATCAACACGGGCAATCAGCCGGTGACGAGCGGTCGCGAAGGGTTGGAACTTGTCCAAATCCTGGAGGCCGCTTCTGTGTCCCTTAAGGCGAATGGCGCTCCTGTGATCTTCTCTCGGACGGATAAGTTAGTTTCCGTGCCCGAACTGGAACAAGCCAAAAAGGTCCTACACGTCAAAGCGTTCGGCGGATGACGCTCGCCGTGCCGTCCTGCTCGCCAGCATAGGGTGACGGCAACTCCTGGCCGGCTTCTCAGAAGTTTTCCAAAAAGAAATGTACATTAGAGTACCCTTTCTCGATCTTAAATCTCATCACGCAAGTCTCCACGATGAGTTTGACCGCGCCATTCGCGCCGTAATTGACTCGAGTGCCTTCGCCGGCGGACCGTTTGTTGAAAAATTCGAACAGGACTTTGCGTCTTATTGCGGCAGCCAACATGCAGTCGGCGTCGGCAGCGGGACTGAAGCACTTTGGCTCTCGCTTTTGGCGTGCGACATCGGGCCCGGCGATGAAGTCATAACGGTACCCAACACATTCATGGCCACTGCCGAGGCCATCACCTACTGTGGAGCTCGGCCGGTGTTTGTCGATGTAGATGAGCGTACTTACACGATGGACCCGGCTGCGCTCGAAGAAGCGCTTAGCTCGCGAACCAAAGCCATCATTCCGGTTCATCTCTTCGGCCAACCGGCAGATATGGATCCAGTTCTCGAATTCGCGCGTAACCACGATCTTTTTGTAATCGAGGATGCCGCCCAAGCTCACGGAGCCAAATATAAGGGCCGGATGGCCGGCACGCTTGGTAACGCTGGATGTTTCAGTTTTTACCCCGGAAAAAATCTGGGCGCGTTCGGCGAAGCCGGCGCCATCGTGACAAATAGCTCTGAATTACAAGAAAAAATCCGCATTCTTCGAGACCACGGTCAAGTCCGCAAATACCGGCACAAGGCGATTGGGTGGAACTGCCGGATGGATGGTATTCAGGCCGCTATCCTGAGCGTCAAACTGCAGCACCTTGAAAGCTGGAATTCACTCCGGCGCGCCCACGCGCTGCAATACAATCAGGCATTTGCGGGGGTGGACGAAGTTATAACACCTCTCGAGGCGCCCTACGCCCGGCACGCTTACCACATCTACGCAATTCGTGTTCAGGAAAGAGACGAGGTTATGTGGTTTCTCAAGGAAAAAGGGATTCAGTGTGGAATCCATTACCCTATCCCGGTCCATCTTCAAAAAGCTTACCAAAGCCTTGGATACAAGAAGGGAGATCTACCGACATCGGAACAGACTGCTCTGGAATTTATCTCGTTGCCAATGTTTCCGGAACTCACTGAAACACAAGTCAATATGGTCGCGCTGGGTGTTAAAGAGGCCATCCTCACCGGCGCGATGGTTTGAAACAACGTGTGAGTTTACCTGCTCTCTTGACCCGTCCGTTAGGTACGGCGCAATATCGCAACGGGAGGAAGGCAGAGTTCGCCCGGGGCCGAGATACCGACCGATTCGGTGTTGAGGAACGACCTCCTCCTCACGTCACTGAGATGAGAATCGTTGATCCTCTTTGCGATCCCAATTGGGATCAATTTGTTCTTTCCCATCCTAACCACAATTTCTTCCATCGCGCTGCTTGGGCCAAAGTGCTCTGGAAGACATACGGGCATAAGCCCATCTACATTCGCTTCTGTCGAGAGCGCGAATTGGTAGCCCTAGTTCCACTAATGGAAGTCGCGAGCCCCTTCACTGGGCGACGTGGTGTCTCGCTGCCCTTCAGCGATTTCTGCCGGCCATTGGTATTCAATCAATGGAGACAAGAATCGTTGATGCTACGACTCCTGGAGCTCGGTCGTAAGCGAAGGTGGCGGTATTTCGAACTGCGTGGTGGCAGAGAGAACTTTCCGGCTTCTGCTGCAGCTAGCGGAAAATACTACGGCCACAAACTTGACCTAAGCACAGGCATAGAAAATCTGTTCGCCCGGTGCAAGGAACCTGTCCGCCGTGCGGTTCGCAAGGCAGAGAAAAGCGGATTACGTGTCGAAGCAACTAATACTCGAGAAGCGATGCTGGATTTCTACCGCCTCCACGTTCGAAATCGAAGACGACATGGCGTTCCGCCGCAACCTTTGTCCTTCTTTCTCAATATTCATGACGAGATCATGAGAGCCGATCTCGGCTTCGTTATTCTGGGCAAACTCGGAACCAGACCAGTTGCCGCTGCAATTTTTTTTCACTCCGGGGAAGCAGCTCTGTTTAAATTCGGAGCTTCCGACGAAAGGACTCAGGCGTTCCGCGGGAACAATCTCATAATGTGGGAAGCTATTAAACGCCTGGTGGAAAAAGGTTTAAAAACGCTCCATTTCGGCCGAACGTCGGTTAGCAACGACGGCCTGCGGAGATTCAAACTGTCGTGGGGGACCGAAGAAGAGGTGATTGAGTATTTTCGATTTGCTTTTGGACGGGATATGTGGGTAAATAGTCACCGCAACGCTTCCGAATTTGGCAATCAGCTTTTTCGCAAATTGCCGCTGGCGATCAATCGTCTGGCGGGCAGATTAATTTATCCCCATCTCGACTAGGCGTACATCAATATGGCAGAACCACCTTCACAAGCACTGATTAAAAGAGATGATCTTGCGCTTTCCAGAGTGCGAGCGCCGCGGCCGGCGGTCCACGATTCGAGCGTGTCGAGCGTGAGTCGAAACGATATTCTCTTTGCTCTATTCAAACACAAGAAGAAGATTCTCATCGGCACAATTGCAGGGCTAGCTTGTGCGGTCGCCGTTTACTTTTTTTATCCCCCTGTTTACGAATCACAGGCCAAGTTGTTGGTGCGCTATCTTGTTGAGAGGAGTTCGGTCGATACTGTCGACAGCCCAAAGGGTCCCGATGGGTCCGCGCTAATGGCGGATACCGTTATCGGCTCCGAAATTGAGATCCTTAGCAGTTGGGATTTGGCTGTCCAGACCGCGGAGGCAGTGGGTGCCAAGCGCTTGGGTGCGGCCACGAAAGAGGCCGCCGCCGGGACAATAGCTAAGGGACTGACGCTCAGTACTCACAAGGGGAGCAACGTCATTCTTGCCTCCTACACGAACCAGAATCCAGAGCTTGCGACGCTTGTATTAAGCGAACTCGTAAACCGTTATTTTAACAAACATCTTGAAGTTCACCGCTCAGCCGGAGCATTTGATTTTGTAACCCAACAAACCGATCAAGTTCGCGCTCGGCTCAACCAGACCGAAGATGGCTTGAAAGAGCTGAAACAGAAGGCTGGCATGTCTGGCATTATGTCGCTGGATGCCGCCACCAAGGATTTAAGCGGCGAGGCCACGAAGACGGAAGAGCAGTTGCATTTGGCCGAGGCGGAGCTGGCTGAGCAACAAGCGCGGGTTCAGCAAATAAGCGGGTTAGTTCCGAGCGCAGAAACTGTGTCCGGGAACTCAGAAGCGGCCGCGTCTATTCCGGGCCAGCACGGTGCGAAGCCCGGAGACGGAAAGTCTAAAAAGCCTGCGCCGCCAGCTCCGGCCGAGCCCAGAGCGCCTGAGGAAGTCGTTCAGAAGTATGAGGCCCTGGTATCGGGCTTGCAAAAGCTCCGTCAGGCACAGTTGGATTTGTTCGCCAAGTACACACCAGAAAATCAAATGGTAAAAGCGAACCAAGCACAGATAGACGAGGTTGAAAAGCAGCGTCGCAACTTGGAGAAGAAATATCCCGACCTGTCCACAAGAGTTGCGCCGATCGGCTCATCCCAAGGTCTCGACCCTGGCTCTGAAGCTGCTCACCTGGCCGGGGTAGAGGCGAAGAGAGATGCCCTGGCTTCTCGGCTGCACGATATTAAGGAACGGATCCAGCCATTGGTGCAACTCGGGCCACAGATCGCCGAGCTCGAGCGGCAGAAGCAAATGCAAGAAGACAATTATAAGTACTTCGAGACAACTCTCGAGAAAGCTCGTGTCGACGAAGCTCTTGATCCGTCGAAGATTCCGAATATTAGCGCCGTGCAACGACCTTCGCCGCCCGTTCTTGTCACTTCTACGCGGAACAAGATCATGCTGGGATCGGCGGTAGGAGGATTAGCTTTAGCAGTGGGGTTCGCCTTGCTCAAGGAACTGTTCTTAAATCGGGCGGTCCGACGGCCGGTTGAGGTCGAGAAGTTCGTCGGAATTAGCCCGTTATTGTCGATTCCCTACGACTCTGGGCCTAATACGGCTTCAGCTTCCAAGGGGAACGGAAAAGTTGATGCGATTGTTCCGAAAGCGGCATCGCGAAGGAATCTGGCGCCTTGGGATGCTGGTCACTTTATCCGACCTTATGCGGAGGCGATCCGAGACCGTTTGGGCCTCTACTTTGAACTTCATCATTTGACACACAAACCGAAGCTCGTGGGCGTTGCTGGGGTTTCGGAAGCGGCGGGAACATCCACCCTCGCCGCTGGGCTAGCCGCCGCTCTCTCGGAAACAAACGAGGGCAAAGTTCTTCTCGTCGATGCCAACCTGGGACCTAACCAGGTTCATCCCTTCTTCAAAGGCAAGCCAGCCTACTCCCTGAACGCAGCTCTTAAACCAAACGGTCCTATCGACGCGGCGGCGGAGAATCTCTATTTGGCTACGGTAGGCTCTCCCAACGCGGGTCCAGCACAGCTCGGTCTGAGGAAATTCTTCGACCTGATGCCAAACCTGAAAGCAAGCGACTTCGACTACATCATTTTTGACATGCCTGCTCTAAATCAAACAAGTCCGACCTGGGGCATGGCCGCCTTCATGGATAAGGTTCTACTTGTTGTTGAGGCCGAAAAGAATACGCGCGACGCTGTCAGGCGCGGCTACCTGAGGTTGATGGCTGAGCGAGACAATGTTTCAATCGTACTTAACAAAGCCCGCTCATACGGTCCGAGTTCGCTGGAACTGGAAACTTGATAGAAGATCTCAACTCTCTGCTGCGCGCAGCTTAAGGTTACACTATAAGCGACAGTCGGCCTGCTAGAAATGGAGCGGACTGCCGTCCCTCTTAATAGGTTCAATCAAGGTGGCGATGTTCCGGGTCCGCCCACCTGTCGGTTGTTTCGACGCCGCCGATTAGGGAGTCGGTAAGTTCCGCATTTCACGATATCGATGTTACGTAATAGAATCTATTATAGAATCAAGCCGTTCATTCCTCAGTCTCTTCGAACGGCGCTCCGTCGGAGGCTCGCTTTACATTTACGGGGCGGTGTTGCGAATATCTGGCCGATCATGCCAGGCTCGGAACGGCCGCCGGAAAACTGGCCGGGCTGGCCCGAGGGCAAGAAGTTCGCGCTCGTTCTAACCCACGATGTTGAAAGTTATACGGGTTTGCAGAACTGCCGTGACCTGATGGAACTCGAACTTGATCTCGGATTTCGCTCCTCATTCAACTTTGTCCCTGAGGGAGACTACAGAGTATCGCTTGAACTACGGGAAGAACTGACACGCAATGGCTTTGAAGTAGGGATTCACGATCTCAAACATGATGGACGGCTATTTGCATCGCGACGCGAGTTTTGTCGGAGGGCGGCCGCAATCAACCAGTATGCGCGTGATTGGAGTGCCGTCGGATTTAGGTCTGGCTTTATGCTACACAAGCTGGAATGGATGCATGAGCTCGATGTTCAATATGATGCGTCAACATTCGATACCGATCCATTCGAGCCGCAGCCCGAAGGTCGCCACACGATCTTTCCGTTCTGGATATCACGCCCTATCAACTCAAACGGGGCAGGTGAACTATCCGGTGACGCTTCGCGCAGCGGCTATGTTGAGCTTCCCTACACGCTAGCTCAGGATTCCACCCTGTTTCTATTGCTGCGAGAGCAGACACCTGACATCTGGCTCCGAAAGTTAGACTGGATCGCCGAGAATGGTGGGATGGCATTAGTCATCGCGCACCCCGACTACATGGATTTTGGGTCAGGTCCTTGTCGAAGAAGCAGATATCGCAGCAGTATTTATGAGGATTTTTTGGCTGAGGCTCGGTCCCGTTACGGCGAAACCTATTGGAACGCCTTGCCGCGAGAAGTCGCAGCATATGTAAAACAGAAGCGGTCGGCGACGTATGCTAGCCGCCAAACGCTCACGGGAGGCGTTATTACTGTGAGCCGGTCCAATGGTGCAGAGGCAATTCGGCCGCGAGACAGAGTAGATGAACCGAGGCCGCACACGGAACCAACGCGACTTGCGGCACGGGTCGTGATGCTGGTCGAAAACTATTTCCCGCAAGATACTCGTGTCAGAAATGAGGCACTGCTGCTTAAGTCCACGGGCTATGACGTCACCGTGGTTTGTTACCGAAAGCCGCATCAATCTTACCACGAAAACATAGACGGCGTTAAGGTGCAGCGTATTTCACGCTTTGAGCTCTTTCGGAAAACTCCATCTGGTGAAAGCAGTGCCCTATCACGCTTTTGGGTTCGATTTCGCTCTCTCGTCGGATATCTGATCGAGTACTTCTACTTTACGATAGCCTGTTTCATTTATTGCGCGCGCATTTTTGTGAGGTCGGGTTTTGACGTTATTCACGCGCACAATCCCCCTGACACACTTTTCCTGGTTGCTCTGCCATTCAAGTTACTCGGCAAGAAATTCGTTTTCGATCATCACGATTTATGCCCGGAACTATACCAGTCTCGTTATTCGGCTGAGCGGGGAGTATATGCGGCTGTTTTGCAGGCTTTTGAATGGTGCAGTCTGAGAACAGCAGACGTCACGATTGCGACCAACGAAAGCTACAAGCAAATCGAGACTGAGCGCGGGGGCGTTCGGCCAGATCGTATTTTTGTCGTGCGGAATGGTCCAAGTCGCGAACGAATGGAGTTTAAAGCTCCTTCCGAGCGCCTGCGTCGACTAAACAAAACTATTCTCTGTTACGTTGGCAGCCTTAATCCGCAGGATGGCGTCGACTATTTGCTTCGCGCGCTGAATCATCTGAAAAATGACTTACACCGGCATGACTTTTACTGCCTCATCATTGGAGACGGTGATTCGCTGCCCGACCTGCGCTGTCTAGCCGTTCAACTTTGCCTGACTGACTGCGTAGAATTCACGGGATTCATTTCTGATCGAGAGTTGATGGAGAACCTCGCCGCCGCCGATATCTGCGTCGACCCCGATCCTTCCAGTCCGCTCAATGACGTGTCGACCTGGATCAAGGTCATGGAGTACATGGCTCACGGTAAGCCGATAGTTAGCTTTGACCTTAAAGAAACCAGATTTTCGGCGCAGGACGCCGCCATCTTTGTTCCTCCAAACGACGAACTGGCATTTGCACGAGCAATTATGCTGCTAATGGACGATTCGGAACTTCGACGAAAATTGGGCGCGCGGGCTCGCCAACGAGTCGAGAGTGATCTTCAATGGTCTGTCACCGGCCGGAACTTGTTAACGGCATATAAGACGTTGCAGGCTAAGCGGGAATGAACGAGCAGGTTTTCCACTCTGCGGGACCGATCAAGGACTAACCGAATATGAATGTCACCATCTTTGGAATGGGCTACGTAGGTTGTGTCACAGCTGCCTGCCTGGCCGATCGTGGCCATAAGGTGACGGGAGTGGATCTGGATGAGAGTAAAGTCAATATCCTGAATGCGGGGACGTCTCCTATTATTGAACCGGGTCTCTCGGAAATCATCGAGCGCGTCGTGGCCGCTGGGCGCCTGCAGGCGTTGACCAACGCGCAAATGCTGGGCGACATTTCGCTGGTTTGCGTAGGCACTCCGAGCAACGAAAATGGCAGCCTCGGATTGGCTCAGGTCTGCCGGGTCGTTGCTTCGATCGGCGAATTGCTGCGTGTTTCTGCCGGATTTCCTGTCATTGCGATTCGGAGCACGGTGCTTCCCGGAACGGTTGAAGGCACTGTGTTACCGTTGCTTGAAGAGATTTCCGGAAAGAAGGCCGGCCGGGATTTCGGAATTTGCATGAATCCAGAGTTCATGCGCGAGACAACTGCGGTTCACGATTTCCAAAACCCTCCGTTCACTGTCGTTGGAACGTTGGACGATGGATCTGCTGACAAAGTGGGTATGCTGTATTCCGACTTATCAGCGCAGGTCGAGCGCACCTCTATTCGTGTAGCCGAAATGATCAAATATTCGTGCAACGCCTTTCATGTGGTAAAGATCTCGTTCGCAAATGAGATCGGCAATTTGTGCAAAGCCCTAGGCGTTGACAGTCACGAAGTAATGGGAATCTTCTGCAAAGATCACAAACTCAACCTTTCACCCTACTATTTGAAACCGGGCTTCGCCTTTGGTGGCTCGTGCCTCCCGAAAGATGTCCGAGCAATCCTTTACAAGGCAAAACAAGTTGACGTAGAGCTCCCCATGCTAAACGCGACTCTGGAGACGAATCGACGGCAAATGGAGTTAGCATTTAACCTCGTCCGTCGAACGGAAAAACGACGAGTAGGAGTACTCGGGTTAAGCTTTAAAGCCGGCACAGATGATCTCCGGGAAAGTCCGATTGTGCTTCTAATTGAGACGCTGATCGGGAAAGGCTACAAACTATCAGTTTACGATGAAGAAGTAGCCTTGGCGAAATTAGTTGGATCTAACCGCCGATACATAGAGCAGATCATTCCCCACATTTCTTCGCTGATGTTGAGTTCGCCGCAAGAGGTGATGGAGGGCAGTGACGTCGTGCTTATCAGCAAGAAGACGCCTCCGATACGGGAGGCTCTTGCAAAGTTCGCGGATGGACGAACGGTTATTGACTTAGTGCGAGCTTTCGACCGATCCGCTGAGAGGCCAAAGCAGTACGAAGGGATTTGCTGGTGAACACTGACCACCGACCACCGACCACGGACCTTTGACATCTGTCTTAATGAACGAACCCGAGTTTCGCACCATCGGTATCGTCGATGTCGATTTCGGGAAGAACGTCACGGTCGTGCAACCAGTCAATCTCTACGGCTGCAGTATTGGTGATGGGACATTTGTCGGGCCGTTTGTCGAGATACAAAAGGGAGTAAGTGTTGGCAAGCGTTGCCGGATTCAATCACACTCATTCATCTGTGAGCTGGTTACCATCGGGGATGATTGTTTCGTTTCCCATGGAGTGATGTTTATTAACGACCTCTTCGATTCAGGAGGTCCTGCCAGAAAACGCGAGGACTGGCGCAATACGTCCATCGGCAATCGGGTAAGTGTTGGAACCAACGCCACCATCCTCCCAGTCACTATCTGTGACCGAGCAGTTATCGGCGCCGGCGCGGTGGTAACCAAGGATATCACCGAGCCTGGCTTCTACGTTGGCAACCCAGCTCGCCTTCTCCGTCGGTTCTGACGGCCGACTTTTGCCGTCTTTGCTTACATCGACGATTAGACTATGAGCTCAAAGGACCTAGCGAATGTTGATCATCAACGCTGACGACTGGGGCCGCTCGCGGGCCGAGACCGATGCGGCGCTCAGGTGTTATCAGAAGGGGAGAATCACATCTGTTAGCGCGATGATGTTTATGGAGGACTCCGAGCGTGCCGCCGAGCTGGCAAAAGAAAGTGAACTGGATGTTGGGCTGCACGTTAACTTTACCGAGCCGTTCACTGGCAAGAATTATCCCAAGGGATCGGGCACATATCATGGAAAGACTGTACGCTACCTTATGGGGAACAAGTATGCGCAGCTAATGTATAATCCTTTCTTGCGAAAAGAATTTGCATATTCATATGAGGCACAGGCCACGGAGTTCGCCCGCTTATTCGGAAAACCTCCGTCACATATCGATGGACATCACCACATGCATCTTTGTTCCAACGTACTTTTGAGCAACCTGATTCCATCGGGCATGAAGATGCGGCGGAATTTTTCGTTTTGGCCGGGTGAAAAAAGCTTGTTGAACCGCACATACCGGGCGTTTGTCGATCGCTGGCTCGCTCGCAGGTATCGGCTTGCGGATTACTTCTTCGATCTGACGCAGTGCGTTCAGGAAAGGAAATTTGACCGTGTGAGAGCACTAGCCAAATCGAGCGACGTTGAGCTTATGACGCATCCGGTGGTCCAAGAGGAGGCCGAATTCCTAATGAGCGACGATTTCCTCGAAATGCTCCAGCACCTTGACGTAGGCAGTTATGCAGTAGTTTGATTCTACGTTTCAACCATTTAAAGCCAGTCCCTCTGCTGTGCTGTCTTGACATCTGATCTCTGTCCTCTGACCTACCATGGGCATCCACATCCCTCCAATCGTCGCGGCGCTCCTCACGGTCGCCTTCATTGTCTTCCTTTTCCGGCGAGACATTCGGGAAAAGCCCGATATCAGCGGCGCTCTCTGGCTTCCACTCATTTGGCTGGTGATCGGTTGCTCAAAAGGCCTTTCCCTATGGCTCATCACCTTCGGCCTGCCTGTGAGCGGCGCGCCATCAGTGGAAGAGGGAAGTCCATTGGATGCTGCCTTTTTATTTGCCTTGATTGCAGCTGCCTTTTATGTCCTCAGTAAGAGGCAGGTCCGTCTTTCAGAAATTGCTCGGCACAACGGCTGGGTCATCGTTTTTTTCCTTTACTGCTTCATTTCCATCGTGTGGTCCGACTTTCCATTCGTGGCTTTCAAACGGTGGATCAAAATCCTCGGTCATCCGATCATGACGCTCATCGTTCTGACGGAACCGGATCCTGAGGAGGCGATCGTCAGGTTGATGAAGCGATGCGCCTATGTAGTCATCCCTGTTTCCCTCCTCTTCATTAAATACTATCCTGACTTGGGGTGTGAGTATGACCCATGGACTGGCGGTCGGACGATCACCGGCGTCGCCGAGAACAAAAACGTCTTGGGCGCAGATTGTATGATTCTGGGTTTCTTTTTCTTCTGGCATTTGCTGCAAACGTGGCGGACTGCGCGGGACAGTTGGAGACGAAACGAGCTTCGGCTGATTGCGGGGTTCGCGATCGGCATCTGGTGGCTTTTATCAAGGGCGCACAGCGCCACGGCTTCCATCTCTTTGCTCATAGGGGCGCTCATCGTCATGTTTGTCGGCATCCGGTTCATAAATAAGAATTTCATTGGCACGTACTTGTTAGCAGCATTGGTTCTCGTTGCTGCAGCACAGCTGGAATTTGGGATTTTAGGAGGCTTGTCAGAGTCTCTGGGCAGGGAGTCCTCTATGTCAGGGAGAACAGTGCTTTGGGGACGCCTGCTGGCAATTGATATCAATCCGATCCTGGGAACGGGATTTGAAAGCTTCTGGTTGGGGAAAAGGCCGCAGCAGTTGGAGGGACTTTTTTACTTTATCCCAAACGAAGCTCACAATGGCTATCTGGAAATCTATTTGAACTTGGGGTTGGTTGGCCTGTTTATCCTCATTGCGCTATTCATTGCGACATTCTGGAAAATACGCCCGGGGTTCTGGCGAGATTTCGAATGGAGCCGGTTTCGGCTGGGTTTTCTTGGTCTAGTCGTCCTTTACAACTGGACCGAGGCGCCTTTCAAAACGGTTAGCGCCACCTTTTTCGTATTTAACATCATTGCTATGGACTATCCAAAGCGTAAATGCGAATCGCTCGTAGAATCTTGCGGCGTCTTGGAAGAGAACGCGGAACTGGCTTATGCTCCGGGGAGAGAGGATTTAGGGCTGATCGGATCCTGAGCGATTTGGAGCTGGGAAGAAGTGGGGGCGTTAATCTTATAGAATCGACTGTCGGCGGGACCTTGGAGCTTGTGATAGTGGCACGCCAGCTGCTATTTTAATTCTATCGTAATACCAACAATTATGGTCATTTTTAACGGTGCAGCTGCAGCCGGAACTTCCGAAGGAATCAGATTTAGGTCCAGCCGCCGGTATATGCCCCTCGTAGCAGGCGTACTTTTGACTGTTCTTAGCCAGATCCAAGCCGGTGCCGCCATCATTAGCGCCGCGTCGCCGTCACTGTCGGACGTGTCCGCTGCGATCGCGTTGGCTTCCGACGGTGACACCGTAATCATTCCGGCTGGAACGGCCACTTGGAGTTCGACTCTGACAATAACCAAGGGCATCACACTCCAAGGCCAAACCACGACCGATGTCGTCAACGGGACGGCCAATGATCAGACAATTATTACAGTCGGCACAGGAACCAATGGCAACCAGGCATTGATCCAACTTACTACTTCGGGAAGCAGCTTGTATCGGGTGACTGGAATCACGTTTCGCACCGGCCAAACTACTACGACCAATTACAATGGAATGATAAAGATAGTTGGAACAGGGACTGCCGTTCGCATCGATCACTGTGACTTTGACCGGTTAGCACACGAAGGGGACGTGATCGCCGCCGACGGCCCACTTGGCGTGATTGATCACAACCGTTTCTACAACACCAGCGATCCAGGTTTTTGCTTTTATTTCACCGCCCCAAGCTGGAACGGCGATGCGGGGTCTTGGGGCGACGAAACCTTTGCGGAATCCGCCTATTACGGACAGAACAAGTTCATGTTCGCTGAAGACAACTACATCAACAACCAAAGCGGAATTTACAGAGGGGTATGCGACGCAGAAATGGGTGGCAGGTTCGTTTTTCGCCACAACCATGTCTATAACCAAGGCATCGGCACCCACGGGGACGAGACGGGCCGACATCGAGGCGTTCGGGCAATCGAAGTCTATGGTAATGATTTTCATTGGGATTTCTCAGTAGCAGCCACGGGAGGAATCCGTTCAGGTAGCATATTGATCCACGATAATACACATCACGGGGTAAACCCGGTAGGGATGTCTATAGGCACGTTTCGGATGTTCAATGATGCGCCAGGAAATTCTTTCCTTCCTTCCACTGGAAATAACGTATGGGATTATAATGTGACCGAATCGAATGGGACTCACATCGACGGCCATCCGTCGTACCTTTTTGACAGTGGAACCGCCACAGGAGGTTCTACCACGACACTTGTTGATACGAGCAAAAATTGGACAACCAATCGGTGGGCGGGTTACACAGTCATACCCACAGGTGGTAAAACCCTGATGCTTATATTGTCAAACACCAGTAACACCCTAACTGGGGTGGCCGCTATTAGCGGTGGAATCAACTGGAAATCTGGAAACACCTATCAAATCTACAGGGTGCTGGTGTCGATGGATCAAGCGTGTCGAGGGGTTGGCGATCTGATCGTTAATCAAACACCTGTCAACAATACGACTGGAACGGCAACATGGATACATCAAGCATTGGAGCCGTGTTACACTTGGAATGAGATTTATACTTCAAGCACTGGTCAACAGACCATGTTACCTCTTTTCCCGACGAATGGCACAGACGCCGTTCTTCACCAAAATCGAGACTACTACAATCAAAACGCCTCGTTTAATGGCACGAGCGGTGTTGGAGTTGGAACATTAGCAAATCGACCTTCAACTTGCACTGCAGGAACAGATGTGGCGGGTGGAGCCAACACTCCGGGCGTGGGATACTGGGCTACTGATCAAAACACCCTTTACGTTTGCACGGCAACGAATACATGGACGGCGTACTACACGCCTTACATCTATCCGCACCCGTTGGTAAGTGGCACGCCGGCGCCGCCTCAGAATCTGCATACAGTCCCGTAGGGACTAGCGCTCTTCGGCTCTGGCCTCTCCTCCCAACGCGGCAGAATTTTCCAGGTTGTGGCTTTTACGCCGGGGAGTTACATCTCGCCCAGATCGAGACGGAGTCAGAGGTCAGAGATCAGAAGTCAGACGTCAGAATCAAAGCTAAGAGATGAAAATGCTCTAGCGTTGCAACATTGTGACGTTTTCCAGTATTAACAATTAACGGATTCTGCGATCGGCTGACCTCTGGCCTCCGACCTCTCACATATGAAATATGTGTTGATTACTCCTGCACATAACGAGGCCGCGTTCATTGAGAAGACGCTTGATTCGATGGTGGCGCAGACAGTCTTGCCAGAGCGATGGGTGATCGTCGATGATGGTTCGACTGATCGGACGGCGGAGATTGTCGCTAATTACGTCAGCCGCTATCCATGGATCGAGCTTTTCAGGCGGCCACAGCGAGCTGACCGAAGCTTTGCTGGAAAGGTGTATGCGTTCAATGCGGGCTTGGAACGGGTGCGATCGCTTGAGTTCGACGTAATCGGGAACCTGGATGCCGACCTTTCGTTCGATCCTGAATACCTCGAGTTTTTGATTGGGAAGTTTGCTGAAGATCCGGGACTCGGCGTCGCCGGAACGCCTTTCACCGAGGATGGCGGTTACGACACCGCCCGGGACAGTTTTGAGGGCGAGAATCATGTAGCTGGGGGATGCCAGCTTTTCAGGTGGCAGTGCTTTGAAGATGTCCGTGGCTACATACCCAACCCTGCGGGAGGGATTGACTGGATCGCGGTGACGACAGCGCGCATGAAGGGGTGGCGGACACGGTCTTTTCCTGAAAAAAGGTTTCATCATTACCGAACGCTGGGCACAGCCGAGAAGGGGGCTTTGCAGGCCCTCTTTTCCTATGGAGAAAAAGATTATTACCTCGGCGGCTCTCCAGTCTGGCAATTGTTCCGCGTGGCTTATCGGATGGCAAAGAAACCGCTTGTGATGGGCGGTCTTGCCCTGCTTTCTGGTTATATCTGGGCGTCTTTGCGAAGGGTAAAACGGGCCGTGTCCCCAGAGTTGATGCGTTTTCACCGAAAGGAGCAGATGAGAAAGCTCAGAGCGATTTTGCGTACCCTTCTCAGATTCAAGAAGGTGGACGGCTTTCGCCTTGCCCGGGCCGAGAGCCATACCAGACTCTGAGTGCAACGTTGGGCAACCGGAATGTCGTTCAGCTGACTCATCAATCGAGAAAATGATTTCTACCGAAACTAACACCTACATGGAGACGGATGCGTTCTTGCGCCAATACACGTCACCGGATGAGATCTTGAAGTACACCAAGGCCACGGCAGACTGCGGGATCAGTTATCTTCTCGATCATGATTATAAGGCGGTTTACCTCGAAGTGCTCACCTTTTTGCCTCAGCAAATCAGGGAAGGCGGCATTCGTATCCTGGAATTCGGTTGTGGAGGCGGGATGCATCTCCTGCACCTGATTTCGGTGCTGAATAGCAAAGGGATTCAGGTTGCAAGCGCTGTTGGCACTGACTTTTCCCCCGTGATGATTGATACGGCAAGGCGCGAGGCTAAGAATTGTCTCCAGGAACGAGATCGGCAACGCCTTGAATTCTACATCGCCAAGAATGAGAGCTTAATTGCCGATCTTTCTGCATCAGCTGGAATCGAGAGGTCAAATCTCCAGAACTCGTTTCACTTTATTCTTGGAGTAAACACAGTCCGGTATTGCCATGACGCGAAAAAGGAGATGGATAACGCCCGAGACATTTTCGACCTGCTTGTCCCGGAAGGCGTATGTGTTGTCATCGACATGAACAATCGATTCCCGTTTTTCCGGAGCGATCTAAGGAATAGACTACGCTGGAAGAAACAGCAGCAGTGTTATGTTCCATCCTTGGAAGAATACACCGCGCCATTCGTCAAAGCAGGCTTCGAGGTATTAAGAAGAGAGCATTTTTGCTGGATTCCGCACTCAGCGGGCGGATTGAAGTGCCTGCTTTTTAGAGAATTGTCGCCGCTGCTGAATGCAGTTGCCAAGTCCAGGGCGATGAGGTCGTTGGTCGTAGCGAGAAAGCCATAAGATAGAGACAAGAAATCCTGAGCTGGCAGACCAGGTGAACAGAGTTTTGTCATGAGGGAAGAGGCAGTACTTTTGAGCGACGGCGGCGCGTCGCTGGAAAACGATAACATCGCTAAAGTGCTCCATTTCTTTGGTGTCCCCTGGCGCGCTGCGACGGTAGCGGAGTTTCTGGGTTACACTAGGCTCAACCATAAAAGCTCTGCGAAATCCAGAGCTTTGTGTTCATCAGACACCTTCTTCGAATTGATTCGGGAGTTGGAGGACAAATCGGAGGCAATTTGGCCGTGGCGGGAGCGCGTGCATTCGGTTTTTGTCTATGCAGGCGAGGTTACTGCAGTTCTGCAGAAGCTGTTGCAGACGCTCACTGGAGATGAGGGCGCTGTACTCGACACCGCTGTTGGAGATGTTGTTGTGTCGGATCAGTTGGACGACTTTTGCGGGGTGATGGCCGGCGTACGAGTTTCGGCTTCCAAGGCGAACGGCGATGCCAGCGTCGTTCTGAACACGGAAAAGGGAAATGCGATCAACATCATTTCGCTCGGTCATGGCGCGATTTTCTTGAAGCTTGAATACAAAGGCGTGCCCGTTTTTCTTTTAACCCCTGGAGAGATCATCGATATCGACGCAGAATTGACCGCGCAAAATTTTGATGTTCGCGAGCACTTCCTCAGCGCGGTGCCTCTTGTTCTTTATGTTAAATGGGCCTTCGCCGAGACCTGCTGGAGCGCTCCAAAAATGAACGCCTGTTTGGTGATCGATGATCCTCTGCTAAAGGCCACGCATGGCTTTGTGAACTTTCAGGAACTTCTGTCCCTCATGAAGCGACACAAGTTTTCTACCAACATCGCGTTCATCCCGTGGAACTGGCGACGAAGCGCTCCAGAAGTGGTTCGGCTGTTCAAAGAAAACCCCGAGAATTACTCGCTCTCAGTTCACGGTTGCGATCACACCCGGGCAGAGTTCGGTAGCTCTAACCAACAGCGCCTTTATTGGAAGTCCCAACAGGCGCTCGAGCGGATGGATCATCATGAATCCATTACCGGAATTCTTTATGATCGTGTCATGGTATTTCCGCAGGGTATTTTTTCAGAAGCTGCCATGAGTGCGCTAAAGCGCACCGATCTCATCGCAGCGGTGAATAGCGATGTGGTTCCTGCTGGTCAGCGCCGGCGTGCAGTGACGATTTCCGAGCTGTGGGACATTGCGGTGATGGGCTACAGCAACTTTCCGATCTTTACCCGGAGGTACCCGTGGGAGGGGATCGAAAACTTTGCCTTCGACGCTCTGTTGGGTAAACCCGCGATAGCAGTGATCCATCACGATTATTGCAGCGATCACTGCGCGCGCCTGGTCAACTTTATCGAGCGCTTGAATGCTCTGAAAATTGCGCTGACCTGGCGGAGCCTGGGTGATGTAGTTCGACGTAGTTGTCGCCAAAGGGAAGTTTCGCCGGGAGAGGTAGAAGTCGAGATGTACGGAACGGAACTACGCATTGAGAACCGTTCTGAGCAGTCAAAGCATTTCGTAATTAAAAGGCGCGAGTGTGAGCCTTCAGCTGTTCGAGAAATCTGCGACCGATCTGGTCCGATAGCCTGGACTTTTCTGAACGGCCACATCAATTTTGAAATCGATTTGAACCCTGGCGAGAGCAAGATGGTCGGCATAAGATTTCATGAGCTCGCCGGAAATGGGTGTAACGGAGATACTCTACCCTATAGGTTGAAGACGATGCTAAGGCGCTACCTTTGTGAGGTGCGTGATAATTATGTTACGCCGGCGAGGTTAAGGCTGAGCGGTTCACGTAGAAGGGTTGAAAGCTGGAAACTGAAACGCTGAAAATCTGATCTCTGACGCCCTCTAATGTCTAACCGCAGTCATCAGTCCTCAGTCCCCGGTCCTCGGTCCTCTGCGGACAACGTATCTCGCGTTCTAACTGATTTCACCAAGTGGCTGGACGCCTATGGTGAAAAATCGTGGGACCACCAGAGCTTTTTTGCCGGTTCTGTGGGCGGTCGCGCCAAGGCGCTCTATTATCGAAGCCGCTTTATTGGAACTGCTGCCGTCGCTCCCATGATTTTCTTTGAGGCATTCCTTCCTTCTGCTAGACGCCTATTCCATCATCCCCTGCGGTTCCCGATTGCCGATGCCCATTACGCGATGGGATTCGCATTCTTATATGAGCTGACCTCTGATCTCCGACATCTCGAACGGTCGACGCACTTTCTAAATGAGCTAATTACGTCGCGTTGTCCTGGTTTCGAAGAATACTGCTGGGGTTATCCTTTTGACTGGGTTTGGCGTGGGGGCGTGATCAAACAGCAAACACCGCTCATCACAACCACTCCCTACGTCTATGAGGCGTTCCTGCAAGTAACGGAACTTGTCGAAGGTACAACAAGTCCAGAGGACAGAGGACAGAGGACAGAGGACAGCAAGCAAAAGACAAACAAATTAACTCAGAACCAGACGGACGAGTGGAAGCGAATCATGCAGTCAATCGCACGCCACGCCGCGGTCGATATCAAGGATTTTAGGACGTCGGAAACGGCCAGTAGTTGTTCGTATACTCCCTTCGGTGAGGGCGGGGTGATCAACGCCGCCGCCTACCGGGCCTTTTTGTTAACGAGCGCTTCTCAGGTCTTTTCCAATGATGATTACTGGAGGACTGCTGAACGAAACTTGAATTTCGTTCTCGAGAATCAGAACCCGGACGGTTCCTGGCCCTACGCGGTGGATGGAGTGCGCGATTTTATTGATCATTTCCACACATGCTTTGTCATGAAAGCGCTCGCCAAAATCCAAACGCTGACCGGACATGAGAATTGCGACGAAGCCCTTACAAGGGGCGTAGATTATTACCTGAAGAATCTCTTCGACGAAGACGGCCTTCCGAAACCCTTTTCCAAAGCTCCGCGCCTGACTGTTTACAAGCGCGAACTTTACGATTGCGCGGAGTGCATCAATTTGTGCCTACTCCTGCGAGACCGGTTCCCGCAACTGGAAACGACGCTGAAAACGGTCATTGAAGGAATTCTGAAAGACTGGATCAAACCGGACGGTTCTTTCCGCTCTCGCCGATTGCACTTGGGCTGGGATAATGTGCCGATGCACCGCTGGGGCCAGTCGCAGATGTTCAGGAGCCTCGCTTTTTATCTACGAGAGGCAAGAAAAGCTGAAAAGCGGAAAGCTGAAACTCTGAAAACTGAAACAGTGAGAGCTGAAATGGTGAAAAGCTGAAAGCTGAAACACAGCGAATACCGAAAAGCTGAAATATGCGCTTGGCGGAAGAATTTCGGGAGCGAACGAAAAGGTACGCTTCAGCGATCGTTCAACTGTATGTGCAGTTGCCGAGATCACGTCGGGAAGTGGAAGTCTTGGGTCACCAGTTGCTTCGGTCAGGTACCTCGGTTGCTGCGCAGACCCGGGAAGCCTCGCGAGCGCGATCCGATGCCGAGTTCTGTTCAAAAATTGACGGAGCCTTGCAGGAAGCCGATGAGTCGCAACTCTGGATTGAACTTCTGCGCGAAGACTGTGGTATACGCGGCGCCAACATTACGAAATTGCATTCCGAAACAAATGAACTAATTGCGATCTTTGTAACGATGGTAAACAACACGCGGCGGAACAATTAGCCGCCACTTCAGTATTTCAGCGTTTTCAATGTACCATTTCAGCTTTTCAGCGTTTCCGTTTCTAGCGTCTTAGCATTTCGTCAGCCGGTTCATTTCAGTTTCCCCCTTTTTTCAGCTTGTCAGCTTTTCAAAACAATGTGCGGCATTTGCGGCCAGCTTAACTTCGTCCGGAACGAACCGGTTGAGCCGGACACGATTCGGCGAATGGCGGAATCGATTCGGCATCGCGGACCGGATGACGAAGGTTATTTCATCTCGGGTTCACTCGGACTGGGATTCCGCCGGCTTTCGATTATTGATTTGGCCGGCGGCCACCAACCGATGTCTGACGCGGAGGAAACCGTCTGGGTCATCCTCAACGGCGAGATTTACAATTTTAAAGAGCTACGCGCCCAGCTAGAGCAGCGCGGCTACGCCTTCCGCACGCGCTCCGATACCGAGGTAATCATCCACGGGTACAAAGAATGGGGCACGGAAGTTCTTAATCATCTCAACGGCATGTTTGGATTGGCGATCTGGGACGTGCGGAAAGAACGCTTAGTCGTCACTCGAGATGCAATGGGAATCAAAATCATTTACTACCGGATCGCAAACGGCCAACTGACTTTCGGATCGGAAATCCGCCCGATTGTTGCCGCAGGAGGTTCCAAGCCGGAGGTAGATCCGGTCGCATTGAACCTGTTTCTCCGGTTCCGCTACACGCCTTCTCCTTTAACCATATTTCAAGGTATCCGAAAACTCGCGCCAGGAACGATGCTGATTGTTGAAGGTGGCCAATACCGGGAAGAGCGTTGGTACGATTACACGCCAACTCCTTTTTCAAGTCCAAAGGAAGATGAAGAGGCCACACATGAACTGCTTGAATTGTATCAGGCTGCTGTTAGACGCCATCTCCTGAGCGATGTTCCGGTAGGAATCCTTCTTAGCGGCGGGATTGATTCCGGCTTGCTCCTGGCATTAATGAACGAACAAGGTGGGCCATGGCCAGCCTACAGTGTAGGTTATGGCAAGGGCTTCGAAGACGACGAGCTAACGGATGCCGCGGAGACGGCAAAGCTCCTTGGCGCCAGGCATGTGCCGGTAAAGCTCGACCGGTCTGAGTTTGAACGCTCTCTCCCGAAAATCGTGGCATGTTTAGAGGAACCTATCGCGGCATCATCGATTGTCCCGATGTACTTCGTTTCACAGCGGGCACGGCAGGACGTGAAAGTCGCGTTGATCGGACAAGGACCGGACGAGTTGTTCGGCGGCTACAAACGGCATTTGGGTGTTCACTACGGTGACTGGTGGCGTTGGCTGCCAACCGTTATCCGTTCTTCGGTCAGCTTCGTTGTCGATCGATTGCCTCGTAACGAAACATTGAAGCGTGGTGTCTCTTCGCTGGGAACGCTGGATAGGATGAAGCGGTATCAGGATGTTTTTTCTCTGGCGCCGGCGGGTATCATAGATGGACTGTTTCGGGGCGATATACTTCCCAACCGAAATGGACACGAGCTGGTTAATTACTGGCATAGCCTGATTCCACAAATGGCTCACACGGATGAACTGGGTGGTTTTCAGCTACTCGAGGTCCGCTCTTCGCTGCCCGACGAGCTTCTCATGTACGCGGATAAATTGTCGATGGCCCATAGCCTTGAGGTTCGTGTGCCTTATCTCGATCGAACGGTGGTCGAATACGTGCAGCGACTCGCGGCAGGATTCAAGGTCCGTAATGGTAGTCGCAAGTGGCTGCACCGCCGAGTGTGCGAACGTTACTTGCCATCTCATATCTTAAAGCGAAAGAAGCGCGGTTTTGCCGTAAATGTGGTGGACGATTGGTTTCACTCATCGCTTAAAGGCCAGCTCCAGGAAATGCTCCTGGATGAAAGCTCTATTATGTTTGGTTTACTTAGTTCTAAGGCGGTGAGAAGACTCCTCGAAGCTCACCAGTCCGGCCGCCAGGACAACCACAAGCTTCTGTTCAGTCTCGTCATGATCGAGCAATGGTTGCGCGGAATCCAATCGCATCCAGGGCGGCTAACGTCTGAAGCACCGCAAGGACTCCATGCGGTTCGTTTGGCATCTTAGGTAAATAGAATGACGACGTGCGCCAACGCTAAACTGGAAGAGATTCGGATTTCCGGCAGGACGCTCTATGTGCCTTCAGTGGAGATCTGTGGACAGACCGTTGTAGTGACGGGCAAATGGATCCGGACGGCGCAAATCAAGGATGAAGAGGTAGTGGAGGGCATGACTGTCGAAGACCCCGAGTCATTCATTGCCGAGCTAAGAGAAAGTGAGCTAAAAGCCGATGTCTTTACCTTTGCGCAAAGGCCACCCGAGGTTACGCCAAAGTATAATTATTACTGGGATTGGAATAACTGGGCTGCAGTACGCACGACTTGCTTTAAGGACTGGTGGGAAAGTTTGCCTCAGGAGTCGAGGAAGAATGTCAGGCGCGCGGCCAGGCGCGGTGTGGTCGTCAAAATTGTTCCATTTGATGACAATCTCGTAAATGGCGTGCATCGGATGTATAACCACACACCCGTACGAGACGGGAGACTCTTCTGGCACTTTGGGAAAGATGTTCAAAGTGTAAGGCGAGAACTCGCAACGTATTTGGATCGAAGTGAGTTTATTGGCGCATATTGGAATGAAGAACTTATTGGCTTCGTAAAGATGGTCTCCGTCGGCGACGTAGCGATGCTCATGCATATCATCTCGATGAATGAGCATTATGATAAACGGCCAATGAACGCACTGATTGCAAAGGCTGCAGAGCTCTGCGAGCAAAGGGGAATCTCGCATCTAATCTACGGACAATTCATTTATGGCAATAAGCGTCGGAGCTCGCTTGTGGAATTCAAGCGCCGGAACGGTTTCGCGCAAGTTAATTTTCCTAGGTATTACATTCCATTGACCTTGAAGGGTGCACTATTCGTCCGGCTGCGCCTGTTTAGAGGGCTTAGCGGACTGATTCCAGAGCCCATTCTGCGACCTCTTTTGAGTTTTAGGGCGTGGTATTACACAAGGATCGCTGCAAGGCTGACTTTACAACACAAGAAATCCGCCGGTGTAGCTCAACGCTAGAGCGACTGAATCGTAATCAGTAGATGGAGTGTTCGATTCCTCCCGCCGGCTCCCAAGGCTTTAAACATGACGCGGAAGATTTTTCACAAGGAGAATTCATGAGTCGATTACGCATCTTGCTGTTGGGGCCGGACTGTGATCCAGAGTGCGTCAGCATCCCTTTTGTGAGCTACTGTCATGCGGCGGCGCTCGCTCAACTCCACGACGTCACCTTAGTCGCGGGAGCGCCTGTTGAAGACGCTCTGCGCCGCGCAAAGGCACCGTTTCGCACCATCGAGGTGATCCGGATGCCACTGCTCGAGCGCATCTATGCCTGGAGCTTGCGCAGGATCTTCAAATACAACTATGACACTCAGGCGTTGACCGCTTTTGGCTATCCGTTTTCTCTTGCCTTTGAATGGCGCGCCTGGCGGCAACTGCGGCAACGTATCTTTGCCGGTGAGTTCGACGTTGTTCTGCGCCTCCTTCCGATGACGGCGGTGCTGCCGAGTCCCTTCGCTTTCTTCCTGCGCAACGGACCTATACCCTTTGTGCTTGGACCGCTCCAAGGTGGTCTGCGGGGCGCACCGGGGTTTAGCCAGCCGGACAAGCGGAAATGGACCTTCGGCTTGAGGAGTTTGTACCGCTTTCTGCCTTTTGCCCGATCCACCTATCGTCACGCGGCAGCGATCATCGCGGCTGTGTCCCACATCCGCACTCAGTTTGCCGTATATAGCGACAAGTTGTTCTTTATCCCGGAGAATGGCATTGCTCGTTCCCTGTGTGTCGCTGACTCACGCCGACCAGCGCCCGGCGCCAAACTTGACCTGATCTTTGTTGGGGGCTTGGCTCGCCGAAAAGCTTGCTACGTCGGTCTGCGCGCGGCGGCCCCCATTTTGCGACGTGATTTGGCTCACTTCACGCTTATCGGCGATGGCCCGGAGCGGCGCAGCCTTGAACAGCTTGCGAGAGATCTTGGGATCACGAACGCTGTCTCCTTTTGTGGCTGGCTTAGCCACGCCGAAGTACTCAAGCGCTTGCGAAGCGCAGATGTAGCGGTGCTTCCAGCGATTCGCGAGGGCGGTGGAGGCGTAGTCTTCGAAGCTCTGGCAAATGGCGCTGTGCCTGTGATCCTAGACTGGGGCGGGCCCGGAGATATCGTGCACCCCGAAGTTGGTTACAAGGTCGCCCCCAGCAACGAGGAACAGGTAATAGTACAGATGGAGCGGATTTTAAGCGATCTCGTGGCCAATCGAGATCTTGTGTATCGGCTACGACAGCAAGGCCTGTCTTACGCTAGAGAATGCTTGACTTGGGATGCGAAGGCGCAAGCCACAACTCAGGTCCTGAATTGGGTTGTCGGCCGAGGTCCGAAACCAGACCTTCCGTGGTCAAAGATGGCACGCGTGAAGTGTGTGACTGAGGTTGAGAACAGTAGCCTAGGATGCCAGTACGAAGCGGCCCAGACCTGTTCTGCCGCAGGCCAGTGCTGACGGCTGCCCGTCGCAGCACAGGCGCACTCCGCGACGGTGTTGTTGGCATTGGATGCTCGAGCTCATGAGACTTCTCGGAACACTCTAGAGGAAAGTTTGGGTATCGACCACCTAAAAAAAGTAATCGTTGTCATCGGAACGCGGCCTGAGGCGATCAAGCTCGCCCCGGTAGTACTGGAACTGCAAAGGCACCCGGCTCACTTCGAGACCCAGATTTGTGTTACGGGGCAGCACCGGGAAATGCTCGACCAGATGCTGCGAGTCTTCGGCCTGCGACCGCATCACGATCTAGGTGTGATGAAGGCGGGACAAGACCTCACCGAGGTAACGGCGGCCTGCCTGACCGGCCTTGATCGGGTGCTACGGCAGGAACGCCCCACCGTAGTGCTTGTGCAGGGAGATACGACCACGACTTTTGCCACGGCGCTCGCTGCATACTACCATCACATTCCAGTTGGGCACATCGAAGCCGGCCTGCGTACGGGAAGGAAGTACGATCCCTTTCCAGAAGAAATCAACCGCCGCCTTGCGACGCACCTCTCGGACTTTCATTTCGCTCCCACCGAAGTCGCGCGGAGCAACCTACTCCGAGAAGGGGTCAGCCCGGAGAACATATTGGTAACCGGGAACACGGTTATCGATGCTCTGTTACTGACGCAGGCGCGCTTGGCCGAAGAACCGCGCCTGGCGGTCGATCAGCTAGGCCCGACCGACGGGTTGCGCGTCATCCTAGTCACGGCTCATCGAAGAGAGAGTTTCGGTCCACGATTTCGCCGAATCTGCGAGGCAGTTCGAACCGTTGCAGAGAGACGGCGCGATGTGCTGGTCGTTTATCCCGTTCACCTGAACCCTAACGTGCAGGCCCCTGTACGCGAGATTCTCGACGGGGTATCCAACGTCAGGTTGCTCGCACCACTGGACTACCTCTCCTTCGTGGCCTGCATGCAGCGCGCCTACATCTTGCTCACGGATTCCGGAGGAATTCAGGAAGAGGGGCCTTCGTTGGGCAAGCCGGTTCTGGTGATGCGCGAAGTTTCAGAGCGCCCTGAGGCGATTGCCGCCGGCACGGCCTGCCTCACGGGCACAGACCCAGAGAGGATTGTCGGAGCCGTGAGTTCGCTCCTTGACGACTCCGCTTGCTACAAGCGGATGGCCAGCCACCCCAACCCCTACGGCGACGGTCATGCTGCGGAGCGAATCGTCCAGTTCCTCATCAGCCGGACGACAAGCCCGCTGTCCACAGGGAGATGCGATCATTGAGCAACGCGTTCGGCGGCCGCAGCCGTCGATTGAGCCCGTGGATCTTGCGCCGGGAAAGAGGAAACCAACATGACAACGTTTGTAGAGAGAGCATATACGTGCATGTGATGCATCGGCGCGCGTCCTTCCGATTCTGGGACACGACGAATTCGTGTCGTGCCTGATCACAACGCGACTAGATTCATTAGATGCAGAGAAGAATCACATGGCGGAAATAATACTACCAAAACGGCGCTTTGCGCTGCTTCGTCGGATCCTGCGCCGCTACCTGCCTGGCTTCTACGGGTGGATGCTCGGGAATGCAACGCTGCGGCGCATCTTCAGTATGATTAAGGGAAAGCAGAAGATCATCGTAGGAGACGATCCTGCCCAGATATTTACGACGATCTATGAGACCCACTGTTGGGTAGACGATGAATCCCAGTCAGGTGGCGGGTCTAATCTTTACGCTACGAAGAAGATCCGACAAGCGATTCCGGGCTTATTCGTGAAGTATGGAGTTCGCTCGGTACTTGATATTCCGTGTGGTGATTTTTGTTGGTTCAAAGAAATGAAACTGGATCTCGACAGCTATATAGGCGGCGACATCGTGGTCCCACTGATCGCATCGGTTGCCGAGAAATACCCGTCGCCTACGCGGTCATTCCGCGTCATGGATTTAACTAAAGATGTCCTGCCGGATTGCGATCTCATTCTAGTGCGCGACTGCTTTATCCATTTTAGCTTTGAATCGATCCTCGCGGCTCTGAGAAACATCACCCGATCCAAGATCCGATATTTGTTGACGACCCATTTCGTCGATGGCGTAGCGAACGTGGATATCGAGACCGGCTCCAGCCGCGCACTCAATCTTTGCGCGCCTCCGTTCAATTTTCCGCCGGCTCTGGAGCTTATCGATGACTATGCCATGGGACTTATGCCACACCAACTAGGCTTATGGCGGGTCGATGACCTGCGTAATGCCGCACCGATCCGTGTTTTCGCGCGTCCGTGAAAGCCGCCAATCCTTACGGCGACGGTCATGCTGCCGAGCCCAATTCTCAATGTCCACGCAATAAACTATCGACTCGCACGGCCGGCATTGTCGGAACAGTGGTTAGGCACGCATACTCAAGACGGCAAAAAAGTTTAGAATCGGGCCGATGAAGTGGGAATCAGCGAGTAGACGCCTGAATGCAGATCCGCTGGCTGCCGGGACCTGACCCCTGTCTCGCAACCCCAATATGCCTGGCATCGTTGGAATAGTCAGCCAGAGATCGTCGGAGGAGAACCATGCTCTCGTGAAGTCGATGGTTAAATGCCTGATGCATGAGCCGTTTTACACCGGTGGTACCTATACCAATGAAGAACTCGGCCTCTGGAGCGGATGGGCTTGCCACCGCGGGACATTCGGGGATTGCCTTCCAATCTGGAATGAGAAGAAAGACATTTGTCTTCTCTTTTCAGGCGAAGATTTCGCCGACCAGACTGACGTTGACGCACTTAGAATGCGCGGTCACGAATTTGGATCAGACGACGCAAGGTATCTCGTACACTTGTACGAAGAAATGGGTTCCGGGTTCCTGGGAAGACTGAACGGCTGGTTCAGCGGCGTCTTGATCGACTTTCGGCAGAAGAAAATCGTTCTGTTCAACGATCGTTATGGCATGGATCGCATTTACTACCACGAGTCACAGGATGGATTTTACTTTGCGTCCGAAGCAAAAGCGCTTTTGAAGGTTTTGCCGCATCTCCGACAGATAAATCATCGAAGTTTGGCAGAGGTCATTTCATGTAATGCGGTTCTTCAAAATCGAAGCCTGTTTAGCGGAGTTTCTTTGCTGCCGCCGGCTTCTTGTTGGGTATTTTCGCACGGCGAGGCGGTCAAAAAGAAAACCTACTTCAAGGCGCAGATATGGGAGAACCGACCGGAGCTGAGTCCGGAGAGATATTACGAGCAGTTCAGAGAGACATGGAAACGCATTCTACCACGGTATTTCGATGGTAAACAACCTACTGGGTTATCTTTAACTGGCGGAGTAGATAGCAGAATGATCTTGGCCTGGGCTCCGCGCGGTCCGGGATCGTTTCCATGCTATACTTGGGGAGGTAGATATCGCGACTGCGCGGACGTAAAAATTGCTCGCAAAGCCGCCAAAATCTGCCAACAGCCTCACGACACGATTCTGGTGGCCGACGACTTTCTTCAGAAGTTTCCAGAGCTGGCCGCTGAGGCTGTCTATCTCAGCGATGGAGCAATGGACGTCGCTGGAGCAATCGATTTGTACGTGCAAAAGGCTGCACGGCAGATCGCACCGGTTCGACTTAGTGGCGTTTATGGCGGAGAGATCTTGCGACGGTTAGTTATGTTCAAGCCAGATCCTCCGGACGATGACCTTTTTGACTCGGAGCTGGCCCATTCTTTTCGACAGGCGGCGGAAACTTATGCTGACGAACTGCAAGGTAACCGGCTTTCGTTTACGGCATTCAAACAAGTCCCGTGGTACACGGTTGGAAAATTAACATTGGAACGGTCGCAGGTAACATTGCGCTCGCCGTATTTTGATAACGATCTCGTCGAGTTGGCTTATCAAGTGCCGGCGGAAATGCTCAACAATAAGCCGGCACTTCGGCTCATAGCCGATGCTAATGCTGCCCTCGGGAAAATTGGAACCGATCGCGGATTGTGCTCACGGGTTATTCCCGGGCTCACGCCGATCGTGAATGCCTATCAAGAATTCACATTCAAAGCAGAGTACGCTTATGACTATCGAATGCCACAATGGGTAGCAAAGATCGATCACTTCTTTCGATGGCTTCATTTGGAAAAGCTGTTTGTCGGGCGGCACAAATTTCATCACTTTCGGATTTGGTACCGAGATGACCTAGCTTCGTGCTTGAGGGAAATTCTTCTCGACCCAGCCTGCCGCTGTAGGCAATACGTCCGCCCAGGTGCCTTGGAACAGATTTTAATTACTCATACAAGTGGCCGTAGAAACTACGCGCTAGAGATTCACAAACTTCTGACTCTTGAATTCATCCAAAGAAAACTGATTGAACTGAACTAGGATATTCAGCTTGCGAGTATTAGGCTTAAAGTTAATTCCACGCTTATGCCCGTGTGGGATGTCGGATTCGATTGGCCCGCGTTAATCTCTTAGACGGCCGGCTTGGTTGGCTTCATTGAAAAGATACGTGCAAGGTCTCCTCAGGCGAGTTGGACTCTATCAACGCTGCAAGTCCTCATGCCTATACGATCTCTATTGGATGTTTGCTAACAAGCGACTACTCGAGGACAGAGCCAATGAAGTCGAATTTTACAAGAAGACACTACTGGGTTTCAGTAAGGGAGACATCATTTTTGATATTGGCGCCAACGAGGGCTACAAAACCGACATCTTCCTAAGATTGGGAGCAAAAGTGGTGGCGGTGGAGCCCGATGGATATAATCAGAGAATTCTAAAGCAGAATTTTCTGACATATAGACTGCTCAAACGCCCGGTCACGATCGTGGGAAAAGCGGTCAGTGATCGAAGCGGGGCAGAAACCATGTGGATCGATGAAGCTGGGTCAGCGAAAAACACACTCAATCGTAAGTGGGTCGAGACCTTGAGGGCCGATTCGAGTCGGTTCGGCAAGAGCCTGGAATTCGGACAGAAAAAAGAAGTAGAGACGATAACGCTAGAAGAGTTGATTCGCTCCCAGGGTCTGCCGTTCTTTGTAAAGATTGACGTAGAGGGTTATGAGGTTGCTGTTTTGGAGGGCTTGAGGAGCCCTGTGCCATATGTCTCCTTCGAGGTAAACCTGCCTGAGTTCAAACCGGAAGCGCTACACTGCATCGAATTGCTGGAAGGCGTCGCTGCTCAAGGAGATTTCAACTATGCCCCCGATTGCCAGCGTGGATTGACCTTCGAAGGCTGGTTGTCAAAAAAGGCATTCGTCGGTGTTCTCAATGATTGCCATGAGCCCTGCATCGAAGTGTTTTGGAGAGCGCCATTTTCGGCGGTTGCATTTGCTAATCGCATTACGTTCAAATGAGCGAAGGATCAGAGATCGGAGGTCAGCTTCAAGCTTCGTCGAGCGAAGGCCCAGAGCGAAGTCCGAGATCAAAGATTAGAGGCGAACAAGCTAGGCGGCCGCAGAAGATCGTACTTAGCGACAAAAGCTGATGAAAAAGATCATGAACTTCTACGAAAAAAAAGCTGTAGTTACATCGAAAGAAAATCCATCGTATCTTATCCCAGCGGACAGCTCATTGCACGATTTTTTAGTGGGACCTATTCGATCGCCTATTCTGGAAGTCGCCAGAATTGGCGGGCTTTAATTCGAACTCTGGCCCTATCCGCGCCCACCCAATGTTGGTAAGACGTTTAAAATTAGAGAAAGGTGTGTCTAAGCAGGACAATTATGCACACAGGTGCCCGCCGACCTTTGTGGGAATCGGTTCCCTGCGGTGCGGTTCCACCTGGCTCTATGAGGTCTTGAGTTGTCATCCAGATATTCGGTTGAGCAACCCTAAAGAAATCGGTTTCTTTTTTTCGCCTCGGATGCTGCAGCATGATTTGGACTGGTACGAAACGCACTTTGAACCGCCGGATGGAGATAAAGCGAAACCAGTGCGTGGAGAGATCGCCCCTGAATATACCCGGCTCAAAGAATGGCACGTTAACCGCATCGCGAACTTGCTGCCGGAACTGCGAAGTGTCCTGATAGTGCGCCACCCGATCGACCGGACTTGGTCGCAAACGGTTTTAGAATTTGGATACTTGAAACGTAAAGACATTCGCAAAATTAGTTCACTTGACTTCCTCCGCGAGATCGAGCGGGCTCACAACAGACGATTTTCCGATTACTATCGCACCATAAAAATCTGGTCCAAAGCGTTTGGACAGGACTCGCTGCATATCGCCTTGTTCGATCAAGTTCAAAACGATCCGCAGACCTTTATTAACGGCATTCTCCGGCATATCCGTGCCACCACGCCGTGGTCCATACCTGGGAAATTCGTGAAAACAAAAGTGCATGCAACCAGCAGCCTGGTTCGAGATAACCGTGAAATTCCCGAGGTGGTGCAATGGTATATTGCAGATCGGTTGCTAGAGCCGACCGAACGTTTGAATGAGCTTCTGGAGGGCCGCGTTTCGAGCTGGGTGGACGAGATGCGTACAATCCGTGGTAGAACGCGACTAACCTGGCTTATTCTACGGGAACTAAATCGTACAGTGCTCTCGGTTCCGGAACGGCTGGCTTTCGAAGCTTACCATGCAGCCCTTGATGTCAGGCTTTGGCGTCGCTGGCGGCACCTCGTAAGATCGTACGTCTCTGGCGGCAACCATCCACGGACTCTCGAATGATTGCACAGCATGAGCAAGAGCAAGAGCAGGAGTAGGAGGGCGCAGTTCAGATGAAGACTTTAATTATTAAGCTTGGGGCAACTGGTGATGTTGTCCGGACGACGCCCTTGTTGAGACGATTGATGGGTCAGATCACGTGGCTCACAGCGGCTAAAAATACCGCGCTGCTCGAGAGTTTAGCGGACAATCTTGGGTGTTACTCCTGGGAGGAACGTACGAGAACAATTGACAGGCATTATGATCTGGTCATCAACTTGGAAGACACAGCGGATGTCGGACATTTTATTAATACGCTGAAGTTTAAGCGACTGTGGGGAGCATATTTCGATACAGGAGGCAGAATGTGCTATACCGACGATTCTCGGGATTGGTTTGATCTCAGCATTATCAGCGCCTATGGAAAGCTGAAAGCTGACAAGTTGAAATTTCAAAATCGGCAGGCATACCAAGAGTTGATCTTTAAAAGCCTGGGGTTTCCCTTTGACGGTGACGCGTACCTGCTGCCGGACGCGATCGAAACGGAATTATCAGGCGATGTTGCCATCGCGGCCGATGCTGGTGTCGTCTGGCCGATGAAGAAGTGGGCTTATTATCACGAGTTAAGGGAGCGGCTTGAAGGTAAGGGCGTGGCCGTGAACGTGCTACCGAAAAGACCATCGCTCCTCGAACACCTTGCCGACGTAGGGAATCATCGGTGCCTTGTAGGCGGGGACAGTTTGCCGATGCATTTCGCACTCGGGACCGGAACTCCATGTGTGACTCTTTTTACCTGTACCAGTCCCTGGGAAATTTATGATTATGGACTTCAGAGAAAGGTCGTTTCACCACTGCTCCAGGAATTCTTCTACAAGCGAGGGTACGAAGAGCGCGCAACGACGGCCATCAGTGTCGATGAAGTGTTCGATGCCGTGATGGCTCAACTCGAAGCCGCCCCGCCAGCTGGCAAGCACGTTACCGTTAAATGATTGAGGAAGTAGAGATCGGAGGTTTGATGACCGGGGCGGACATCGAGAATCGAGAATCGAGAATCGAGAATCGAGGGCTACGGAGATCAGCCTCTGGCTCGGAAGAGCCGACGGCTCGGAGGGAGATCAGCGATCAGACTCCGTCATCCGTCCTCAGCCCTCCGCCTTCGGTCCTCAGTCATCCGTCACTCCACATTTCCCTTCTCACCGGTGGCGATGACAAGCCTTATGTGCTCGGTTTGGCGGAATCCTTTACGTCAGCGGGCGTGGTCTTCGATCTTGTCGGTAGCGACGATTTGAGCGTGCCCGAGCTGTTGAACAATCCTCGAATAAATTTTCTCAATCTACGGGGAGACCAGTGCCCGGACGCAACCTTTGCACGAAAAATCGTAAGGATCGTAACCTATTATTGGCGCCTGGTTAGTTATGCTGCGACCGCTAAGCCGCAGGTCTTTCACATCCTGTGGAACAACAGATTCGAGTTATTTGATCGCACGTTATTAATGCTCTACTACAGGTTGCTCGGCAAAAATGTGGTATTCACCGCGCACAATGTGAATATACGGAAGCGTGACGGCAGCGACACTTGGCTAAACCGATTTTCACTAAGAGTTCAATATCAGCTCGTGGACCATATTTTCGTTCATACAGAAAGGATGAAACGGGAACTTCTTTCCGATTTTGGCATTCGCGAAGGGAAGGTGAGTGTTATCCCTTTCGGCATTAACAACACCGCTCCAAATACCGGAATTACGGCTCTTGATGCGAAGGAGACGTTAGGCATATCCACCAGGGACAAAACGATGCTTTGCTATGGGCAGATTGCGCCGTACAAAGGACTGGAATACCTGATTTCTGCCTTCACCGAACTCCTGAAGCAAGACGGCAATTACCGCCTCGTTATCGCGGGTAAACCGAAGTGGAACGAGATTTATTGGAATAAAATCGAACAGCTAATGACAGATAACCGCGTTCGTGACCGGGTCATCGAGAGGATTGAACATGTTCCAGACGAGGAAACCGAACTTTATTTCAAAGCCGCCGACGTCGTCGTTCTTCCCTATGAACGCATATTTCAAAGTGGAGTGCTTTTTTTGAGTTACAGCTTTGGATTACCTGTCATTGCCGCTGATGTAGGCTCCCTGAAAGAAGAAATTATCGAAAGCAAAACTGGGTTTGTATTTAGGTCACAGGATTCATCCGATTTGGCCAAGGTCATCGACAAATACTTCGAGAGCGAGCTATTCGATGACCTTGAAAACCAGCGATTGGAGATCAAGAAGTACGCGAACGAGCGACATTCCTGGAGCAAAGTCGCTACCACAACTACGGCGATTTACTCAAGACTTCTGACTTCCAATCGCTGATCTCTGCCTTTCTCCTCCGATGTCCCCTCTCGTTTCGATTTTGATTCCGGCATATAACGCTGAGCCTCGGATCGCTGACACGATTCGATCGGCGCCGGCGCAGACGTGGCTCAGTAAGGAGATCATCACGGTCGATGATGGATCCAGCGATCACGCTCGGAACTGATCTCCAGTGACTTTTTGACAAACGTTATGAAAGCCGTCACGCCGTTTTCGGATTACAAATTTCTTATCCTCGGGGGCACGAGCAGAGCAGGCTCGACATCCGTGTCTACTTATCTTGAAAATCATCCGCAGATTATTTGCTCGTCCGTGAAGGAAACAGGATTCTTTCTCGATGCCGATTATCCCGCCCGGTCAAAGAAGCGATATCAAAAGTATGGCCCGCAAGCGTACTTATCTTTTTTTGAATCTGAAGGGTCTCATCCAGAAGAGAGCTGGCGGTTTGAAGCTACTCCAGACTATCTTTATTCACCGAATACGCCAGATGCTATTCGCGGGACGTTGGGAAACGTCCGCCTCATCTTTATTCTGAGGGAGCCGGTCTCCAGGTTGTTGTCCTGGTACCGATTCGGCCAGTCGATGAATCGGATACCATCCAGGATGACGTTCGACGACTATGTTGCTCTTCAAAAAGAGATGGGGGATGGCTTCTCAAATCGATATCGGGATGAAGCCTTCGGGGCTCTTCGCGAGGGACGCTATTCAACGTATCTGGGGCGTTATTTTGAGGTCTTTGGCGCATCGTCAATCCAGGTTCTCTTCTATGAAGAACTTCGCCGTGATCCGTTCTCATTCATGGTCAAGATATGCAGGTCAGTCGGCATAGATGAGACCTATTTTCAGGGTTATACGTTTAAGGTCGTGAACAAAAGTCCGCAGGTGCGAAGCCAATGGTTGCATAAGGCCTATTTCGAGGCCAACCTAATGCTCAACGGACCAGCCAGGCGTACTCCAAAGCCGCTGCGCCAGTTGTTGCGGCGGATTCAACGCGGGGTACATGCCGCATACGAGAAATTGAATTTCACGAGAGAGAGGAACATGGCGATGTCTCCTTCCACGAAGGATTTTATTTTGTCGTACTACCAGGACGAACCGGCACGATTGCGAGAAATGCTTGGAACTGAAGTACCCTGGCCGTCCAATCCGCCGGGTGCTTGGCTGGGTTCGAAATCACCTCCGCCCAACATCGATTAGAATAAACAAGGAACGCTGTTTCAAGCTGACTTGTCGGCACTATTGGGCTCGGGCTTGGTTTAGCGGCAAAGCATAATATCTGCCGTCACCGCAGCCAAGTGTAATGCACGGAGATGTGGCTATCTCGCCGATCGCCGGTCCAGTATAGCCAATGAAAATGAAGCTATTATTATGATGAGTTAAAGAACGAACTGGAGTAGGAAGGTCAAAGGTGAACATACTTCGAAACCGCCCCACCTTGCTTGAACATTTCGTGGTTGTGCAGGGTCACCGCTATCTCGTTTCCGGCGATAATCTGTCAATGCACCTGGTGCCGGGCAGCGGCGTGCGGTGTGTTTTTATTTTCACCTACACCAGTCCATGGGAAATATACGGGTATGGATTGCAGAAAAAGATTGTCTCGCGATTCTCACAGGGCTTTTTCTATAAGAGCGGCTACGATCCCAATGCAACTACTGCGATCAGTGTTGGGAAAGTAAATCGAGACTGCAATAGTGCAGTTATCGGTAAGCAGACTATCTGCGAGTTCTACTCTGGAACACGCGACGCGCATGCCTGACAATGGCTTTTCGGAGCGTGCTGAAGTGATGAGTGTCGATCTTTCCAAGGCTGTGAAAAGTGAGGAGGCGTGCGCCGTGCCGTCCCAGGGTTCGCTCGCAGCCAGCGCTTCCGGACAACATTTCGCGACCGACCATCTGCTGCCGAATCTCAGGCAGCGAACGATCTCCAGCGGGCTGGTGACTGGGGCGGCGCAGGGCGCTCTGTTCTTCATGAACCTGACGTACATCATGGTGATGGCCAGACTGCTTGCGCCGCAGGACTTCGGGCTCGTAGCTATGGTGACAACAGTCATGGGATTTGTCATTATCTTCCAGGATCCCGGGCTTACGACGGCCACCGTGCAGCGGCAGCGGATCACCCATGCGCAGGTGTCGAATCTGTTCTGGGTAAACGTGGTTATGGGAGGTGTAAGTACCCTGCTCGTGGCTGCCTCAGCACCGGCAATCGCGTGGTTCTATCGCGAACCAGGGCTTATGGGCATCACGCTCGTGCTTTCAGTCAGGTTTCTGCTCGCCAGTTCGACGATCCAACACCTCGCACTGCTGAACCGGCAGATGCGGTTCGGAGTCATCGCAATAATCGACGTTGTTTCCGTGCTTGCCGGTTATCTAATCGGCATCGGCACAGCGCTTCTGAAATATGGCTACTGGGCTCTGGTATCCGCCATGTTGGTTCACGTCACCATCAAGCTCGTGCTGACATGGTCGGTCTCGGACTGGCGGCCCCGGTTGCCCTCCCGGGACACGCAAACCTGGCACCTTCTGAAGTTCGGCGCGAATATCACTGCCGGAACCCTCACCTACTCCATCGCTCGGGGCGCGGATAACTTTTTGATTGGACGATTTTTCGGCGCGGCGGCCGTTGGCCTCTATTCCAGGGGCTCCATTCTGCTAATTCGACCAGTGCAGCAGTTCATCTTGCCTTTTCGCAATGTGCTGGTTCCTGCATTGTCACGGGTTCAGGGCCAGGACGACCGGTACCGCCGAACGTTCCTGCAAGCATTCGAGGCCATCGCGGTGATAAGCTTTCTGTCCGCGGGTTTGTTGCTGCCGCTGTCGTATCCGCTGACAGTGGCCGTCCTGGGCCCCAGGTGGGAAGCGGCCGCCGTGATCTTCGCCGGGTTTACGATGGCTGCCCTAGCCTATCCGCTTATCACTGCCGCCGGTTGGTTGTTCGCCAGCCAGGGACGCGGGAAGGACTGGTTCCTTACCGATGCGATCATCTCGGGCGTCACCCTTTCTTCTTTCCTGGCCGGATTACCCTTCGGTCCCGCAGGAGTGGCGATATTCTATTCGGCGTCGTGTGTCCTGATACAAGTGCCCGCTATCTATTGGATCGCCGGCCGGCAGGGTCCGGTTCGCAGGAGAGATCTTTGGATTGCCTCCCTGCGGCATCTGCCTGTCTGGGTAGTGGTTTGCGGCACAGCTTGGCTCGCTCGCACTTTGGTTCTGGGCACCAATCCATTGATCCAATTATTCTTGTCCGGCCCTTTAGCGTTGCTGGCCGGCGCGGTATACATCGGCGTTTCAGCTCCCTCTCGACGGGTGGCAGTGAATCTGTTCTCCATCATGCGTGACTTGATAAATGCACGCGCAGCCTCCACCGCGTGAAATGTGCCACGTCTGGTGTCGGAACAACCTCCACTTACTTTGTGCTCCTTCTCTGCAAAACCAGGGTTGGAGTATGATCAGGAGGATGAGTAAGAGTAAGGAAAGAGACAGCGTTTCGGTTTTTCAACAGCCTGTTGGATTAGCAAGTTGCGGTACATCAAAGGACTCGTCAACCCCGAACGCTTTCGAGGCTCCTCTATTGGCACAGGCCGCGCCGCCCCGCGCGATGTGGGGCTTGGTCTGTCGCAAGGAGCGATGGTCGCTTTCCTGGCGCAGAGTTCATCTGATTTGGCCAGCGTGATCAGTAAATTCTTCGACAGCGAATATTTCGAAACCTTGAGACTCGACGAGCGGAGATTAGGGCGTACGCACCAAGGGGGCAGAGGGCAGCCTCCGGCCCATTGGGGCCTCCGCCCCGGTCAGAGTTCAGAGATCAGAGGACAGCTAAGAAGCAGCGACTGTAAAATACAACGAACGGCGCTATTCGCAGGACGATCATGGATTTGCCTGTCCAGTCAGGGCTATGGTATTTTATCCACGTCGGAATCAGGGAACCGGCTTCCGCAGGAATAAATCTTGAGATCAACGCTAGTTTGAGGAACAAGACGTGCTAAGTGAAAGAAATTATTTAGGCGATGGGCTTGCACACCTGCCGCGAAGCTGCGAACGGAAATGAAACGATTGTTCCGCCTACTGTTCTATCCCTTAGCATACAGGCTGCAGGTGATTTTGCAAAACGCGCAACGTGCCCGCATAACCAGCAGGTTGAAATCCTGTGGACAAAATGTCAGCCTGGCTGTGCCTATTCGTATTGACTTTCCCGAAAGCGTCGAAATCGGGAACGATGTTGTCATATCTCCGTTTGTTCACATGTTTGGCGGCGGCGGCATTAAGATTGGTAGCCGTGTAATGATTGGGCCCTATACCGAAATTGACTCGACCACCCATGACCCTTACAAAAGATCAATGTTTGGAACTCATTTTCAGCGCCAGATTATTATTGAGGACGGCACTTGGATTTGCGCGCATTGCGTAATTCTGCCTGGTGTTACTATTGGAGAAGGGGCTTTGATTGGAGCCGGATCGGTTGTATCCACGAATGTAAAGCCGTACTCAGTTGTTGTCACTGGGCGGAAGCGGGAGGAATGGCGCCGCCCGTTGGTTGGAGAGCGGCGGGAAGATGGTGGAAAACCGCCGGTTTGAGATTCACGGCGATCGGGCTTGAACTCGGCCTTCGGTGGCATCGATTTCGCTACCCGAGAGCAGCTATGCACCGTTAGCTGCTCTCCTGCACCGATACCGCACGCATTTCGACAGAAGAGTACTTGTTGCAATTGTTGAAGGAAAACGACGATGACGCAAATAACTGATGCACACATCCGCGAGTTTCTTGTGGAGCGCTACGCAACCGAACTTACCACTGCTGGGTTGTTATTGGATTCGGTTCCTGACAATTATGACCTCCTCCAGGAAGGCGTGATTGATTCGCTTGGCGTTTTGGAAATGATCAGCGCCGTCGAGAGCGCGTTCGGCATCAAAATCGACTTTGAGAATCTGGACCAGGATTCACTAACGAAAGTCGGCCCGTTTGCCCGTTATGTTGCAGCGCAGACAAACGGCCAAAGCGCCGGCTAGTTTGATGTCGTTTGGCAAATTAAAACCTCAGAGATTTGGATAGTAGAATGTCGTCGGCCGGTGCGGCCCAGTAACAACGAGAGATCTGTGTGGCCGGTTTTGCACTCTGACACGCCAGTTCTTACAGCACTTTTGCTCGCCCGTTCAGTTGCTGATCTGCATTCCCGCCGCTGCCGCAGCGGTCCGCATTTTGACGCCTTCCCGACAGGCAGCGCAAACTGTCCTGCGAACTGTTTATGAATCATGGAGATCCGGGAGATTTCCTTCGAATGCCAAATAGCCGTGCCAGCTACCCTGGAATCCTGTTGCAGGCCTGAGGCCCATACCGTGGCGTGGGATCGGCAAAGGCTTTGGGGGACCCTCATACGGAAAGAACGCTGGGGACTTTCGTGGCGTGGGTGATTGGTCATCGCTTCCGTGGTTCTCACCCGTGGCTACATCAGGTGTCACAAGCTTATCCCTTTCTCTCCGTGACCGATCGCACCGACCCACGCGTGCTCATTGGTGCCGGATCAGTTATCAGCCCGAATGTTAAGCCATGTTCGGTGGTTGTAACCGGGCGGAAGCGGGAAGAATGGTTTCGTCCGGTGCTGGGAGAAAAGAGAGAGCGAAGCCACCGGTAAGTCTGGTGCCGAATAGGAGTTGGTAATGCAAGCTCTGGTTAGTGGCTTTCTCAAGTCTGTAGAAAGCTTTGGCGATCGTCCTGCAATAGAGGTAGGCAATCAGAGGCTGAGCTATCGTGAGCTGTTCGAGAAAGCCGCTTCACTGGCGGCAACGCTCGTCCAATATGAAGCTGTGCAGGAGCCGCCGCTGTTAGCAGTATTTGCTTATCGTTCCGTTACGGCATTTGCAGGCGTGCTTGCGGCACTGCTGCGTGGCTACGGTTATGTGCCGCTCAATCGAACCTTCCCCACGGCGCGCACATTAGAAATGCTGCGACGTGCCGACTGTTGCGCGGTGATTGTAGATAGCGAATCACAGAAGCAATTGGACAACATGTTGGAAGGATTAGATCGAGAAATGCTTGTTGTGCTTCCTGAACAAAGAAGCGTTAAGGAACTTACTGCGCGATGGCCGAAACATCGTTTTGCCGGAGCTGAGGATTTAGCGTCGGCTGACCGATGGAACCCTTCGTCGATAACTTCTCGTTCATTGGCTTATCTTTTATTTACATCGGGAAGCACCGGCAAACCGAAAGGTGTAATGGTCTCGCAGCGCAACGTTCGACATTACGTGGATTGGACAGTGAACCGCTATGAGATCACCGACAGCGACCGTTGCTCACAAACCTTCGATATGACATTTGACTTGTCGGCACACGACATGTTTGTCACGTGGGAACGAGGAGCTTGCGTATGTTGTCCGTCTCAGAAAGCTTTGATAAATCCCGGACGCTTCATCATAGAATCAAAACTTACGACCTGGTTCTCAGTCCCGTCCACGGCAGTATTTATGAGGAGGCTGGGAATGCTGAAGCCGGACATGTATCCAAGTCTGCGACTCAGTTTGTTTTGCGGAGAAGCTCTACCAGTGGATCTGGTAGAGGCCTGGACGAAAGCGGCGCCAAACTCAGTAGTGGAAAACATCTATGGACCCACCGAGCTAACGGTTGCCTGTACGGCATACCGATGGAATGGAAACGATCCCAAGTCTGGATATGAGCTGGGACTAGTGCCGATCGGAGAGCCATTCGAAGACATGGAAGCTCTCGTTGTAGATGAAAATCTCAACGAGGTTCCTGTTGGCGCGGCCGGAGAATTGCTTATGACTGGACCGCAAATGACCCTCGGCTACTGGGGCGAACCCGAAAAGACGGCGAGTTCATTCATCAATCCGCGGGGACGAAGCAAAACTTATTATCGGACTGGAGATCGCGTTCGACGAGCTGTTCCTGGCCAGCCACTGAGATACTTAGGTCGCGTTGACAATCAGATAAAGGTGTTAGGTCATCGGGTCGAGCTCGGCGAAGTCGAAGCAGTGCTTCGCGAGGAATCAGACCTTGATGGTGCGGTGGCGGTGGGCTGGCCGGTTTTGGCCAGTGGCGCTGGTGGGATCGAAGCGTTTCTGCAAACGGAGGGAATCGATATAGCTTCCCTTCGTGAACGTCTTAGTAAGCGGCTCCCTTCGTACATGTTACCACGGCACATTCATCTCCTGCCCGCAATTCCACTGAACACAAACGGAAAGTTCGACAGAAAAGCTCTTCTGGGAATTCTTGAAAGAAGTAGCCATGCCGCGGATAAGTGAAGCGCAGGTCCACAAGTTGTGATAGAGCGCCACTCAAGGTTGTCGAAGGTTGGGTACACGGCTTTACCATCCGCGCGCCGTTGAGGCCTTGGCAATTTGGGAAGCTATAAGATATGCGGGCCGAGCCATAGGCGTGCAACAATTTGATATTCTAGCTTCAAGTAATCCATCTATTGAACGATTTATACGCGATTTTGCTGGGCATCTAACGGTAGCCTTTGTAGTTGATTACGAACGCCCATCAGTTTCAAGGGATATTCGGCGAGTCGTGTGACGAGTAAAGAGACTAATCAGCCGCGGAGGATCTGCTAAAGATCGTCGGTTGCCTTAAGCGGCACTACCGAAGTGGCTCCCGCTTTTTAACGATAGCACGCAACGATAGTTACGAATGAAAAACGAGGAGATGATCGAGGTCGCGCACTAAACGATGGATGCTGGGACCGACACCCGAAGAAGCTTCTGTGGAATTCTAACGCGGAGGGAACGTTGGGGGCTATCGTGGCGCGGGTGGTTAACTGTTTTTGTCGTCTTCTCTCTGACAGTTTGTGCATTTTTGCATTGCGTCTATCCCTTCCTGGCTGTCACCCATCGCGTAAATGCGAATTTTCTTGTAGTTGAGGGTTGGATAAATCCGTACGCCATCCGGGCGGCCATACTGGAATTCAAAACCGGCGCTTATGAACGTGTCTTTACGACCGGTGGGCCAGTGAAGGGCAACGGCGGTTACGTTAACGCTTACAATACCAGTGCCAGTGTCGGCGCGGAGCTCCTGGTGCAAAATGGTCTTTCGGAAAAGCTTGTTCAAATGGTTCCGTCGCGTGTCATGGATCGGGATCGAACGTATGCTTCAGCCATTGCTCTGCGGAACTGGTTTCGTGAACACAATATGCCCGTGCGCGGTATCAACGTTCTTACGGAAGATGTGCACGCACGCCGTACCCGACTTCTTTTTCACAAAGCTCTCGGCAATAACATTGCTATAGGCATTATCGCGGTTCCGAATCCGGATTACGATTCAGGGCATTGGTCGCGTTATAGCGAAGGCGTGAAAGACGTCTTTAGCGAGGCGGCCGCCTATCTATACGCCAGATTCCTATTTTATCCTTCTATGTTATCAGGCAACGAAAAGAGAGCCGGAACACCGTGACGATCTCAGTTATCGGTCTTGGTTACGTCGGGCTGCCGCTGGCGATCCAATTCGCGCGCGCCAAGGTTTCCGTGCTGGCACTGGATATTGACGCGGCCAAGGTTGATTCGATTAACCAGGGGCGCAGCTACATTAAACATATCGCGCAGGAGACGATCGACGAAGTGGTGACGGCAAAAAAGCTTCGCGCGTCCACCGATCTCACCCAGGTCAAAGATGTGGAGGCTGTAATTATTTGCGTCCCGACGCCTCTAAATAAGAACCGGGAACCGGACATCTCATTCATTCTCGAGACCGGCCGCGCGATCGCGCCGTATTTGGCGAAAGGCAGCCTTGTGGTCCTGGAATCAACGACCTACCCGGGAACAACAGATGAGAATCTGCGTGCCGTGCTTGAGAACAGTTCGGGGATGAAAGCGGGCGCCGATTTCCATTTGGCCTTCTCACCAGAGCGGGAAGACCCAGGGAGCGAGCAAAGCGAGTTGAAACGAGTTCCGAAGCTGATCGGCGGCTACACGCAAGCTTGTCTCGACCGAGCGGTTGCCCTTTATAGCAAGGTAGTCGATACCGTCGTCCCCGTTTCTTCGTGTCGGGTCGCGGAAGCGGCTAAATTGCTCGAGAACATTTTCCGAAGTGTGAACGTTGCGCTGGTTAACGAGCTCAAGCTGATATACGCCGCGATGGGGATCGACATCTGGGAAGTAATCGAGGCCGCGAAAACGAAGCCGTTTGGGTTTATGCCGTTCTATCCGGGACCTGGTCTGGGCGGTCACTGCATTCCAATCGACCCATTCTACCTTACCTGGAAGGCGCGTGAGTATGGCAAACACACGCGTTTCATTGAACTGGCCGGGGAGATCAACACAGCGATGCCCGAACATGTTGTGAATCGGGTCGTGGACGCGTTGAACGCTGGAAACAAAGCAGTAAACGGGAGCCGCGTACTGATTCTGGGATTGGCCTACAAACCCAATATCGATGATGAACGCGAATCGCCGAGCTATTTCCTGATGGACTTATTGGCCCAACGCGGCGCGATAGTGGAGTATTACGATCCTTATATTCCTGCGATCAAACGGACTCGCGAACACTCGCACTGGACGGGGAAGGAGTCAGTGCCATGGAACCGTGACGTCATCGGCAGCTTTGATCTGGTGTTGATAGCGACGAATCATGGATGTGTAAATTATCAAGAGTTGGCTGACTGGGCGCAATGCATTGTCGATACCCGCAACGCGATGGCCACCGTCAAAGTAGCAGCGGACAAAGTTTGGAAAGCCTAGACGCTGGATCACACTCAAAAAAATCAATCAGGAAACCAGGAACGGCCAGGAAGAAAAGATCAAACGTCAGAAGATAGACAGGATTAACACTTGCTTGTACTCCTGATTCGCGGTGGCTAACCACAGACGAAACACAAGCGGAGGCAGAATGGCAGATTCTATTCGTGAAAATCTGCGTTGATCCGTGGCCAGGTAGAAATCAGAAACCCCCAGGGACAGTTTGGAGTTCTCACCCTGTGTTCTAAATTTTGTTCATCCTGTAATCCTGTCCAAAGCATTTCGTGCGAAAATGTAACAAATTTCCATGAACACGTCTCAACCTTCGCCAGAGAACACGGCGTCACCGAATACCGGGAGTGATACATTCGATACGGGCGTAACGGAAGTCGCGTGTCACATACGCGCTTTGTGGGCTTTCTGGGTTTTGCCATTTTGCTGGCAACGGGTTTCATCACGCCCCTGCTCTCTCTTGCCGTGCATGCCGCGCACAGCAATTTGCATTCGTACATTCTATTGGTGGCATTTATTTTTACCTATCTCATCTACATTCGGCGCAACCAATTGCCCAAGGAATATGGTTCTTCTCCGGGATGGGCGGCAATTCGCCGCACCTAAGTCGCTGATCAAGAACATCTACAGTCCGACAGAACTGACGATCGCGAGCACAGCTTATCGATGGGAGCATGCCAGCTCACCGAGGAATGTGAGCAAGGGATCGTGCCTATCGGCGAACCATTCGATGACATGCAGTCGTTGATTGTAGATGAACAATTGCGAGAAGTGGAACCAGGGTCTAACGGCGAGCTACTCACGACTGGGCCACAACTGAGCCTGGGTTACTGGCAGGATAAGGAAAAGACTCGCCTGGCGTTTGTTCAAATTGTTAAAAAATTGTTAAAAATAGGATTGACACGTTGCGATCCCGCGCGTGAGCCTCAAGGTTTCGACGATTCAGTTATTACTCTATGTTCGGCCGCAAGTCAGATGCGTTTTATTGTCGCCGGAATCACCGCTCATCCGCTTTTATATGGACGAGTACTCGCGTTGTAGCACTGCTCTCGCTTCTTATATCACTCTTCTTCGCAACTTCGTCTTTGCGTGCCCAGAACAGTGCCACGGTCGGTCAGTTTTCATCGGTGATGACTTGGCCATGGGAAGCGGTCCACGCTCATGTCCTGCCCACGGGCAAGGTGCTATATTGGCCCCAGTTCGATTTTGGAGATAACCCCACACTCTGGGATCCATCGGCGAACACGAATACTGCGGCTACGAAAGAAGGCAACAACATCTTTTGTTCAGGCCATTCCTTTCTCGCCAATGGACAGCTCTTCGTAGCCGGTGGACACAACAGTAACTGGGTGGGGCTGCCGAATGCCCGCACGTATAACCCGTTCAACAATACCTGGACGCAGCTGCCTAATATGAACAATGGTCGTTGGTACCCGACCAGCACCACGCTTCCGAATGGAGACGTGCTCATGGTTAGTGGGTGGATCGATACGACGCAGGGAGTGAACGTTGAGCCTCAAGTCTGGCAGGCGGCGACGGCTTCATGGCGCAACCTAACCACAGCGCACCTCGCTCTACCCTTCTATCCATTTATGTTTGTCGCGCCTAATGGCAAGGTGTTCTGTGCTGGGCCCAGCCAGACAACCCGGTATCTTGACGTATCGGGCACTGGTGCTTGGAGCTCTGTCGCGAATAACAACTACGGCGACCGCAATTGGGGGTCATCTGTCATGTACGACGACGGAAAAGTGCTGCTGACGGGCGGAAGCCCCTGTGGTTTCTATTCAAACTGCAACACACTTCCGACAGCGACCGCAGAGATAATTGATCTGACCAGTTCAACTCCGGCCTGGAAGTATACTGGATCGATGGCCTACGGTCGCAGGCTCCACACCGCTACCTTGCTTGCGGACGGAAAAGTGCTGGTGACTGGAGGCACCCAAGGGTCTGAGGATCCGAACAACAACTCGAGCAATCCCGCCTACGCATGCGAGATGTGGGATCCGGCAACCGGGACGTGGACAACGATGGCGAGCCTGACAGTTTTCAGAGGCTATCACTCCATCGTGCTGCTGCTACCCGACGGGCGCGTTTTGTCAGCGGGAGGGGCGGTCGCAGGAGCCTCAGCCGAGGTGTACTCGCCTCCGTACCTGTTCAATGGCTCGCGGCCGACGATCACGTCGGCGCCCACGAGCATTGCTTACGGGCAGTCGTTCTTCGTCGGCACACCCAACGTGACGAGCATCTCGAAGGTCACGTTGATTGCGCTGGGTTCGGTTACACACCACGTCAATATGGGTCAGCGGATAAGCCGGCCCGCGTTCTCGCAAGCTTCCGGTGGACTGAACGTGACGGCGCCTTCCAACCCCAACACTACTCCGCCCGGCTACTACATGTTGTTTATCCTGAATTCTAATGGCGTTCCTTCCGTGGCGAAGATTGTGCAGATCACTGGTACCGCTCCACCGCCGACACCAACCCCGACACCAACGGCCACTCCTACCCCAATACCAACCCCTGCGGCGCCGAGCAACCTTACAGCTACCGCAGCGTCATCGAGCCAGATCAACCTGTCGTGGACTGACAACTCGAACAACGAAACAGGGTTCAAGATTGAGCGCTCTCCTGATGGCACTACGTTTACACAGATTGCGACAGTGAGCGCAGGTGTTACTTCGTATGCCAACACCGGACTTGCGGCCTCCTCTAAATATTACTATCGGGTTCGTGCTTACAACTCAGGCGGCAATTCGGCCTATTCGAATATCGCGAGTGCCACGACAGGACCAACTCCAACTCCAACTCCAACTCCAACTCCAACCCCAACCCCAACTCCAACGGCGACACCAACTCCAACGGCGACACCAACTCCAACGGCGACACCAACTCCAACGGCGACTCCGACGCCGACACCAATTCCCGCGGCACCGACAAACCTTGTAGCTACCGCAGGGTCAGCTACTCAGGTCAACCTCTCCTGGACTGATAATTCGAGTAACGAAACAGGGTTCAACATCGAGCGCTCTGGCGATGGCACCACATTTGCGCAAATTGTGACTGTGGGCGCAAACGTCAGTACCTACACTGATAGCGGGCTCACCGCTTCAAGCACATATTTCTATCGGGTCCGTGCGTACAACTCTGCCGGCAACTCTGCCTATTCCAACACGGCGAGTGTGGCGCTGGTGCCGCCTGCTGCTCCCACAAATCTGACAGGAGCTGTGGTTGGAGGTAGCGGCAACGTGAATCTTGCCTGGAAGGATAACTCCAATAATGAAACGGGCTTCCAGGTTGAGCGCTCCACCGACGGCAGCACGTTTGCTGTGATCGCAACTACGGCCGCGAACGCCACGAGCTACCGTGATTCCACCGCAGCGAAGGGTCAGCGGTATTATTATCGTGTGTGCGCTAAAAACAACGTCGGCCTTTCAGGTTATAGCAATGTAGTCACAACACCAAC
>Ga0207646_10000613_pt1 | contig 46430 bp, 46 predicted proteins | sample KBSK5502metaG_FD_184343 | JGI IMG/M metagenome (GOLD analysis project Ga0207646, IMG submission 184343) | Corn, switchgrass and miscanthus rhizosphere microbial communities from Kellogg Biological Station, Michigan, USA - KBS K5-50-2 metaG... | ecosystem: Host-associated > Plants > Roots >...
CCGCGGTGTCAGCAAGTTCTGAGTCCACGGTCGCCCTGCCGGCTGGAGTCGCCCTCCACGCCCGGCCGGCGGCTACCTTCGTGAAGACCGCGCTGCGATTTCGTTCGCGGCTGACGGTCGGCTCGGACGGGAAGGTTGCCGATGCCAAGAGCATCCTCGCCGTGCTTGCGCTTGGCGCAATCGGCGGCACCGTCTTGCGCCTGAGCGCCGAGGGCGATGACGCCCCCGATGCCGTCGCAGCCCTATCCAGCTGTGTCAGCGGGCTGGTCGAGTAACAGCTTCGCCGAAATCTCGCGGCAGGCCGCGTAATCCAGGCCCCGGACCCAGGAGCGCACCTCGCCCACGCGCGCGGCCGCCACGCTGAGCTCATCGACTCCCAGCCCGACCAGGATGGGCATCGCGATCGCGTCCGAGCCCGCTTCGCCGCAAACGTCGACCGGGATCCCGGCCGCGTTGCCTGCCCGCACGGTCGCATCGACGAGCCGCAAGACCCTGGCGTCGGTCACCGGAGCCGATTTCGACTCCTCGCGGTCGAGGCCGAGCACCAGCTGCGTGAGGTCGTTGGTGCCGATGCTCAGGAAATCGCATTCATTCGCGATCTCGGACGCTCGCCGGGCAGCCTCGGGAGTCTCGATCATCGCGCCCACCTGCGGCGACGGTCGGCCGTCGAGCACCGTGGCAAGCGTTTGCCGCACCGCTCGCACCTGCCTGGGGTTCGTCACCATCGGGATGAGGATTCGGAGCTTGACCTTCGCGCCGGCATCCGTGATGGCCGCAAGCTGAGCTCCCAGCGCCTCCTGCGCTTGAAGGAGCAGCTCGATCCCTCGACCGTCTCCGCCGTGCAGGAATGGCGGGGTCTTATCGCCACCGAAATCGAAAAGGCGCACGGTCGCCGTCTTACCCTCGAGGCGGTCGAGGATCGGTCTCAAGAAAGCAACCTGCTGCCCGCGCGAGGGCCACGCCAATGCGTCGAGGAATGAGAGCTCGGTGCGAAGCAATCCGACGCCTTCGGCACCCTGCTCGCTCGCTTCGATCACCTCGGCCATGCTCGCCGCGTTGCCGAGGATGACGACGCGCCGGCCGTCCTTGGTTTGGGCGGGCTCCAGCCGGTTGGCGCGCGCAGTCTCCCGAGCGATGCGCCGGCGATCTGCGTTTGCGTTCGCGGCCGCGACGCGAGCAGCGTTGGGACGCCGAATCAGCAGGCCCCCATCGCCATCGAGGACGACCTCTTCCCCATCTTCCACCTCGAATACATCGAGGCCCAGTCCCACCACCATTGGGATGCCCAACGAGCGAGCAACTATTGCCGCGTGGGCAGTCACGCCTCCGCCCGCGAGCGCGACTCCGTTGGCACCCAGGCCGAGGTCGGCGACATCTGCGGGCCCGAGCGTTCGGGCTACAAGAACACCGCCCGACGCGGAAGGCGTGAGCCCCATCGCATGGGCGGCGGCGCGGCGGCCGAGGCTGCGCACGTCGTCCGCACGCTCGGCCAGCAGTGGGTCCGCCAGCTGCGCGAGCTCGTTGGCGCTTTCGTCGGCGGCTGCTCTCAGAGCGTACCCGGCCGGGCGGCCGGACCCGAGCACAAGCGCCTCGACCCGTGTCATCAACCCTGGATCGTTAGCGATCAAGATTCCGGTGTCGATGATGTCGGCGTCGTCGTTCAGACCCATCTCGCGCAAGGTGGACGTCATCGTTTCCAGCTCTGCAGCAGTGGCTCTCAATGCCAGCACCGCACGCTCGAGTTCGTGACGGCGTTGCTCCGGCGCGACAGCGGCCTGATCTTCAAGATCGTCGCGATCTAGCACAACGGCCCTGCCGCTCCTCACACCGGGGGCGGCGCTGACCCCGCGCAGCGCGAGTTCCATCAGGGCTGGGAGGTGACCGCCCGCTGGAGAGCTCTCACGATGAGTGCGGTCGACGTGGCGCCCGGATCCTGATGCCCGACGGAGCGCTCGCCGAGGTATGAGGCGCGGCCCTTCCTCGCCTGAAGCGGGATCGTGGCCCGCATTCCGGCTTCCGCAGCGGCGGCAGCTGCTTCCATTGCTTGCGCGACGGGGGCGCCATCTGCGATTCGCGCCTTGAGCGTTTGCACCGCGGGCTCGAGCGCGTCGACCATCGTCTTATCGCCGAGCGATGCGGTGCCGAGGTCTTTGACCGACGCCAGCGCGGCCGCCAATACCTCGGCAAGCTGAGCGCCATCGAACGTGGTTTGATCGCCGAGCACGCGACCGCCGCTGCGGAGCGCGGAGCCCCACAGCGGGCCGCTCGCGCCGCCGACGGTAGAGACAAGCGTCCTGCCGGCGATGATGAGCAGCCGGCCCGGCGGCGATCCCTGGTCGGCGCCGAGGGCCTGGACGACAGCCTCGAAGCCCCTGTTCATGTTGGTGCCGTGGTCCCCGTCGCCGATGGCGGCGTCGAGCTGGACCAGGTGGTCGCGCTCGACGCGCACCGACGCTTCGATCTCACGCATCCAGGAGCTGATCGTGGCCGCGTCCATGACCCTTTCGCTGATCATGACTACTGTCACGCCCTCCAGCGCAGCGCCGGAGTGTGGACCGGGGCATCCCACAGCTTGATCAGCTCGTCGTCCAGCTCGAGCACGGTCAGCGAAGCGCCGGCCATCTCGAGGGACGTGATATAGCTGCCGATGAGGTTGCGCACCGGTTCGAGGCCGGCCTTGCGGAGCCTGGCGTCGACCTCGCCATAGATAAGGTAGAGCTCGAGCAGCGGCGTGCCGCCCATTCCGTTGACGAAGGCGAGCACCTTGCTGCCGTGCTTCGGCTTCAGATCCGAGATCACGGCCTCGAATATGACGTCGACGACCTCGCTCGCCCGTCCGAGCGGAGCCCGCCGGCGGCCCGGCTCACCGTGGATGCCGATGCCGAGCTCGATCTGCCCCTCGGGCAGGTCGAAGATGACCTTTCCGTTCGCGGGTGGAATGCACGACGACAGCGCCACCCCGAACGAGCGCGAGCGTGCGTTGACGCGCTTGACCGTGTCGGTGACGTGGGCCAGGTCAGCCCCGGCTTCGGCGGCCGCGCCGGCCAGCTTTTCCGCGAGCACCGTGGCGCCTACGCCTCGTCGGCCCGCCGTGTAGAGCGAGTCCTGGACGGCAACATCGTCATCGATGACGACCGAGGTGACCTTGATGCCCTCATCGGCCGCATCCTCCGCGGCCAGCTTGAAGTTGAGAACGTCGCCTGTGTAGTTCTTGACGATGTGGACGACCCCGGCGCCGCCGTCGACTGCTTTCGTGGCGGCGAGCATCTGTCCCGGTACCGGCGATGTGAACACCTCACCGGGGGCCGCCGCGTCGAGCATCCCGAGCCCGACAAATCCACCGTGCAGTGGCTCGTGCCCCGACCCGCCTCCCGAGATCAAGGCCACCTTGCCCTTCCGGGGCGCGTCCTTGCGGACGACGATCTGGTTCGCGACGTCGTATCGCAGCAGGTCCGGATGGGCCGCCGCGAGTCCCTTCAGGGATTCTTTGACGAGATCAGCCGGATCGTTGAGGAACTTGCGCATCAGGTTTGTTTCGACTGCCATTCTGGTTTTCTCCTGTCCGTTAAGGATCTAGCTGGCCGCCGCGCGCGCGGTGTCGTCGTGGCTGACCGCGGCCACGATCGGGCGCTCGACCAGTCGCGGGTTGGCGAGAAAGTCGTAGAGGAAGGCCGCGGCCGCCGCGCCGACGAAGCCTGAGACCAAGTAGACGGGAATGTACTGGGTCCAGAAGGTCGTGCCGCCCGCGATCGCCTGCACCAGCTCGGGGCCGAATGCACGCGCCGGGTTCAGCGAGGCGCCCGTTACGGGTCCGAAAATGAGGATGATGCCCACCACCGCTCCGCCGATGACGATTCCGGCGAGTTGCGAGGGAGACTTCGAGTCGACGATCCCGAGGATCGCGAAGATGAGCAGCCCGGTGCCGATGGCTTCGGCCAGCATGGCCTGCACGTAGTACCCGGTCGAAGCGTCGGCCGCGAAGTGGGTCTGGCCCATGCCGAACGCGACGGCGTTGCTTGCGAAGACCCCCCAGATGGCAAACGCGCCGAGAATGGCGCCGGCGTACTGGGCGACCCAGTACACAGGGACTTCGCGCCACGGAAAGCGCTTGGTCACCGCCAGCGCGAACGTGACGGCGGGGTTGATGTGGCAGCCCGAGACCTTGCCGATCGCGTACACGAGGGCTGTGATGATGAAACCGAACGCGAAGCTGATCGCCAGGAGGTCTGCCTCGGTGACCGCCGGCACGGCCTTGCCGGCCAGCGTGATCGTGGCAACGACGGAACCCGGACCGACGAGGACCAAAGCCGCCGTGCCGAAGAGCTCGGCCAGAGCGCGTTGTGGCATCGAATGCATGTCTTTCAGACCCCCTGTATCTGACTAGTGTTCGACAATGTCGAACTGATTTCACAAACCGTAGTCCGGTTCGAACAGTTTGTCAACAGGTAATTTGGGCGCAACGGCCGAGTTCACCAATCTGGCGGGCCGGGCGGATGCCCCACTGTCGGAGGCGCACTAAGCCCACGCTCGCGATTTGGCATTCGCAGCCAGGACTCGAGTCCGTCTTATCGACTAACCTTCGGCTTCCATGTGCAAGCAGATCGCGATCATCGAGATTAGCCGGGGAGGTTCCCCGACTTAGCTTTTCCGCTGATGTCGTGGGACCTCCCGGCCAGAGAAGGCCAGGAGGTTTTTTTATGCTCAAACCAACCACCAACCACAATGGAAACGGCGCCGCACGACGGATCGTGATCTATGACACGACCCTGCGCGATGGCGCCCAGGGCCCGGCCGTCTCGTTCTCCGCGTCGGACAAGCTGCGGATCGCGCGCACCCTCGACGGCCTCGGATTCGATTACGTCGAAGGCGGCTTCCCCGGCTCGAACCCGAAAGATGAGGAGCTCTTCGCGGAGCTCGCGGCGCATCCGCTGAAACGGGCACGCCTGGCCGCGTTCGGCGCGACCCGGCGCGCCGGCGCCACGTGCGCGGACGATGCCAATCTCCAGGCGCTCGCGCGCAGCGGGGCGCCCACGTGGACCCTGGTCGGCAAGAGTGACACGTGGCAGGTGAGCACGGTCCTGCAAACGACGCCGAACGAGAACCTGGCGATGGTGAGGGAGTCAGTCGCCCACGGGGTGGCGCTCGGCCGCGAGGTCATCTTCGATGCCGAGCATTTCTTCGACGGCTTCGCGCGCGATTCCGAGTATGCGGTCGAGGTTTGCCTGGAAGCCGCGCGCGCCGGCGCGACCTGGGTAGTGCTCTGCGATACCAACGGCGGGAGCCTTCCGGCCGAGATCCGCGAGGGCGTGGAAGCCGTCAGGCACGCCCTCCACGAGCTCAAGGGCTCAGCCCGAGTCGGGATCCACTGCCACAACGACTGCGAGCTGGCCGTGGCCAACACGCTCGAAGGAGTCGCAGCCGGCGCCGACATGGTGCAGGGCACCATCAACGGATACGGCGAGCGCTGCGGAAACGCGAACCTGGTGTCGGTGGTGGCGAACCTCGTATTGAAGCTCGGCATGGAGGCACTGCCCGCCGCGACGCTGGCCAGATCCACGGACCTGTCGCGCACGATCGCAGAGATTGCGAACGTCGCCCTCCCGCTGCAGCAGCCCTTCGTGGGTTATGGCGCCTTTGCGCACAAGGGCGGCCAGCACGTGAGCGCGGTGCTGAAGCACCGCGATTCCTACCAGCACATCGAGCCGAACCTCGTCGGCAACGAGCCTCACGTGCTCGTCTCAGAGCTCTCGGGTCGAGGCAACATTCTCGCCAAGGCGCGCGAGTTCGGGCTCGAGCTCGACCGGGACGATCCGCACACACAGTGGCTGGTCCAGCACCTCAAGGAGCTCGAGCACCGCGGGTATTCATACGAAGCGGCGGACGCGTCTTTCGAGATGCTGGTGCGGCGCCTGCAGCCGGGCTATGAGCCGCCGTGGAAGGTGGCGGACTTCACGACCGTGGTGCGCAAGGACGGAGATTCGGTGCACGCCGAGGCCACGGTCAAGGTCGAGGTCGGTGGGGCTGTCTACCACACCGCCGCGTCGGGAAACGGGCCGGTCAACGCGCTCGATGCTGCGCTCCGCAAGGCCCTGAGCCCGAAGTTTCCCGGGCTGCGGGGTGTGAGCCTTCACGACTACAAGGTGCGCATCCTGGATGGCGGCGCCGGCACCGCGGCGACGACGCGCGTGCTGGTCGAATCCGGCAAGGGACCGAAGCGATGGACGACCGTCGGCTGCTCGAGCAACATCATCGAGGCGTCGCTCGCGGCGCTGCTCGACTCGTTCGAATACGCGCACCACTCGCGCGCATCTGCAAAGACTTGACGTCGAGCAGGGCTTGGGCTCGCCAGGCGATCCCCGATGAGCTGCGCCGCGACGTGCGCATGCTCGGCGAGCAGCTCGGACGGGTGATCAAGGATTACGGCGGCGCCGGCCTGCTCGAAGACGTCGAGACCCTGCGGCGATCCGTGATCCGCGCGCGCGACGCTGACGAGTACGAAAGGAAGACGGAAAGGATCGTGGCCGCGTGGTCGCTCGAGCGTGCGGAGCAGGTGGCGCACGCGTTCACGTGCTACTTCCACCTGGTCAACCTGGCCGAAGAGCACCATCGCGCGCGCGTCCTCCGTGAAAGCGGCGGCGGAACAGGGCCAATGCGGGAATCGCTGGCGGCCACCGTGCCCGACCTCCGCCGCAGGCTTGGCCGGCGGCGCCTCATGGACGTCCTCGCCGCCCTCGAGATACACCCTGTTTTCACCGCCCACCCGACCGAGGCGCGGCGCCGGGCGGTGGTGGCGGCGATCCGCAGGGTGGGCGATCAACTGGACCGCGTCGACGATCCGAGGGCGTCAGAGACCGAGCGACGCGAGTCGATGCGAAGGCTCACCGAGGAGATCGACTCGCTCTGGCGAACCGGGCAGCTGCGTACCTCGCAGGTCACACCCCTGGACGAGGTCCGTTCGACGATGGCAGTCTTCGACGAAACGCTATTTCGCGTCGTGCCCGAGATCTATCGCGCGTTGGATTGGGCGCTCGGCCCCGCCGACAGCGGCACGCGCCCTCCACTCGCGCCCGCGTTCCTTCGTTTCGGCAGCTGGGTCGGCGGCGATCGCGATGGCAACGACGCGGTCACGGCGAAGGTGACCTACGACGCGATGCTGATCCAGGCCGAGCACGCACTGCTCGCGCTCGAGGCTTCGACTACTCGCATCGGGCGCTCGCTGACGGCCGATGCCGCCACCACGCCGCCACGGACGGACCTTCGACAGCGCATCGCCGCCGTGCGAGCGGCTGACCCGCAGGGCTGGGCCGAGCTCGAGAAACGCTCACCCTTCGAGCAGCATCGCCAGTTCCTCCTCCACGTCGCCGACCGCATTCGGGCCACGCGCATTAGCGCGCAGGCGGTCAGGAAGATCGAGACACACGTCGCGTATCCCTGCGCCGCCGACCTGGTGTCAGACCTGCGCCTGGTCCAGGGCTCGCTGGCGGCCGCGGGCGCGCCGCGACAGGCCTATGGAGAGCTGCAGCACCTTATCTGGCAGGCGCAGACGTTTGGCTTTCACTTGGCCGAGCTCGAGGTGCGGCAGCACAGCCAAGTGCACGCGCAGGCTCTCGCCGCTGTGCGCAACCAGGGCAAGTTGTCGCCGCAGGCAAGAGAGGTGCTGGACACGCTCGGCGCGATCGCACGGGTTCAAGAGCGATTTGGGCCGGATGCGTGCCGGCGCTACGTCGTGAGCTTCACGCGCAACGTCGCCGATATCGAGGCGGTGTACGAGCTGGCCCAGCACGCCACCGGCGGCACTCCACCCGAGCTGGATGTGATTCCGTTGTTCGAGACGGTCGGCGACCTGAACCGGGCGCCGGCCGTGATGGAGGAGATGCTCAGGCTGGAGCCCGTGAAACGCCGGCTCGCAGCCACGAGCCGCGCCCTGGAGGTGATGCTCGGCTATTCGGATTCGACCAAGGAGGTCGGGCCGCTGTCGGCGACACTCGCGCTGTACCAGGCGCAGTCGGAGCTGACGGCATGGGCGGAGCGGCGCAACGTGCGCCTCACGATGTTCCATGGGCGCGGCGGAGCGCTCGGGCGCGGCGGCGGCCCGGCCAATCGCGCGGTCCGCGCTCAGGCCCCGGGATCGGTGGCCGGTCGATTCAAGGTGACCGAGCAAGGCGAGGTCATCTTTGCGCGCTATGGCAATGCGGCGATCGCGAGACGCCATCTCGAGCAGGTGGCGTCGGCCGTGCTCGAGGCTTCGACGGCGAGGGCTCGCTCGGAGCCGGCCCACCGTTTCAAGCGCCTGGCGGTCGACATGGACGCAGCGGCTCGCGGCGCCTATCGCGCGCTCGTGGAGACCAAGGGGTTCGCGGAATGGTTCGAGCAGGTGAGCCCGATCGAAGAGCTGAGCCGGATGCGCATCGCATCCAGGCCGACCCGTCGCGGCGGCGGCAAGGACCTCGAGGATCTCCGGGCCATCCCCTGGGTGTTCGCGTGGTCGCAGATGCGCCTCAACCTGCCGGGTTGGTATGGGCTGGGCAGTGGTCTGGCGGCTGCGCGGCTCGAAGACCTTCGCCGAGCCTATGCGTCATGGCCGCTGTTCAACGTCCTTCTCGACAACGCGGAGATGAGCCTGGCCAAGACCGACCGGCGGATCGCTGCGCGATACCTCGCGCTTGGCGACCGGCCGGACCTCGCGGCGCGGGTCCTCAACGAATATGACCTCACCAAGAAGAACGTCCTCGCGGTCACCGGCCATGCGAGGCTGCTCGAGAAGCATCGCGTGCTGTCCTGGGCAGTCGAGCTGCGAAACCCTTACGTCGACGCGCTCTCACACCTGCAGCTGCGGGCCCTGCGAGCGCTCCGCGCGAAAGCCAGCTCAGCTTCTCAGCAAGCCCGAGCCGAGCGCCTGTTCCTGCTCACCGTCAATGGAGTCGCGGCCGGCCTTCAAAACACCGGCTGAAGCCGATCCCGAAATTCCGCCCTTGTGGCGCAAGACGTGCGCTTCACCGGGCGCCGAAAGGGGTGTTTGGCGCCAAACGTGCGGAATATCTATTGAAGGGTCGGCGCGGGCCGGGAAGCATCTTCGTCGAGTGATCTAAGGAGTGCGCTGACCACCACCGGATCGAGGTGTGGTCCAGCGGCGTCTTCGAGAACGCGACGCGCCTCCTGCTCGTTTTGGGCCCGATGGTACGGACGGTCGGACGTGAGCACGTCGTACATGTCGGCGACGGCGACAACGCGCGCCTCGATCGGAATCGCGTCCGCCACCAACCCGTGCGGGTAGCCGGTGCCGTCCATGCGCTCGTGGTGGTACAGCACCGCGAGCAGGGCGCGCTCCACATGGCCGGCCCACTGAAGGATCTTCAAGCCGACCTCGGGATGAGTCTTCATGAGCTTCCATTCAGAATCGTCGAGCGGATCGTGCTTGTGGAGGATGGAGCCCGGGATCCCGAGCTTGCCGATGTCGTGCAAAAGGCCGGACCGGGCGAGGACTTGCTGCTCCGCCGCAGTCATGCCCAGCTGCCGTCCGATCCGGGCGCACAGATGGCCGACCCGGCCGTTGTGCGCCCGGATCTCACGGTCGGAGATGCGCACGATCCGCGCGCGTCCGGTCCTGTTCTCGAATGCCCCTGACAGCGGGCCCGGGATCACGATTGCCAACCCGTTACCCCCTCTGGCTACTACTGGCTATTCAGACCAACAACGAAGCAGTCGAGAGGGTTGGTCGCTCAATCGGGGCTCAAAAGGCAGGCCACCACCATGGTGCACGCGGTCTGGACCGGGATCCCAAGCGAGAGGGCCTCGACGCCCGACCCTTCGAACTTGGCCGATGCAACCGCCACCACGCGGCCTCGGGCGTCCACGACCGGGCCGCCGCTGTTGCCAGGGCTGATGGGGGCGGAGAACTGGATGTAATCGCTACCTTCCAGGCTGCGGAATCCCGAGATCACGCCCGCTGACACCGTGCCGCCCAGCCCCAGTGGCGAGCCGATCACCATGACGGCCTGAGCCAGGACCGGCCGTGCGGGCGCCGTCCACAAGACTGGCAGGATTTGGGCGACATGGATGACAGCGAGGTCGTCGTTCGGATCCACCTGAGCGATCGTGCCTTTGAGGTTCCGATCGCCCTGGCGAACGTCGACGTTGACGGTGCCCGCGTTCCATGCCTCGGCGATGACGTGAAAGTTCGTCACCAGCTCGGAGCCGGCCTTCCCGGCGCGGGCGACCCAGCCAGACCCGAGGCCATAGCTGGTCTCGATGGTGAAAACCGACGGCTCGACCTTCCGCGCGATCGCGGTCCAGTCGGGCTGGGCGTCGACCCTGGCCTGAAGTGCCTGGACCTGAGTGCGAAACCCATCGACGGAACGCTGTTGCGAGCTCATCGTGTGGAGTGCCAACACGAGTCCCCCCACTGGCGCCACCACGATCAACAGCACGACGGCGGCGGCTAAGACCCTCCACCTCCGTAGGCCGCGCACCGGCGCGCGGTCGGGCACGGCCGGCCGGATCCGGTTTTCAGTCCGGATTCCGGCCAGCGCTCCGCGGTCGCCCGCGATCGTTCCCATTTCCCGGCTAGCTGAGCGGCGTCGCGATCGCCGACTCCGCCTTGGCGAAGCTGAGCATGGCCGCGTCGACCTTCTTGAAGCCTTCTTTAATCTTGGCTTCGTCGGCGGTGTCCATGCCTGTGATCAGCTCCTGGTCGGCCGCCATGCCGGCGCTGAGCGAGTCGCCGAGCAAGGTGTCGGCGTTTGCGAGCGCCGCTGGGACCACAGCACTCGAACGGGCTGCCTGAAATGCCTTCATGTCGGTCAGCAGGTCCTGCGCCGAGGTGCGGCACGTGATATAGGAGTTGCAGGCGGTTACGTTCTCGTAGTCGGTCGTGACCTTACCGCCGTACAGCAAGTAGAGCCTTACGTAGGCATCGGTGGTCTGACGAGCGGTGAGCTGTTTTTGCGTGTCGGTCAGCGTGGCCTGCGTCGACGCCAGCTGATGCTTCGCGCTATCCCGCTGTCCGATGGTCGTGTAGAGAAAACCACCCAGGGTGCCCGCCGCGATGAGGCCGATGACGGCGATCCCCGCCGGCACGATCCAGCGGGGGCGCCTGCGCGGCGCCGACGGGGCCTGCGCCGGAGCAGCGATGGCCTGTGCCTCCCAGGGTGGCCTCTGCGGTGGAGGGGGCAGCTCGTAGGCGGGCAGGACGGCGACCATCGGCGCCGGCGCCGCGACGGCAACTGTGGCCCCGACCTCACTATCGCCCCCGACGGGCGGGATACCGAAGGATCCATTTTCCGGGTTGATCGACATCGGCTTGATCTCCTGCTAACGCGTGGCCTGCAATGGAGCCACCGTAGGCAGCGGGCGGCGAGGTGTCGTCAGCGGATGTACTGAGCTTTAGCGATCAAGTGGTGTGTCTGGGAATGAGCTCGCCAAGGCGCGGCCCAGACCGCCGACGCCAAGGCAGGGGTGGCGCGAGGAGGAGCGCATACCTCTGGGGTCCCCGCCGAAGGCGGGAGGCAGCGACAAGCGCCGGGCCCCCTAACGCAGGCGTCAGCGCCCGCAGGGCGCTCGGCGGAAATGGGCCGATGAATTGGCGAGCGTATTTCCCGGACTCACCACTAAAGCGGGGCCTGAGCGATCCTGGCCCGGGCGGCGGCGCCCGGCAGCGCGATGAAGCTCACCAACCAGCCGACCACACCGGTCACGGGCACGGCACCCGTCCAGACCGTGGGCTCCCACCAGACACCTGTGGTCGCCCCCAGGACGACGAGATAGGCGACTGTCAGGAGGGCGGGCACGCCGAACATGAAGGCGTGGAAGGCATACGGCCGAGCCGGCGATGGGCGCAGGACATACAGAAGGAGGTCGCCGGCGATGCCGGCCAACAGCGCCACCATGACCAGCTCGACGTGGTTGGCGACCGGACTGACGAGGAGTGCGTTGATTGTGAGGACCACCGTCACGGTTCCGATCGGAAGCTCGAACCTGCGCAGCAGTATCACCAGCAGTCCGGCCACAATCGCGGCGTACAGGATGAGACCGATCATCCCGAGCTCCTCCTCCATCCACATGGGACCGCGGGGATCCGCCACCGTGCCGGCCGCCCAACGATCTATGAGTGGCTGGTCGAACTGCAAGAAGAAGGTGAGCATCGAGAGCGTGAGTGCGCCCGAGATGATCGCCGGCCACGTCGCCCGCTTCCCTCCCCGGCGTGTAGCCGCACGGAGCGGACCGCTCACGATGAGCCCGCCGGTGAGCATCAGGAACAGGTGCGGTGGGCTGAACAGAAGACCCATGCTGACCTCAAAGCCGAAACGGCTGTGCCACAGGAAGTCGAAGCCGCCGCCGACAGCGAAGAGCACGGTGCCGAGGAGCGACACGCCGTAGCCATCGGGAAGCAGCTCGTCCCAAGTTCCGTAGCGCCGGTAGTTGCGAATGACGTTGAGGCCGAGAAAGATGCCGATCGCAGCCATGCCGGAGTAGAGCACGTAGTGGTAGGGGTTGAGGAAGTTGGTTTCGGGACGAGCGAGGTTGTGGTGGTGCCACGAGTCCAGGTAGGCGCCGGCCATCAACCACACACACAGCACCACAAACGCCCAGGTGAAACGGGTGCTGGCCACTCCAGGTTGTCGCGTGCGCGGGGGTGTCGAGGCTGTGGTCGCCATCACGATCCTCCTTCCTGCTCCTCACTAACTGTGCCCGGCCGCGTTTCGTTTCGCAGCTCCGCCCGCAGGCGCTGAAGGTCAGATTGCACCGCGGGGTCCAGGTCGAGGATGACGGGCTCGCGTGGTTGTGGCTGGCTCGTGCGCGATGCTTCGGATAGGCTCGCATCCAGGAGCCGGTCGGCGGCTTCGATTCGGGAAAGCACACAGGACCGGGGGGCCTCCGACGCGATCAACTGCGACAAGTTGTCGAGCTCTCGAAGGAGGACCTGGCGACGCCGCAGAGCCAGGCCCGCCAGGTGATCCTGGCCCTGGGCCAGGGCTGAGGCCGCCCGATCCCACAGCGCCGGCAGCTTGTGGCGCATCGACTCCAGCTTGTGCTCTACCCCGCCCGCCGCCCCATCGGCCTTCAAATCGACTGAATCCTAGGCGCGGCCTGCTCGAGGGTCATCAGTAAGGCCACTGAGACTTAAGATTCGCGCGGGCACGCCGTGTTCGAAAGGGAAGGGGTACTGGCGGCCATCGCTCTTGTTCTCGAACGGGCGCGCGCGGGGCAAGGGCAGGCCCTGTTCGTGATCGGCGAAGCCGGGCTCGGCAAAACGAGTGTGCTGGAACGGGCCCGCGAGCAGGCTGCCGGGTTCACGGTTGGGGTGGGCCGCGGACAGGCCATCGAAGCCACGCTCCACTTCGGGATCGTCAGCGAAGCCTTGCGAGGAGTCGGAGCCGGGACCCCGCTCGACGTCCCCCGCAGCGCGGCCGCGGCCGGTCTCGACGCGCGAGCCGCCTACTTCTATGCCACGATGCGCCACCTCGAGTCGATCAGGCAGCCGGCCCTGATCCTGCTCGACGACCTTCATTGGGCGGACCCCGACTCGCTGGCGCTAGTCTCCTTCCTCAGCCACCGGCTCAGCTCGGTGCCGGTCGCCCTGGTGGCGACTCTCAGGCCGTGGCCACGGGCCGCCCTCGACCTCACCCGCCACCTCGCCCAGCAGGGGCAGGCCCAGCTGGAGCAGCTGATGCCGCTCAGCCCGCCGGCGGCGACTGCGCTTCTCACCGAGCAGATGGGGGCCGACCTGTCCGAAGAGACCATCGACCGGGCCTGGGCCGCGAGCGGCGGCAACCCGCTGTTTCTGGAAGAGATCGCGCGCCACCTGCGCGGCGGTCGCAGCCTGGAGGAGCTCGATGAGCGCGGGAACGAGGCCACGATCCTGCTGTCGCGAATCGCCGGCCCCGGCACGGACCTTCGCTACGCACATGCCGCGAGCGTGTTCGGGATCGAGTTCCGGCCCCTGCTCGCGGCCCGGGTGGCGGGCCTCGACGAGCGTGAGGCGACGGAGGCGCTGGGGGTGCTGGTCGACACCGGGCTCGTCCGGCCGGGACAGGCGGGCTGGGCGCAGTTCACCCACCCTCTCTTTCAGCAGGCGCTGTACGAGGACATGGCCCCACCGGTGCGAGAGCGCTGGCACGCATCCGCCTTCCGCCACCTGCTCGCTCACGGCGCCCAGCCCGCGGAGGCCGCCGAGCATGCGGTGAGCGGGCAGCTGCTCGGCGATGCGGAGGCCATCGCCGTGCTCCAGCGAGCGGGACGGGCCGCGATGGCAGACGGCGCGGTTGCGACCGCACGCCACCGCCTGCAATCCGCGGTCACGCTCGCCGGCGAGAGCCCCTCCCCACAGCTCTTGATCGGGCTCGCGGAAACGCTGCTGTCCACGGGTGAGCCGGCCAAAGCGGTCGCCATCTACAACCGGATCCTCGAGAGCTCGGCGTTGGATGGGGACGCACAGGCGCACGTCCACCGCATGCTCGGTCGCGCCCTGTTCGCCAGTGGCGACGCGAGAGCCGCGGAGGGGCAGTTCGCGGCCGCGACCGAGCTTGGGCTCGCCGGTCAGGACCCCACGCCGGCGATCGAGGCGCTCCTCGACCATTCCACCGCCTCCTGGATCGCAGGCGGTATCGGGCGCGCGGTCGAGTACGCGACTCGTGCGAGGGAGCTTGCGCTGGGTGCAGACCCGGACGTGAGACGGCGAGCCGACTCGACCTGGGCGCTGGTCACCTTCATCTCGGGTTCTGCCGAGGGCTTGCCCGCGGCCGCCGCCGCGGCCGCAGAAGCGGAGCTCAACCCGCTGTTGGAAACCGTCGATCCCACCTGGAGTTGGGGACCGCTCGGCAACTACATGTTCATGTCGGAGTTCGCCGAAGCGTACGACGAGGCCCGTCGCGTGCTCGACATCGCCTATCACGCGGCCGAGCAGCTGGGCGCGCCGATGGCGATCGGCCTCCTCGACACAGTGCGTGCGAATGCCTTGATCCGGCGCGGCCGGCTGGGCGAGGCAATGGTCCATGCAGAACATGCATTGACGATGGTGGACCTCGTCCCATCCCTGGCCGGCTACGCCTGGATCGCGAACGCCGCCACCGTCCTCGAGATGGGACGCATAGACGAGGCGGCGGCATGGTGCGACCGGTTGGAGAAGCTTCCGCAGGCGTTGATCCTTCGGCTTTGGATTCAGCGCATGCGCGGCATCATCGCGGGCCGCCGCGGCCAGCAACAGCAGGCGAGCGACCTCTTCCTCGTCGCGGAGACGATCGCAAACCAGGCGGGCCTTTTGGAGCCTTGCGTGGTGCCGTGGTCGCGCGACGCGATCACCGCGCATGTGGCCTGCGGGCGGCTCGACGACGCCGCGCGGGTCGTCGCCTGGCTCGAGGCGAGAGGCACGGACCTGCCGTGCCGGTGGCCGCGTGCCACAGCCCTGTTCGGCCGCGCTCAGCTGGCGGAGAAGGCAGGCACAAACGACGCGGCCGAGGCCCTGTACCGCGACGCGCTGGAGATCTATTCGCAGATCAACCAGCCGCTCTCGGAAATCCGCACCATGATCTATTTCGGACGTTTTCTTCGCCAGGTCGGCAAATCCGTCGAGGCGCGGCCGTACCTGAACCGAGCGGTTGACGTCGCGACAGAGGCGGGCGCCATGTGGCTGGCCCAGCAGGCCATGGACGAGCTGCACGCGGCGGGCGGCCGCCAGCGCAAGCACCTGGGCCCTGACGACCTCACGCCCCAAGAGCGCCGCATCGCGAAGCTCGCAGTCGACGGTCTCAAGGTCCGGCAGATCGCCGAGTCGCTGTCACTGTCGCCGCGAACGGTGGAGACCCACCTGCAAAAGGTCTACCAAAAGCTCAACGTCTCCTCGCAGATCGAGCTGATGAAGGTCGGCCTCCCGGCACAGCGCGCCGACTAAGTTTCAGTAGATTCCCTGACGACAGCGCCTTCGCGCGTGACTAACGTCGCGACCGGAGGTGATTCATTGCATTCGAATCGCTGAGCAGCGCGGCCCGCGTTCAAACCATTCGGATTCAAGTCTTCGAGGAGATAACCATGCTCAGGACATTTGCGCGCTTGCTCGCGGTGGGGGCGTTCGTGCTCGCTGCCGCAATCCCGACGACAGCATCGGCCGCCGGCGGCGGCGGCGGCGTCGGCATGACGGTCGCGATCGGTTCACCGATCACACTCACGGATCGCATCCTCGTGAGCGTGCCGGTCACCGTCACCTGCACCACAACTCTCGCCAATCCATTCCAGTTCGGCAGCATCTTCGTGTCGGTCCAACAGGCAAGCGGACAATCCGTGTCCCACGGGAGCGGCGGCCTGGCGCTGACATCGTGCCCGGCCACTCCGCAAACCTTCACCGTCCTCGTCACGCCCGACCAGTTTCCGACGCCCAGCGGTCCGTTCCACGGCGGCGGAGCGATCGCGTTCGCTGGGGCCAATGCGTGCGACATCACCTTCATTTGCATCGGTGGCTCGGTAGGACCGGTTAGCGTCCGACTCTGACCTCGCGCTGCTCCGGGAGGCCCGGCGATTCGCCGGGCCTCCTTCAGTCGCTCCTTCTGTACATCGGGTTCACGGGACCATGGCCCCTTCCCAGCTCGAGCGAGTGCTCGATGGCGCCATTGATGAAAGCTTTGGCCGCCCGCACGGCCACGAGCGGTGCCTGGCCTTTGGCCAGGCCCGCGGCGATGGCGGCCGAGAAAACGCACCCGCTGCCGTGGGTGTTCTTCGTTGGGATGCGGCGGCCGGACAGCTCGACCAGGTCGGAGCCATCCCAGTAGACGTCGATGGCGACTGAATCGGCCGCGTTCGCGTGGTTTTCCTCCGAGTGACCGCCCTTGACGACCGCTGCCCGTGGGCCGAGCGCGACGAGGTCGCGCGCGGCCTGGCGCCGATCGTAGAGGGTGGGCAGGGACCGCCCCAGCAGCACCTCCGCCTCGGGGAGGTTGGGCGTCACGACCGCCGCCAGCGGGAGCAGATACCTGTACATAGACGCGATGGCATCGCTGTGCAGCAGCCTCGCGCCACCTTTGGCGACCATGACCGGGTCGACCACGAGGTTGATGATCCCGTGCTCCCTGATCGCCGCTGCGACCGCCTCGATGATCTCCGCGCTCGCGAGCATCCCCGTCTTGGCCGCCTGCACCCCGATGTCCCCGACGACGGCGTCGATCTGGGCGCGGATGACGCGAATCGGCACCTCGTGAATCTCAGAGACCGTGACCGTGTTCTGGGCCGTGATGGCGGTGATCGCCGATGTCCCGTGCACACCGAAGGCGGCAAAGGTCTTGAGGTCGGCCTGGATGCCGGCTCCTCCGCCCGAGTCGGAGCCGGCGATCGTCAGCGCAACCGGGACCTTCATGCCGGCCGCATTCGGCGAGAGCCCCAGTAGACGGCGGCGGCGACTGCGATGCTCACCAGGCCGCTGGCGTCGGCTCCATGCAGGCTCGTGATGAGACTGTCGTTGAAGAAGTGCGGCGAGGAGATCAGGTTGCCGAAGAGGTTGTCGTAGTTGACGAAAAGCAGGCTGGCCGCGGTGCCGGCGAGCCACGCGATGATTGCCAGCCGCGGGCGCGCTTTGCCCTCGAAGACGAAGAAGCTGAGGAGCACGACCGCGGCCCATGCCGGCGCCCAGAGGTAGGTGAGGATGAGGAAGTCCTCGTAGGCGAGGTGCAGGTCGCTCACCAGCACCGCGTACGCGGCCAGCGCCGTGCCGAGGATGCCGCAACCCAGAGCGGTCTGCCATCGAGCGAGGCGGATGCCCATGGTCAACGTGACCAGCCCAGCGGTGTAGACGTCGAGGTAGTTGGCCCAGATCTCACCCACGACGACAAACACGAAGAACGGGATCGCGACCCAGCCTGGGGCGTGCGCGCTGATCACGGCCAGGACGCCACCCGGACTGGCGGCAAGCCCGGAGTCGATGGTCGGCACCAGCAGGCCGAAGAGGCCGAGCAGGATCATCGGCAGCGCCACGCCGGCGAGAGGCCAGAACGTGACGGATCGGGTCGGGCTGGACGGCGGCAGGTAGCGCGAGTAGTCGCTTGCGAACGGGTACCAGGACGCGACCAGCGCGAAGCAGGTCATGAAGCCAAGCACGAACGCGCCCGGATAGTCCGCGCCGGAAACGGACGGGCCCTGGCCCCAGTGGAACTGGGGCGCCAGGAGAACGAAAAGCACGGCGGCCAGCGCGGCGAAGATGACCGCACCGTAGGTCTCCAGGACCCTGATTGTTCCGTGTCCGTAGACGGCGACGCCCACGCTGATGGCGGCGATCAGGATCACCAGCGCGAATGTGATGACTCGGTTGCCGCCGCCAAAGAGCTGCGCGCCGGCGTTGGCGGCGATCACGCAGTCGACCGCAAACCAGCCCACGGCGAGGAACAGGGTGAGCGCGGCTCCGACGTACGAACCCCGACGTCCGAAGATGCCACGCGTGAACACGATCTGGGGCAGTCCGCTCCGCGGGCCGGTGTTGCTGAGCAGACCGAGGATGAGAGCGGCCGCAACCGTGCCCAACACGGTGGCGGCGAGGCCGTCCCATACGCCGAGGCCGTAGTACGTCGTCAACAGGCTCGCGGTGAACAGGCTCGCGTAGTTCGTGAAAGCGCCGGCCCACAGAAAGCCGAGCTCGCGCGGGCGGCCGTGCCGCTCGGCGGCCGGGATCGCATCGATGCCGTGCGTCTCGACCTTTCCGAAAGCGTCAGAGTCAACGCTCTGTACGGCGCTCATACTCTCCCTCCGCTGGCATTACCCAGTTCAGGTGCTTGCGGTCGGCGCCAAGCGCCCTCTCAGCCTTTTTTGGGCTCCCGCTGTTCCGGTTTGAATTCTAGATTGATCGCGTCCTTATATATGGGCGCAGGTCACGGGTCCAGGAACTACGCTCCTCCGGTGAGGGCGATCATCGGCGGGCTTGTGCTCATGGCCGCCCTGAGCGTGATCGTGCTTTCCATCCGGCCGGGCGGACTGCGCCGGCAGCTACGGTTGGTGGCTCGCCGCCTCCGGCTCGTCCTCCTCTTCGGCGGTGTGTATCTCGTCTTCTCGACTGCGATCCGGGTGCTCTTTCCGGAAGGTTGGGTGTCCGACTACGTGCCGCCGGCGGTGGCGCTCGTGCTGGCCGTCGCGTTTCTCGTATTGGCGCAGGAGCCGGCGCTGCCGCCGGAGACAAAGCAGTGAGCGACCGCGAGCCGGATTCGCTCACCCTCGCCGACGTGGAGGAGGCGCGCAAGCGCCTCGCCGGGATCCTGCCGCGCACGCCGCTGATCCGTCTTGAAAATGGGGGCACCGGCGAGCTTTATCTGAAGCTGGAGAACCTGCAGCCTGTACGTTCGTTCAAGGCTCGCGGCGCTGCCAACGCGCTGGCAGGGCTCGACGCCGCCGCGTTGCAGGCCGGCGTGTATACGGCCAGTGCTGGGAACATGGCCCAGGGCCTGGCGTGGAACGCCAGACGGCTCGGCGTCCGGTGCACTGTCGTCGTCCCCGACGGCGCTCCGCGCGTGAAGCTGGAGGCCATCCAGCGCCTTGGCGCCGAGACGATCTCGCTGCCCTACGACGACTGGTGGAATGTGATGGCGACCCACCGTCATGCGCCCCTCGAGCCCGCACATTTCATCCACCCCTCGAGCGACGTCGACGTCATGGCCGGTAACGGCGTCATCGGCCTGGAGATCCTGGAAGATCTCCCAGACGTCAACTCGGTACTCGTCCCGTTCGGCGGCGGCGGGCTGGCCTGCGGCATCGCGACGGCCGTGCGGGGCCTTCGCCCCGAGGTCCGGGTCTATGGCTGCGAGGTGGACACGGCCGCCCCACTTGCCGCCGCGTTGACCGCGGGCGGCCCCGTGCCGTGCGCGCGCACCGCCACGTTCGTAGACGGGATCGGCGGCCCGGAGCTGCTGCCCGAGATGTGGCCGCCGTCATCGCGCCTGCTGGCCGGATCGCTCGTGGTCGGCCTGCCCGAGGTGGCGGCCGCCATCCGCCACCTGGTCCAGCACGCCGCGATCGTCGCCGAGGGGGCCGGCGGCGCGTCGGTGGCAGCTGCGCTCAAAGGCCTCGCCGGACCAGGTCGCTATGTCGCGGTGGTCTCGGGCGGAAACATCGACCCGGAGGTTCTGACGACGATCCTCAGCGGGCAGCTGCCCTAGGGACCCTTAGTCGACCTTGACCTCGGAGCCGTCCTGGGCCCATCGCGTGTGGAAGGCACCCTCGCGGTCGACCCGGTGGTAGGTGTGGGCGCCGAAGTAATCGCGCAAGCCCTGGATGAGGTTGGCCGGCCCCCGCGCGCGCCGGTAGCCGTCGTAGTAAGCAAGCGATGACGAGAAGGCAGGGACGGGCACGCCCCGATCGACGGCGGTGTTGACCACACGCCGCCATGCCTCCTGCCCAGAGGCGAGGGCGTCCTGAAAAAACGGTGCGAGCATCAGGTTCGGCAGGCGCGGCTGCTCAACATACGCATCCTTGATCCGGTCGAGGAACTGCGCTCGGATGATGCAGCCGCCGCGCCAGATGGTGGCCAGCGCGCCCAGGTCGAGGCCCCACTCGTACTCCCGCGATCCCGCCTGCAGGTGCTCGAAACCCTGGGCATAGGCGACGATCTTGGCCGCGTACAGCGCATCCCGCACGTCGTCGACCAGCCCCATGTCTCGGTCGTAATGAACGTGGTCCGCAGCCGGACCGGTGAGAATGGCGGCGGCCTTCACCCTCTCCCCTTTCTGGCTCGAAAGGATCCGCGCAAAAACCGCTTCGGTGATGCCGGTCAGGGGCACGCCGAGGTCCAGGGCAGACTCGCTCGTCCAGCGGCCCGTGCCTTTCTGCTCGGCTTCGTCCTCGATGGCGTCCACCAGCGCCGCTTCCGTTCCGTCGGCGCTCTTGGCGAGGACGTTGGCCGTGATCTCGATCAGATAGGACTGGAGCCGGCCCTCGTTCCAGCCGCGGAAGATCGTCGCCAGCTCCGCGGCGGTCAGGCCGAGCGCGGAGCGAAGCAAGTCGTAGCTCTCGGCGATCAGCTGGATGTCCGCGTACTCGATCCCGTTGTGGACCATCTTGACGAAGTGGCCCGCACCGTCGGCCCCTATGTAAGTGCAGCACGGTACGCCATCAACCTCGGCGGCGATCGCGGTCAGCATCTCCTGGACGTGCTCATAGGACTCGCGGGTTCCGCCTGGCATCAGGCTCGGTCCGCGCAGCGCGCCCTCCTCGCCACCCGACACTCCCATCCCGAGGAAGCCCAGCCCCGCCCGAGCAGCGGCTGTCGCCCGGCGACGCGTGTCGTGGAACAGGGAGTTGCCGCCGTCGATGATCGTGTCGCCCGGTTCGAGCAGAGCAGTCAGCGAATCGATGCCTTCATCGACCGGCGATCCAGCCTTGACCATCAGCAGGATCGCGCGCGGCGGGGCCAGGATGTGGACCAGCTCCTCCAGCGTGGCGGCCGGCTTGAAGGCGCCGTCGTCACCGTATTTGGCCATGAACTCGTCGGTTCGCTGCCGCGTGCGGTTGTAGACGCCCACGCGGACGCCGTGCGAGGCGAGGTTGCGCGCCAGGTTCATGCCCATGGTCGCCAACCCGACGACGCCCAGCTCCTGGTCTTCCAGCTCGCTCACCCCACCGGCATTATGCCAAGCCGGCGGTCAACGGCTAGGGGGTCGGAGTCGCCTTCGCCCTGGCGTTTTCGGCCGCCTCCTGCGCGGCCGTCTCGCCGGCTTCGTGGGTCGCGGTCTCGTTGGAGGCCCCGCCGGGACCGCCGCGACCGCCGGTACCGCCGCCGTGGAACGTGCCGTTGTTTTCGGCCGCCTCGCGCGCGGCCGACTCGGTGGCTTCGTGCGCCAATGCCTCGTTCGACTTGGCTGCAGGCGTCGGTGAAGCGGCCGCGAGGAAAGTGCTGGGGGCGGCGCTCTTGCCGGCAGCCGACGCGGCCACCACACCGACAACGGCCATGGCCGCTGCCACCGCTGAGGCGATCAGTAACGTGCGTCCTTTGCTCATTTCACGCATGCTCGGGCGCGCACCTCAAAGGAGGCTTGGAATCGGGTGTGAGTTTATGGCCCTAGGCAGAGAATTCCAGGCTGCGGATCCCGGTCAGGTCCAGCCAGTACCGGCCGCCGCCCTTCACGATCCGCATCTGCACCTGGCCGCAGGCCGGGCATCGGACGACCACGCCGGGCGCATTCATGTAGACCTCGACCTGACCGACCGCATGCACCTTATGGCAGCCTGCGCAAGTGCTCTCGGCGGTTGTCATCTCCATCGTGAAGATCTCGCGCAACAGGCCGGCGATCGCGTTGCCATCGAGCTTCAGGTCGGATTGCTGCACGGTCATGGTCTCAACCTCCTGTGGGTCCGAACCGCTCGGTCTTGATTGACGCCGCATCAAAGCTCATGTCCACGAGGTGCCCCGCCACCGCCTCCACCATGGGCGTAGGTCCGCAAACGAAGATGATCGGGTTCTGCGCTTTCGGCCACGCGACCTCTTCCAGCATCGCGCGATCGATTCGCCGCGCGTAGCCGCGCCAACCAGGCGGCTGCATTCGAGTGAGACAGTGGGCGACAGTGAGCCCGTCACCGACAGCGGCGAGTGCTCCCAGCTCCGCTTTGTAGATGATGTCGTCCTCGGAACGCGACGAGTAGAGCAGCCTGGTCGGTGTCGTCGACTTGCCGGCTGAGCGGTGGCGGATCATGGCCATCAGCGGAACGATGCCCGATCCTCCCGCCACCAGCAGCAGGGGCCGGTCGTCGCCTCCCCGCCATACGAAGTAACCGCCGATCGGCCCGCGGAGCTCGATCTTGTCGCCCTTGCGCACCTCGCCGACCAGGTACGGCGACACCTCACCGTCGTCGAGCCTTTCCACCGTGATCGCGAGCCGCGGGTCTTCCGGCGCCGACGCGATCGAGTAGCTCCGCTCTGCCTGGTAGCCGTCATCCGCGGTGAGGCGGACGTCGACGTGCTGGCCCGCGAGGTGGCCTTGCCACTCGGGCACGTCGAGCACCAGGCTCGCCACCCGCGGGGTTTCCTGGACCAGCTCGGCCACGTTGCCGAGCTGCCAGTTCAGTCGCCCCAGTACCGCTGTTCGCGCCATGGGTCCCCGTACATGTTGTAGCCGTTCGACTCCCAGAAGCCGGGCTGGTCTTGCTTGAGCAGGCGAAGCCCACGCACCCATTTGGCGCTCTTCCAGAAGTAGAGGTGTGGGACCAGAAGGCGAGCAGGCCCGCCGTGCTCCGGGTGGAGCGGCTGGCCGTCGAACTCGTACGCGACCCACGCCTTGCCGCCGGTGACGTCTTCGAGCGGGAGGTTGGTCGTGTACCCGCCGTAGGAGAAGGCCATGACGAATTCGGCCGCCGTCTCCAAGCCCTCGAGGATCGTATCCACGGAAACGCCTTTCCAGGCCGTGTCGAGCTTGGTCCACTTGGTGACGCAGTGGATGTCCTTGGTGACCTCCTCGACCGGCAACTTGCGAAACTCCTCCCAGGTCCACTTCTTGGGCTCGTCGATCTCGCCCTCGACGACAAACGTCCACTCAGGCAAGGCGACTCGAGGCGTCGGGCCGGCAGAGAGGACCGGAAAGTCGTTCACGACATACTGTCCGGGCGGTACCCGAGAGCTGCTCGCGGTATCTCTTCGCTTGCCGCGGAATCCGCGCGAGATGAAAGACATGGGAGTGGTCTCCTCTCTAACTTCAGACGAATTCCAGCTCAGTCGTGATGTCGATGCAGCCGCCGATGGTCTTGGCGACCGGGCAGCGGCTGGCGTGGAAGGCATGCGAGCGCTCGGCCGCCTCCCGCTTGTCCTCCGGGCACCCGGCAAGGTGATACCGCACGTGGATGCTCTTGATCACGAGCACTTTGTCCTCCACCACGACGGTGCCTTCGGCATCACTGGTCAACCTGCCCTCGCTCGCGTCGATCCCGCGCGCCTCCAGCGCGCCACCCAGGGTTCCCGTGAGTCAACCGGCAGTCGCGGCGACCACGTAGTCGAGCGTGGTGGCGTGGTCGGGATACTGCCCAGGGGCGGTGCCGTAGTACTCGCGGACCTCGTCGTGCGTCCCGAACATGACCGGTTCCGGCTCCGCCGGAAGGTGGGCCCTGCGGATCGGCCCCCGCTCGCGGACGATCCTGACCTTCGAGATGTATCTCGGCTCATCCATGCCGACCAGATTAGTGCCGGGCGGGCGTTGTGGCGTTACGAGGGTTAGGCTAGTGCCGTCATGGACCCGGTTCCCGCTTCCCAATCGGCGGGACAGATCTCGGCCGACGGCCAGTTCCGGTGGGATGGCCAGCAGTGGGTGCCGCTCGGGGCCGGCCACCGCGTGCCGACGCCCTGGACGCGGCCCATGCAGCTGGCGGCGGCAGGACTGCTTGCGCTTTCAGCGATCGTGGGGGTGATCACGACCCTCGTCTTTTACAACCACGATGCAGTCGTGCGCGCGCTGCACGCGCAGGGCACAGCCATCCCGGCCGGGACCACCGAGGACACTGTGGTGAACATCACGATCGGGTTCGCGATCGCATTTGCGATCGGCGTCGCCATCATCGAGCTGGTGGGTGCGGTTGGCAGCTACCTGGGCTGGCGATGGGTTTTCTGGCCCGTGCTGGTGATCTTCGGACTCACCGCGATCGGCGCGCTCATCGGCCTGGTCTCGTTGGCTCGGGTGAACGCTTCGCCCATGGGTGTCGGCGGCTTGCTCCTTTCAGAGCTGCTCGACCTCGCGGGCGCGGCGGTGTTCGTCTGGATGCTCGTGGGCCTGGTCAAGTACGGCCCGTGGGCCATGAAGAGGCCCGGCACCTAAGACCCTGATCAGTCGTAGAGCAGGGCGCCCCACTGCTCGCCGCTCAGCTCGAGGTCGAGCCGCCGGAACGGTCCCAGACCCCGCACTGTGAGCCCGAACCTGGACGGGAGACGACGGGCGGCGCGGCGGTCGATCATGAGCTTGGTGCCATCCGCGAGCACCGCGGTGGCGTAGTCACGGCGATCGTCCTTGCGCGAACGCTCTCGCACGCTGACCATGCACAGCTTGCCGCCCCCGCAGCAGCGCTTGACGTCGTACGCAACCACGCGCGGCTCCTCGGTGACATGGGACCGCATCCACTCTTCGGCGCTGGGATCGGCGTCGACGCGGAAAGCTTGGATCACGCTTCCATTATCCGCGCGCCCCGAGTTTGCGACTCGGCCCTAAGCGCATCGCCCACAACGGCGGCGAGGGCATCGATGAACTCCGGCCGCGAATTGAAAGACTGAGTGCGGCGAAGCTCGATTCCATGCTCTCGCGCGAAGGCCATCGCTTCCACGTCGATGTCGTACAGGATCTCGAGGTGATCGGCGACGAACCCGATCGGGCACACCAGGGCACGCCGCACGCGCCCACCCGCCAGCGCTTCGAGCAGGTCTGGACCGAGCCACGGCTCGCCGGTGTGACTGGCGGACTGGAACGCGAACTCCCATTCCGGGAGCTGCGATCCGGCGGCCACGAGCCGGCAGCTCTCCAGGAGCCGCTCGCGATAGCGATCGCCCGCAGCCTCGATGCGCGCCGGCAGGCTGTGGGCCGTGAAGAAGATCCGCTCCGCCTCGAATCCGGTGAGCGCCTCGTCGAGGAGCGTGCGCACAGCGGCGATGAAGGCGGGGTGGTCGTGGAAGCCGCGCACGAAGATCAGGTCGCCGTCCCATGACTTGCGCAGGGCGTCGTGATACGCGCCCAGGCTCATCTCGGCGTAGTGGGGCGCCAGCGGCAGTCCCACCAACCGTTCGATGCCGGCCGCGCGCGCTTCGGCGACCGCGTCGGCGATGAACGGCGGAGCGTGCTTCATGCCCGCGAAAACGGGCATCTCGAGCCGCTCGGCCAGCGCTCGCGCCTGCGCGCGTGTGATCTCGGTGAGCGGCGACCCGCCGACCGCGCGGTATCGCCCGCGGAGCTCAACAAGCGCTTCGGCCGAGGGGGGCCGCCCGCCCCGGATGTGGGTGTAGTACGGCTCGATGCCCTCCTCGCCGTCGGGGCTGCCATAGGCCATGCAAAGGACGCCCGTCCGGTCACGCAACAGCAGGGACACCCTCGCGGACGGTTTCGACTAGCGCCTGTAGGTTCTCGAGAGAGCTGCCGGGCGGCACGCCGTGACCGAGATTGAAGACATGGCCCGGCCGCCCGGCCGCCTGCCTGAGCACCTGGCGCGCCCCGTCGACCACGAGCTCGAGCGGGCCGAGGAGCACCGCCGGGTCGAGGTTGCCCTGCACGCCGCGATGGTGACCGACCCGCCGCCAGGCCGCGTCGAGGTCGACCCGCCAGTCGAGTGAGATGACATCCGCGCCGGAGGTGGCGATCAGCTCGAGCAGCCCTGTCGTGGAAGTCCCGAAGTGGATCGTGGGCACACCCAGTGCGCGCGTCGCCTCGAAGATTCGCCGTGTGTGAGGCAGCACGCGGGCCTCGTAGTCGGCGGGCGAGAGCGCACCGACCCAGCTGTCGAAAACCTGGAACGCGTTCGCGCCGGCTGCGACCTGGGCGCTGACGTACTCCGCCATCACGGTAGCAAGCTTGTCGAGCAGCACTCCAAAGGCGTCCGGCTCGCGGTACATGAATTGTTTGGTGAGCAGAAAGTCACGACTCGGACGGCCCTCGATGGCGTAGCTCGCCAGCGTGAACGGGCCGCCGGCGAAACAGATGACCGGCACCGGCGACTCGCGTACAACGATCCTCACCGCGTCCAGCACCTGCGGCACGGATTCAGCGGCCGGCGGCGTGCGCAGCGCGTGAATGGCGTCGGCGGTTCGAATCGGATTCGCCACCACGGGTCCGATTGATTCGACCAGCTCGAAGTCGATGCCCATGCCGCGCAGCGGCAGCATGATGTCCGCGAACATCACCGCCGCGTCGACACCCAGCCTCCGCACCGGCTGCAGCGTCACCTCGGCGCAGAGCTCAGGCTGCGCGACGATCTCCTCCAGGGTCCATCGCTCACGCAATGCGCGGTACTCGGGGAGCGAACGGCCGGCCTGACGCATGAGCCACAACGGAGTGCGCTCCACAGGCTCTCGCCTGCAAGCCCGCAGGAACAGGGGTGTGGTGGTCACGCGCCGAACAGTTCTGCCAGCTCGCCGAGCCCGCGATGGATGCCCGCCAGGATCGGCGTGTCGCGCACGGTCGAGCGCCGGCTCTCGGTGGAGCGAAGCGCGCGCACGAGCTCACCGAATGCGGGGAGGTCGTTCGTCTCGTACGCGACCACAAAGTCTTGATCGTCCAGGCCGAACGAGTAAGCCAGCAGCTGGCGCACCTGCGGGTACTGGTGGCCGACCTTCATGTGCTCGTTCATGACCCGCTGCCGCGTGTCCTTGTCGAGCAGATACCAATCGGCCGACTTGGTGAAGGGATAGACGATCAGGTATCGCGATCGTTCGCCGCTGAACAGCGACTGCTCCTGTGGGGTCGGCTTCTTCACGTACTGCGAGGGCTGGATCAAGCCGAGGAAGCTCTCCCTCACGCTCATCCACGTCCCCATCCCGCAGCGCAAAGCTGCCGCAGCCGATTCTTCGAGGGCCTCGAGCGATGGGGCGAGCCGCCAGAGCACGAGGTCGATGCCCGCCTGCAGACCGACCATCGTGTAGGCGTAGGTCGTGACGGCGTTTGCCTGCTCGATGGTGGAGATGAAATCAGCGCACGTGGATCGCCGCTGGGCGTCCGGCAGGCGGCGCCAAGCAGGATCCAGGCCGAGGGCAAGGGCGTGAACGTACTGCTCGGTCACCGCTCGGGATCCTCCCGCAGCCAGCGCGCGGCATCGGCCGCCAGGTAGGTGATGACGATGCCCGCCCCGGCACGCACGATCGCCGTCAGCATCTCCAGCCCCGCGGATTTGCGGTCGAGCCAGCCGCGCTCGGCGGCGGCCTCCAGCATCGCGACCTCGCCGCTGACGTGGTAGGCGGCGAGGGGTACGTCGAAGCGCTTGCGGGCGCGAGCCAGAAGATCCAGCGAAGTGAGGGCCGGCTTGACCATGAGGATGTCGGCGCCCTCCCGCGCGTCCAGCTCCATCTCGCGGATTGCCTCGCGGGCGTTGGAGTAATCCATCTGGTAGCCGCGCCGGTCGCCGAAGGCGGGCGTGGATCCGGCGGCTTCTCGAAACGGGCCGTAAAACGCCGAGGCGGCCTTCGACGCGTACGCCATGATCGCCGTCCCGGCCTGGCCTCCTGCGTCGAGCGCCGCGCGCAGGGCTGCGACCTGGCCGTCCATCATGCCGCTGGGGCCGACGATATCCGCGCCCGCGTCCGCGTACACGAACGCGGCCTCGGCGAGCAGCGGGAGCGTGGCGTCGTTGTCGACCTGGCCGTTCGCGATCACGCCGCAATGTCCGTGGGACGTGTATTCGCACATGCAGACGTCGGCGGCGAGCACCAGCGGCAGGTCGGCCTCTTTGAGTGCGCGCAAAGCGGACGGCACCGGTCCGGCCGCGTCGTATGCGCCGGTGCCGTCATCGTCTTTGCGATCCGGGATGCCGAACAGGAGCACCCCGCCCACGCCCAGCTGCGCCAGCTCGCGCGCCCGCGCGACCGCGCGGTCGACGCTGAGGCGCGCGTGTCCGGGGAGCGATTCGATCGGCTCCGACCGGTCGCGGCCGCTGATCACGAACAGCGGCATCACGAGCTGAGCCGGCGCCAGCCGGGTCTCCTTGACCAGGGAGCGCAGCGCCGCCGTGCGGCGCAGCCGCCGCGGACGATCGGCCGCCGGCACTGGCACCCTGCGCGTGCCGACCAGCTCACGCATTGTTCTCGACCTCCAGCGGCAAAGCCCGCGCGACCGCGTCGGCCAGGCCGGCCACGCTCTGAGTGCCGGCTTCCGCAATGACCCGAAAGCCGAGTTCGCGAGCGCGGGCGGTCGTGCGCGCTCCGATCGTGATCGCAGGCAGTTGCGGCCTGCCGCCCAGCTCGATGAATCCGCGCACCGCGGATCCCGATGCGAACACGACGGCACCCAGGTCTGGATCGGCCAGCGCTGTGCGCAGAGGATGAGCCGATTCAGGCGGCGCCACGACGGTTCGGTACGCAGTGACCTCCGCGACGCTCGCGCCGCGCCGGCGCAGGATGTCGGGCAAGTCGGTGGCCGCAGCCGATGCTCTGACCAGGGCTATGCGCCTGCCCTCAACGTCCGGAAGCGTATTGCCGAGGTCTGCGCCATCGGCGGTGGCCGGCACGTGCGCCGGCTCGACACCGCGGGCTCGTAGCGCCCTTGCCGTCTCGGGCCCGACTGCGGCAATGCTCGGGCCGGACGGCAGCTCCGCAAGTGCATCCACGCCCCGCGCGCTGGTGAACACGACCCAGTCGTACGAGGCCAGTGAGCTCGAATCGAGCTGCAAGGTTTCCGTTTGCACGGTCGGCACTGCATGAACACGGTAGCCCCGCTGCCGCAGCGCCTGCACCAGTGGATCTGACTCGCCGCCTGGGCGTGTGACCAGGACCGCGATCATCGCAGCGCAACCTGCGCGACTAGCAGCCTGCCCAGTTTGGCCGCCAGGATGGTGGCGTCGGCTCTGGCTCCTTCCACCCGTTCGACCAGCTTGCCGCTTCCGTCCGAGTTGACGCCCGCCGCGAGCAGATCGAACGCGTCCTTCTTGACCGAGGCCAACGCTCCCACCGGCGCTCGGCAAGTGCCACCGGTCGCCCTCAAGACCTCGCGCTCGGCCTCGACCGCAGACCTGATCTCCTCGTCATCGATCCCGGAAACCAGCTCGACGAGTCGGGCGTCGGCCCGGCGAACCTGCACCGCCAGCGCGCCCTGGCCGGGCGCCGGAGCGACCACCTCAGGATCGAGGCGCTCGTCAATCCGCTCCCGTCTACCCAACCGGTCGATCCCGGCTGCCGCCAGTACGATGGCATCGGCGGCTCCATCATCGAGGCGCCGAAGGCGGGTCTCGACGTTGCCGTGCAGCGGAACGACCTTGAGATCGGGCCGCGCGGCCAGGAGAAACCCGGTCCGCCTTGGACTGTCGGTGCCGACGACCGCACCTTGGGCCAGGGATTCGAGGGACGCTCGTCCACTTCTTGTTATCAAGACATCGCGCGGATCCGCGCGTTCTGGGTACGCGGCGATCACAAGGCCCGGCTCCTCGTCTAGCGGAACATCCTTGGCGCTGTGCACCGCGATGTCGACCTCACCGTTGAGGAGGGCGCGCGCGATGGCCGCGACGAAAACGCCCTCGCCCGGCGACATGTCGACTGGCCGCACGTCACCTTCGGTCACGATCGGGACGAGGTCGACTTCATAGCCCGCACCGCGCAGCCGTTCGGCGACCAGCTCGCTCTGGACGAGCGCCAGTCGCGAGCCACGAGTCCCCAGTCGAAGGCGTCTAGCCGAACCCACCATCCACAGACGAGTTTGGCAGCACCGCCAGAGCCGGCGCGGCTGCGACGACGTCCCCGACGACCAGGGTGGCCGGGGTCTCGATGGCCGCCTGGTCGGCCAGGCGGGCGATCCGATCCAGCGTTCCCGTCACCGTCCGTTGATTCGGCAGGGTCGCGTTGCTGATCACCGCGGCCGGACGCGAGCCGCCGACGGCTTCCGCCAGCACTGACGCCACCTCGGCCAGGTTGGCCCGCGGCATCAGCACCACCAGCGTGTCGGCGGTCAGGGCGAGGTCTCGCAGCCGGTCTAACGAGCCGCCACCTTGCGCGGTGGTGATCGCCAGCGACGAGGCGACCCCGCGCAGGGTCACGGGGATGCCCGCCGCGGCGGGCGCGGCCAGGGCTGCCGTTACGCCGGGCACGACCACGACCTCGACCCCCGCCTGTACGAGGCCGGCCAGCTCCTCCCCGCCTCGGCCGAACACGAAGGGATCGCCGCCCTTGAGCCTCACCACCGAGCTGCCCGCATTCGCCAGCTCGATGAGCCGCGCCGTGATGGCCTCCTGCCGCGGGCTCTCCAGGCCCGCGCGCTTGCCTACGTCCTCGAGCCGAGCGTCGGGACCGCATAGTAAGAGGGTCTCTGGCGCGATGAGGGCGTCGTGGAGCACGTAGTCGGCGTCGGCGAGCAGCTCGCGAGCCGCAAAGGTGAGCAGGTCGGGGTCGCCGGGCCCGGCGCCCACGAGAGCAACACGGCCGGCGGCATTCGTGCCTGCCTGCGCGATGGCCACCGCAAGGTGGGCCGCGTCGTCCGGCCGGCCGCGCTCGATCAGGTTCCGGACGTCGGAGTTGACGATCCGGCGGTAGATGCGCGTCTGCTCCGGGATGGGCACGCCTCGCGCGCGAAGTTGCCTGCGGATGTTTCCGACCAAGGCCACGAACGGGCCCCATTCACGCCCGAGCCAGCGCTCGATGCGCACACGCAGCGCTGATGCCAGGTACGGGCTCTCGCCCGACGTCGAGATCGCGACCAGCAAGGGATCGCGCCTGACGATCGCGGGCGCAATGAAGCGGCATTGGGCCGGACGGTCGACGACGTTGATCAGGATGCCGGCGGCCTCGGCCTCCTCCCAGCTCAGCCGGTTGATCTGCGGGTCCTCGCTCGCATCGACCACGAGTCGCGCGCCGGTCAAGTCGCCCGTCCGGTACTCGCGCGATGGGATGACCCGTACGACCGCCCCGGCCTCGCGTAGGGAAGCAGCTTTTTCGGACGCGAACTTCCCGTCCCCCAGAACGATGCAGGGTTGGCCCGTCAGGTCGAGGAAGACCGGGTAGTACTTCATGCCATCGCCTCTTCCTTTTTATTTGTGGCCGCGTCGAGCAGCACCCTCGCGACCTCGGGCCGCGTGAACTCCGGCGGCAGGTCCTTGCCTGCCGCGAGGAGATTGCGCACGGCGGTGCCGCTCAGCGTTTGGTGGACCTCGGCCGGGTGCGGACAGGTGCGCGAGGAGGCCATGCCGCCGCACGCCGAGCAATAGAAGGTGTGCTCGAAGCGCAGGATCTCGATCCCCAGCTCGCCGGGCGAGTACTCATCGAAGATGCGGTGCGCCGCGTAGGTGTCGTAGAAGCTGCCCACGCCCGCGTGGTCGCGGCCGACGATGAAATGCGTGCAGCCATAGTTGCGCCGGACGATGGCGTGAAAGACGGCTTCTTTCGGCCCGGCGTAGCGCATCCATGCGGGGTTGGTGGCCAGCAGCACGCGCTCGGGCGGGAAGTAGCCGCGCAGCAGCTCCTCGTAGCAGCTCATGCGCACAGACGCGGGGATGTCGTCGCTCTTGGTTTCCCCGACCAGCGGGTGCAGCAGCAGGCCATCCACCAACTCCAGCGCCACCTTCTGCAGGTACTCGTGGGCGCGGTGGACGGGGTTGCGCGTCTGGAATCCGACCATGGTCTTCCAGCCGCGATCGCTCTTGACCGCCCTCACCTGCGAGGGCGTGAGGTCGTACTCCGGGAATCCGGAGGCGGCGTGCGCAAGCGCCACCACGTCGCCGGCGATCGCCCATCGGCCGGAGTCTTTGAGCACCCTGACGCCGGGGTGCGCGTCGTCATCGGTGCCATACACGCTGCGGGCCTCGGCGTCATGGTCGGTCTGGTAAGCGGCGGTGACGTCGACGATGCCGACCGGCTGGTCGCCTATGAACAGCGCGATCCGATCCGCTGCGGGCGCCGAGGCCGCGCGCAGGACGATGGGGATCGTGTACGGCTGGCCGCCGGCCAGCCGGCCGGAGCTGACCACCGACTCGTAGTCCTCCGCGCCCATGAAACCTTCCAGCGGAGCCAGGCCGCCGCTCGCGAGCAGGAAGAGGTCCGACAGCTCGCGCGGTCCGACCTCGAGCCGCGGCAGCGTTCTCGCCTCCGCACGGAGAGCGTGGAGCTCCTCACCTTGCGGCAGGCGCTCAAATGGCGGCCGCGGCAGGTGGCCCAGCGTCTCCAGCGCCTCGAGAATTTTCGCGAGAGACTCGGCCGGCGTCTCACGGGCCGTGTCGCAAACCACCTCGGCGCTCAGCGGCTCTTCGTACGGATCGCTGATGCCGGTGAAATTGGCGATCTCGCCGGCCAATGCCTTGCGATAAAGACCTTTGATGTCACGCTCGGTCAGCGTTTCGATCGGGCAACGCATGTAAACCTCGACGAAGCCGGGGGTCTGCGCGCGGACCTCGTCCCGCACGTCGCGGTAGGGAGAGATCGCGGCCGTGATCGCGACCCCGCCGCTACGAGCGACCAGCCGCGCCACGTAACCGATGCGCCGGATGTTGGTGTCGCGGTCTTCTTTGGAGAAGCCCAGACCCTTCGACAGGTGTGTGCGCACCTCGTCCCCATCGAGCAGCTCGGCATGGCGGCCGCGCCGCTCGAGCTCTGCCTTCAGCGCGTTCGCGACGGTTGATTTGCCCGCGCCTGAAAGGCCCGTGAACCAGACGACAAAGCCTCTGCTCACGATTCGGCTCCAAGAAGGCCCCAGCGCCGCCGGATCTCGCGGTCGAGGACTCCAAAACCGAGGTCGACGACCACGCCGATCGTGAAGATCACCATCATCAAGGCGATCAGCTGCTGCGTGTCTGAGAGGTTCTGGGCCAGCCGCAGCTGCTGTCCCAGTGAAGGCTGGCGTCCGGCGAAGGCGATGATGAGCTCGCCGGCCATCAGGCTGCGCCAGGCGAAAGCCCAGCCCTGTTTCAGTCCGCCGATGAACGACGGAAGCGCGGCCGGAAGGATGACGTGACGGTACAGCCCGAGGCCGCGCGCGCCCATCACGCGGCCGACGCGCACCAGCAGCGGCTGCACGTGATCGACGCCGCTCAGCAGGCCGTTCGCGATGGCTGGAGCGGCGCCCAGCAAGACCACGAAGATGATGGCCGGCCCGCTGCGCTGAAAAAGAAGAATTGCCAGGGGGAACCAGGAAATCGACGGCATGGACTGCAGACCCAGGAGAGCCGATCCGAGCGCCCTGCGCAGGATCGACACGCGGGCGACCAGGAGTCCGATCGCGCTGCCGGCGACGACTGCGATCCCATAACCGAGGACCGCACGCTGGAGAGTGATCCCGACACCGATGTAGAAGTCGCCGCTGCTGAGGTCGCCGAAGAGGCTGCGAAATACCGGCAAGGGTCCGGGGAGCACGTCAGCCGGCCGCCAGCCCGACCACACCACGACCTGCCACGCGGCCACCGCCAGGGCGAAGGCCATCAGCTGCGGCCAGAGCCCCGACCACAAACGGAGCCGGGGCGCGCGGGTCCTACGCGGCGCGCTGTCGGCGACGTCGCGGGTTTCGAGCTCGGCCGCCAGCTCAGCCATGTAGACGCATCTCCTGCTTCAATCGGTCGGTGATCCGGCCGGCGATCACCGCCAACTCAGGCGAATCGAGGCTGCGCGGTCTAGGGAGATCGACCACTACCTCGTGCGCGACCCGCCCGGGCCGGCTGGTGAAGACCAGGACGCGGTCACCCAGGCGCACCGCCTCGCGGGCGTTATGGGTGACGAACAGGATGGTCAGCCCGTTCTGGCTCCACAACCGCTCGAGCTCCTCGTGCAGCAGGTCGCGCGTGATCGCATCGAGCGATGCGAATGGCTCATCCATTAGCAGCACGTCGGCGTCTTGAGCCAGGGCTCGCGCGAGCGCCACGCGCTGCTTCATGCCACCGGACAGCTCGTGTGGGCGCCGCCTTTCCCAACCGTCGAGATGGACACGGCGCAGCAGGTCGGCGGCAATCCTGGATCGTGCCGGGTTGCACACCCCACGGAGCTCGAGCGCCAGCTCGACGTTGCCCGCGGCGGTGAGCCAGGGCAAAAGGGCCGCCTCCTGGAAGATGAGCGCCATGTGACCGTGGACGTGGGCCCGGCCGCGCGTAGGTTGTTCGAGTCCGGCGAGGAGGTTGAGCAGCGTGCTCTTGCCGGAGCCTGAGGCGCCGACCACGCAGACGAACTCGCCTTGCTGGACCTCGAGGCTCACACCCTGCAAGGCGATCAGAAGACGATCGCCATGCGGGTAGGCCATGGTCAGAGCCTCGACGCTGAGCGAATGCTTCTCGGAAAGCTCGAGCACCTTGCTCATGCCTTCACCACAGGGAGGGGGCTCCAGTGCAGGCCGCATTCCTTGACCTCGTTCTGCTCCCACCACCAACGGCCGGCGCGCTCGTCCTCGCCGGCGACGGTCGCGCGGGTGCACGGCTCGCAGCCGATCGACGTATACCCGCGCTCGTACAGCGGGTGATACGGGAGGTCGTGCTCGTGGATGTACGCCCAGACCTGGTCTTTGGTCCACGAGGCCAGCGGCGCGATCTTCGTCAAGCCGTCGTGCTCGGGGTCGGGCGCAACGACTGGAGTCGACGAGCGCGTCGCCGCCTGCTGGCGGCGCAGCCCCGTGACCCATGCCTGATACCGATTCAGCGCCCGCGCCAGCGGCCGCGATTTGCGGACCTCACAGCACAGCCGCCTCAGTTCGGGCGATTGCCGGAAGAGGTTGACGCCATGGCTGCCGACCATCTCGGCGAGATCGCCCGCGTCAGGCGAGACCACCTCGATCTCGATCGAGTAGCGATCGCGGACGCGGTCGATGATGTCGTATGTCTCCTGTGGCAGGCGGCCGGTGTCCAGCGTGAGCACGTGCACATCAGGTCGGATGCGGACGGCCATGTCGATGAGGACCGAAGACTCGGCCTGGAAGCTGGCCACGATCGCGACCCGCGGAAATGATCGGTACGCCCAACCCAGGACCGCTTCCGGCGCCGCTGACTCCAGTTCCCGCGGAGCTGCAACGCTCATGCCGTTTTCACTTCTAGATCTAGAAGTGCGCCCTGCGCGCGCCTGGCGATTGCGACCTGACGAAGCGTGTCAAAGCCGACCCGCTCGGTCCAGTTCCCGAAACCCTCGCCCGGCGTGTGGTCCGATCGGAACGTCTCGAAGAGCGGGCGCAACAGGGCTGGGATGTCGGTGATCGGCACGTTCGGAGCAAACACGCGGTTGAGGCGAGTGCCGTCGAAATCGCCTCCAAGCATCACGTCGTACTTGCCCAGCGTCGTGCCCACGAAGCCGACGTCGCCGAGATAAGGACGCGAGCAGCCGTTCGGGCAACCGCTCATGCGGAAGCTGATGCGCTCCTCGGACAGGCCCAGCTCGTCCAGCAGGGCTGCGAGCTTGCGAATAAGCCCTGGCAAGGCACGCTCCGCCTCGGCCACGGCCAGGCCGCAGGTCGGGATGGCCGGGCAGGCCATCGCGTACCGGATGGCCCGGGGAATGGATTCAACCGGAGCGATCCCGAATTCCGCCATCAGCGCCTCGACGCGCGATCGCTGGGCGGGCTCGATGTCGGCGAGGATCACGTTCTGCTGCGCGGTCAGCCTGATCTGCGGGCGTAGCTCGTCGACGATCTGCCGCAGCCCGGATCGCGAACGCACGTCGCCGACATCGGCGATCCGTCCGTTTTCGATGTAGATGCCGACGTACAGGCGGCCATCGCCCTGCTCGTGCCAGCCGAGATGGTCGTCCACCGGCTTCCACGCGAGCGGCTCCGGTGGCTGCAGCTCGAAGGGCAGCCGTTTCTGCACCTCGCCGTGAAACCATTCGAGCCCGCGGTCGGCGATCGTGTACTTGAGACGCGCGTGCCGGCGATTGCTGCGATCGCCGTAGTCGCGCTGCACAGCCACGACTTCGCGAGCGACATCCACGATCTGGCCAGGCTCGACGAACGCGAGTGGCTTCGCCACGGCGACGAAGGTCTCGGGCTTGTTGTGTGTGCGTCCGAGACCACCGCCGACCAGCACGTTGAATCCGCGCAGTGTTCCAGCGGCCGATTTCATCGCGACGATGGCGAGGTCGTGGGCGTAGACGTCGACGCAGTTGTCGCCCTCGAGCGCGACCGTGGTCTTGAACTTGCGAGGCAGGTACTGCTCTTTGTAGAGAGGCTCGACCTCGGGCTCCGAGGTCTCCACCACCTCACCGTCGAGCCAGATCTCGTGGTACGCGCGGGTCTTGGGAGTGAGCTCGGTGACCATCGCGCCGATAGCCCGGTCGACCTCGTGATGGAACTCATCAGCCACCGGCTCGGGGCAGCACATGATGTTGCGTTCGACGTCGCCGCAGCCTCCTAGCGTGGTCAGCAGCGATTCGTTGATCGCGGCGATCGATTTCTTGATGTCGCCCTTGAGGACGCCGTGAAGCTGAAAGTCCTGGCGCGTGGTGACGCGAAGCGTGCCGTTGGCCCACTTGCGGCTGATGTCGTCATGCGCCACGTAGGCATCGGGCGAGACGACGCCGCCGGGGATGCGGGTCCGGATCATGAGCTGGTGGTGCTTGTCGAGGCCGCGGGCCCGCGCCTCCTTACGACGATCGCGGTCATCCTGCTGGTAGATGCCGTGGAATTTGAGCAGCGTCTCCGAGTCGTCACCGAAGGCAGGCGTGTCCTCGATCAGCTCCTCCTTGATGAGCCCGCGCAGGTGATTGCTCCCAGCCTTGATGGACTCGTTTTTCGAGAAGCCGTCGAGGGATGTGCCGTCGGACAGATTGGACAACTGGATGCGCCTCCGCTGATGTGGTGATACCGAACGTTTGGGATTGAGCACGCGCATGGCGCGTGTGGGGGAAACCCCCGGTCAGGACGTCCGGTCAGCTACAGAAGCAGCTGGCGCAGCGAACGTAGTCGATGGCGCGCCGCCGGGTGAGCGGGGCCAAAGAAGCAACGGCTGGACTACGCATCGCGGGATAAGCGTACTGAAAAACTGGCTTTGGTGCTGCGATCAAGTCGCAAAAAGAAGGGCCGGGCCTTGGGGCTCGGGTTACTTGTGGTCAGATCTCCACCGGGGCGGAGGTCCGAGCCTCGGCTCGAGGAGCTTCCCGATCTCACCCTCGGCGGGGAAGCGGTCGAGGCGCGCCTTGCTGAAGACCTCCTGCCCGTCGATGAGCACCTCGAAACGGCCCTTGCTGCCTGTCTTCAGCTCGACTCCATCGAGCCGTGGCGCCCAACGGTCCAGGAGCTCCTGAGCCAGGCTCACGGCCTGGTCGAGGTAGTCTCAAGGGACGCAGAATTCGATCGTGATCCGGGGTTTCGCCTTAGTCATCTAACGCCCTCAACACTTCGTACACTTGCCGGCAAGGAGCTATTCCCAGATGAGCAAACAGAGCCGAGGAGGCGTGTTGGTGGTGGAGTGCGCGTGCGGCATTCTCATGCGCGGGACGGTGGACGAGCTCGTCCCGATCGTGCAGAAGCACGCCAGCGAGGCCCACAACATGAAGGTCACCCGGGAGGACGTGCTCTCGAGGGCGCGTCCGGAAGCCTGAAACCAAAGGAGCACGCGAGGCCGCAGGCGTCCACCCCGTGGGGCACCGAGGGACCGGTCCAGGCGGAGGTTTTCGTCGTGCGCATGCGAGGAGACCAGTTGGTGCTCACGGGCCCGTGCGGCGCCGATGCCTGGTACATCGAATCGCACGACGAGGACGACCCCATGGAGATCGTCAAGCGCCTTTCGACCAACCTCATGGGCCCGCCGCTGCTCGTGCACTCGACATCGTGGCGTCGAGGTGCCGGCGGCGTTTTCTTGAGCTTTCTCGTCGTCATCGGCGAGGACCAGGCGCCTGATCTCGAATCCGTGCCGATCACGCGAGCGGACCTGGCGCGGAACTCGGCGACCGAGGCGGCGAAATCGATCTCGGCCAATCAGGTCGTCGAGCACGCGCTCAGGCACCTGGCCTGGCTCGCGCAGGACGATCCGGCCGTCAAAGCCACGCTTTCACCGGCGTGGCTCGCGGTGCTGGCCGGCTATGTTCCAGCGCCGTTCCGCCACCTCGCCTGACGTTCCCGCTACCAGCCCTCCTGGACGACGGCCACGCCCCGCGGGCCGAGGCGGATCAATCCGCGATGCACCTCGCTGCCGTCCACCAGATTGACGCCAGGGTCGGCGATGGGCACGTCGACAGGCACATCCCTGTGATTGAGCAAGAAGAGGATCGAGCTACGAGGCCCAGACCGGCGCACCGCTGAGACTCCGGCCGGTGCCTCGATCACCGGTTTGACGCCGGCCTGGTTGGCGGCGGTGCGCAGGATCCGCGCCATCGCCGCCGGCTCTGGCCGCGTGGCGATGTAGATCGCCCGGCCCTGCCCGAACTTGTGGCTCGTGACCGCAGGGTGACCGTCCAGGTTCGAGCCCGAGAATTGCGCCAGGACCTCGGCGCCCGACAGCGCGATCAGCTCGCTCCAGAGGTCGGCCTGCGCGTGCGCGCCGGCGGCGAACGTGAGCTTGACCTGCTCGCCGTCGGCCAGCGGAAACCAGTCGACCACCTCCAGGCCGAGGAGACTTCTGAACGGCTCGGGATAGCCGCCGAGGCGGATGTGCTCGAACGGATCGACGATGCCGCTGAAGAAGGACATCACCAGCGTGCCGCCCGCCTCTACGAAGGCGATCAGGTTGGCCGCCGCCTCATCGCTGACCAGGTACACGCTTGGCGCGAGCACGAGGCTGTATGAAGAAAGATCGTCAGACGGCCGCGCGAAGTCCGCGATCAGGTTGGCTTCGAAGATGTGCCGGTAGTACGCCTCGAGCTGCTCGACGTGGTGAACGCGAATCGACGGCTTCGACGGCAGCTCGAGCGCCCACCACGATTCCCAGTCGTGGAGGATCGCCACGTCCGCGCTCACCCGGGTGCCGCACACCGGGTCGAGGCGACCAAGCTCGCGGCCGAGCTTGACGACCTCGTGCCAGGTGGGCGAGTGCTCCGGCGATCCATGCGGAACCATGGCGCTGTGGAACTTCTCGGCCCCGGCCCGTGACTGGCGCCACTGGAAGAACATCACGCCGTCGGCGCCTCGTGCCAGCGCCTGGTAGCTCCATAAGCGCATCTGCCCCGGAGCTTTGGCCACGTTCACATCGCGCCAGTTGACGCGGTTTGAGGTCTGCTCCATGAGAAGCCAGGGGCGTCCGCGCCCGAGCGAGCGCATCAGGTCGGCCGCCATCCCTGCCCGCATTCCGGCTTCCGGGTCGGACGGATCCTGGTAAACGTCGTCGCTGACGACGTCCTCGCGTTCCGCCCACTTCCAGTAGTCGAGCGGCTTAAAGAAGCGCATGAAGTTGGTGGTGACCGGCACGCCTGGGCTGCGTTCCATGAGGATCCCGCGCTCGAGCTCGTAGCACTCGAGCAGCGCGTCCGATGAGAAGCGCATGAAGTCGAGCTCCTGACTGGGGTTCGGCCAGGTGGGCGTGCGCCGGGGCGGCAGGATCTCGTCCCAGTCCGAATAGCGCTGCGACCAGAAGTCCGTGCCCCACGCTCGGTTCAGGTCCTCGAGCTCCCCATACCGCTGCTCCAGCCATTGGCGGAACGCCAGCGCCGAGACGTCGCAGTAGCAGGCGGGCACGTGGCAGCCGAACTCGTTGCCCACGTGCCACATCGCGAGCGCCGGGTGATCGGCGTACCGACCCGCCAAGGCGGATACCAGGCGCTCGGTCGCTTTCCGGTAGACCGGACTGCTTGGACAGTAGTGCTGCCGAGCCCCGTGCGAGAGGCGGACGCCGTCGGCGAGCACCGGCAGCATCTCCGGGTGCGCGTGCGAGAGCCAGGGCGGGGGCGATGCGGTGGCGGTCGCAAGGTCGACACGGATGCCGCCTTCGTGCAGCATGTCCATCACCCGATCCAGCCAGGCGAAGTCGAACTTGCCTTGCGTCGGTTCGAGGCGCGACCACGAGAAGATGCCGAGTGAGACGAGGTTGACCCCCGCCTCTTTCATGAGCCTGACATCCTCCTCCCAAACGTGCTCCGGCCACTGGTCCGGGTTGTAGTCGCCGCCATACGCGATATGGGGCAGCCTCTCGCCGAGGAGAGGAACCGTGTTGGCCGGAATCTGTGTGCTCAGCCTTTCGTGGATCCGAGCGTCAGGCCGGCAACGAAATGCCTCTGTAAAAGGATGTACACGACGATCGGCGGTATGCACGCGAGCAGGGCGCCCGCCGCGATGAGGTTGTTGTTGACGAAGAACTCTCCCTGGAGGTTGTTCAGCGCGCTGGTGATCGGTCGCTTGTCACCCGATTTCAAAAGGATCAGCGCCCAGAAGAAGTCGTTGTACATAAACGTGAAGAGCAGGGTGGCCATCGCGGCCAGTGCCGGACGGCACAACGGCAGAATCACGCTCCACCAGATCCGGAACACATTGGCGCCGTCGACGAGCGCTGACTCGGTGATCTCCTTGGTGATCGTCTTCATGTAGTTGCTGAGCACGAACGTGGCGAAGCCGGTCTGGAAGACGACGTGGATCAGGATGATCCCGATGTACTGGTCATAGAGCAGATTGTTGTCGCTGAACAGTGCAAACGAGAACCGGCCCGCGTCGATCGACCCCAGCATCGCGATCGGGGTGTGGAGGTAAATCCAATACAGGGGCACGATGATGACCTGAGGCGGCAGCAGGTTGCCGGCCGTGAACAGCATCAGGACGATGAGGTTGAACTTCCAGCTGAACTGGGTGCAGCAGAAAGCTACCATCGACGCCAGGAGCAGCGTAAGGATGACGCCAGGAACCACGATGACCAGTGTGTTGAGGTAGTAATAGGGGATCTCGGCCTGGGTCCACACCGTCGCGTAGTTGGTGAAGCCAAGACTGCTCGGCCATGAGACATAACCGTTCTGGATGGTGTCGCTGAGCGGACGCAGTGACGAATAGACGGCCCAGAACAACGGGAACAGCCACAGCACGACCATCGCGCCGAGGAATATGTGAAGAGCGAGTCGAGCCGGACGCATACGCCGCCGATTCGGTTTGACTGCGCCGCCCGGAAAGATCGCCGGCATCGTGCTGGGCAGGAGTTGATAGTTCTGTGTCACGCCGCGGACCTCATCGTGCGGGAGAGGAACAGGATGATCGGGCCGAGCGAGATAAAGAGGAGGATGACGGCGATCGCCGAGCCGAAGCCGACCAGGCTTGCCTCGCTGACGCTGTTGTTCGTGATCAGGATTGACAGCAGCTCGAGGCCGTTCTTGCCCTGGTTGATGATGAAGGCGATGTCGAACGCGCGTAGCGCTTCGATGGCGGTGACGACCACGATGATGACGTTGATCGGGGCCATCACCGGCAGGACCACGCTGAAGAAGGTTTGCACCTCAGTGGCGCCGTCTACCTTCGCCGCCTCGCGGAGGGAGGGATCGACGCTCTTCAGCCCTGCAAGGTAGAGGATCATCACATAGCCGACGTGCCGCCAGCTGGCGGCAACCAGCACCGCGAACAGGTTGATTCTTGGATTGCCCAGCCAGTCGATGAGGTTGCCTGATTTGACCAGGCCGAATGCATTGTTGATAAAGCCCTCGGTCGGAGCGAACTGGAGCTCCCAGATGAACCCGACCACGACTAGAGACAGGACCACAGGCAGGAAGAACACGCTCTGGTAGATGCGCGTGCCGCGCATGTCGCGATCGAGCAGGACCGCGAAGAACATGCCCAGTGGAGTGGCGATGAACGTCAGCCATGCGAGCCAGATCAGGTTGTGTGTGAAGGCGGGCCAGAACAGGGTGTACCCCGTGAACATGAACTGGTAGTTCTTGAAGCCGACGAAATTGTCGCCGGTGATCGGCCCGATGCCGTCCCAGTTCGTGAAAGAGAAACCGATCGACGCCAGCGTCGGGCCCCAGATCAATAACAGGTCCAGGGTGAGCGGCACCCCGACCATCAGGGCGATCAGGATCTTGTCGTGTCGGGTCAGAAGCGTGTAGCGGCGCTTGCGGCGGGTGGCGACGAGAGCCCCCGCCTCGGGTGCTTTTTGCGCCCGGGCGGGGGCGAGGTTTGTCGTGGTGTTGGCCACGGCTCAGATCATATGTCCGCTTTTACTCCGCGGGCAGCGAGTCCCAGAACGCCTGCATCTGGCCCTGAAGGCTGGTCGTGTCCTGGCTTGGATTGGCAAGGAACTTCAGCAGGAAGCCCTGCATGCCGTTCGGACCTGAATAGTCCGGCCGCGAGTCGCGGTCGAAGTATTGCGTGATCTTCTTCGCCTGGCTGACGATGGATACGGCTTTCTTGGTCAGCGCCGGGTACTGGCTCGCGTCGGCGTCGTTGGCTGTCGGGATCGAGCCCGGTGCGTTCTGCCAGTACAGCACTTGCGTCGAGCCTTTGGCGACGAACTCCATGAAAGCCTTGGCCTGGCCGAGGTCAGCGCTCAGGGTTGGTGACTTCTTGGTGAGCATGTACACGTCAATGGGCGCGTCGAGCGCCTTCTCGGCGTCGTACTGGGTGCCCAGGTCTGGGAAGGGGAAGAAGTCGAGCTGGTCGAGGTCGGCCGGGGTGCCGCTCGCCTTGAACTCGTCGGAGACGAACAGCCCGAGCAGGTACATGCCGGCTTGCTTGCGGAGCAGCTGGTCCGCGCCCTCCTCCCACTTAAGGCCGGCGAATGCGGGCGAGTAGTACTGCGTGATCTCGCTCCATTTCTTGTAGACCGCCGCGACCCGAGGGTCCGTCCACTTCTGTTTGCCGGTGAGAAGCTCGGTGTGGAAGTCATAGCCGTTGAGGCGGAGGTTGATGATGTCGAAGGTCCCTTGCGCAGGCCACCCATCCTTGTCGGCGAATGCGATCGGGATCAGGCCGTCCTTCTTCATCTGTGTGCACAGGGCTTTGAACGCGTCCCAGTTGGTCGGGACCGTGTAGCCGTGCGCCGCGAAGACATCCTTGCGGTAGAACACCGCCCAGGGGTAATAGTCGGTCGGGATCGCGTAGGCGTGGCCGTCGTTGCCCTTGATCGAGGCCGCGAAGCCTTCCGTGTAGTTGGACTTCACAGCGTCCCACACGTCGTCGATCGGCGTCGCCAGCCCTTTGTCTGCAAAGAACCGCATGCGGTGTCCGGAGAACCAGGTGAAAGCGTCCTCTGGGGTGCCCTGTAGGTAGGAGCTGATCTGGTTCTGGAAGGTGCCGTGGTCGACGGTATTGATCTTGACCTTGGTTCCGCCGTTGGCGGATGTGAACGCGTCAACGATGGCCTTCGTCCCCTTCAGCGAGTTGGGGTCGGTGTTGTAGCTGCCGAGCGACATGGTGCCGCCCTTGGCGGTGATACCGGTTGTGGTCGTCGTGCCGCCGCCACAGGCGGCGATGAAGGCCGCCAGGCTGCCGTATCCGGCGATCTTCAGGACGTCGCGTCGTGAGAGATCGAGATCCAGGTTCAGCGCCGCATCTCTGAGCGCGAGCCGGTTCCGAACCCGTTTTGCTTCGCTTGAATCACCCATAGAACTCCTCCTCCCAGACCGCGGACTTTGGTTGTTGACACATGAAGCTCGGCCGCGTCGGCATAGCGGAAGGTTACAGATTCGGTCAAATTTGTCAACTCCAAGCTTCGCTTCTGCTCGCTATTGATCAAAGTTGATCAATGACGTACCATCGGGCGAATGCTTGCGGCTGAGCGAAGGCGCCGGATCGCGGAGAGCGTCCGCTCACGTGGCGTGGTCTCGGTGGCCGAGATGGCGGAGGCGTTGGGTACGACCGAAATCACACTCAGGCGCGACCTGCATGTGATGGCCAAGGACGGGCTGCTGGTAAGGACCCACGGCGGCGCCATCAGGCCGTCGGGCGTCGGCCACGAGCCGAGTTACAGCGAGAAAGCCCAGCAAGCGGCTGGCGAGAAGGCCGCCATCGCTCGTCTCGCGCTGGAGATGGTCCGGCCTGGAGACTCGATCGTGCTCGGTCCGGGAACCACGACCCTGGCGTTGGCGCGCCTCTTGGTGCACAGCCCCGAGCTGACGGTCGTCACGAACTCATTGCTGGTGGCGCAGGCGCTGATGGAGGCCCCGCGCGTCGAGGTGATATTGACCGGCGGGACACTGCGGCGATCCATCCACGCGCTTGTCGGGCCGGCCACGGAGGAGTCGGTGCGTGCGCTGCGCGCGTCGCAGGCATTCATCTCCGGCAACGGGTTCACCGCCGACCGCGGCCTCAGCACACCGAGCCCGGTGGTCGCCGCCACCGACCGGGCGCTCGCGGGCGCGGCCCAGCACGTGGTGGTGCTCGCCGACTACACCAAGATCGGCGAGGAGACCATGTGCCAGACGGTTCCCGCAGCCAGGGTTCACACGCTGATCACGGACTCGAGGGCGCCGGCGACAGAGCTGGAGGCGATTCGCGCCGCGGGCCTCGAGGTGCGCGTCGCCGAGGTCGCTCATCATGTCGAGAGCAAGCGCGCGACCGCGTGACGGCGAGTCCAGACCGGCGGGCGCGCACCGCGTGGTCAAGGACGCACCGCAACGTGGAAAGCTGACCCGGCGCGACATCGAGCTTCCCGACGGAAGGTATTTGCTCGCGTACGGCTGCGCGGAAACCGCAGCGCCCGATGCCTGATCTTCGCTTCGACCCCTTGCGGCAGGAGTGGGTCGCTTACGCCACCGAGCGGAACGATCGCACCTTCCTCCCCACCGCTTTCTGCCCGCTTTGCCCCACCGGGGCCGGCGGGGCATCTGAGGTTCCACTCGACACGTTCGAGGTGGTCGTGTTCGAGAACCGATTCCCAGCCGTCGGCCCGGACCGTCGCAAGGGCCGGCCAGTCCGGCCTCCGACGACCGGCTGCGAGGTCGTCGTCTATACGCCGGAGCACGAGGTCACGCTGGCCCAGCTCCCCGCCGAGCGCGTACGTCTTCTGGTCGACGTCTGGGCCGATCGCTACCGCGAGCTTGGTTCGAGAGCCGAGGTCGCCTACGTGTACATCTTCGAGAACAAGGGCGAAGAGGTCGGGGTCACGCTCCACCATCCGCATGGCCAGATCTACGCGCTGCCGTTCATCCCGCCGTTTGCCGAGGCGGAGCTGGACGCCTCGCATAAGCATCTCGTCGAGGCAGGGCAATGCCTGCACTGCCGCGAGCTGGCGCTCGAGGCCTCGGGACCTCGCATGGTCCTGAGCGAGAGCTCAATGGTCGCGTTCGTCCCGCGAGCCGCCCGCTGGCCTTACGAGGTGCACCTGTACCCACGCCGGCACGTGCCTTCGATCGCAGACCTCGACCAAGCCGAGCGATGGGACCTGGCCAGGGCCCTCCTCGGCGTGACCGGCACCTACGACCGCCATTTCGGTTTCTCGACGCCATACGTCATGGCCGTCCACCAGGCGCCCACCGACGGCCGCGACTGGCCCCAGGCCCACCTTCACTTCGAGTTCTACCCGCCGCACCGGCGGGACGACCGCCTCAAGTACCTGGCGGGGGTCGAGCTCGGCGCCGGCACGTTCGTGAACGACACGCGGCCCGAGGACACCGCCGACCAACTTCGACGCGCCGCGAGAAAAGACCCGCGGATGGCCGGCAAATCTTGACTTAGGATGTAGCGCACAAATGGCTTCAGTCACCTACGAACACGTGACCAAGCGATTCGCCGGCGGAACTCTGGCCGTCAACGATTTCAATCTCGAGATCAAAGACACCGAGTTCATGGTCCTCGTCGGCCCGTCCGGCTGCGGCAAATCAACCGCGCTGCGAATGCTGGCAGGCCTTGAGGAGGTGACCGAGGGCGATATCAAGATCGGCGACCAGGTCGTCAACGAGATGCCGCCCCGGGATCGGGATATCGCGATGGTGTTCCAGTCGTACGCGCTGTACCCGCACATGACGGTGTTCGACAACCTCGCCTTCGGCCTGCGCATGCGAGGCACGCCCAGGCAGGACATCGAGC
>Ga0207646_10000616_pt1 | contig 46319 bp, 40 predicted proteins | sample KBSK5502metaG_FD_184343 | JGI IMG/M metagenome (GOLD analysis project Ga0207646, IMG submission 184343) | Corn, switchgrass and miscanthus rhizosphere microbial communities from Kellogg Biological Station, Michigan, USA - KBS K5-50-2 metaG... | ecosystem: Host-associated > Plants > Roots >...
GGTGCATCGTCTCCCACCCCGCCGCTTCAAAATCCAACGAAAGTAGGACATTAGTGCTTCCTTTCCAGCTCATCTTGAAAATGAAATTGAATTTCATTTTCAATTCGCACTCATGCTAGGAGGGGCTGTGTTCCGATGTCAAGCCAGACAGGTCACATTTCTGTAATAGATTCAGCGGATGGCTGATTGTTTTGCCGTGCAGCAAACACTAGAATCGAACGTCCGTCATGGCCACTCCGGCAATTCGTGAAATTCGCCGCCGCTCACATTTTCCGTGGTGGCGGCTGATTACATGTTTGTTGGTTGCCGGGGTGTTCGCAGCTTTGGGTGCGATCGCCTGGGCGTACTTTCTGGCACACTCTGCCCTGCCCCAACTCGATGGCGCAGTGCAGGTGCGTGGACTATCAACGCAGGTAAGAGTCACGCGAGATGCACAAGGAGTTCCCACCATTGAATCGTCAACTCTGCAAGATCTATTTTTCGCCCAAGGTTATGTAACGGCCCAGGATCGGCTGTGGCAAATGGATATCATGCGGCGCTTCGCCGCGGGCGAACTCGCAGAAATCCTGGGCGACGACCTTCTCAAGCATGACCGGGAACAACGGATTCTGGGCTTGAGGATTGCGTCACAAAAAGCGCTTGAAATCACGTCGGAGGCAGAGCGGTCCCGACTCTCGGCGTACGCCCTTGGTGTGAATGCCTATATCGAATCACATCGTGATAAGTTGCCGCTGGAATTTCGTGTCCTGCATTACTCGCCGCGCTTATGGACTCCGGAGGATTCCACCCTCATCGCGGCGCAAATGGTGAAGGATCTTAATCATGGTCCTTACCGGCAGGCACTGACGCGCGAGAAAATTCTGGCCAAGCTAGGCCCGGAACTGACCGCGGACCTGTATGTGAATTCCTCCGTACGCGATCATCCGCCAACGATGTCCAGTCCTCACCTCCCGAAAAACGAGGACGGGAAAATAACTGCTGAAGCGGCGGATTCGTCATCAGGGGAAAAACCGATATCCGCGATTTTCGAATTTTCATCCATCGCGCGTTTGGATATGGGCCAACCGTCGGCGGTCGGCTCCAACAATTGGGTAATCTCTGGAGCGCACACGGTTTCGGGCAAGCCGCTGCTATCGAATGACATGCATCTCGGACATCAGATGCCTAATCTTTGGTACGAAGCTCATCTGCACTGCGGCACTTTCGATGCCGCAGGTGTGACCTTGCCCGGTGTGCCGTACGTCATCGTCGGGCACAATCAGCGTATTGCATGGGGGTTTACCAATGTCGGCCCAACCGTGGAAGACGTGTACGTGGAGACTCTCAACCAAAATGGACAATACCTCACGCCCGAGGGCTGGATGGAACCTCATCGTCGCCGCGAAGTGATTCACCGCAAAGGTCGACCAGATGTGACAACCGATGTTGTCTTGACGCGGCATGGCCCCATCATCAGCAAACTCGTGCCCGGAGAAACTCGCCAGGTGGCGCTTCGTTGGACGTTGTACGAAGGCACTCGAAATCCATTTTTTGAAGTGAATTCAGCACAGAATTGGGATGAATTCCGGCACGCATTTTCCAAATTCGACGCACCCGGCCAAAATGTGGTGTACGCAGATGCAAATGGAAATATTGGCTATCAAGCCACCGGAAAAATTCCTATCCGCGCTACCGGCGATGGCAGCCTGCCGGAGAACGGCAGTGACAATCTGCACGAGTGGACTGGCTACATGCCGTTTGAAAAGCTGCCTAGTGTCTTCAATCTTGCTTCCGGCATTATTGCGACGGCCAACAGCCAGATCACCCCCGATGGATACCCTTACTCAATCAGCACAGGCTGGGAGGCGCCCTGGCGGTCAGCGCGTATCTACAGTGTTCTGGAATCGGGCAAGAAGTTTTCCGTAGCCGACATGCTAGCCCTTCAAACCGATATCTATTCGGAATGGGAACACTATTCGGCGGTACGCTTTGTGGACAGCGTGGATCATGCCAAAAATCCATCTCCGCGCGTCCGGCAGGCGGCGGATATCCTTCGACGCTGGGATGGACGCATGAGTGCGGATTCATCGGCGCCAACCATCGCAGCCCTCGCTCGGGCGCAACTCACTCGCCTGTTGCTGGAACCCAAGCTGGGCAATGCTCCGAAGGACCCTCATCAGCTCGACGCAACATTAAGCTGGAAGACCTATAGCTGGCCCATGCAATCCGTGTGGTTGGAGAATGTAATTCGGCAGCGTCCTGCGCGTTGGCTTCCAGAAGGCTGCGCGAATTACGATGAGCTTCTCACCGCTGCAGTGGAAGCTGCCGTTAGCGATTCAGATGGAGGACGGGAGCTGAAGTCATGGAAGTGGGGAGAATTCCATCCGGTAGAAATACAGCATCCGATTCTCGGTAGAATTCCGCTGTTGAAGCACTGGGCTGGACCGGGAGTCCAGGAGCAATCGGGCAGTGGATTCACGGTGAAGGCCGTGACACGGGACCACGGGCCATCGGAGCGCATGACCGTCGACCTTTCCAACTTTGATCAATCCACGCTAAACCTGGTCACTGGACAATCGGGCAATTTCCTCAGTCCCTTTTATATGGATCAATGGAACGCCTGGCACCAGGGCTACACCTTTACTTTCCCATTCTCCCACCCCGCAGTTGAGAGAGCCCGCGCCCATCAACTCGTGCTAGAGCCTCAGAATTAGTGGAAGCAGCTAGCACCTGTTATCAATCCACAAGCTTAACGTCATCGGGCTGACCCAGGATGTCGACCTGCTGGCCCTGCAGCTTGTCCGTGGTTGTGTCGTAGATGCGCAATTCCCCTTGTTGCATCACGTAAACCACATTGCGATTGGTAATGGGCTGCAGACCGGTTACGTCGCCGGCCTCAGGCGGGATCACTACGGTGGAGTTGTTGGTGTTGAAGATGGAGAGACAACCACGAACTTCACCCGCATTACTGCCGCTAGCGAAAGTGTTGATATTGGTGCAATTCTTCGCGCCAATAAAAATCTGTCCGTTCGATCCCAGTTCCATTCGATGATGGAAGCCATCGGTGATAACGCTGGACCCTGTGACTGTCATGGAGTTCAAATCGACCACATTGACCGTCCCACAAATAGTGGCCGCCGTACCGGGACCGCAGGGGATTCCGGGTGGCGTTCCCGCTACGTAGAGAGTACTTCCACTCAGAAGACCAATGGTTGCGGCATTCACTGGAATGCTGACTCCGGGAGTGTTCGTGTTCAGGTCGAAAACAGTCACGCTGGCCGCGGACCCTCCACATTCGGGACCGCAATTGAGGATGTAAGCGGTGGTGTCATCACTGCTGAAAATTCCCCACACAGGATGATCGAAAGCAACAGAATCCTGGACAGTGGTAAGCGGATTTGTGTTTGTACCCAGCAAGCTCGGGGCAATCACCGTGACCCTGTCGGGAGCGTCTCCAAATACGAGGATACGATTACCATTGTGGCTTCCGGCTACGGTGCGTGCTCCAGATACCGGGAGGGTAGCAGCTATGCTTGCCGTCGATAAGCTCAATACTTCAACAGCACCTGGCGACTGTCCCACAACCGGAGTGGCAGGCACGGCAGCATAGCCAGTTAGATTATCTGGGCCGACGACCATACTCTGGGTGAAACCCGCCAGAGCGATAGAAGGCAATGCTCCGCTGCCAGATTGCACCACACTCTCTCGCGCGTTATCGATCACAGTCACGGCATTGTTCGAAGCGCTGAACACCAGCGTGAATTTCTTATTCGGAGAAACCGCCATAAGTCCGGGATCGGGATTTGCACCCGAGAGACTGACGGCAAAACCAGGAAGCTTATCTTGCAATGCGTCCACGATTTCAATCACTGGAGTAGTACCTCCATTAGCGGTCGGACGCAGAGGGTTGGATACGAAGGCGCGGAACTTCAATCCGCTCGTACTTTGCTGGCTGCTGCTGGAGGTGGAATTGTTATAGTTTCCGCAGGAAACACTGGCCACACTGGCAGCAATAAGGACAGCAATAGCAATCGAGGTTCGTCTCAAACCTGGGACTCCGAAGAGAAAGAGGGACAAAGATTTAGATGCAAAGAAGCGGATTATAGCAGAGCCTCTCTGACGAATTTAGGCCTCACCATGATGCAAAACTCGCATTCATCTTGTATTCTCAAACATAATGGCCGGTGATCTCCTCGCTCGTCTAAAAAAATCCCCTGTCTTGTGCGATGGCGCGACGGGTACGCTTCTCTACGCCAAAGGGATTTTCATAAATCGCTGCTACGACGAATTGAACGTCTCCCAACCTGACCTGATTCGTGGGTTACATCACGAATATCTGCAGGCTGGCGCCGAGATCATCGAAACCAATACCTTCGGAGGGAATTCCTTTCGGCTGGCCCGCCACAGCATGGAGAACCGGGTCCGCGAGATCAATCTTGCTGGAGCACGACTGGGTCGTGAAGCCGCCAAAAGTTTCGACGTGTGGGTTGCGGGCTCGGTTGGTCCCCTCGGAATTCGCATTGAACCCCTGGGCAAGACTTCTTATGAGGAAGCTCGCGTCGCTTTCCGCGAACAAATCGCGGCGCTGGTTGAGGGCGGCGTCGATTTGCTCATATTGGAAACGTTTGGATATCTGGAGGAGTTGCATCAAGCAATCCTGGCGGCTCGGGAGGTAAATCCGAAAATTCCCTTGGTCGCTCAAGTGACGATAGATGAAGACGGAAATTGTCTTGACGGTTCTACTCCGGAGACTTTCACACCCAGGCTCGAGGAATGGGGCGTAGATGTGATTGGTTGCAACTGCAGCGTAGGGCCGGTCGCCATGCTGGAAGCAATCGAGCGAGTTCGTGCGGTCACCTCCCTGCCCCTTGCGGCGCAGCCCAATGCCGGCATACCTCGCTCCGTGGAAGGCCGAAACATTTATTTATGTTCACCGGAATACATGGCCAGTTATGCGCGCAAATTTGTGGCTGCGGGAGTGCGCATGGTTGGTGGTTGTTGCGGATCTACACCCGAACATATCCGCGTCATGAAGTCCGCGCTGCGAGCAAGTGAGGCACGCTCGAAGGTGGTCGCACCCAGCGCATCGGGCGGAGTGGCAACGCCTCTTCCATCGCCTGCCTTGCCAGTGGAAAAACGTTCGCAACTGGGCGCGAAACTTGCCGCGGGCGAATTTCTGACCATGGTGGAGATTGTTCCACCCAAGGGAACGGACATTCGCAAAGAGCTAGAGGGCGCACGCTTCCTTAAATCCGTCGGCGTAGATGGCATCAATATTCCAGACAGTCCCCGGGCTTCGGCGCGGATGAGCAATCAGGCGCTATCACTGCTGGTCCAGCAACAGATAGGTATCGAAGCGGTGCTGCACTATACCTGCCGTGATCGGAACGTGTTGTGCATCCAATCCGATCTGCTGGGCGCGGCCGCGACTGGCATTCGCAACCTAATCTGCATCACTGGTGATCCACCGAAGATGGGCAACTATCCTGACGCGACGGCGGTCTTTGACGTGGATGCCATCGGTCTGGTGAACATCGTGCAAAATCTAAACCGCGGACTGGACATCGGAGGCAATCCCATAGGTGTCGGCACGAGCTTTGTGATCGGCGTGGGCGCCAATCCCGGCGTTCCGAACCTTGACGAAGAAATCCGGCGCTTCGAGTACAAAGTGGAAGCGGGAGCGGAATACGCGGTCACTCAACCCGTATTCGATTTGTCTTTACTGGAGACCTTTCTTCGGCAGATCGAACATTGCCGCATTCCCGTGGTCGCTGGAATCTGGCCGCTGGTGAGCGTGCGCAATGCGGAGTTCATGAAGAACGAGCTTCGCGTCTCGGTGCCGAACTCCATCCTGGATCGCATGGCCCAGGCCAAAACTCCAGAAGCCGCTCGGGAGGAGGGCATCGCCATTGCCCGCGAGATGCTGGTAGCAGTGCACCACATGGTGCAGGGCGCCCAGATCAGCGCTCCTATGGGACGATACGCCTCGGCGGTGGATGTTTTGGAGGCTTTGGGTTCTTCCCGTCCTGCAACTGCCTGATTTCTCGAATCTTTCTACGAATCGATTTTCACTGGACACAGCTTCCATCGAAGTGGTTAGAATGTCCTTAGGAGCGGACGGTTTGGCAAAATTTGAAGATTGTCTTCAGCGGCTGGAGAAAATTGTTCAGGAACTGGAAAAAGGGGAAGTGCCGCTGGAGAAATCCCTGACTTTATTTGAGGAAGGCATGCAGCTTTCCGCCTCTTGCCGCAAGGAATTGGAAGCGGCAGAAGGCAAAGTAGAAATCTTGCTGAAGCAAAACGGTAAGCTCCAGGCCGAACCATTCGAGTCCCTGGCTGAAAAGGCTCCTAGCCGCAAATAAAACGGCTGGCGCCAGCGTCGTCGCAAATTAACGTCTGCGCCGTTATCATTTGTGTGAAGCGGACGCAGCCTGAAACACCGCCGACGGTGAAAATTCAGAGGGAAATATGAAGTCTAGTGTTGTTCTCCTCCAAGGCAACCCGGAAATCGCACAATCTCTGGCCACTTCGTTGCTCAGTTCATTTCGCTCGGTCCACGCTGTCCGATCAATGGAAGAATTGCGGGCCAGTATTTCGAAACATCGAGCTCGCGTTATCATTTTGGACATCGAGATGGCCTCGCTAGTCGAAGTCGAAAGCCTTTCGCGTGAGTTTCCGGGACTCAGCGTGGTTTGCACACATCGTCTGGCGGATGAAGAAATGTGGACGGCCGCGTTGAGCGCGGGAGCCTCCGACATCTGCCCGACTTACGATACCCACAGCATCTTGACCGCTGCGTTGCACAATGCACGCCGCACGCGATCGGTTGCCGCCTAAAACAGTGGCCAGCAATCAGTGGTCAGTGCTCAGCAACTGACCACTGAGCACTGACAACTGACAACTTTTGCTTCTTGCTGTCGCGGTCCCATCGTTCTTCAAATCCATGCTGAAGATCACCACATTACCCCCTTGCTATACTCACCGGACATGCTCGCACAGACCCTGGAGCAAGGACGGCTGTTAACCGATCGGGCGCTGGAGCAACTCCTGCCAGCCGCGAACCAATATCCATCCTCCATTCATCAAGCCATGCGCCACAGCGTGTTTGCCGGAGGAAAACGGCTGCGCCCCATTCTTTGCATAGAGACTGGCCATATGATCGCCGGTTCACTTCCCCCGGGAATCGAAGACCTGGGCGCGGCGTTGGAGATGCTGCACACCTATTCGCTGGTCCACGACGATCTGCCGGCACTCGACAACGACGACTTGCGCCGCGGCCGGCCCACCTGTCATAAAGTCTTCGGAGAGGCAATCGCGATTCTCACCGGCGACGCGCTGCAGACCCAGGCTTATGAAGTTCTCGCCAAGTTAAAGTGTCCTGCTGAATCACGCGTACGCATCATCGAGGAAATCGCTCGCGGAACAGGAACCGTAGATGGGATGATCGGCGGCCAAGTCGTCGACCTGGAGGCTGAACACAGCCAGCCGGATATCAAGATGCTGGAATATATCCATCGTTCCAAGACGGCCGCGTTGATCAGCGCCAGCGTGGTCAGTGGCGGATTGTATGCAGGGGCTCGCGACCAGGCTATCGCTAAACTACGATCGTTTGGTCAATCGATTGGGCTTGCATTTCAAATCGTGGATGACGTGCTCGACGTCACCCAGACTTCCGAGCAATTAGGCAAAACTGCAGGCAAAGATATTGCCGCGGAAAAGACGACGTATCCCGCCCTATTTGGCGTTGACAAGTCGTTGAAGCAAGCTGACACCCTGGTAGATACGGCGTGCACTTCCCTTGACAGTTTCGGTCCTGCAGCCGATACGCTGAAGGCGCTGGCCCGGTTTCTGGTGGAGCGCAAGAAATGACCGCGATGGCGACTGCGCTCGATATCCTGGCCATCGCGGCACATCGCGACGATGTGGAGCAGACCTGCGGCGGCACGTTATTGAAAATGGCCCAGCGCGGCTACCGCACTGGGATTCTCGATCTCACTCAAGGCGAAATGGGGACGCGCGGCACCGCCCAAGAACGCGCTCGCGAAGCAGCTGAAGCAGCGAAGATCCTGCACGTTTCCTGCCGGCAGGCTCTCGATATTCCAGATGGACGCGTGGAAAACACCTGGGAAAACCGCTTGAAGGTCGCGCGCGTGATTCGCGAGCAGCGCCCCAGAGTGGTCATACTTCCTTACTGGGAAGGCCGGCATCCGGATCATTACACAGCCTCGAAGTTGGGATACGAGGCGTGCTTCCTGGCGGGGTTGGCGAAGCTGGAGGTGGAGCAGACACTCAGCAGTCAGCACTCAGCATTCAGCCAAGTCAAAACTGAAGACGTGGGGACTACTGTAGGCGCCAACGTGAGCGCCACCGTCGGCACCGGCGTGGACAGTACCGTGGAAGGGCACGGCTTCAGCCGTGCCGAGAGGAATCCAGAACCTGCGGCTTTAGCCGCTGGGGGTCTTTCTGCTCACCGTCCATTCAAGATCATCTACGCCACGCTGTACTATGACGTTCGTCCAACTTTCGTCGTGGACATCACTGACCAATTCGAAAATCGCTTTCAGTCTCTGATCGCCTATAAATCACAATTCACCGACCAGGAAGCGGGCAAAGACTTCTTCCCTGCCCAAGCCGATATTCATGCACGCACTGAAGCTATGGCCCGTTTCTACGGCATGATGGGCGGTGTCACTTACGCTGAACCTTTTCTGCAAAAAGAAGTCGGATTGGTAGAGGATTTATTGCAGATTCCCGTGAAGTCCATCTGATTTTTGCTTCATCGCTTGATCGCCACTGCCACTCCGTCACGAATGGGGAGGATCGTGGTAAACAAATCGCGCGAACTGTAAAGCAGTCGGTCGAATTCCAGAATAGCTTTAGTAGTGGCCTCAGCAGGATTCTTCTCCGCAACCCTCCCACTCCATAAGACGTTATCTGTAATGAAAAGCCCACCCTTACGGAGCTTGGGCACCGCAAGCCGGAAGACGCGAGGATAGTCTTCTTTGTCGACGTCGTTGAAGATGATGTCGAATTGCTCTTTCTCCTCGGAAAGAAGCTCCAGCGCATCACCAACTCTGATCGTGATGCGATCGGCGACTCCCGCTCGCTCGAAGTAGCGACGGGCCTGCTCGGCATTCTTAGAGTCCCCGTCGGTGTAGATCACGCGTCCGCCTTCACCCAAGGCACGGGCCCACCAAATGGTCGAGTAGCCGATGGCGGAGCCCATCTCGAATATCTTTTTGGCATTACTGATCAAAGCAAGCTGATGCAGAATGCGTCCGACCGCAGGACCTACGATGGGAATTTTTCTTTTCGCAGCTTCCGCTTCTATTTCGGTGAGAACCTCGTCACGGGCAGGGAGCAAAGAGTAGAGATAGTCTTCGACGGGGCCAACGGTGATTCCGCCCATGCGCCAGTAAGCATTGCTGTTCGATTGCGCCAATTCAGCTACCCCCAAGGGCTAAAGCCCGTCCCGAATAATCTGACGGCACCCCTAAAGCCGTGCCCTCAAAGTCAAAGCCACCGAGCGCGCGCACAGCATGTCGGGGCTGAGTGCTGAGTGCTGACTGCTGACTGCTGAGTGCTGACTGCTGAAGGCCACTCAAGATCACAATTCTATGGAGCCTCCCCACTTCGTGCAACGTACCCTATCCATTTCCCTTAGCAGCCCTGGATGTTTAATATAGGCCGCTGTGCCTCAACTGAAAGTTCTAATTTCCCGCGAGCAAATTGCCCAGCGCGTCGCCGAGATGGGCGCAGAGATCACCCGTGACTTTTCCGGCGAGTCAGTGATTTTTGTCGGGGTATTGAAAGGCGCCTCTATTTTTCTGAGCGATCTGGCACGGCATGTTGACCTCGATGCCACGTTCGACTTCATTGGAGTTGCCAGCTACGGTAACCGCCCCTCACCGGCTCAGGAACTCATCAGCGGCTGGGATTCCACGGGTGAAGTACGCTTGACAAAAGATGTTGATCAATCCAAGCGAGACAAGAATGTCATCCTGATCGAGGACATCCTCGACACCGGGCTCACACTCACATACTTGACCAAGGTACTGCTGGCACATCAACCGAAGGCTCTTCGCGTAGCTACGCTTCTCGACAAACCCTCGCGAAGGAAGCAGCCTATGGAAGCAAATTATGTAGGATTCCGCATTCCAGACGAGTTTGTGGTGGGTTACGGCCTGGATTATGCGGAGCGCTACCGAAATTTGCCCGATATTTGTGTGCTGCCCCGCCAAGCCTAGTAACTATTCCCTTCCTCACCTCTTTTCCTCCACAATCGGGATTTTTCCTTCTCACATCAGAATGAATCGGAGTGGCTGGTATCATTAAGGAACATTGGAATCAGCCGCCGTCCAAACCGATCTTCAATCCAAGATCGAGCCACTTCTGCTCGAGGTGGCCGATGTGGTCAACACCACGCTCGACCTGGACACGACCTTGCGCCGGGTTGCTGAATTGGTGCGTAAAGTATTTGATTATGAGATCTTTGCGATCTTGCTGCTGAATGAAAAAACCCAGGAACTGCGCATTCGTTTTAACGTGGGATACAAGCGCGAACTCGCGGACAAGATTCGGATCAAGATGGGAGAAGGCGTAACCGGCCTTGCGGCGCAGCATCGCGAGGCGATGCTAGTAGGCGATGTTACGACGGACCCACGATATATTTCAGGCGTACCGGATGTGCGTTCCGAACTTGCGGTTCCACTCATTGTCAAGAACAAGGTAATCGGCGTCATTGATATTGAGTCGCCGCAACCGAATCACTTTACCGAGGAGCACAAGCGGTTATTGACCCTGATCGCCTCGCGGATGGCGGTCGGCATTGAGAATGCGCGGCTGTATACCCGCACGACTCGTCAAGCACGTACGCTGTTATTGCTTAACGAGATTGCCCGTGAGCTCACATCCATTCTCAATCTGGATGAACTGCTCAAACGCATTGCCGAATTGCTTAGCCGGCTGATTGATTACCAGATGTTCAGCATTCTCCTCGTAGACCCGACCGGAGAAAAACTCCAGCATCGATTTTCCCTGCGTTTTCAAGAGAACATCCACCTCAAGCACGACATCCCCATTGGCGAGGGAGTTGTCGGTTATGCCGTCCAACAAAAGGAAGTAGTGCTGGTTTCGGATGTGACTAAAGATTCGCATTACATTCTGCTGAACCCGGAAACACGCTCGGAACTAGCGGCGCCCTTGATCTACAAGGACAAAGTAATCGGGGTACTGGACCTGGAGCACACGCGCCGCGGATTCTTCACCGACGACCACAAAAGAACCATCACTACGCTGGCGGCACAAGTCGCGATCGCCATCGAAAATGCGCGGCTATACGAACAGATCGAGCGGCAGGAAAAACGTCTGGAGCGGGATTTGGCGCTAGCCCGAGAGTTGCAATTTCGCCTTCTGCCGCAGGCCCCGCCACATCTTGCCAATCTGGAAGTCGCAGCCAAGTTTTCTCCGGCGCGCGCCATCGGTGGCGACCTGTACGACTTTGTAGATTATTCGTTGTCACGATTTGCCATGGTCATCGGCGATGTGAGCGGCAAAGGCGCTCCGGCCGCGATTTACGCTGCTTTGGTAAGCGGCATTCTACGTTCTCACGCACCCATCGAGCCGGGCCCAGCGGAAATGCTTTCTGCCGTCAACTTCTCCCTCGGAGAACGCCGGATTGAGGGACAATTCGTGTCGATCATCTTTGCCTTGTGGGATGACTCCAACCGGACCCTGCAGGTGGCTAACTCCGGGCTGCCGCGGCCACTTTATTGCCATGATGGCAAGATCGAGGTCATCGAAGCGACCGGACTTCCTCTGGGATTGTTCGATGATGCCGACTACGACGAGTTCACCTTTCACGCCAACCCTGGCGATATGTTTGTGTTCTTCAGCGACGGCATTCTGGATGCACGCAACCAGGCCGGAGACATGTTTGGGCGACGAAGGGTCGAAGAGATCGTCGCCAAGTCTTGTGAGTTCTCCGCCGACTGGGTAGTGGACTCACTGTTCAAGGCCGTCGCCGAACATGCGGCCGGAGTTGAGACTTTTGACGATCAGACCGTGGTTGCGATTAAAGTGAAGAACCCTTCTGGAACAGCGCAGTGACCCGCACTGGAAGAACGCTTCGAGCTCGTGCACCCGCTTTTTCCTATCGCGAGAGCAAAAAGGGTCTATTTCGCCGCTCAACTGGCTCAATACTTTGTTGTGAAGACGTGCCTTTGTCCCACCTCGCGGAGCGGTTTGACACTCCCCTATACGTGTATTCCGCGACCGCCATTCGGGAACGCATGCGCATCTTTGAGCATGCCTTCCGGAAGGTTCCCCACACCGTTTGCTTCTCGGTTAAGGCAAATTCCAATCTGGGGATTCTTCGGTTGCTGGCTCAGGTGGGATGCGGCTTCGACATCGTCTCCGGCGGTGAACTGCAACGAGTATTGCGCGTGGACCGGCACGCCGCGAAACAAGTTGTTTTTTCCGGTGTAGGGAAGACGGCAGAGGAGATGACGGCCGCACTGAAAGCCGGGATCATGCTGTTCAACGTCGAAAGTGAATCGGAGTTGTGGGTATTGGCCGAGTCTGCCGCCAGATTGAAGCAAACCGCGAAAATTGCTTTGCGCGTGAATCCCGATGTTCGGGCTGAAACCCATCCGTACATTTCGACCGGCCTGCACCAGCATAAGTTCGGGATCCCGATTTCTGCGTCACGCCGTATCTACGCACAAGCCTCCGGCATACGATCTCTGAAGGTGGCCGGGGTAAGCGTGCATATCGGATCGCAGATCACGAATGTAAAACCCTTCGGCGAGGCCATGCTCCGAGTCGCTGAACTTGTAAGGGAACTCCGGGCAGACGGTCATCGAATCGACTTCGTGGATGCAGGTGGCGGCCTAGGCATCGTTTACGACCAGGGAAACCTCCCCGATTTCGAGGGCTATGTGGCGGACTACGCAGAAGCGGTTCTACGTCCACTGCGCGGGTTGAAGGTACATCTTCTATTGGAGCCTGGCCGTTCGATTCTTGGTCCAGCAGGTGCTTTGCTGACTCGTGTGCTTTACAAGAAAACCAACGGCACCAAAAAGTTTCTGGTGGTCGATGCGGCCATGAACGACCTGCTCCGGCCTTCGCTCTACAACGCTTATCACGAAATCGCCAAAGTTGAATGGAAGGATGGCTCTTCGTTGTCAGAAACCGTGGATGTTGTAGGCCCAATTTGTGAGACGGGAGACTTCTTCGCTCGGGCGCGTGAGCTGCCCAGGAGTGAGGAAGGCGATCTGCTTGCCATTCTAGATGCCGGAGCATACGGGATGGCCCTCGCTTCCAATTACAATTCACGGCCTCGTCCCGCAGAAGCTCTGGTGGATGGCAAGTCAGCAAAAGTCATCCGCCGCCGGGAGACAATGGCAGATCTGCTTCGCAACGAGCTATAAGCTAGATGTTTTTTTGCCGGGCATTGGACGCAACGATTCCAGAAAATCGTTTACAGCGCGCAATACTGGCTCGGCTTGCTGGATATATAGTGCGTGCCCGAGCGTCGGGAATCGGACATGAAAGGCATCGGGGACTAATTCCAGTGCACGTTCGACATCGGTGTCGGACATCAGTCCACCGAGCTCAGGATTGGCTTGTAGCAGCAGAGTGGGACAATGGATTTGGCGAAGCAGGTTCTCGCCATCCCACTCCTCAAACGAGGATTGATCGAGCGTCATAGAAAAGGTATCAGGATCGACGCACTCCAAACAGCGCGCCCACCACAATAAATGCGCCTCGTCATTGCCCGGCAGATCGCCGATTGGCACCGATTCATCCAACCCGGGGACCTTTAACTGAATTCTCGTCAGGCCTTTGGCAATATCTTCAGTGGAACCACCTTTGATGATCAGATCGCGCAAACCTGCGAACAGCCCGGGATACATGCTGTGCTCGAAACTATCGCCGCAAATCACGCTGTCTCCAAGAATTAAGGCACGTACAAGATTCGGATGGCGGGCGGCGATCCACATGCTCACCATTCCACCGAGTGAATGGCCGAAGAGGGTCGCGGGTTCGGCCACAGTTTCCTTAAGGAATCTGACAATGTCATCCGCATACTGCGAAACGCGATAGCCTCGCGTCACATGCATGGACCTGCCGTGACCTCGCAAGTCGGGAGCATAAATATGCCATCGAGGCGCGAGACTAGGAATCAGTGACAGAAAAACTTGCCAGCGCCGGCCGAGCCCGTGCAGAAGAACAAGTGGCGGTCCGGTATCAGCTGTCTTAGCGTAGTTGAGCCTGACTTTCCCGGTATCGAAGATTTGCTCATCGTGGGCCCCGGTCGAAGGAATCACCTCGCATCTCCGTCCGTCGCGTCCCAGGTTATCTTTCCGCCGACAATGGTTTTCAGAACCTTGACGTCGCGGAGTTTGACTGGGTCGATGGAAAAGATGTCATCACTGAGCAGAACCATATCCGCTAGCTTGCCCGGCGTGATGAATCCCTTCTCTTTGTCCTGAAACTCGGCGAAGGCGGAACCCATGGTGTACGCCTGGACGGCTTCGGCAACCGTCAGCTTCTGCTCGGGAAACCAGCCCTGAGGATTCTTGCCATCCAGCGTGGCACGGGTAACCGCAGCATAGATGGTAAGCATCGGATTTAGCGGAGCGACATTCCAATCCGTACCCAGTGCGAGCCGCACGCCGTGATCAAGAAAGGTGCGGAATGCGTACGTACGGCTGGCCCGATCATGCCCGATGCGCTTCTCAGCCCAACGCCCGTCGTCAATGGCGTGGTACGGTTGAACTGATGCGATGACATTCAGTTTGGCAAAGCGATCGAAGTCTTTGGCGGCCATGTGTTGAGCGTGCTCGATTCGGAGCCGGCGGTCGGCATCGCCATGAGACCGGGAAATCTCACCATAGAGATCGAGAATCATCGAAATGGCCTGGTCGCCGATGGCATGAGTACAGAGCTGCAAGCCGGCAGCATCGGCTTTCATCATGCGGTCGCGCATGAGAGAAAGAGGCTGCATTTCGTCGGAGAGCAGACCATGACTAGCCGGCTGATCGTTGAAGGGTTCGAAGAAATATGCGGTGGCAGACCCGAGCGAGCCGTCGGCATAGGATTTGAGCGCACCGATGCGCAGATAGGGGCCGCCAAAGGCTCGTCCAATACCCAGCTTCGCCTGGTCGTCCACATGGGTGATCAGTGGCGCCGCATAAATTCGTGTCGTCAGCTCGCCACGCCGCAGGAACTCGGAATACATTGCGATGTCGTCGTACTCCGGATTCATGTCCTGCACACTGGTGACGCCAAGCGACGCAGCGTGCGCCAGAGCACGTTTCACAGCTAGCCGCCGCTGATCGGGTGACAGCGACGGGATGACTTTATAGATGTAATCCATGGCCGCGTCTTTGAAAGCGCCGGTGGGATTCCCCTGCACATCGCGGACAACGGTGCCTCCCGGCGGATCCGGGGTCTTGGAAGTGACTCCCGCGAGTCGCAACGCGGCTGAGTTTGCCAAGGCCATGTGGCCGTCGTACCGATTCACGAAAACAGGAGTGTTGGCAGTAGCAGGATCAATCAGCTCTTTGGTTGGAAGTTGAGCTGGCGTCCACTTAGTCTCGTCCCAGTCACCTCCCTGGATCCACTGGCCCTTTGAAGTCTTCTTGGCCTGCTCGCCGATTCTGAGCGCAAATTCTTCGGGTGTTTTGGCGTCATTGAGCTGGACATTGTCGAGCTGCAAGCCCCCACTGACAAAGTGAACGTGCGCATCGTTGAAGCCCGGCAACAGCAGTTTTCCTTCAGCATCAATTACTCGGGTTTTAGCGTCGCGCCAGGCTTCTATCTGGGAGTTTGATCCAACCGCCACGATGCGCTCACCCAAAACTGCAACTGCTTGGGCTGTTGGATGGTTCTTGTCCGACGTCCAAACCTTGGAATTAACAACGATAAGGTCCGCAGCGGGCCGGGATTGCGCCAACGCGCTTGCCAGGAGAACTGGAACGCACAGAAACCAAAACCTGCGAAGAATGATTTTCATGGTCGTAGTGGGTTAGCGACGGCTCGTCGGCGAAGTCGTTCCATCTTTTGGCAGCAATCTATCTTTGTCCCCATTTCAGTTTGGCGCGCAGCACATCGAAGAAAGTTCCGCGGGTATGGAGCAACTTCACTTGATGTTCGGATTTTCGACAATGAACCCGGTCCCCATCAAACATAGGCATGCCGATCTGGCCGTCGACGCTCAAATAGGCTTCGTCCTCTCCGGTTTTAACCACGATCTCGATTTGCGCCGTGTCGCGAACCACTAAAGGGCGATGGGTCAAAGAGTGCGCGGAGACGGGTGTAATCACAAAAACGTCGACCGACGGCATCAAGATAGGGCCTCCCGCGGCAAGTGAATACGCGGTAGAGCCGGTCGGCGTAGAGACAATGAGACTGTCTGCCTGGTAACTGGAGACAAAGACTTGATCGATAAAGACGTCGCAATGATTTAAACGGGCGACGGTTCCCTTGCCGACTACGATGTCATTCAGCGCGTCGTATCGAGCTACAAGTGAACCTTTGCGGATAATCTCGCAATGCACCATTGACCGCGTTTCTGCCTGGCAACAACCCTCTTCGATCTCTTGCAGAGTCGTATAAAGATCTGGCAATGGCACTTCGGTCAGGAATCCTAGCGAACCCAGGTTGACTCCCAACACTGGAATCCCCGCCTTGGCAACCGCCCTGGCCGCAGCGAGAAGAGTTCCATCCCCGCCGAGCACAACGACAAAACTCAAGCCGCGGGAGGCGATTTCGTCCCGTGGCAGGACATCCACTCCGCTGGCGTAAGGCTCGGTCTCAGGATCGACCACTACCGAGTATTTGTGCTTCTGCAACCACTGAACGAGTTCTGGCACAACCCCCGCTAGTTCCGGCTTGCCCGGCTTGGAGATGATGGCGGCGGCCTTCTTCCGAGGAGACGACAAATTCCCGCTTCGCATAAGTCGAAAACGAATTGTACCGAAAATCGAAGGTGCCCCGTTCAAGCTCAGCTTGGGCGGGGCTTTCAGTCTCCCCGTTTACGGATGTAGCAAAAATCAGAAGTTTTCGCACCCTTCCAGATGTGCCCGGCAACAACCCCGCCCAAGCTGAGCTTGAACGGGGCACCCTCAAGAGTTAGAACGGATGCTAGCGCGGTCCAGCCCGTGATCTCGACTATCAGAACCTACCGTAGAGCAAAAATTCGCGATTCCCTTCTGCTCCGAGAATTGGGGACTCGATCACATCGGTGTGAGCGCAGTTCAGCGAGATGAGAGCTTCCCGGATTTTTTCAACGGCCGCGGCCTGCGCCGCCACATCGCGCACGATACCGCCCTTCCCTACCTGCTCGCGGCCGACTTCAAATTGAGGCTTGACTAATATCACAGTCTGGCGTCCTTCACGTTCCGCAGGAGATTCCGAAAAAGCTGATGTGAAAACCGCAGGGAGAACCAAGGCTGCGGAAATGAACGAGACATCGATCGCCACCAGATCCACTGTCTCTCCCAACTGTTCCCGGGTCAGGTAACGGGCGTTGGTTTTCTCCAACAAGCGAACGCGAGGATCCTGTCGCAAGCGAAAATCGATCTGGCCGTGACCTGTATCTACCGCGATGACGCGGGTTGCTCCTTGCTGTAGCAAGCAGTCGGTAAAGCCTCCGGTCGAGGCACCGACATCCAGACAAATTTTTCCCGCGACATCGACATGCCAATGCCCGAGCGCTTTCTCAAGCTTTAGGCCTCCACGCCCAACGTATTTGAGATGCTCGCCTAGAACCCGCACCTCGCAATCCGGATCCACGGCGGCACCGACCTTTTCTACCTTTTGGCCATTGACTAAGACCTTGCCCGCCAGAATTTGCGCCTGCGCCCGCTCGCGTGAGGTCGCGAGGCCGCGTTCCAGAAGCAATTTATCGAGTCTGAGTTTCAATCGTGGTCCGGTCCCGGGCAGATGCAGTGTTGCCCCCCACTTAAGTGCCAGCCCCCGAGCGGTGCAAGGTGCAGAACTCCCTTTGGATTTGCCTATTTACGACTACAGTTTCCAGTTTTTCCACAGCATTTTGCACCTTTGTGTTGAAAAGCCCTACCGCACTGCGACAGGCGTAAAAAATGACAGCCGCCCCATGCGGGCGGCTGGAGTTTTGAACATCCAAAAAAGTTAACCGGCGACTTCCTCCAGCAATCTTTGATCAATATCGAAGTTGGAATGGACGTTTTGCACGTCGTCGTGTTCTTCCAGAGCTTCCACCAACCGTATCATCTGAGTGGCCTGCTGTCCTTCGAGCTTAATGTAGTTCTGTGGAATCATCGCCACGCTCGACGAAGTAGGTGTGATGCCGGCTTTCTTCACCGCCTCCAACACCGCCTCGTAAACAGAAGGCTCGGTCAGGACTTCCCAGTTCTCGCCATCATCGCGAAGATCATCCGCCCCAGCCTCGAGAACAATGCCCATCAAATCGTCTTCCTTGGCCGCTGTTTTTGGAATGACTATGTCGCCCTTCTTGTGAAACATCCAGGAGACCGCTCCAGCCTCAGCCATGTTGCCGCTATTTTTACCGAAGACATGCCGGATTTCGCTGACGGTTCGGTTACGATTGTCGGTATTGATGTCGAGTAGGACGGCCACTCCACCCGGGCCGTAGCCCTCCAGCGAAAATTCTTCGTATGTCGCGCCCGGCAATTCGCCCGTGCCGCGCTGGATAGCCCGTTTAATGTTGTCCGCGGGCATATTCTCGGCTTTGGCTGCCACGATCGCGCCCCGCAATCTCGGATTAGTGTCAGGATCGCCGCCGTTTTTGGCGGCAATGCTGATTTCCTTGATCAGGCGAGTAAAAATCTTGCCACGCTTGGCGTCGAGCGCGCCCTTTTTATGCTTGATTGTGGCCCATTTAGAATGGCCAGACATGTGGATACCTCGAATCTAAAGAACGTTGATGGCGCAGGATTCGCCCGTATAGGAGATCACTGATTTGCCTCAAAAGCGAGCAAGGCGAATGCAAATTATAGCACGCCGAAACAATCGAACTGATTGTTTCACAAGACGCTGGAAGTGCAAGCAACCGCTATGCGACAGCCTAGACCTTGGGTCCAGCAGTAATTTCCTTCTGCTGTCGAGCCTTATACGCATACAGGATGGCGAGCAGGGGCGGCGAGAGTAATACACCCCAGAACGGGATCAAGATTCCCAGCACAATCGGCGTGAAAATTGACGCCCACATGGGAACCTTAGCCATCCGCTTCATGATGTAGGGTTGCAGGAAAAACCCATCGATCATCACGATCACAGAGTACAGAATCAGTACATAGAGCGGGTGCTCCCAATCGCCCCACGAAAGGGTGGCGGCAAGAACCGGACCGACCATTCCTAGGACAGCCCCCAAATGTGGCACGAACTGCAAGACCGCCGCGAGAAGCGCCCAGAATAGCGCCCATGGCACATGAAGCAAGTAAAGTCCTATCAACCACAGGATGCCGACAGCGAGAGAATCCTGAAACTGGGCAACGATCCAGTTCTTCAGGGCGTCGCCCGTAACGTGAAAGTGATCCTTCAAATCCATTGCTCAGTCCAATTCGACAACTTGCCCAATCTACTTCTTGATCTTACCGTGTAAACCTCGTCGCGTGGGAGTCGTCCATATCGATAGCACCCAATGCCCTGGGAGAAAAGGCGATTGGAAACGGTCCTGACATCACCCTTGAGTGCGGCTGCGGAAGAACCAGTGCAGGGGATTTCGTCAGCAAAGTTCGACGAGATTATCCGTCAGCATCAACGGCGTATATACCGCATAATCCTGATGTTGGTGAAGGACGTGGACACGGCAGGCACTCTGACTCAAGAATGCTTCCTTCGAGCCTATCGCCACCGCAACAACTTCCGCGGCGAGTGCACGATTGAGACCTGGCTTCTGCGAATTGCAGTAAACCTGGTTCGCGATCACGGCAAGAACCGGCGTCTCTCGTTCTGGAGAAAGCTGGTCGGCCTGGAAGAGAACGGAACAAACCTGCATGAGCGAGTGGCTACAACCCAACCTTCCGCGGAACGAGTCCTTCTGGCGCGCGAAGAGTTGGAGGCAGTTTGGACCGCGGCTGCTTCCCTTTCACAGCAGCAGCGCGCGGTATTTCTTCTGCGGTTTGCGGAAGAAATGCCGTTAGCTGAAATCGCCGATGTTCTCGGACTGAAAGTTGGCAGCGTCAAAGCGCAGTTGTTTCGTGCGTTGGGAAAAGTACGCGGCGCGCTGAAGGAGCAAAAATCGCGATGAAACAACATTTAAGCGACGAGGAGTTATCGGAGTGGCTGCTCGCGCCCCAAGCGTCCAATGCTCACTTGGCGACCTGCGCGTCATGCCGCGCCGAACAGGAGCTCATGCGTCGCGTTCTGGGAGAACTGCCTTTGCTTGTCCGCGTCGTAGCGCAGAAAACTGACTTGTTTTTTGAGAAGCAAAGAACGGCAATCTGGACCGAGATCGTGACGCTGCAACCTCGCAAGGAATTTCCGGTTCTAGCCTGGGCATTGGGAGCAGCCGTCCTTGTAGTCGCCGGCCTACTGTTGAGCATTGCTCCTGCTCCCGTCCGCACCCGAGCAGAGGCCGACCCGGATCACGAATTGATGATCCAGCTAGAGCGAACACTTCAAAGTGAAGTGCCCCAGGCACTGGAGCCTGCCGCCCTGTTGGCTCGGGAAATCACGCAGAATTCTCGACCGAATTCTTCTTCCCCGGTTCGAAAAAAGGAGAACAGTCATGAAAACTAGCAGTCTGCTAACGTTCATCCTATTGTCCACTATTTGGCCGCAAGCCCAGGTAACACAAGCTCCAACCGTGTCCACGCGTGCAGGCGCGGCTCCCAAAGCTGGGATTATTTATCGCCGTGAATTGGGGAAATGGTGGCAAAACTCGGATGTGGCAAAGAAGCTGCAGCTCAGCAGTGGACAAACTACTCAATTGGACCAGATATTCTACGATCATCGATTGAAGCTGATGGACTATGGCGCGGATATGGAAAAAGAAGATTTGAAACTCCAGACCCTGCTCGACGCGGACGTCCCCAACGAGGGTCAAATCGATACCCAGGTTGACCAAGTCCTCTCGGCTCGAGGCAAGCTGGAACGCGAATTCACCATGATGAACTTGGATCTCCGCAAAGTCCTTTCGCTGGAGCAGTGGCGTCAATTGAAATCCCTGCGCGGTGAGGCCGGAGGGTTTGGAGATCGCATATTCTTTCGAAACGCGCTTCCGCCCGGTGCAGTTCCTCTGACGCCACCGCCACCGGGTTTCTCTCCGGGGTTGCCCATGCCGCCGCCGCCTCCGAATGAAATGTTTTGAAAGCTGCCCGCACACGCCATACGGTTCGTGAGCTATACGGGGCACCTTCTTTTTCTCGTGCTAAACTTTGATGAAAGGAGCGCAATGAAATTCGGTGTCATCATCTTCCCCGGTTCTAACTGCGACCATGACGCGTTCTGGACCATCCAGCAGGTAGCTAAGCAACCGGTCACGTTTCTGTGGCACGAATCCCATGACCTGGAAAACTGCGACGCGATCATCATTCCCGGAGGCTTTGCCTTTGGCGACTATTTGCGGACAGGCGCAATTGCCAAATTCTCTCCGATGATGGAGTCAGTCGGAAAATTCGCCGCCAGTGGCGGACTGGTTCTGGGGATCTGTAATGGTTTCCAGATTCTATGTGAGTCAGGACTGCTGCCAGGCGCACTCATGCGCAACGTGAGCCTTAAGTACGTCTGCAAGCCAGTCCACGTACGTGTGGAAAATGCCAGCACACCTTTTACCAGTGGCTGTCGCGAAGGGGAAGTTTTAACCATTCCCATCGGCCACATGGAGGGCAATTATTTCTGCGATGCGACGACTCTCGACGAATTGCGGCGCGACCGACGAATTGTGTTTCGGTATTCAACCGCTTCCAGAGAAATCACGCCCGAGGCCAATCCCAATGGATCGCTCGACAATATCGCCGCCATCTGTAACCTCGGCCGAAATGTGTTGGGCATGATGCCTCATCCAGAGCGCGCCAGCGAGTCGGAACTGGGCGGTACCGAAGGTTTCAAGATTTTTGAATCGTTAGTGGGCGCGATGGCCGAGAAATAGTTCCTGATTCTCAGTCGATTCTTTCAGTCTCAGGTTGATGCATTGCCTGAGGCTTTCTGCTACGCTGCAACTCTTTCTTCTAACCCATGATTCGCTTTGGAATTCTTGGTTTCGGCCTACACGCGGCCAAGCGACTGATGCCGGGATTCGCGCTGGCGCAGAACTGCCGTGTGACAGCGCTTTCCCGACGTAGTCAGGGGAAGGCACAGGAATCCGCGCAGGAATGGAAGATCCCGTTCGCCTTCGATTCAGCCGAGGCTTTATGCCGTTCGCCCGAAGTGGACGCAGTGTTTGTCAGCACCCCAAATTCCTGTCATCTACAGGATGTTTTCTTAGCCATCGAATGTGGCAAACCTGTGCTGTGCGAAAAACCTATGGCAATGAACGCCGATGAGTGCCGACGCATGGTGGTGGCTGCACGAAAAGCTAACCTTTTGCTTGGAGTGGCTCAGGTGTTCCGCTTCGAGAACAGTACCGCACGGTTTATGGAACGAGTAGCCGCGGGACAAATCGGCAAACCCATTTTCGCGCGCTCGGAGTTTTCGTTCCCCGCCGCACAAGGCCATGCCCGCAAATGGATCAATGATCTCTCCGTGGCTGGTGGTGGACCCATCGCCGACGTTGGTGTGCATTGTATCGATACTCTACGTTACATCTTGCAGGACGAAGTCGTACGCGTCAGCGGGCGCGGACTGTTTGACAATAACTCCGGCGAGATGGAAGCCGCGGCCACTTTGACGCTGGAGTTCTCAAGGGGAACTCTGGCATCGGTGCTGGTCTCTTTTCGTGCGGAATATCGAACCCCAATCGAAGTAGTGGGAGAAACTGGCGTGCTGCGGGCAGATTACGCTCTTAACGTTGAGAAACTGATCAATGTCGAACTGCTGCGCGCTGGCGCGCTTGTCGAAACAGAAACATTGTCTAATCGGTTAGCCTATGCGCGACAGGTAGATGAGTTTGCTGCAGCCGTCGAAGGCAAGTCGGAATTCCCCGTTCCCGGCGAGGAAGGTTGGCAGAACCAGATCATTCTGGACGCGGCCTATCGCAGCTTACAGAGTGGCAAGGTGGAAGAAGTGAGGTCAGTAGTTAGTGGTCAGTGATCAGTGGTCAGAAGCGAGTTTATCTTTCTCTCCTCACCGCCGACCATTCCTTGTGCTGGAGTAGTGGGCGCAATTCCTCTTGCCTGCACGATAGCCCAGTGCCACTCCTGATCAGCGCTCGGAGCTGTATCCAAACTTCCCTGGAACACTGTGGTGGTAAGCGGTGCTGCCGCAGCTTTCAAGTGGTAGAGCACGGTTACATCCGGCCGCTTCTCCGGGGACACGATACCTTCTCCGGCAGCCGGAACCAGCTTTGCCGGACCGACGTCGGCGGTGGTCAAGTCGCGTGGGCGCAAAATCGTAAGGGCTACGGTGATTTCTCGGAGGTCCCACGCGCTGCCGTTGTGAACGGAAACCTGCAGGCGATCCCCGTCAATGATGGCAGGGCCTTCGAGCTTGACCAATTCACTGTCCGGAAGATCGCGTGCAGCGAACGGAGCGGACACTAACGAAGTAGCTTGTGCGCTGAAAGAAAGACTGCACGTCCCGTCTGGCGAAGACACCTGAAAGCTCTTCCCCGAGCTGTCGAATGAAAATAGCAAGCCGCCGGCGAGTTTCCGTGCCTGCACCTCGTCCATGACTTGCAACAGATTGTCGTTGTCAATCAGAGTTCGGGCCGGAGCACCCTGGCTTTTCCGGTAGGAACGTGCCAGGTCCCCGAGCGAGACATCGTTGCCATCAGACTGAGCGGCGACCCCGAGGGGAAGCGATAGTCCGACCAATAAAACACACAATGGTGAATAGAGCTTGCAGTTCATTTTGAAGTTAGGGCGCCACACCATTCTGCCGCAAGCGGCGCGACAGGCATACTCATCTAATCGACAAGCATTCACTTAATCACTGGGTAGCGCCGGCGTCCCCGCCGGCTGTTGGCTGGGACATAGCCGCCCAATTGCCGGCGGGGACGCCGGCGCTACCGGAGGATCCTGTAAGAATTGTAATCACTGCGAAGACGAGAATGTGCCGGGCAGCACAAACGTTGGTAACTGAACCCAAGCAATGAATTCGAGTGAACCTGGGCGCGCGGAGACGGAGCGGCACGCAACGGGATTCCGCACGCCCAGCTAGTCCACTTTCCTTATAGAAGGCCTGACGAACGGAAACGGTTGACCGGATCAGCTATCAGCATTGCTTCCCGCCTGAAGATCCAGCGGGCCACCGCGAAGCCCAACGCTGCATAGCACAGATGAAGCATCTTCATAGCCCACCCCATGTTGTTAGATGCGTTCACACCCTAGGGGAGGCCAAAGGGCCAATCTACCCGCTCAACGTATCAAGCGCACACCAGTAGGTCAATGCACTAAGGTGCTATCCAAATAGCACTGAGGTAATAGCCAGTCACGGCCTTCTAGCGGGAGCCCGGGACCAGGGTGTCCTTTGGCTCCGGCACTGAACTCGCACCTCCGGGGGCGGAGGACTTATGGCCATGGAAGAAGAGCAAATGAATGAAGAACATCACAACCAGCACAGCGCCAAATGTGCAGACAATTGCAGCCCCCGTCGGCAGGTCCATCAAGACCGAGAAATAGACCCCCAGAGCAGACACCAGAGTGCCCATGGTCCAGCCAATCGCCAGGCGGCGTCCCACACGATCGGCAAAAAGCATGGCGCCCACTGAGGGCACGATGAGGTAACAGAAGACCAGAAGCACGCCGGCAATTGCCACCGATGACGTGACTACGAAGCCAAATGAGGCATAGAACAGAAAATCCCAGAAGCGAATACTCATGCCTCTGGCCTCGGCTTCGGCGGGGTTGGTAGAAATCAGCAGAAACTTGTGACGGAAGATGTAATGGAAAATGCCAATAGCACCGTACAGAATGGCAGTCTTGATCACCTCGTGCCTATCCACGGCGAGAATGTTGCCGACCAGCATGTCTTTGAGGTGCTCAGTTTCCCCCGTGGCTTTGCTCATGGCCAAGATGGCAGCAGCCGACGCTACAGCGTAGGCAATACCGATGAAAGCTTCCTGCGGAATATGTCCCCTGCGAGTACGCGCGAACGCGAAAATAGCCGCCCCAATGAAGGTGAAGGCCAAGCTAAGCCAATAGGCCCCCTGTCCGTGGGGATCCATGCCGATGAGGATCGCGATGGTGGCGCCCAATGCCGCAATCTGAGCCAGCGCCAGATCAACGAAGATTACGCCGCGCTCCACCACGTGCACGCCCAAGTAGGCGTGGATTCCGGTCAGAATCAGGCTGGCCACAAATGGCCAAACTAAAAATGGAAGAATCTCCATGTCGCTCCTTTATCTACTGAGTCGCCTGGAAAGCCTTGGTCAGCAAAGCAATATCGTAATCAAAAAGTTTGAAGTAGTCGGTCACATCCTTCTCTCCACCTACGGATGGCAAATACTTCACCACTTGGGCTCCGGTTTGAGCGGCAATGCTGTTCGGCGTCTTGAGATCGAAGTAGGGCTCCACCATGACGATCTTGCAATTCTCGCGCTTCATCAATCCGATGAGTTCAATTGTGTGGCTGGGCGTAGGAGGAATGCCGGGGCGTGGCTCGACGTAGCCGATTACGTTCAGTCCGAAGTGCTTGGCAAAGTTGGGAAGCGAATTGTGATAGGTGACGACTTTGCGCCCGTGGTATGGCTTCATGTCGGCATCCCATTTTTGCTCGGCCGTAGTTAGACGCTTATCGAAATCCTGAAATTTTTCCTGGAAATAACCGGCATCCGCGGGATCCAGCTCACCGAGTTTGCCGGCTATACCCTTAGCTACGCGGCGTCCATTTTCCGGATCGAGCCAATAGTGCGGATTTCCCAGAGGATGAACGTCTCCCATAGCACGGGTAACCGGCCCGGTTGGGATATCGAGAATCTCAGCGAACTGGGAAGCGTCCAGATAGCCGTTCGCGCCTACCTGAATTCTGGGATTGCCGCTCTGCGTAATCAGTGGCGGCAGCCAGCCGATTTCTAATTGCAATCCGACGGTGACCAGCAGATCAGCCTGGCGTAATTTCAGCAGGAAGCTTGGCTTGGCCTCGACGAAGTGAGGATCTTGGTAACCCTTGGCGATCGACTCCACCGTGACTCGGTCGCCACCAACCTCCTGGGTCAGCGCAGCCATGTCGGTGGTCGAGGTTACGACGTTCAGCTTTTTTGCCTGCGCTGGCGCAGTCGAAAAAATGGCTCCGAGCGCCAGTAAAACCACGAAGCCGAATCTGATTCGCATATTCTTCATTCTCCTAGAAAGGATGGGCTCCGTGCGCCCCTAACGAGAAAATTACCTGCATAAACAATTCATTGGCACTGATGTTATCCGCGTAGCTGGTGTGGCGGTATTGGCCGCGAATCTGACTGAACTCGCTGGGCCAATAAGTCAGTACCAGCGAACCTCCCTTATCCGTAAGGTTGGCAAACCGGCTGCGGTCGGATAGATCATAGCGTCCCCCCAGGAACCACCGCCGTCCCAGCTGATAGTCGGCTGAAGTATAAAAACCGAACGCTCGTTGCTCAGTTGGAACCTGCTGTCGCTGGCTCCAGATAAACTCGCCGCGGCCAACAAAGGAATGATAGATGGAGCGTCTTAGCGGCTTCCATCGCAGGGTAGCGTCTATCCCGTAAAGCTGAGTCAGGAAATCGGTGCCAAGTTCATTGTGTCCGCGCGCATAAGAAAGGCCAATATCGATGTTGGTTGATTCGTTGATGTCTGCGTAGCTCCGCAAGTGGGCCACGGCGCTGACGTCACTATCACGTGAGGCGTGAAACACGGGGCTGTCATCGGTTCCGGAATCTCCGCGAAAAACCTGGCCAGTCGCCTCAAGGAATAAGCCTTTGGGAGCTGGAATAATGCGCGAAATTGAAACGCCGGCATCGTCGATACCGTCTTCCCCACCGACCAAATTATTCGTGACCAGCGGTCTATCTACCCAAGGCAGGACATGATTGTGCATCATATTGACCTTGCCAAAAGCAGAACGCATTTTCCCCACTTTGGCCACGATGCCGGCCGGCAATGCGGTGAATGTGATGTAGCCCTCTTCGAGGTTCACGCCCGACTCACCGAAAGAAATGAAAAAGTCGCCACGTGCGTACGGATCGATGATGGCCTGAAATCCGACCTCGGATTCATGCATCTCGAGCGACGGAGTTGGTTGCACCGAATTGCCGCCAGCCTTGCCGATGAAATCTCCAATCACGCTGATGTCGGGGTTCAGGGCCTTCGCCGAGGCAGAGGCGCCACCGTAAACCGGTAAAGCCCCGGGGGCGACGGGAGGCGCTTCCGCGGGCGTGGGGGCTGGCGGTGGTACGGCCACCTGCGCTTGGGCCGCTGTCGGACCCGAAACTGCAGCAGGTTGGGCGGGAGCGGCCGCTGGCGTGGCCTTTAACATGCGCACTTGGCCTTCCAGCGCGATGATGCGCTCTTCCAAATCTTTGATCCGCTGCTCCATCGCAGATGAGTCTGGTGGATTTTGTGGTGATGGAGTGTTGCTCGGCTGAGCGACGAGTGGAATCGTGAACAGCATCGCCACGCCGGCCCAGGTGATTAAGTTTTTCATTCCGTACTCCTCGACCCGGGGAAATCACGGGTATCTTGAGGTTCCATCTTGCGACAGTACAAACCGACTGCTTACGCGCCCGAAAAAATGTAAAAGTGATTGAAGATGACTAATAGGTTGGAGGGGGACGAACGTACAACTGGAAGGATGCCAGTAGGAGACGAGGTTCCATCCAACGAAATCTTACGCGCGATCTAACCCGCAGATTGGAAAAACATGCGGCAAACAGCACCGCCGCTGTGGCTGGCTGAGCCATCAGGCAAGTTAGGCAAAGTGTCGCACTGGAAGAATCCGAACGAGACTCCACTGAGTTCCTGGTATCTAGGTGAGAACCGCAGAGGTGGGTCGCCTGGGCAATGGTAGCCATCACCAAGATGGCAAGGCACAGCCAAGCCAACCATTTCGGTTGTCGGAGGCAATGATTCACAGTTCCTTGCCAGTTAGATGCAGCAGTACCGCTGCATGTGGGGCTCGTTCCGGAATGTCCGCGATTCAAGCCGCCACTTTCACTTAGATCCTAGCGAGGCCCTGCTCCCCCCGCCCCAGTACTTTCCGTGACTGGCACCACGATCGCCTGGATGTTCTGTCCGGCAACCATTTTCTGAAACGCCGCTAAGTCGTTCTTCTGTATATCCGTCCATCGGGCGAGGCTAGCCTCAGATTGCTTTTTCAGTTTGTCAAATATTCGATACGCAGCCTCGGTGGGAGCAGAATCGCTTCCGTCACCGACGGCCAGAGCGAGAAATGCCAGCTTGCTGTCCACCTTTTGCGGATAGGCGAGTGAATCTTCGTTCGCCTTGATCTTGACCTGAATCAAATCGTCACGAAGGGAAGCCAGCTTTTGATCCAATGCAGACGCTGATGCCACAACTGGTTTGGTATTGGCGTTGTCAGGCAAACGCTTCTTTAATCCATTCACCTGGAGACGAACATCCTCAACCTGGTTGACTGTGTCATAAACCCGGCTGAGCTGGTCACGAATCTGTATTAAAAGATCGAACTCTTTTTGCAAATCTGCCTGCGAAACGTTCACCCGCGGATCAAGTTTCAGTTCCATGCGAACTGTCTGGCTCTTGCCGTCGACGGTAAAACGTACCTGATATTTTCCGGGCATGGCCATTGGCCCACGGCTGCCGTCTCTGTATTCGAACAAGTAGTAGTCAGGCACGCGACTGGCGCCCTGATAGCGCAAATCCCAGACGAAGCGATTCAATCCGGCTTCTGGCTTGATCTCTTTCTCGGGCTTCTTGTCCTCGGGGTCCAAGGGTTCGTCCAAGTCTTGAGTTTTGTTGCTGGAATATTTGCGCACCACATTTCCGGCGGCGTCGAGGATCTCAATGACGGTTTCTCCTTTGGGTGCTTCCTTAAGAGAGTAGTAGATCACCGCGCCGGGTGGCGGATTCTGCCCCACCAGCACGGGCTTGGGTGGATCCTCCACGTTGTGCATGCGATAAGCAGGGGATGGCGTGTAAAGATGGGCATCTTGCTTGGGAAACTCATCGCCGAATTGTCGCAGCGGCGAAACATCATCAAGGATCCAGAACGACCGTCCATGCGTGGCGAGCACGAGATCGTCATTTTTGACCACCAGGTCATGGATTGGTGTGGTCGGAAGATTGAGCTGCAATGAACGCCAATCTGTCCCATCGTTGAAAGAGACATAAACTCCAGTTTCAGTGCCGGCGTAGAGCATGCCGCGTTTTTTGGGATCTTCCCGGACAGCACGCACGAACGTAGTTTCCGGAATACCTTTCGTGATTTTTGTCCAACTCTTGCCATAGTCTCCAGTCTTGTAGATATACGGACGATAGTCGTCGAGTTGATGTCGGTCTATTGCGACATATGCGGTCCCGGCATCATGCGGTGAAGCGTCGATCAGGCTGACGCGACTCCACTTCGGCAAGTCCTTTGGCGTGACATTGGCCCAGTTCTTGCCGCCATCCCGCGTAACGTGAATCAGACCATCGTCGGTGCCTGCCCAGATGAGATCTTTTGTCACCGGCGACTCGGCGACCGCGAAGATGGTGTCGTAGTACTCGGTTCCCGTGTCGTCAATATTGATGGGACCGCCTGACGGCTGTTGCTTGCTCTTATCATTGCGAGTCAGATCTGGGCTTATCGCCGCCCAGTGCATCCCTCCATCCGTGGTCTTAAACAAGCGTTCCCCGGCGTGATAAAGCGTGTTTGGATCGTGTGGTGAGATCAGGATTGGGGCCGTCCACTGAAACCGGTGTTCGAGGTTGGCAGCGCCTGCGCCGTCACTCAAATCCGGCGTAATCGTAATGTTTTTGAGCTGGCCATTGCGCTTGTCGTAGCGCGTAATGACGCCTTCATAGTCTCCGGCATACACAATATTTGGATCTGGAGGATAAGGTGCAATGTAGCCAGCTTCCCCGCCGCCAACCGGATACCAGTTGGAGTGATCGATTGCGCCATTATCGCTGCGGCTGGCAATCGCGATGGTGCTGTTGTCTTGCTGCGCTCCATAGACGTAGTACGGAGTTCGAGTATCGGTAATGACGTGATAGAACTGCGCGGTTGGTTGATTGTCCTCCCGGGTCCAAGTCTTTCCGCCATCTAGGCTCACGGTTGCTCCGCCATCATTGGAGGTAATCATGCGCCGCGAATTTCTCGGATCAATCCACAAGCCGTGATTGTCGCCATGCGGCACTTTGACTTTGTTGAAGTCGCGTCCACCGTCAGTGGACTTGTAGAAATCCACATTCATTATGTAGACAGTGTCCGCTTCCTGCGGATCAGCAACGATGTGCATGTAGTACCAGGCACGCTGCTGGATGGAACGGCCCTCATTCACCGCTTGCCAGGTCTCGCCTCCGTCATCGGAGCGATAGAGGCCGCCTTCATGAGCTTCAATCAGCGCATACACGCGATCAGAATTGGCTGCTACCGCAACCCCGATGCGGCCGTAGGGTTCTTTGGGCAGCCCATGCTCTTCAAGCCGTTTCCAGGTAGTGCCACCATCGTTGGAGCGATAGAGACCGCTTCCCGGCCCTCCACTGGAAAGACTCCAGGGCGTACGTCGGGTCTGCCACAAGGAAGCGAAAAGGATATTTGGATTATGCGGATCGAAGGCGATATCAATTCCGCCGGTGTTCTCGTCTTTATAAAGCACTTTCTCCCAAGTCTTGCCACCATCCATGGTGCGAAAGATGCCGCGCTCTGCATTGGGCCCGAACGGATGACCTAACGCCGCCACATAGACGATGTCTGGATTTCTGGGATGAACAATCAGTTTTCCGATGGCGCGCGTATCCCGCAGGCCGACGTTCTTCCACGTCTTGCCACCGTCGAGAGTCTTATAAACCCCATCACCATGCGAAATGTTGCCACGAATGCAAGCCTCCCCCGTGCCGACATAGACGATGTTGGGCTCCGAGGGCGATACAGCCAGGCTGCCAATGCTCCCAACAGCTTCCTTGTCAAAGAGAGAGGTCCAAGTCATGGCGCCGTCGGTCGATTTCCAAACTCCACCGCCCGTCGAGCCGAAATAATAGGTGTTTAGATCCCCGGGGATGCCGGACGCTGTCAGTGATCGCCCTCCGCGGAAGGGACCGATGGGGCGGTATTTCAATCCCTTGAAGACAGGATCTTCCTTTTTGGCGGGTGCAGCGATGTTCTGCGTGGCGGCGTTTGGAGCGGGCGACACCTGTTCGGTAGGTTTCCTCTCTCGTTCTGTCTTGCTCTGGGCGAAACGGAGACCCATCGCGCACAAGAACATCGGCATGACCAGCCACGCCGTTCCGCGTACCGCCCGTATGGTGCGATGCATTTGGTTCTCTCCAGAGAAGAAGTGGAATCGCCTATGTTAACGCCTGGACCGGCATCTGGGAAGGAGTGGCGCCAAGAGGATGTGTGAAACTCAAGCTAACTCGCTACGGCTGAATCCGCTTCGGAAGCGCGAAAGCGCGATAAACTCCCCCTGAAAGCGACTTCGGATCCTTCCCCCCGCCCGCCGCAATCACCACGAACTGGAGTCCCTTCACAGCATAAGTAGCAGGAGTGGCATTGCCGGCAAAGGGCAATGTGGTCTCCCACAACAACTCGCCGCTAGATTTGTCGAATGCCCGAAATTTCTTGTCGAAGTTTGTCGCTGCGATAAAGACCAGGCCACCTGCGGTTACGATGGCACCGCCGTAGTTCTCAGTGCCAGTTTTCGTCATGCCCTTGGCCGCAAGCTCCGGATACTCCCCCAGAGGAATCTTCCAGGCATACTCACCCGTGTTCAGATTAATTGCATTCAGCGTGCCCCACGGAGGAACAACCGCAGGATATCCTTCCGGGTCTAGAAACTTGTGATAGCCGGTAAAACGATACTTCATCTGTTGGGGCGCTGGTTGGGACGCCGGGAACTCTTTGTTTTCACCCGTGGTTAAGTATTCGATGACAGCGGAGAGTTGATCTTCCGCCAGGCTGGGAAAGCCGGGCATCCTCCCCTTGCCCCGCCGGATGACGGCGGTGATCTCTGCGCGGCTGAGACGGTCAGCCACGCCTATGAGTGAAGGAAATTCCGGTGGCGAACCCGCCATATTGTCGCGATGACACACACTGCATTGGCCCAAATAGAAACCTCGGCCACTTGGTTCAGCACCGGTATTCTCTGCCAAGGCTCCCGTCCACGCGATATCGTTGGCATTGACGTAGAGAATTCCTGTTTCAGGGTCGAAGGCAGATCCACCCCACTCAGCTCCGCCGTCGAATCCGGGAAACACCAAGGTATCCTGTCCGACGCTGAACGGAACAAATTGTCCCTGATTACGAAACTTTCGGAAATGTTCGAGCGCCCATTGATGAACCTCGAGGCTGCGGCTGGTCAGCATGTTTTCCGTGAGATCTTGACGCGCAAATGCCGTGGGCGCGGATGGAAGAGGCTGTTCGGCGGCAGCAATTTCGCCCTGCAGCGTGCTGGGAGGATACTTGCGATATTCGATGGGAAAGAGCGGCTTGCCAGTCGTGCGTTCGAACAAATAGACGAACCCTTGTTTGGTCGTCTGCGCAACCGCTTCAACGTCCTTGCCGTCACGTTTCACAGTTACAAGTGTCGGCGGTGAGGGGAAATCCCGGTCCCATAAATCGTGTTTTACAGCCTGGAAGTGCCAAAGCCTCTCACCAGTCTCGGCGTTCAGGGCGATGAGGCTGTCGGCAAATAGATTGTCGCCTAATCGATCAGCACCGTAGAAATCGAATGCGGCCGAACCGGTGGGAACATAGACGATGCCTCGCTTCACGTCCACTGCCATGCCCGTCCAGTTGTTGGCCCCACCGGTGTACTTCCAGGCGTCCTTAGGCCACGTGTCGTAACCAAACTCCCCCGGGTGCGGAATGGTGTGGAAGGACCAGCGCAGCTGGCCGCTGCGAACGTCATAGGCGCGGATATCACCCGGAGGCGCTGGCAGGGTTTCAGGTAGGCGGCCGCCAACGATGATCAGGTCTTTATAGACGCTTGCTGGACTGGTCAACGCAACCGACTGCAATTCAGGATTGCGCCCAAGACCATCTCGCAAATCAATCCGTCCATTGTTTCCAAACACAGGAATCGGCTTGCCGGTCGCGGCATCCAGAGCGTAGACGAAGTTCATGACACCGACCAGGATTCGTTTGTCCTGCTTGCTGGACCAATATGCCAAGCCGCGATCCGGTTGCGTACCTTTTGTGCCGGAATCGAATTTCCACAAAAGATTGCCCGTTGCCGCGTCCAAAGCGAAGATTTTCTGTGTGGGTGTGATCCCGTAAAGTATTCCGTCAACAATGATGGGGCTGGTCTGCAGGCCGCCGCGTTCGCCGGTGTCAAAACTCCAGGCCACCTCGAGTTGCTTAACGTTCTTGCGATTGATCTGCGCTAATGGCGAATAGTGGATATTTTCTGAACTTCCGCCATAAACCGGCCAATCCTGCGTTTCCGGCACCGCTGGATTGTCTTCCCACTTCGCCGAGAGCATCGCGACGCAGGCTAACAATGTGTAGAGAGCACGACTGATGGGAATCTGCACGGCGAAAGCATAGTACATCCGTCACAACCCACGGTTCCAATCCTTGGAAGTGCTGCTCGCCGTTGCCGCTTGCCGCTCTCCCGCTGAACCGTCCACATCATGTTTGGAAGAAGTTGGGAGCCTAAACCACGAATCCGGGAACGCGCCGGCTGAATTCGTTAGCGGGTGCAAAGAAAAGACATGGTTGGTGACAGCCGTCACAGACAGACAATATGGTGTGCACATACCTTTCCTGAGTACCCGCTGGAATTCTGCTTTTGCGCCTACATTCTGGCTGGGACGAACTGGTGAATTTGAATTTTCGTCTGAAGTTCCTTCACTGAGCGCCGATAAACAACGGGTAACAGAACCCTAGTTTCAAATGTAAGTGAGGGGGCGCAGCCGTACCTGGTTCCATGCGTTCCATTGCGGTGGAAGTTGACGCCGCCGATGTGCAGCCGGCCTGACGCCCGCGGCTTTTCGCGGTTCTCCAAGCTTTCGTCATTAATAGAGGCAAGTATGCGGCGACTATATCGAATCTTTGTAGTCCGGCTCACGCTGGTTGCAACTTTTTCTTGCGCCGTTGCGACCCAGAGCCAGTGGTTGGTCCCGAGTTGCTACGCCACCACATCCGAGGCACAACAAGAAGCGGACCAGAGGGTTTCCCTGTCAGCCGACAAGATCATCGAGATCCTGCGACAGGATCCGGGCCAACTGCTGCAGGTGAAAAGAATGTTGATCCAGAAGGCCTATGAGCAGGGTCGCATCCTCGAGTCCTTGAGCCAGGTTTTCCCGCTTCTGTGGCTCTCTCATGAGAACGCTTCCGCCCGCATTATTACTGCCCGTGAATTAGTTCCGCCTGGCTGTATTTCTTCCTGGTAGTTGTTAATCTAACCATACACCCAAGGTCTAACTCAATTACAACTAAGGTAAGGAGACGTGTTTCTGCCTTGGGGTGCGGTAGTCTGAGGTGCAAAGATGTGCGCAAAACAGATATGGCATCAGATCACCGCGCTTTGGATGCCTCCGATTTAAATTTGTAATTGGCGAAAAAGGCAGACCTCTTTCTCCGGTACGTCATTCGGTGCCTTGGCAACTAAGGGGTGCTAGGATATAAGAGCCGTAACAGTCAACTGGAGGCTACATGGCGGATCTAACTAAAGCCTTGCGGCAATTACGCGAGGAACGAAGTCGCACGCAAAAGCAACTGAAGCGGTTGGATGAGGCTATTGACGTACTCGGTAAGGTCGTATCGGGTTCAGGCGGAGGGCAGAGAAACGGAAGACATGGACCGCGAAAGCTCTCGGTGGCCGCGCGCAGGAGAATCGCGGAGGCGCAGAAAGCGCGCTGGGCGAAATGGAAACTGAAGCACGTGAAGAAAGTTGCATGAATTGCAACTCCGAAAAAACCAGAGCGGGCACAAACCCGCTCTCGTTGTTCGGTGGCGACGGTTTAGTCGCGAGTAACGTCTGAACCTTCAGCCGGCTCCGATCGCTCAGTGCCATGTTGTAGCCTGATCATGCGCGGCGTCGTAACCCGAACGGAATCACCCTAGCCCGTCTGCCGGTTTTTCCTATTGCGGACGTTCCCTGCGCCGGAGATACGTGGTGGATGTGCCGGGACACCTCAATTGTTGATGTCAGTTTTCGGCGATTACTTCTAAGCTTCCGTTGGCGGGGTGGCTTGAGCATTTCCACCACGGCAATCGCCCGATTGATGCGCCGGCGCTGCTTTTTCAACTCGGACAAGATTCCCTCCACATCCATTCTCTCCTCCTCCTGACCCGAAAAGGTCGATTTCTTATCACGCCAGGGAAGCCTGTCTGCAGATGAAGGATTCTTGTTCGGATTTCAGAACAAGACCGATAATCAGACTTCCTCGGGGAATCGCCAAGTCATTCCGGAAAGTCAGGGATTACCAAGTCACGGCCCGATGAGCGGCAGTCCCCCGTGCGTGCTCCAGAACGGACCGGGTTAAGTGGTAAGTCTCGAGTGGAAAGGAATTTGGTGATGTCTGGCGATACCCAAGGCACGAGATTGTGGCCAACGGGTGGTGACTACGCCTTCGGCTCACTGCAAACAACAGCGCCTTTCTCGATCCTAGGAAGAGCAAAGAATGTTCTTTGACCATGCTTTTCGCCGGTTAGAGTTGTTGCCCCGCCAAGAAACGGAAGAAAGGACATCCTGTTCGTCTTCGCGTCTTCGAGAACAATTTTGCCGCCATCCTCGGGAATCTGCAGCGGGTTTTCGTGACCGCGCAAGCCCTTGAAATTTGCTATGAAGACACAAAGCTTGCCGTCAACTTTGGCGATATGCGTAGCCAGGCTGGGTGAAAGTTGGACCGTGATCTTGGCTCGAGGGATAGCACTGGCTGCGAAGTTCGGCTCACGGCTAGGAGTGATGTGCTTGAAATCCTTTTCCAACGCCGCCATGTAGGACTTGCCGGGATCGGACTGATCGCGAACTACATTTGCCCGCCGCGGCAACTCGGTCGCGTCGGTTCCATAGATTAAAAGCCGGTTACCATCTGCAACGTAGCTCCGCAACCACGCTCTTTCATCATCATTGAGGATGCGGACGTCGGGCAGAACCAGGGTCTTACCACGGAAAGCTTGCAAAGTTCGAGGTGTGACAACCTGATATTCGAGATGGCTCTGCAGTAGCAGAATCATGATTCCCCGAAATGAGGGAATGAATTCGCGCGCGAAGTAATTTCTCGTGGCAGGAGAAAAATAAACACCGATTGGATCCACTCGCTCTCGTGACCCGTAGAAAACCTTCTGGTGCTTCTCAATCCAGCGAAAAATCCGCTGCCGTGTAGGCAAGTCGTTGGACCCTGACATGGAGTGCCCTTCCGCGTCCCAGAAGTTGGCGCCTACCATCACTTGCGCATCGACAGATTCTGCATGGACTGCCCAGCATCAACGCGCCGATCTCCGTCCCACGAATAGTTAAGAATCCAGGTGGCTTTACCTTCAGCGAATGCCCGAAATGTCGCCATCCCTACTTGGTACTCGAACCAGTCCAGTTGGCTGCGGGACGATGCCATGTGATCGCCACTGCCAAATTCATATTCGTGCGCAATTGCGTCGCTGACAGGGTAGAGACTGTAAACATCCGCGCCCACGCGAACGGCTTCTTCTTCAATCCCCGGATAAATTTCGGGGATGGTCTTGATCTCGGGGTTCACTGACTTTGCAGTTCGATCAATTTCCTGTACGAAATCGGTGATGGTCTGAATGCGGAAATCAACCCATTTTCGAAAATTGGGAGCGGAAAAATCACCGAGCTTCAAATCTCGTCGGGCATCCAACCCGGTGTGTTGCCGGAACGCAGCAACGGTGTAATCGTCGAAGCTGGCCCAGCTATCTTCCCAACCGTCAAAATGGGTCATCCAATAAGGAATGTCTACGTAGATACCATCGATACCGGTAGCTGCGATCTGCCGGACTCTTTCCATGTAGATCTTGCGCCATTCCGAGGCGTAGGGACTGATCCAGACATCCTCGTCGCCCTTGGCAATCCAAAATGCGGTGCCTCCACCGAAGACGGCCGGCTCACCTGAGATTTTTCTCTCCAACCAATCTGGATGGTCTTTGCCTAATGTGTGCGGGGTCTGATCAGCGTTTGCGGTAGTGCATTCGGTACCGGCGATGTATACGAACGCACGATTGCCCGCACGGTGCGCCTCCTGCGCGATGGCACGAATCGCTTTGAGTTTCTCAGTGGGATCAAGGAAGCTTTGGTATCTGCCCGTGATGTCATTATCTACCTCAATGCCGAATACGTGGCTTTCGGTAGCTTGGCGCACGATCGTCTGCGCATTATTTCGCTGCAAACCGTAGGCGCCGACTCGCACCACGTGTATCCAATCCATGCTGGCCGGTTGGGGCGCACTCGCGACCAGCCCAGAGGCGGACAAGACGAGGACACAGAGCGCCAGTCCGACATTCGGATTGAACCCTGCCTTTGGCATCTGCTTCCTCATGCGCCAGTGGAATCTGCTAGTCCGGAAACATGATCCCCCTGGCATTGGCCACGAATCATAGACGCACGGCGATCGTCATCTGTGTCGGCTACAATGATCCGACTCTTACGGAGGCTTATGCGCTCAAGGCGGCTGCCGTTCCTTGTACTGTCATTTGTGTTGCTTTTTCGCCCCTTCGGAAGCGCACAGCAGGCGGGCACGCTGGCGCCACTGGTGCAGAATTATGTCCGGGTGAACGCGCCCAAAGTTATTCTCGCGCGTGTTCGCGTGATAGATGGGACCGGTCGAGCTCCGCAACAAGATCAGAATATCGTCATCGAGCGCGGAAAGATTACTTCTGTCGAAGCTGGCTCTGACGTTTCTCCGACCAACAGCGTCACGGTCCTTGACCTCCGCGGATACACGGTGATGCCTGGCATCGTGGGCATGCACAATCATCTCTTTTATATCGCGCGGCCCAATTTCAAAGCCGATTGGAGCTGGGAAGAGCCGTTGCTGGTTCCGCAGATGACATTTTCTGCTCCACGGCTATATCTGGCCGCAGGTGTGACAACGATGCGTACCACTGGCAGCGTCGAAACTTATGCGGACCTGAATCTCAAGCGCAAGATTGACGAAGGCAAACTGCCCGGCCCCCATATCGATGTGACCGGACCATATCTCGAAGGCGCGAACAGCTTCGCTATCCAGATGCACGAGCTCAGTGGCCCGGACGAAGCGAGGCAGATGGTGAACTACTGGGCCGACTGCGGCGTTGCATCTTTCAAAGCGTACATGAATATCACGCGCGCGGAATTAAAGGCGGCGATTGAAGAAGCCCACAAGCGTGGCATCAAAGTGACTGGCCACTTATGCTCGGTAACATATAAAGAAGCGGCGGAACTGGGGATCGACGACCTTGAGCATGGCTTCTTCGTGAACACTCAACTCGATCCGGACAAGAAGCCCGATGTTTGCTCCGCCAGCGAAGGGGATTACACTATCGAGCATATGGATCCAAATGGTCCGGAAGCAAGGGATCTCATCCAGACGCTGGTCAACCACCACGTAGCAGTGACTTCCACACTCCCTGTGTTTGAAACTTCCCTGCCAGGAAGGCCGCCTTTGCAACAACGAGTCCTGGATGTGATGACTGCGGAAGCGCGTGAGGCGTATCTTTACTTTCGCAACCGGCCTACCGTCAAAGAGCCGCCGAAAGTTGACCCTGAGGCGCTTTTCAAACGTGAAATGCAACTGGAGCGCGCATTCGCCGCTGCTGGAGGACTGCTAGTGGCGGGTCCCGACCCAACAGGCAATGGAGCCACCGTTCCCGGTTTCGGCGATCAACGCGGAATCGAACTCCTGGTGGAAGCCGGGTTTTCGCCGCTAGAGGCGATCAAGATTGCCACATTGAATGGCGCAACTTACATGGGCAAACAGGACCAGATAGGATCTATCGCCGCGGGAAAGAATGCAGACCTCGTGGTAGTAAAAGGCGATCCGGCAACGCATATCGCGGACGTGGAAAACGTCGAAATCGTTTTCAAGGACGGCATTGGCTACGACTCGAAGAAGCTGATCGATTCGGTGAAGGGACGCTACGGCCAGTACTGAATCCAAAAGAGCAAGCCACGAGCTGCCATTCCTCTACTCAACAGTAAGCAACTTTGAAGACATGGTGGCCAGGGACGGAGTTGAACCGCCGACGCCAGCCTTTTTCAGTGCCGTAGTTAAAACGACTTACGTGACTTCAGGTGGCCGCCTAAGTACTTGAGAAGTCGTGAGAGACATCCGAATCGTGGGTTGAAATCGTGGGTTCAGCAGCAAGTTCAGAAGCAACCAATTTTATGAGGATTCGGAGGTCATAAGAAACGACAAACCACGTAGCCTGATGAGCGTTTAACTCTCGAACTTACGCGCGGCATTGTCCACAGTACCCGCCAATTTCCATTCGTGCTACCACAATGTGGAATCGACATTCCGTTTCTACCTGTTTTTTTAGTTTGTCGAATAGCCGACTTTCAAATTCGGCAACTCGACCACAACGGAGGCACGTCATGTGCAGGTGCTCGCGCGGCGTTTTTCGCTCGTAGAAGTGCTTCTCGCCTTGCAGGTGCATGAGGTCGAGCTCATCCACCAGACCATGGCGTTTAAGCAGGCCTAGTGTTCGATAGACCGTTACGCGATCGATATCCGGCTCCTGCGCCTTCGCCCTTCGGAGAATCTGACCGGCATCCAAATGTCGAGTGGCGGTTTCTATGATGCCGAGAATCGTGCGACGCTGGCGCGTCATTCGAACTCCACGAGTCGCCAATTCCGAGATCAAATACCCGGGGGTTTCCGTTTGTGGCAAAGGCATTGGATTTACTCCTTCTACTGCTGCAACTCATCCCTACCGCTTGACTGTGCTGACGCGCCGATTGCTGCACTGATCTGCCGTTGGCTGCGGCAATTAGCTTAGGTGTTACAACTAGTTGCAAGCAAGTTGCAACAGAAAATTGCACCTACACTTGACGGCTATTTGAAAATGAATTTCAATTTCATTTGTGGTCATACAGATGCAACACAGTTGCATCTAGAAAGATTAACGAAGGGCTTTCGTCGCAGCAACGACGAAAGCCCTTAAACGCAGAAAGCCGAGGGTTCAATGTCACGACTTCTCTACGCTGTGAGCTTCTTCATATCAGATTCTCGCGGTCGCCGCAACCGCCAGCAAGACCGAGACGGGTCACAAATCGATACCGTACCCCGAGGAGCTATCTTGGGTGTGCTCTTGCTCTTGAGTGCACTCCCTCTCTATTCACAAACACAGAGCGACACCCCGCCAGTTTCCTCGGCTCGCAATGCTGCCGAAGTGACGAGCACATCCGATGCTCGATCCCAAGCGCAGGCATCACCGGACGTAGAGGAATTGCGTGATGAAGTCAAACAGTTGCGGGAGGAACTCAGTCGTCTGCGTTCGCAGATTGGCGCTCCTGCCACACACAAGCAGGAACTCCGGGCGACCGCCGCAAGCACATCGCAGCAACCACCGGAGGCCAAAGGGACGCCACAATACACCAACCAGCCGACCGATCCCCAGATTGCGATTGCGACCAAGGCACAAGGCGGCGACCTGTCGGGGGCTGGTCATCTGTTGCGTACCGACAGAGTTGTCGTCGGAGGCTACGGTGACTTCCAGTTCCGCACGCCCGCCCTTTCAGAGCGCGCCGATGGGGGCGGAACGTCCACATTTCAAAGCACTCGCTTTGTGTTAGGGATAGCCGCGGTGCTTTCAAAGAAACAAAACATTACTTTCAACTCTGAGATCGAATACGAGTTCGGCAGCCACGAGATTGACATAGAGCAAGCTTTCATCAGCTGGAGAGTGCGGCCGGAATTCGATCTTCGTGCCGGGATCATCGTGCCGCCGATCGGGCGGTTCAACACTTACCACGATTCCAACCTGAACATCACGACCCTGCGGCCGCTTATTAACCAATTCATCGTGCCTACGGCGTATCGCGATGCCGGAATCGGCGTTCGCGGTATCGTGCGCCTGCCGCGAGAGATGAGGCTATCGTATCAAGCGAACGTCGTGAACGGATTCCAAGCCGCCAACGCGGACGGCGAAGCAACTCCCTTCTCAAGGCTTCTCGGCCAGGCTTCCGCTGCCGAGCCGGGACAAATCGCAAATCAGGCAACCCGCAATAGCAAGGCGGTGGCCGGGCGTATTGGTTTTTCACCACTTCTCGGCCTGGAATTCGGGGTTTCGAGTTACGCTGGCACCTTCACCAACCAGGGTGATCCCAAGAAGTCCGCCACGATTGTATTTTTCGACGCCTCTTATCAGCGTGGGCCATTTGTCCTGAATGGCGAATACGGCCATTCGAACATCGTCGGCTCCGGTATCCTCCGCCAAAGCCCCGCACCGCCCGTGGTGAATCCCAACGATCCGGCCACCATTGCAGCGTTGTCCGAGTACGTAGCGCAGACCTCGCCCGGACAAGATGGGTTCTACGTTGAGACCGGATACAAGTTTTTTCGCGGGCTTTTTCATAACGCTGAAAAATTCGATGAGGGCGCTTATATTATGCCTGTCGTTCGCTTCGAAGCGGTCCGGCGGGATCGCACGCTTTCGGATTTTTACCTTAACCAGTCGCGGACGACGCTCGGCATCAACATTGCCCCTTCTCCGTATGTGATCTTCAAAATGAACTACATCTTCAATCACACGTTCGGACCTGTGCCGAACGTCCCCGGCGCCATTGGAGGTGCGGACTTCGGGAACAATCCGCTGCCGTATCTCGACTACGGCAAGAACGGATTCACGGGCTCGATTGCTTACGTGTTCTGACGCTCGGGTATTCAGCGCAAAAGCAGGCTGGGCGATGGCGGGCTCTCCTCCCACCACCCAGGCTCCATGAGTGGATTTCAATCCATAACTGCGGCATCCCAAGGAACCACCGCAAACTAGGGAGTGTTGACTGATGCCGATAGACAAGTCCCTGAAAACGGAACCTTCGGAGTTCCGGCTCTTCCGCTGTGATCACGGCTGTTTCCATCTGGAGTGGAAATACTTTGCCATCGTTCACATGACCGCGGAACATCTTCTGCGACTCTACCAACAACTTGTGGGCGTTTGCGACAGAAGCTCTGCCGTTGAGCAGGCCTGCGAGGCGGGATGCGTGTGTCTGGAATGTAATGACGACATCCAGATTAAACTGAAGAGGACGGAGGCCGTTGTCCTGATGGCACAAGTCGGGGCCTTCCGGCAGATGCAGAGCCATAACAAACACTTGGTCTTGCGCTACGTGATGTAGAGAAGCCATTGCGGAGCACATCAATCATGCGTCTCTTGCGCAAACTTCATTCTTGGATCGGGATTGTTTCCAGCTTGAATCTGCTGTTGCTCATCACAACTGGGCTTCTCATTCAGCACAGCCAGCAGCTAGGCTTGGAGGACAAGTATGTAAGCCGGCGTTTCCTCCCGTCTTCTTACCGTCTGGATGACGGGCCGATGGGAGTTCGCAGCGATATTGTGGTGACGGATCTCCATTCTGGCAAGTTCATAGGCAAGACTGGGGCACTGCTTTTGGACGGGCTCACATTGGGGTGGCTAGCGCTGCTTGTGAGCGGTGTGCTCATGTTTCGATCAAAGTACCGGCGCGCGAACAATAACCACGATGGCGAGGGCCGCGACAACCCTGCGAACTTGGACGGAGCGAGGGCAACTCAAGTCCGGAAGAGCGGGCAACCATGAGAGGGGTGATCCTACTGATTGCTATGGCGACGGCGGTTTCCACTCTCCACGGTGAGACTTACCTCACGGAAGCGGAGGCTGTGAAGATCGCTCTTCCCAACGCAGCTTCCGTGAGCACAGAAGTCAAGCAGTTGTCGCCGGAGCAGCGTGCCGCTTTGCGACACAAGAGCGGTCTGCCCTTTCCCGAACCACAATACAAGTTCTTTGTCGGCCGCGACAAAAGAGATGGCAAAGCCATCGGTTACGCCGTCATCATGAATGAGATCGGCAAAGAGGAATTCATCACCTTCATCGTGGGCGTGAACACGAAAGGGGAAGTTGGCGAAGTTGCCATCCTTGAGTACCGGGAAACCCGTGGATGGGAGGTCAGGGACAAGCGGTTCATGCATCAGTTCCACGGGAAGAAGAGTACTGATTCCATCCAGGTGGATCGTGACATTACCAACTCTACCGGCGCAACCCTATCGGCTCATGCCATCGCCCGTGGCGTCAAGAAAGCGCTCCTGCTAACCGAAATCTTTCGCCAACAATGATATCGAGACACCACCGTCTATTTCCTGCATTTTGGGCTGTCATCTTCATCTGCCTCGGACAGTCCGTGGTGGGTGAAGCAAATCCTCGTCCAATTAAGCAGATTCGCTATGTGATGGGGACTCTGTGTGAAATCACAGTTTACCCTCAGCAAGAAGAGCTTCCTTTACCTCTCGGAAACGGTGAAATATCTGGAGCCTCCTCAGGACGAGGCATTCCAGAACCTCCCCCACCAGCACACACAACTCCAAAAGAGCAGGCCAACGCAGCAGTAGACGCTGCTTTCGCGGAATTGAAGAGGATTGACACCGTTCTCTCCAACTGGAACGCCGATTCTGAGCTGATGCGGATGAATCTTCGCGCCGCCTTGCCTGGAAACCCGCGTCCCCAGGTCAAGGTCAGCGAAGAATTGTTTCAACGTCTGCAGGTTGCTATAAGGATTGCCCACGAAACCGAGGGAGTCTTCGATCCGACAGTCGCGCCCCTTGTTCGAGCTTGGGGCTTTCTTCCCCGGTGTCCCGCAAGAGCGCCCTGCCGGGCCAAGACTCGGGCCGAGGCAATCGCAGAGGCACGACGGAAGGTGGGATGGCACAAGGTCGCGCTCGACCCGGAGACAAAGGAGGTCCAGTTTGCCGTATCGGGTATGGAAATCGATCTAGGGGGTATTGCCAAAGGTTATGCCGTTGAGCGCGCCATACAAGTACTAAAAGAGCATGGCATACACTCAGCCCTGGTAAACCTGGGTAGCAGCAGTCTGAAGGCGCTGGGTCAACCGGGCTGGCAGCCAGGTTGCCAACGAACCGAAGGCGACGAGTGTCTCGCATGGTCGGTGTCCGTTGTGAACCCGCGCGACCGCCACTTGGTGGCTGCGAAGATTTATTTGCGTGACGGAGATGCGCTTGCTACATCAGGTACGTACGAACACACGGTCGGCAAGGGCAACAACCGAAGATCCCACCTGATCGATCCGTACACGGGACAGGCTCTCGGCGGCGAGACCAGCGTGTCCGTACTCTTGTCTGATGCTGAGGTCGCGGACGCGCTGACAAAGCCATTCATTCTCAGAGGCGATCTGAAATCAGATTATGCAGACAACATCTTCCGCCTGTATCCGCGTTCCAGTGTTGTTGTAATCTCTATCCGCCATGGCCAGCTTGCGCAAAGGAAGGCAGGGTCGCGACTGGAGTCTCACATGGAAGACGGGATAAGAGCATACTCGATGATCCGCTTGGCGCAAGCCCGCTGATCGTTTCGCGAGCGTCTGTGAATAGCTTCCGGGGACGTATCCGTCTTGTTCAGGCTTCATACCCGTAAGAAATGAACGAACAATTTTCGCCGTTGTGATTAGGATATGAGGTTGCGTCTGGAGGTCACCGCCATTCGCCGCAAGAGTTTCCGCGATGACTTCCGGTAAGCCGAAAACTCGCGAAGGGACCGCAGTTTCTGGAGATTGTGAGTGCAATAGCGATTTTCAACGATATCGCTGTGACCCTTTTCCTCTGTCCTTGTTAGTTGAGTCGTTTTGCCCAGGATCGGGTTCGACGTGTACTAGGACGTCGGCGACCCAAGGCAATCGACGCCGTATCGCAAACCGCACCTCATTGGCAATATCGTGGATTCGACGGCGCCTCCGGCTGCCATGCCAAGCACTTCCGCTCCCTTCGTTTAGAGTTCTGCGGCTGCGTTAAAAGAGGTGAGCAATGATCGCAAGAATCCCATCGGGTACAGCGAGGTGATGAGCTTTTGTGACCACTCCGTGACCAGCGCCGATGTTCGCCTAAATGTCGGCTGAGAAACATCAGGAATGAGGATGAACGAATCCAGGCGAACCCTTGCAGCGCGTTCTCATACTGAGTACAATTGTTCTCGGAATGAGTACACATAATGGTCTGGCCGACCTTTTATTCGGGCGCACCAGGGGTGCTATCCTCGCCCTGCTGTATGGCCGCGCCGATCAATCCTTCTACACGCGCCAAATCGCACGCGAAGTGGATGGCAGCATTGGCGCGGTTCAACGCGAGCTTGAAAACCTCTCCAAAGTGGGACTGATTGTTCGCAAGGCACTAGGCAGTCAGGTGTTTTATCAAGCGAACCGGGACGCTCCGGTATTTCGAGAGATGCATGCCCTCGTAAACAAGACAATTGGCATCTTCAGCGTCTTGCGGTCAGCGCTGCACCCTTTAGCGAAGCGAGTCCTCGTGGCATTTGTGTATGGGTCGGTGGCACGGGAACAAGAAACGGCGCAGAGCGACCTCGATCTAATGGTCGTTGGGAAGGCTACGCTTGACGAGATACTTTCGCGACTCTATACCGTTGAGAAAAGCATCGGCCGTCCCATCAATCCAACCGTATATTCCGTCGAGGAATTCAAGTCAAAACTTGCGAGCGGGAATCATTTTTTGACCGCCGTGCTCAGAGGGCAAAAGATATTCTTGCTGGGAGACGAGGATGAGCTTAGAAAAGTGGGTGGAGTACGGTTGGCTAAGGCGGGAGCCGACCAGCCCCGGTGAGATCAAAGATCTTCTGGGAATTGTAGAACGCAGCCTCGCCGATTCAAAGGTCGAAGTCGTCTCGACCGATCTTCGATTTATCGCTGCTTTCAACGCGGCGCTCTGCGTCGCGACAACTGCGCTCCGCGCCTCCGGTCATCGCACCGTCACCCAAGCTGGTCATCACGTTAAGACAATCGAATCGCTCGAGCTCACCGTTAAGGCCAGCTCCAAGGTCATCCAAAGATTTAAAACCCTTAACAATAAGAGGAACAAATCAGTTTATGACGTTGCCGGCACAGGCGGCATGTTTCCAGTCGCATTGAAGTTCAGTTTCCTTCGCGTCGTCAGCATCTGAGCAGTCGCTCAACGCGTTTACACAGGGAGGCCTTTTCGACCTCCCTTTGCACAGACTGC
>Ga0207646_10000617_pt1 | contig 46226 bp, 44 predicted proteins | sample KBSK5502metaG_FD_184343 | JGI IMG/M metagenome (GOLD analysis project Ga0207646, IMG submission 184343) | Corn, switchgrass and miscanthus rhizosphere microbial communities from Kellogg Biological Station, Michigan, USA - KBS K5-50-2 metaG... | ecosystem: Host-associated > Plants > Roots >...
AGCCGGCGTTCCGATCGTGCCTGGAACCGAGACGAGCGTCACCCACCCGACGGAAGCCCTCAGCTTCGCCGCAAACACCGGCTATCCCCTGATGGTCAAAGCCTCGATGGGCGGCGGCGGACGAGGGCTGCATGTGGTCCATAACGATCAAGCGCTGATCGCCCAGATGGAAGTCGCCCGCCGGGAGGCGCTGTCCTCGTTCGGCAACGGCGAACTCTTCCTGGAGAAGTACATCGAGCGGCCGCACCACATCGAATTCCAGATCCTGGCGGACCAGCACGGGCACATCATCCACCTCGGCGAGCGGGACTGTTCCATCCAGCGCCGCCACCAGAAACTGATCGAGATTGCCCCGTCGCTGGTGCTGGACAACCCCCTGAGACAGCGCATGGGCGAGGCGGCCATCGCCGTCGCCAAAGCGGTGAGCTACGACAACGCCGGCACGGTGGAGTTTCTCCTGGACCAGGACCGCAACTTCTACTTCATCGAGATGAATACCCGCATCCAGGTCGAGCACACGATCACGGAGCAGATCACGGCGATCGACCTCGTGCGCTCGCAAATCGAGGTGGCCGCCGGCCTGCCGCTGGAGTTTCAACAAGAAGACGTCACGCTCCAGGGGTATGCCATCCAATGCCGGATCAACGCCGAGGACCCCCGCAACAACTTCCGGCCCTGCACCGGGACCGTGACCGCCTATTACTCGCCGGGCGGCGTCGGCGTCCGCATCGACGGCATGGCCTACAAGGACTACACCATTCCTCCCTATTACGACGCCCTCCTCGCAAAGCTGGTCGTACGAGGCCGGACGTGGGAAGAGACGGTCAGCCGGGCCCGCCGCTCGTTGGAGGAATTCGTGCTGCGGGGGATGAAGACCACGATCCCATTTATGCAACGGATCATGGAAGAGCCCGACTTCCAGGCGGGCCGGTTCGATACCAGCTACCTGGAGACGCATCCGGAGGTGTTCGACTACGAAGACTACACCGATCCGGAAGATCTGGTCGTCGCCATCTCCGCGGCCATCGTGGCCTACGAAGGGCTGTAAGCGTGAAGAAGCCCAAGAAAAAAACGAAAAAGGCGGGTACCCGTCGGCCGGCTCCCATTGACATCGAAGCCGCGCCGGCCAAACAGGTCCTGCTCACCGACGTGGCCCTGCGGGACGGGCACCAGTCCCTGCTGGCCACGCGCATGCGGACCGAAGACATGCTCGACGTCGCCGACCGGCTGGACAAGGTCGGCTTCTGGTCGCTGGAAGTCTGGGGCGGCGCGACCTTCGACACCTGCCTGCGGTTTCTGAAGGAAGATCCGTGGGAACGGCTCCGCGCGATCAAGCGCGTGATGCCCCGCACGCGGCTCCAGATGTTGCTGCGCGGCCAGAACTTGGTCGGCTACCGCCATTATCCCGATGACGTGGTGAACGCTTTCATCGAACGGGCCGCCTCCAACGGCGTGGACGTCTTCCGCATCTTCGATGCCTTGAACGATATCCGCAACATGGAGACGTCCGTTGCCGCCGTCCGCCGTGTTCGCAAGCATATCGAAGCAACGATTTGCTACACCACCAGCCCGGTGCACAGCGTGGAGCGGTTCATCGAGCTCGCGAAACGCTTGGAGGACCTCGGCACCGATACTCTCTGCATCAAGGACATGGCCGGGCTCCTGGCGCCCATGGACGCATACCGGCTCGTCAAGGGCCTCAAAGCGGCCGTTCGCGTGCCGATCCATCTACACAGTCACTACACATCGGGGATGGCCTCGACCAGCGCTCTCATGGCGATCCTCGGGGGCCTTGACATGCTGGACACGGCGCTCTCCCCGCTCTCCGGAGGCACCTCGCACCCGCCGACGGAGACTTTCGTCGCGCTGCTTCGCGGGACGCCCTACGATACAGGGCTCGACCTGAAGACGCTCCCGCCAGTCGCCGAAATTCTCCGCAACGCCAGGAAGAAGTACCACCAGTTCGAAAGCGATTTCGCCGGCGTCGACTCTGAGATTCTGATCTCGCAGATTCCCGGCGGCATGCTGTCCAACCTGGCCGCGCAGCTCGCCGAGCAGAACGCCCTGGACAAGTTCAAGGCGGTGCTGGAGGAAGTTCCCCACGTCCGCCGGGACTTCGGCTACCCGCCGCTGGTGACCCCGACAAGCCAGATCGTCGGCACTCAGGCCACGCTCAACGTCCTCACCGGCGAGCGCTACAAGGTCGTCACCACCGAGACGCGGAACTATCTCAAGGGACTCTACGGGAAGCCGCCGGGTTCCGTTGATGCCGCCATTCGAAAACGCGCCCTCGGTAAGGAGCCGGTCATCACCGTCCGTCCCGCTGACCTTCTCGAGCCGGAACTGCCGAAGGCCGCCCGCGAAGCCGCGGATAAGACGACAAACCCGGAGGACGTGCTGTCGTACGCGCTGTTCTCGAGCATCGCGAACGACTTCTTCGACGAGCGCGCGAGCGGGGAACTCAAGCCTGAACCACTCGCTCCCCTGCCGCCTAAGGGTCCTGCCGTGGCCCATGAATTGAAGCTGGCCCCACTGGAGTTCAAAGTGACCATCCATGGGGAGAGCTACCACATCAAGGTGTCGGGCTCGGGCCGCAAGACCGACGGGAAGAAGCCGTACTACATCAAGGTGAACGACCGGCTGGAAGAAGTTCACCTCGAACCGCTGGTCGAAGTGCTGACCGGGGCGCCGGAAGCTCCGGAAGTCAGCGGCGAAAAAAAACCTCGACGGCCGAAGCCGGCCGCTCCCGGCGACGTGACGACCTCCATGCCGGGCAAAGTCACCAAGGTCTTGGTCAAGCAGGGCCAAGTCGTGAAGAAAGGTGACCTGGTGCTCATCGTCGAAGCCATGAAGATGGAGAGCCAGGTGCTCGCGCCGATCGCCGGTGCCGTGAAAACTCTCTACGTCAAAGAAGGCGACGACGTGAAGCCCGATGAAACGCTCGTAATCGTGGAGTGATTTGAGTCATCCCCCATTTTCTCCGTTTGACCGCTACCCGCCGCAATTTGTCCGCGTCAACCAGCACCGCACGGCCTACATCCGACACGGCAACGGGCCACCGGTCGTGCTGTTGCACGGCTATGCGGGGGCCATCTGGAACTGGGAACATCAGATCGAGACTCTCGGCCGGCGGTTCACCCTCTTGATCCCGGACCTGATCGGCCAAGGCCTGTCGGACAAGCCCCGCCTCGCCTATACACCGCCCTTGTACATCGAATGGCTCCGAGGATTCCTCGATGCCGTAGGCGTCGGACGTGCCGCCGTCATCGGGCACTCGATGGGCGCAGGTCTCGCCCTGAGCTTGGCGTTGACCCATCCCGACCGCGTGGACCGGCTGATCCTGATCTCGGGATTCCCGCCGGGGTTGTTCAACCATATTCACGGCAGCTATCTGAAACGTCTGCACTGGCTCGGCTCCGGATTGCTCTTCGGACTCGGCTACCACCTCTTGGGCCGGCGCGCGTTCCGGAAGTTCTTGGGGGGCTTGGTCTGGGATCGGAGCCTCGTCACGCCGGCAGTCGTCGAACGCGCGTACCAGTTGCGGAAACACCATGGAAAGGCCAGACCGTTGTGGTCCTCGTTGATTTGCACCGACGACTGGGAATCCGGCTATGCGCCGCGGCTGGGCTCAGTGACTGCGCCGGTCCTGATCATCTGGGGACGCGACGACCGCTTTATCCCGCTCGCCGCCGGTGAGACATTACACCGGATGATCCCTGGCTCGCGCTTGACCGTCCTCCCCGACACCGGCCACCTGCCCATGTGGGAACGCCCCGACGAGGTCAACCGACTGCTAATGGATTTTCTCTCAAGTTCCTAATGGCGGGTCATGCCCCCGCATAGCCCAGTGCAGCTGGGCGTTTCGCCGTCGAAGTCCCGGAACCCGGCTGTACGCCCTGCGCTGCATCTGGGCGCCCATGCGGTGTCACCCGCAAGAGGCCGGAGCGGGGCCTGCCTCTAACGCGGCCGTAGAGGAGCGCCCTTTCCACCCTTATCCATGATCCGAGGGCGCGCCGATCGGGAGCGGGAGACGGTCCCGCGACTGGCCCTCGGCGACAGGACCCACTCCGAGATGCGGCGCCACCCGCAGATTCGTCGCCCCCTTCCTTGACCTTTTACCGAGCAAGGGTCTATAAAATTGTATTAGTCGTTTTGTAAGGAGGCTCCCCTATGAACCGCGCATTATCCTATTCTCTCTCAGGTTCATTTTTGGCTTTGGCTGGAACCACGCTTCTCATGGCCGGGTGCGCTACGTATACGTATAAAGACCTCCCAGTCTCCAAAGACAGCGCGGCCGCCGGCAGCGGACACACGGTCGCATTCAAAGGTTCTCCTCTCAAGCTCGAGGGCGATCCCATCAAGGTCGGCGACACGCTCCGTGACGCCAAGTTGACGACCATGCCTCCTGATCTCAAGCTGGTCAGCCTGACCGAAGGCAAAGGCAAGGTGCGGATCATCAGCATCGTCCCGTCGCTCGACACGAAGGTGTGCGAACAGCAGACGCACTACCTGAGTGAGAAAAACAGAGGTCTCGACCACGACGTCCAGCTCATCACGGTCAGCGTGGACACGCCCTTCGCCCAAAAGCGTTTCGCCGAGGAGGCGAAGATCCACAACGTGACGTTCCTCTCGGATTACCGGGGCGGTAACTTCGGCAGGGCCTACGGGCTGTTGGTCCCGGATCTCCACATGCTGGCGCGCACCGTCATGGTGGTAGACAAGGATAACGTGATCCGCTACCTGCAGGTGGTGCCGGAGCTCGCGTCCATGCCGGACATGGACGCGGCCTTCAATGCGGCCCGGAAAGTGGCCGGGCTTTCGCTGCCGCTCCCGCCGATGGGGCAAATGGGCGGCTTTACGTACTGATGCGTGAATTCGACCTGTTGGTGATCGGGAGCGGCCCCGCCGGGCAGAAGGCCGCCATTCAGGCGGCCAAGCTGCGCAAGAGGGTGGCCATCATTGAGAAGGAGCGCGTGGTCGGCGGCTCCTGCATCAACACCGGGACGCTTCCCAGCAAGACCCTCAAGGATGCCATCTACTATCTGCACGGCTTCAAGCAACGCTCATTTCCCAACATTTCCTACTCCCTGAAAAAAAGCCTGACGCTGCATGACCTGATGGCCCGGAAGGACCTGGTCATCAAGCACGAATTGGAGGTCATCACCAACCAACTCGAGCGCAACGACGTGGAGGTCATTCAAGGCACGGCCTCGTTCGTAGGGCCGCACACCATCCAGGTCTCCATGAAAGGCGTTGACGTGGACACCCTGCACGCGCCTGTCATCGTGATCGCCACCGGGTCGCGCCCCCGGCGTCCGGACGACATTCCGCTCAACGACGTCACGATCTGCGATTCGGATTCGATCCTCTTCACAGAGGCCATTCCCAAAAGCATGATCGTGCTGGGCGGCGGGGTGATCGGCTGCGAATACGCGTCGATGTTCGCTTCCTTCGGGATCAAGGTAACCCTCTTCGACCGGCGTCTTGAACTCCTGCGGTTCGTGGATCAGGAGATCGTCCAGGCCCTGATCTACCACATGCGGACCAACGGCGTGACGATGCGGCTGGGCGAAGAGCTTGACAAGGTCGCCACCGATGAGAACGGTCGTGTCGTGACCAGCCTCAAGAGCGGCAAGACCATCGTGACGGACATGTTGCTCTACGCCATGGGGCGCATGGCCAACACGGACCAGCTGAACCTGAGCGCCGCAGGCCTCACCGCGGACAAGACGGGTCAACTAAAAGTCAACGAGTACTACCAGACCGAGGTGCCGCACATTTATGCCGCCGGCGACGTCATCGGGTTTCCGGGCCTAGCCTCGACCTCCATGGAGCAGGGCCGGCTGGCCTCCTGTCACGCCTTCAAAGTGGAACAGTCCTCGCTGCCCAAGGTCCTGCCCTACGGGATCTACACGATCCCCGAGATCTCAACGGTAGGAAAGACCGAGGAGGAGCTCACCAAGGAAGGGGTGCCGTATGAGGTGGGGCGCGCCTTCTACAAGGAAATCGCCCGCGGCCAGATCGTCGGCGACCTCGAAGGGTTGCTGAAGCTCCTTTTCCACCGGACCACGCTGGAATTGCTCGGCGTGCACATCATCGGGGACGGCGCCACCGAGCTGGTCCACATCGGCCAGGCGGTTCTCACCTACGGCGGCAAGGTGGACTTCTTCGTCCACAATGTCTTCAACTACCCGACCCTCGCCGAGTGCTACCGTACGGCGGCCCTCGACGGCATCAATCGGCTCGCAAAAAATTAACACGAGGGAATCACTTGTTTCAGGAAGAAAAGACGTTCAACCTGCGCTTCACCCTGGAGGCCCGCTTCCCGGACGAGTATGAGGGCGAGGAGGACGGGCAGCTGTGGGTGAAGGAGTGGGAACAGCAACTCAAGCCGGAGCTCGTGAAGATGGTGTTCGACTATCTCCGGCAGTACCCTGCCTGGAAAGTCCACGTCCGCAACCGCGGCGCCTCGCCGCTCGACGAGATCGAGGTCGCCATGGTGAAGGAATTTTACTGATCGCGGTAGAGACGCAGGTACGGGTTCGGGTGGAAGATGACGTTGTCTTCCTGGATCACCTCGTTGCCGTTGATCCCATCCTCCTCAATATCCTTCCATAGCGCCCGTCCCCACCAGATAAAGATGGGATGGGGCGCCAGTTCGTAGCCCGGCGTCCCATCGTGGTTCATGATCACCCGAAGCACCTTGCGCGCAGTCGCGTAGTCCACCACGTTGGGGTCCTTCGTCGCGTAGAGCTCGATCCACATTTCCAACCGGTTATCGAAGACTTCGGCCACGCGAAACTCGGGCGTCGGCAGACTGGGCAATTTCCGCGGCTCGGCGGCAGAGGCAGTCGTCGCCGTCATTGTCAGGAGCAGTCCGCTCAAGATGCCGATTCCAAGACGCATCGAGTTATTATATCGCACTCTCCTTCCCCTTGCGTCACTCACAGGATTTCGCTAAGGTGAGGCTACCTAAGAGGAACAGGCATGAAATTCAGCGAACACTTGCATTCGATTGCCCACCCGATCTGGGCCGCCCAGCTCACCCACCCGTTCGTTGTGGGGCTCGGCAACGGGACGCTGCCGGAGCGAAAGTTCAAATACTACATCCTGCAGGACGCCTTGTTCCTCAACGACCTGGCGGAAGTGTTCGCGATCGCCGCCGAGAAAGCGCCGGACGCGGTTTCTGAAGCCCGGTTCGCCAAGCTGGCCGAGGAGACGCTGATCGTCGAGCGCTCGCTGCATGAAACCTACGGCAAGCGCTGGAAGCTGACGCACCGGCAGATGTCACGGGTCCCCATGGCGCCCACGAATTACGCCTACACACGGCACATGCTCCACATTGCCCAGAACGGCTCAGCGCTCGACGCCACGGTCGTCGCCTTGCCCTGCGCCTGGATCTACTGCGTGGTGGGCCAGCACTTCCTGCGCAAGGGCAAACCGCCGAAGTCTCATCCTTACCGCAATTGGCTACTGCTCTACTCGTCCCCAGAGTTCGCGGAAGTGGCCTCATGGATGCGGGGGCGAGTGGATGCCTGGGCGAAGAAGGCAAGCGCAACAGAGAAAGTGCGCCTGGAGCAAGCGTTTCTCATCAGCTCGCGGTATGAGTGGATGTTCTGGGAGATGGCATGGAACGAAGAGTCATGGCCGATATAAAGTCCCGGTGCTGGTGGTGTGGGGAGGATGCGCTGTACTGTGAGTATCACGACAAGGAATGGGGCGTGCCGGTCCATGACGATCGAAAGATGTTCGAGATGCTGATCCTGGAGGGTTTTCAGGCGGGACTGAGCTGGATCACGATCCTGAGGAAGCGCGAGAATTTCCAGAAAGCATTCAAAAACTTTGACGCGCGCAAGGTGGCGAGATTCGAAAAGGCCGACGTGGCACGCCTGCTGAAAAACGAGGGCATCATTCGCAACCGCCTGAAAATCGAAGGCGCCATCACCAACGCGAGATGCTTCCTGGAGGTGCAGAAGGAGTTCGGCAGTTTCGATCGGTACATCTGGCGCTTCACGAGAAATGGGACGTTGCGCAACCCAAAAGGCGTGACTCGGAAAACCATGAAGCCGACCTCGCCGGAATCCGACGCCCTGTCGAAGGATTTGAAGCAGCGTGGTTTCAAGTTCGTCGGCTCGACGGTCTGTTACGCCCACATGCAGGCGACCGGCATGGTGGACGACCACGTGGTAGAGTGTTTTAAGTTTTGGAAGAGATGAATATGGTGGGGGTCCTGTCGCCGCATCACCCTGATGTGCTCAGAACCTTTCGCCGTCGCAGCCCCGATGACTCGGCTGTAGGTTCTTCCGCTTCGCCAGGGTCCCATGCGGCGCCACCCCATTCATCTATAGGCAACTACTCATGAAACAGGTTTTAACGATAGCAGGGTCGGATTCGGGCGGGGGCGCCGGGATACAGGCGGACATCAAGGCGATGTCGGCCAATGGCGTCTTCGCGATGTCCGCGATCACGGCGATCACGGCGCAGAACACTGAGGAAGTCACGGAGGTCTTCGAGCTGCCGGTCTCCATCATCGCGGCGCAGATCGACGCGATCTTTGACGACTTCGAGGTGGCGGCGGTCAAGACCGGCATGCTCTCCTCCGCCGAGATTGTCAAGGTGGTCGCCAAACTACTCAAGCCGCAGAAGGTCACGAACCTTGTCGTGGATCCGGTGATGATTTCGAAGAGCGGCCATCGTCTCCTGAAGCCGGACGCCGTCGAGGCGGTGATCAAGGAATTGCTCCCCCTGGCGCTCGTGGTGACGCCGAACATCCACGAGGCGCAGCAATTGTCCGGCATCGAGATCAAGACCCTTCCCGACGCGCGCAAGGCTGCCAAGATCATCCACAAGATGGGCTGCCGGCACGTGCTCATCAAGGGCGGACACCTGCTGTCGGACAAGGGAACGGACCTACTCTATGACGGAAAGTTCTTCGAAGTCTTTAAAGGCGAGTTCATCAACACGCCCCACACGCACGGCACCGGCTGCACGTACGCCTCGGCGATCGCGGCACACCTCGCGCTCGGCAAGCCGTTGAGCAAGGCCGTGCAGGCCGCCAAGGCTTACACCACCGAGGCCATCCGACACGGGCTGGCCATCGGCCACGGCAAAGGCCCCACCAACCACTTTTATTTTTTAAAGCCTTAAGAAGGAAGGGAAGCTGCGCGGCGTTCTAAGAGGAGCAGCAACTCCTCCTTCATTCGAGCGACCGGAAGGTGCATGCGGTCGCCGTGGCCTGGCAGGATCCATTCGAAGGGAAATTCAAGCAGCCGCGCCGCCGATCGCCGTAAGGTCTCCTCGTTCCAGACATAGACCGTGGCCAGCCGCAGACCGTTGATCTCGCGGTCCCACGCCATGTGATCGCCGGTGAAGAGGGAGCGGTTGTTGTAGAGCAACGCCATACTTCCGTCTGTGTGTCCCGGAACCGGAATGATCGTAAAATCCGGTGCGGCCTCCACCGCCTCAACGCCATCCACGATCCATTCGGCATCCGGCTGGGCATCCGCATCGGCGCGATGGATGATCCGCTGAGCCCCGAAACGCTTGGCGTAGCGGGGCGCGTCACCGATGTCATCCTCATGCGTCAGGAAAATATACTTCACACCGCCCATGTGCCCGAAGGCATCCACGAGTTTTTTCATGTAGCGGGGGGAATCGATCAGCCAGTTACCGCCGGGATGGCGGACGAAGTAGCTATTGGCACCGAACGACTTCTCGGAGTTGAAGCCGTTGTAGTAGACATTGTTTTCGATCGGCATCGGGAAACTGTCGGTGGCGGCCCGCATGACGGCCTTGTCAGGCACCACGGCCCCGATGGACCCCACAGGGCAGGCCAGGAGCGCCTGGTAGGCCTGGTAGCGCTCGCGCTCGCCTTCCGGCTGGCGATACACGGAGGAATACTCGCCGTTCTCGACGAATGACTCCGGCGCCAACTGCCGGCAGGTGTCGCAGTTGATGCAGGTCGAGTCGACAAAGAAGTTGCCGTCGATATTGGTGGAAAGACGTTTGGTGGAGTCTGCCATTTAAGCACCCTTAAGAGCGGGTCCTGTCGCCGCATTACCCGGACGTGCTCAGAGCTTTCGCCGTCGCAGCCCCGCAGACTCGGCTGTAGGCTCTTCCGCTCCGCCCGGGTCCCATGCAGCGCCACCCGCAATTCATATCATACTCTCCCCGCCACAGCTTGAGCCACCTTCTGCTACAATGCCGCCATGGAAGAGCCCATTACCTTTACCGACCAAGACGGCCATAAGATTTCCGGCATCCTCACCAAGCCTGAGAAGAAGACGGACCGCATCGCCGTCCTCTGCCATGGGTTCCTCTCCAACAAGAACAGCGCGACGAACCGCACCCTGACCAATATCCTGGTGCCTCAGGGAATCGCCACGTTCCGGTTCGATTTTTTCGGCCAGGGCGAGAGCGAGGGACCGTTCGAGCAGATCACCGTCACCATGGCCGTCAAGCAAGCGCTGGCCGCCCTGGCGCTCGTGAAAGACAAGGGCTACCGGAAGCTTGCGCTCGTGGGTTCCAGCTTCGGGGGGCTCGTGGCGATCCTGGCGGCGGCCAAGTGGGAAACGCTGGCCTGCCTGGCGCTGAAATGTCCCGTGCCGGACTTTCCGGAAATGCTCGAACTGGAGTTCGGCGACAAAGGCATGGCCGAATGGAAGAAGACCGGCACGATCCCGAACGTGATTCCGGGCGGGAGCGGCCGGATCAAGCTCGCATACACATTCTACGAAGACTGCCTCCAGCACGTCGGCTACAATGCAGCGAAGGCCGTCACTGCTTCCACCCTCATCGTTCAGGGAGACACCGATGAATACGTCCCGCTTCACCAATGCCGACGTCTCTCCGAGGCGCTGGGCGGGAAATGCTCGTTGGTGGTCCTACCGGGGGCCGATCACCACTTCTCGAACGCGGGGGACTTCGGCGAGATGACGACGCTGCTGAGCCAGTGGGTGTGGGATCATGTGCGTTCCGCTGCTACATCCTGAGAAGCCACAAAAACTCCACCGTCACCAGGAGGTTGTTGATCATGTGGCCGAGGATCGCCGGCAGGAGGCTGCGGGTCCGCTCGTAGGCCAGCGCCCACAGGACCCCGCTCCAGAACACCGAGGCAAACCCGATCGCGCCGTACCCGTGGACCATCGCAAAGAAGGCGGCGCTCAGTCCCACCGCTGGCCACACCCCCACCGTCATTCGCAGGGTCGCGTAAAGCACCCCGCGAAAGGCGAGTTCCTCGATCAGCGGCGCCCATACGACGCTGTCGAGCGTCTCGCAGGCCACCAGCCACGGCGGGCCCCACAGCATCCCTTCCATCAATCCATCGGCCCAATGCGGAGTGACCTGGAGCATGCCGCTCACGACGGTGATTGCCGCTTCTCCGAGCACGGACAGGCTGATCACGACGAAGGTCACCCCCGCTAATCGGGGCAGACCTTCCGCAGCCACTTGCAGTCCGAACGCCGCCGGCAGCGACACGCCGCGGGCCGACAGGTATCGGACAAGCCACCATACCAGGGGCAGGCCGGCCACCAACGTGGCAATGCCGTTGTACGGAGACTCCTTCGGTAACAGGAAGGCGGCGACGAAGCCGACCAGGAGAAACCCGAGGACGCCGCGGACGAAGAGCCCGTAACCGTCACGGCTTGTCCACGTCGGCGGCAGCGGAGCGTCCCCGATCGCGACACTTATCCGGCGCGACAGGATTCGCCCCAGCATGCCTATCCCAAGACCCAGGAGGACCAGTTGCCCCGTGATCAGAACGGTCCACCGATTCAGCAACACCTTGCCGCGAGCGCCGATGGCCAACTCCGCCTGCCGCTGCTGGTTTTGGTCTCCCAGCACGGCCGCCACCCGCACAATCAGCACATCGGCAAACCAGCCCGGAGGGAGCTCCGACCGGATCTCCGCAAGCAAGGCCCGCCCCCGCTCCTGATCAAGCGGAGCGCCCAGGTAGGCCACGCGGATCCATTGAGCCATTTTGAACGCCGACTCGCCCTGGAATTCCCAGGGCACCAGCGCCGTACTCACGCGTCCCGTTTGGCCGTCCTCGGCCAGCAGCACGACTCGATAGAGCTGGGCGACGGGCGAAGGTCCCGTTCCGATGAGCTCGTCGTACCAGGCGATCACATCAGTCAGCGTCTCCTCCCCCCCCGCGAACACCGTATAGAGCGTGCGCTTCCATTCCGGCGCCCTGTGCAGGGCCTCGCGCAGGTCCATTTCGCGGGTCGCGAGCCGCTCCAGGGATTCCTCCGGCTGCTCAAGCCGGTCCAGCGGCGACGAAGGAGCAGTGAAGGCGGCAAACCCTAGGTAGGCAGCGGCAAATATTCCGCAAACGGCAGTCACCCAGGGAGAGAGAGCGGGCACGGGCGGCGGCGTAACGGGAGAAGTCTGAACCTCATCGGCAAGCTGATCGGACATGGGGGTGGAGTATAGCATTATCAATCGGTATAATGGCGCCCCATGCAGGATCGTATCTCCGAACTATCTCCTTCACCCCGTCTCCTGCTGGGACCCGGCCCCAGCCTTGTCCATCCCCGCGTGCTCCGCGCTATGAGCGCCCCGCTCCTCGGCCATCTGGATCCTGAATTCCTGACGATCATGAACCAGGTGCAGACCCTGCTGCGCGCGGTCTTCCAGACGGGCAATCCCTTCACGATCGCCGTCTCCGGCACCGGCTCCGCCGGCATGGAAGCCGCGCTGGTGAACCTCATCGAACCTGGCGACCAGGTGATCGTGGGCGTGAACGGCGTATTCGGAACGCGCATGGCCGACATCGTGGGACGGGCCGGCGGCAAAGCCGTGAAGCTCGAAGAACCGTGGGGGCGGGTCATTGATCCCCAACGTCTTGAGGAGGCGCTGAAACAAGCGGGGTCCGTGAAAGCGGTCGCGTTGGTCCATGCGGAGACCTCCACCGGCGCCCACCAGCCGTTGGAGGAAGTCGGCGCGCTCTGCCGGCGCCACGGAGCGCTCCTGGTCGTGGATACCGTCACCTCTCTGGCCGGTGTGCCCGTTCAAGTGGACGCGTGGGGTATCGACGCCTGCTACAGCGGAACCCAGAAGTGCCTGAGCTGCCCACCTGGACTCGCGCCGCTCACCCTCAGCCCGCGCGCGCTGGAGGTCATCAAGGCCCGCAAAACGAAGGTGCAGAGCTGGTACCTTGATCTGTCCATGATCGCGGACTATTGGGCGGACGGCAAGCGCGCATACCACCACACCGCTCCCATCAGCATGGTCTACGCGCTCCATGAAGCCCTGCGGATCGTGGTGGAAGAAGGCCTGGAGGCGCGCTTTCTCCGTCACCGCCGCAACAGCGCCGCGCTGATGGCCGGGCTGGCGATGTTCGGCTGCGAGCCGCAGGCGCAACAGGGACACCGGCTGCCCATGCTCAACTGTGTCCGGATTCCCAAGGGCGTGGAGGAAGCCACGGTCCGCAAGACGCTGCTCGCTGAATTCGGCATCGAGATCGGCGGCGGGCTCGGCCCGCTCGCCGGGCAAGTGTGGCGCATCGGATTGATGGGAGAATCCTCGCGCCACGAGCACGTCGTGACCCTCCTCTCCGCCCTCGAACAGATTTTCCGCAGGCACGGGTGGACCAAGCAGGCCGGGCCCGCCCTGACCGCCGCCCTGCAGTCCTACGCCACGTAAATACCACTGGTTGCGCCACCGTTCGCTTCAGGCGTAGAATTTATATACGCTCAATGAAGGTGGCCAATCGCATTCGTCCGAACGAAAGGAGGACTGTATGCCGTGGGGATTGCACACCAAGGACACGCCGGGAAACGGCCGGATCATGATCGTGGACGACGAGGAGAACGTCCGGAAGGTACTCCGCTTGGCGCTGACCAAAGCGAGCTACGATGTCGTGGAGGCTGAGCACGGCGGCGAGGGCATCAAGATGATCGGCTCGGACGACAATGCGCTCATGATGGACGTCATTCTCTGCGACATCCGCATGCCCAAGATCAACGGCCTGGAGGCCATCGCCTTTTTCCAACAGCAGTACCCCTCCGTACCAATCGTCGTCATCACGGGATACCCTGATCAGAAGATGGCGACGGACTTATTGTCCCGCGGCGTCTTTGATTACCTGGTCAAGCCGGTGGACAAAGACAAGCTCTTGGGGACCGTCAAGGCGGCGATGGAAAAACGGCTCGCGCTGAGGCACGAAGCTTAACCGGCTCTCCCATGAAGACGTCTCCGGCGACCATCCGCGTGGTCATCTGGGGGGCGGGCAAGGGGGGGACGGCGCTGCTCGAACTCTTTACCCGCAGCCCTGAGGTCCAAGTCGTCGGCATCGCCGATAGTAACCCCGAGGCTCCGGGCCTGCGCTTGGCCCGGAACCTCGGCATTCACACAACGACCGATGGACTCGCCCTTCTTGCCGAGGATCGCGCCGACTTGATCGTGGACGTGACGGGCGATCCCGCCATACGGTCGGCCCTTCTCCAACACAAGCCAGACCGGGCGGAAATCCTCGGGGGAACGTCGGCGCTTCTGATCTGGAAGCTCGCGCAGTACGAACAGGACCTGCGCGACCAGCTCATCCAATCGGAGAAGCTGGCCTCGATCGGCACGCTGGCCTCGGGCATCGCCCATGAGATCAACAACCCCCTCTACGCCATCACCGGCCTTGCGGAGCACCTGCAGGACGAAACACGGCTGGAGGTGATCCAGGAGTTCGTCGGGGAGATCATCGCGGCGGGCCGTCGCATCGCGGCCATCGTGCAGGGCCTGAACGCATTCGCCAGGGGGACCCAAGAGGAAGAAGCCAGCGACGTGAACCTCAACCAGACCCTGGACGAGGCGGTCAAGATGGCCCGGAGGGCAGTGGTCCTCGATCAGGTGCAGGTCGTCACGCAATTCGACTCCGTTCCGACGGTTCGGGGCAAGGCGAACGAACTCTTACAAGTATTCGTGAACCTCGTCACCAATGCGGTGCAGGCCATGGAAGGACAGGGCACGTTGACCCTCTCCACGGCCAGCACCAACGGCTTCGTCCAGGCGACGGTCCGGGACAGCGGGCCGGGCATTCCCCGCAACAACCTCGGCCGGATCTTCGATCCGTTCTTCACCACGAAGGAGCAGGGCAAGGGCACGGGCCTCGGCCTCCATATCGTGCGCGACATCGTGAGTCACTATGGGGGCCAGGTGACGGTCGAAAGCACCTTAGGCCAGGGCGCCGCCTTTACAGTGAGGTTGCCCGTTTCCTCGCAATAGACAGCGGACGAGGGAAGGATATGGCTGACGAGCTGAACGTGGGCGACAAGGCCCCTGACTTCTCATTGCCGACCCAGAGCGGACACACCGTGAGCCTCACAAGCCTGAAAGGCAAACAGGTGGTGCTCTATTTCTATCCCAAGGACGATACGCCGGGCTGCACGAAGGAAGCCTGCGGTTTCCGGGATTCGATCACATCCATCAAGAGAGCCAACACCGTGGTGCTAGGTGTCAGCATGGACGACGTGGACTCCCATCAAAAATTCATCAGGAAGTACAGCCTGCCATTCTCGCTGCTGTGCGATGAAAATGGAACGGTGTCGAAGGCCTACGGCGTCTACAAGAAAAAGAACATGTACGGGAAGACCTACTGGGGCATCGAGCGCAGCACGTTCATCATCGACGAGGCAGGCACGCTCAAGGCGATCTTCCGAAAAGTGAAGGTGGACGGCCATATCGACGAGGTCAAAGCGGCACTGAAGGGATGATGTGCCTCCCCTCGTGATCCTCTTCATCCTCTCTCTTCTGTCCGGCTGCGTCGGAGCCAGCGCGGATACCAACCGACAGGACGGTGTGAACGACTCGGAAGTCGCGTTGGTCATTCCCATCGACCGCCCGTTCAACCTGTTCCCAAGCGATGCTGGCCCGGACCAAAGCCTGACGGCTCTCGGAGGATTCATCCGCGGGCAGGTATTGTCCGTTTCCGACGGCAACACCCTCACGGTCCTGATCGGCAACCGGAAGGAAACCGTGCGCTTGATCGGCAGTGATGCGCCCGAACCGGCCCAATCACCGTGGGGGCCGGCCGCGATCCAGGCGCTCAAGACCCTGGCCGAAGGCCGCGCCGTGCGGTTGGAACTGGACGACGCCCGGCGCGATCAGGCCAAGCGTCTACTGGCCTACGTGTTCATCGGTGACACCATGGTCAACCTCGAGATGGTCCGGCTAGGACAGGCTCTGGCCTCGAATCGTCCCCCCAACGCCGCCCATTCCGAAGAATACAAAAATGCCGAGCGAGAGGCGCGGGAAGCCGGACGCGGCATGTGGAACGCGGCGCAGCCACTTACGGTCAGCCCCGCCTGTTTCCGAAAGCAGCAAGCGGGGCAACCGTGCTGAAAAAAGCCGCAGGCCTTCAGACGCTCGCCATCCGACGGGCGCTGGTGATCGACGGCACCGGAAGCCGGCGAGAGCACGTCACCGTCGTGATCCAGGGATCCCGCATCGCCACGGTCGGCCCTGATAGCCGGGCCAAGATCCCCAGGAACGCGCGTGTCATCGAAGGCAATGGTAAGACGCTCCTCCCCGGTCTGATCGATTGCCACGTCCACTACTGTCTGGATGCCAGCCCGGATGCGATCCGCTCGCTCCAACAGGACGACGCGACGGTGACGGCGATCAAAGCCGCGACCCATGCGCGAGCCACGTTGGACGGCGGCATTACCACGGTCCGGGACGTCGGCTCCCGCGATCACATCTCGATCTCCGTGGCCCGTGCGATCCGCGCCGGCATCATTCCCGGCCCCCGCACGCTCAACGCCGGCCTCGTGGTGTGCATGACGGGCGGGCATGCCTGGTTCATCGGCCGCCAGGCCGACGGCCCCGATGAGGTCATCAAGGCGGTACGCGAGCAGATCCAGGCGGGCGCCGACGTGATCAAATTCATCGCGACGGGAGGCGTCCTGACGCCCGGCGTCTCTCCCGTCGCGGCGCAGTTCACGCTGGAGGAACTACGGGCCGGGGTGGACGAAGCGACCCGCGCGGGCCGCTGTGTCGCGGCCCACGCGCACGGCGCCGCAGGGATGAAGAACGCCATCCGCGCCGGCGTCCATTCGATCGAGCACGGGACGCTGCTCGACGACGAAGCGATCGGCCTGTTCCTCAAGCACGGCACCTTTCTTGTCCCGACCCTGTCGGCGATCCAATCGGGGTGCGAGATGGGACGAGCACACGGGATGCCGGACTACGCGGTGCAGAAGTGCGCGGCCCTCGGGGAGGAACAAAAGAAAACCTTTCGCAAGGCCGTGAAAGCCGGCGTGCGCATCGCCATGGGCACCGACGCCGGGACGCCCTTTAACGCGCACGGGCGCAACGCCCAGGAACTGCGGCGCATGGTGGAATTCGGCATGACCCCCATGCGGGCGATCGAAGCCGCCACCCGCTCGGCCGCCACGCTGCTCGGCCTGGAACACGAGCTCGGGACGATCGAGCTCGGCAAGGAAGCCGACCTGCTCCTCGTCAACGGCAATCTCCTGGATGACATCGCCCTCCTGGAAGAGCCGGCGAATGTCGCATGGGTGATTCAGGGCGGGAGGATTGTCAAGAGCGCGGCGGGCTGAGAAGGGCCTTCAAGGCCTCCACATCGCTCTTGTCCACCTCCGTGATGCCCTCCGCATCCCGGTACACCCGTTCCGGCTCCATGGCCATCAGTTCTCCCAACTTGTGCGCAGCCAGAAAGCCTTCGGCGACCTTGTCGTTCACCACGCTCCGGAGGAGGGGCTGCAGCGCTCGAACTATGGTCGCCAGGACGGGATTGTCCAACCGGGAATAGGTCGTGATCCTGGTCTCGACAGATTCCCGCCCGTCGCCGCTGGTGCTGGCACGGTAGTTGAGCAAAATGATCGCTTCCCCCGTGATCACCGGCAAGACCTTTCCCCGGTGACTCCCCCGCATGTAGTAGATACGCCGGGTGGGGTCCTGGTACAGCAGCTCGATCAGGCCTTCGGAGCCCCGGCCATCGTCTCCCTGAAACGCATTGGGGCCGGCACGCGCGACACGGTAGCTGGCCACCTCCAGATGGCGGGCCAGCGTGGCGGCCAGGACCGGGTGATCCAGGATAAAGTCATAGACCGATTTCTGAATCGGCGTCTGGAAGGCGGGAAGGATCCGATGGGTCGTATAGTCGTTGACGACGCCGGCCAGCCGGCAGAGAGTCGGGCGATCCATCTTCTCGAGAGGAAAGACCACCTTCGGATCGTCCACACGGACGTCGCAGGCAAGACCCTCTGCGGCCGAGAGGTCGCACAGCGCGACCGACATGGCAATACCGACGAACGCTGAACGCTGGACTATGAACGAGGCAGGCGTAATGCTATTCGCCGATCACTTGGACCACGAGATCGCGTTTCCTGGCGCGCGTATCGAAATCAACGACGACGATCTGCTGCCATGTGCCGAGCATGAGGGCGCCCTCGGCGAACGGGACCGTGACCGAGGGACCTTGCAGGTGTCCACGCAGGTGGCTGTGGGCGTTGTTCTCACCGGGATTGCGGGTATTGTGCTGCCACTGGGAGTCCGCAGGAATCAAGCGATCCCAGATCGTCTTGGTGTCGGCGCGGATGCCCGGCTCGTCCTCGATGAGCATGACGGACGCGGTCGTGTGCCGGATGAAGACCGTCGCAAGGCCGGCCCGCAGGCCCGTTTCGCCCACCGCTTCCTGGACCCGCTTCGTGATATTCTCGATCTGGGTCTGGCCGCGCATATCCAGCCGTATCGGAATGCTTTTCACATTCATGGCGCGAGCCCTCGCAGGTAGCGAACCTCCCCGCGGGGCAGCGCGGCGCCGCGGGCCTCGGCCAGAATCTTGTCGAACGCGCCCTCGGCAGCCAGGTCGCGCACCGCCTTCACCACCGTAGGACTCAGAATGCCCTCCACCCGCAGTTTGTCGAGGTACGCAAACGCCTCCGACAATCGTTCCTTCGTCCGCGTGTAATAGTCCTTCCCGCGTTGGCGGTTGCTATAGGCCTCAAACTGCTCACACGCGACCAGCACCTGAGCCAGTTCGTGGACCCACCGCGGTGACCCGTCCAGTTTCTCAGGATAATAGTAGTATAGCATCACCCGTTCCATCCAGGGCGCCCACTTCACTCCCAGCTTCGCCAGCATCGGCTTGGCAGTGCGCAACTGCCGGGCAAGGCGACGCGCGTAGCCCAGACGCATTTCCACCTGCTCGATGGTCCACCGCTCCAGCGGCACTCCAAGCTTCACCAAATCATCGGCGTGACGAGCGAGAAACGCCTCCGTTTCGCGCCCATATGTGGTGGACGGATGGATCGCCCGCCACTCGCGTGGCCTGGTCGGGATCCCCTTCGCCCGAGCCCACGACCAGATCTTGCCGAACAACTCCTGGTCGAGGCCCGCTCGGCCGAGATCGTGCAGCAGGCATGCGATTTGATAGCGTACCACCCGCTCGTCGGGATGACCCAGGCGCCGCGCGACCGCTGCGCACATGCGGGCGGTGCGAAGAGCATGATACCGATCATAGCCGCGTATCACCCGCCCCGGCTTGTGGGGATGGGGGTAGTCATACAACCGCATCAGTTTCGAGGCCAGCGTCCGAGGCACGAGAAGCGGCGCGGAATCACGGGGAGCCCTTGGCATGACGCTTCTCTCCAGAGAACGAACTCAGGACGAGGTGAGAAGGCATCCTAATTGAACGGCAAGCTCAAGCCGACCTAGGTCCACGGGCTTGCCCATGACGTCCACCGCCCCCAACTCCATCATCCCTTGGAGCACGTTCTCATCCTGCTTGCCGGTCAGGGCAAGGACCCCGCCCGTATACTGCCATTGCTTCGCCCGCAGTTGACGCAACAATTCCAATCCATTCATCCCCGGCAGAGCGATGTCCAGAATGATGAAATGCGGCCGTTCCTGTTCCACCAACGCCAGGGCCGTCGGTCCATCCGGGGCCACACGGACCCGATAGCCCCGCGTGGTCAGATATTGCGAAATCAGATCGCAGGTCTGCGACTCATCATCCACAACCAGAATTGACTTCGCCCCTGGTTTGCTCGAGGACACCAGTCCGGGCGCGGGCGCGGCTGGCGTCGCCGCGGCCAATTTGACTTGTTGCTGTATGGCCTTTTCTATGGTCTTAACCAGGACCGCGAGCGGCAGCCCTTTTCTCAGAAAATCAGTCACGCCCATTTCGCGAGCCCGGGTTTCCAAGGCATCCGTGCCGCCTCCGGTCAGCATGATGACGCCGGCTTCCGGATCGATCGCGCGGATCTGTTTGAGCACTTCGAGGCCATTCATCTCGGGCATCAGGAGGTCCAACAAGGTTAAGTGCGGCCGCCGCCCCTGAAACAGTTCGAGGCCCTCGCGGCCACTCGTCGCGGTAAGCACCTCGTGGCCATGCGCGGAGAACACTGAACGCAGCAGATCGCAGATCATCTGCTCGTCATCCACCACCAGAATCGTCGCCATAGAATCTCCCTCGAAGCCTACTGCGTCGGCGCAAGCGGAGAACGGATTGCCGTTGGAGTGAGCCGAAGGTCCTGCACGAGCGGATGGTTCCACCCCCAGCCGACCAGCTTGCCGTTCCCGATCAGCACCGGCGTCAGATGCTCGCCGGCAATGCCCCCGTCCGGGCCGATCCCGCCGGTATAGTAATACAACACTTCATAGCTGACGTCACCTTGCCGTAGCGTGTCGGTCCGATAAGGACTCCGGATGATTTCGCGCTTCGCACAGGGTAGAAAGCCTGTATACTCCCTGAGGATCTTATCCTCTGTCTTCCAACTCCATTTCACACACCCTTCTACCGGATCAGCCCTCATCCGTTCCAGGACTTCTTCGCGAGGCTGGCCGAGCGCCAACGTTTTCAGATTCTCGACGGTCAGTTCCGCCAAGGCCAGGTTCTTGTCCGGCGTCGGATAGTCCGTGTAGGTCACGAGAGCCGGCGGCGAACAGGCGGCTGCTGTCAGCAGCGCCAGGACCGCGGTTGCGTGGAGAATGTTGCGCGTCATAGATGCGTGCTCCTTCCTGTCTTGCGGACCACCCGGCTGACCTCATCGAAGTATTTGACGAACGCCTTCATCCCGCCGGACGCTTGGCCCCAGTCAAAGCGCTCGTTGGGCGCATGATAGCCGTGCTCCGGCAGACTCAAACCCAGGAACATCACCGGCGCCTTCCATCGCTCCGCCATGGTGACCACGGCTCCGATGGAGCCGCCCTCGCGGATAAAGGCCGGATCTTTCCCAAACCCGAAGCGCAGGGCCTTTCGCAGAGCCTCGGCATAAGGGCCGCCCAAATTCGCCACGTAGGGACGCAACATGCCGTCCGCTTCCACTCGAACGTCCGGATTGAGCGTCCGCACATGCCGCCGGAGCAACGTGAAGATGGCGGCCGGGTCCTGGTCCGGCACCAACCGCATGCTGACTTTCGCCTCGGCGCGGGGCGGGATCGACGTCTTGACCCCGGGGCCCGTGTAGCCGCCCACGATGCCATGGACTTCGAACGTGGGCTCGGCCCACAGGCGACGCATCACCTGCGCGCGGTTCCGCGTGCGTAACTTCGTCAGCTGGTGCGCGGCGGCAAAGGTCGTAACCTGAAATCCCGACTTCAGGAACTGCGCTCGATCCGCTGGCCCCAGCGGCTTGACCGACCGATAGAAGCCCGGAATGGTGACCCGTCCACTCTTTGCATCCACGCAGCCCGTTAGCACGGCGGCCAGCTCCGTGAGGGGGTTCCGCGCCGCGCCCCCGGTCAAGCCGGAATGGGCTTCCCGCTTGGCGGTTTCCAGAATCAGGCGGGCGGCCAAGTTGCCCCGCAACCCATAGGGGGCCGCCGGACGCCCGCCGGCCAGCCAGATCGTATCTGAGACCACGACTGAGTCGGGCCTTCGAAGATGAGGACCGGTTTTCGCCAACCCCTCCGCGAAATGCGGGCTCCCTATCTCTTCCTCAAGCTCCCAGAGGAATTGGACATTGAGCGGCACATCGTGTTCCACCGCATAGTGGGCCGCGAAGAGAGCGGTCAGCGCCGGCCCCTTGTCGTCCGTCGTCCCTCGACCGTAATACAAATCTCCCTCGACGGAGAATTTGAAAGGCTCGCGCGTCCATTCCGGCTCCATCGCCGGCTGCACATCGATGTGATTGTACACCGCCACCGTCGGCCACGCCGGATCGCGGACCCACCCGCCGACAACCATCGGATGGCCGCCCGTTTCAATCATCGTCGTCTGGGCGCCCAGCACCCGAAGGTAGTCGGCCGCGACCTCCGCCCCATGCCGCACATCCTGCCTGCGAGCAGGATCCATGCTGACCGTCGGAATCTCTACAAGCCGCCCGAGCCATTCCTCAAAACGAGGACGGCTTTGCTTGACATACTGATCTAGGTCGTCAAAAAGCGTCATGCCACCGCTTCGAGTTCGCGCACCATACCCTTGATCGTCTCAAACCCCGCCTGCCAGAAAGCTTCTGATCGGATGTCCACGCCGAAATCCTTGAGCAGCGACTCCGGAGCCCGCGATCCGCCCGCCGCCAACAGACCGAGATATCGGGGGACGAATGACTCGCCTTGGGTTTTGTACAGCCCGTACAGCGCCAGTACGAGGAGGTTGCCGAAGCTGTATGCGTAACAATAGAACGGGCTGGCGAAGAGATGGGGGATCGACAGCCATTCCCACCGGAATTCATCCGGGACCGCCACGGCCCGACCGAACTGCTGTCGCAACTCCGCCAGATAGACGCGGCAGAGATCGTCCATCGTGCCCCCTTCACCGATGATCCGGTGCGCCTCGCGCTCGAACCGCACGAAGTAGGCTTGCCTTAAGATTGTGGCGTACACGTCGTCAAGCTGCCTGATGAGGAGGCTCTGCTTGACCGCCTTGTCCCGTTCACCGGCCATCAAGGCATCCGAGAGAATGCGCTCTCCGAACACCGAGGCCGTCTCGGCCAGCGGAAGCGTGGCATGGTAGGTGAACACCGAATGGTCGGCCGCCAGCATGCCGTGGACGGCGTGCCCCAGTTCATGGGCCAGCGTGGCGACGTCGCGGACGTCGCCTTTGAAATTCAGGAGCACATAGGGGGTCAAGCCGGGGGTCACGCTGTAGCAATAGGCCCCGCCGATCTTGCCCGGACGGATTGCCATATCCACATGACGCTCCTGCAAAACCCGTTGCGCCAAGTCGGCCAAGCGGGGCGAAAAGCCGTGATACGCTTCCAGCACCATGGCCGAGGCGGTCTTGAACGCATACTGCTTGCGGGCCTCCCGAAAGGGGGCGTAAATGTGGAATCGGCTCATCTTCTTGATGCGGCAGAGCCGGGCCTTCAGCCTGAAATAGTCCTGGAAGATACCGGCGTTCCTGGCGCAGACGCTCAGGAGGGCTTCCACCGCCTGCTCGGGAATGTCATTCAGCAAGTTCCGCACCGCGATTGGCGAGCGGTGTTTGCGCAGCCCCAGGTTTTCCTGCTTCCAATCCAGCACCAGCGTCTTGTAGATGTCGCCGATCACGTCGGCGTTCTGCGCGAAGACGCGATAGAGCTCGCGATAAGCCGCCTCCCGCACGCGGGCGTCAGGATCGCGCACGTAGATCATGAGGTCCTCGCGGGTCAGCTTCCGGACCCCGCCCTTGGCCTTCAAGTGGTACGTCAGCCCGCTGGTCAGGAGGTCGTAGAGTCCCACCACCGCTTGGCGACCGGTGACGCTTTTGACGTTGATGACCTTCTCCTCGGGCTCGCTGAGGGTATGGTCCTTGAAGCGGCGGATAGTCTCCAGATGGTAGGCGTAATCCCCGGAAGACGCCAGGAGCCGCCCGGCGTTCGCCTCGTCCAGCTTCTGCCACCAGAGGTCGAAAAACAGCATGCGGTTCGCGAGCCCCGCCTGCAATTCCTCCACGGTGGCCTTGAAGGAGCGGGCTCGTTGGTCTTTGGTATTCTCCGAGAACCAGAGATAGGCATAGGCCCCGAGCTTGCTCGCCGCCCGGGTGATCGTCTCGGCCAGGCGCAATGCCTTCAGAAACGTCTCGGCGGGCATCTCCGGGGATAAGCGTTCGCGCAACCCTTCGAAGCGTTGGACCTGGTCGTCCACCTCCTTCCGCAGAACGTCAAGGTCGCGGACCGGAGCAGACAGCAGGTCTTTCAGATTCCAGGTCGGAGACTTTTCCATTCTCCGCCCGCCCGTTCCTACTTGGCTTCGAGGCCGCAATGGGCGCAGGCCGCCCAGCCTGATTGGAGAATACCTCCGCAGCCCGTGCAGACGCGACGCATGACCGCGCGGCAGTAGGGGCAGAACCGGTATTCGGAATTGAGAGAGTGGCCGCATCCCGGGCAACTGGTGGCCACGTGCTCGGCAATCTCAAGCACCCGCACAAGCTCGTCGATGGTCGTGATCCCCGCCTTGGCCTTCTCGAGCCCGTCTTCGACCAGGCTGTGCATCCCCGCTTCCTGGGCGGCAAGACGGATGTCCTCCTCGGTGGCCCCTTTCAGAATCAGCTCTCGGACGCGCGAATCCATGACGAGAATTTCAAAAACGCCGGTTCGCCCTTTATACCCGCTCTCCTGGCAGGTGACGCATCCCTTGCCCGCCATATACGTGCCCCCCGCCAGACTGGCGGCGGAGAGTCCCAGCACCACGCCCCCTTCCTGATCAGGTCGCGCTGGGGCCTTGCAATCCTCGCACACCACCCGGATCAACCGCTGGGCGATGATCCCGATCAGTACGGACGCCACGAGATACCGGGGAATGCCGATGTCAATCAATCGCGTGATGGTGGTCGGCGCATCGTTCGTGTGCAAGGTGGTGAAGACCAGGTGGCCTGTGAGCGCCGCCCGACAGGCGATCTCGGCCGTCTCGGCGTCCCGGATCTCGCCGACCAGAATGATGTCCGGATCCTGGCGAAGGATCGACCGGAGACCTGTGGCGAAGGTTAACCCGATATCCGCATTGACCTGCATTTGGTTGAGGCCAGGATTGTGATATTCGATCGGATCCTCGACCGTCACGATATTCGTGGTCAAACTTTTGATCCGGTTCAAAATGCCATACAGCATCGTGGTCTTCCCGCTTCCAGTCGGCCCCGTGGAGACAATCATTCCCTTGTGACGGCCGATCAGGTCTTTGACCTTCTTCAGCTCGCCCGGCAAGAGGCCGATGGCCTCCAGGCCCAGGTCTCCGGTCGATCGATCCAACACCCGGATCACCGCCTTCTCGCCCGCGCGCAATGGAATGGTGGAGATCCGGAGGTCCGCTTCGCGCCCTTCCATCTTCACCCGCACCGAGCCGTCTTGCGGTAAGCGCCGCTCCGAGATGTCGAGACGACCGAGGATTTTCATGCGGGACACCAGTGCCGGATGCAGCGCGGCCGGCACTTTGAGTTGATCAGCCAAGAGTCCATCCAGCCGGAACCGCACGGTCCCTTCAGGATTACCCGGCTCGATATGAATGTCGCTGGCTTTGAGTTGAATGGCCTTACGCATGATGAGGTTCATCAATTGGATGACGGGAGCGCCCTCGGCATCGGCATCCAGCGCGCTGGGCGCTGCGGCCTGCAACGAGAACGCGGGATCGCCGGCGCCGCTGACGCCCTTCGCCATCAACGCCGTCGCGCCGTCGAGGTGCTTGGTATAGAAGTGTTGGATGGCGTCCAGAATTTGCGCCCGGCTCCCGAGAGTGGCCGACACCTTGGAACCCATGGCGAAGGAAAGGTCCTCAAGTGCCTTGATGTTCAAGGGATCGGCCATCACCAGCTCCAGCCGTTTTCCTTCCCGACGGAGCGGCAGGGCGGTGTACTTCCGCGCCAGGGCCTCCGGGAGCAGATCCAGCTTCTCCGGGCTCCAGACCTGGGCTGAGACGTCGGTATAAGGAACCTTCAGGTGAGCGGCGAGAACCGGGAAGAGCTGCGCCTCCGAGACGTGGCCGCGTTCGAGAAGAATCTCCCACATCCGCTTCCCGGATTGGGGCTGGTCCTGCAGGGCCTCTTCGAGCACTTGCTGGGTAATGAGCCCACGCTGGATCAGGAGCTCTCCGAGCCGCATCTGACCGAGCGATTCGGTTTCCTTGCCCGGCTTCGCCGATGGCTGCCTCTCAGGCTGCATCCCTCTCCTTCCGTCGTGGCCTCGCCTATTTCGTGACGAGGATTGGAACGAAATCTTCTTCTAGGATGGTTTTCTGCCCTTCCTTGTCTAGCATGAAGTCAACAAAGGCCTTGGCGACCGGTGATGGAGGAGTTTTCGTCACGAGCACGATCGGCCGGCGCAAGGGATAGGCTCCGGAGGATACATTCGCCAACTCGGGATCGACTTTATCCAACGAGAGCAAACGGATCGGCACACCGACACTCACGTTGCCAAGTCCGGTGCTGAGATTGATGTAGGACACCGCATTCAGATTGCCGGAGACAATCCGGATGGCTTCTTTGTCGGGCTCCACCACGCTTTTCCCGTTCACAAACTTTCCCACCAGATTCAGCTGCTGTTCCAGGTACGGCCGCACTCCTTTGCCTTCTTCCCGATTGAGGACCGTGATCTTGGATTCCAGGCCCCCCAGCTCATCCCAGGTCTTGACCTTCCCTGCAAAGAGGTCGGCGACCTGTTGCAGGGTCGCCTCCTGAACCCGGTTGGAGGCGTTCACCATGATGGCGATCCCCTCCCAGCCGACGATCGTCCCCGTCCACTCCTTCTCCCCTGGCTTCAAGGGCCTCCCCAATACCACAATGTCCGCCGGGCCGTCAGCCAAGGCAGCCAGGGAATTGGCGCCCTCTGTCACGGGAAATTTGACGCGGACCATGGGGTGTTGCTTTTCGAACTTGACGGCAGCTTTCTCAAAAATCCCCTGTTCCCGTCCAGCCACGGACAGATTCAGTTTTCCGCTCAAATCCGATGCCGCTTCGGCCGGTGACAGGCCCCCCACTCCGATGAAGGCTGCAAGAATCCATATGAATCGCCCACGCATATGTTCCTCTCCTTCCTTTATCCGAAAAACGTCGTGGCTTGAGCCGGGATAATACCACAGCTTGAAAAACCTTTCACTTGCGAGTCTGAACCCCGCTGGGCGCGGAAGCCGCAGGCGCCCGGAGACTGGGGACGTGCGCCCCGGACACGCGCTTGGACAAGGCGATGTAGCTGCGAACGCCGAACACGCCTGTCGCTTTGAGCCCGTATTCCGCCTGGAGCCTGGCCACAGCCGCGCGCGTGGCTGGATCATAGACGCCGGTGACGGGTCCTGCGAGCAGTCTCTGCGTCCTGAGGGACTTCTGGAGGGCCGTGATCACAGGATCCTTGCCCTTTCCCGCCCGCAAGGGAACTTTGATCCCGGGTAAGGCTTTCCAAAAAATACGCGCCTCTCCTTCCACATGCTGGAGCAAATCCGCACGACTGACAGCACGCCGTCCGACTGGGTGATCGAAAATGGTCGCCTCCGTCGCGTTGAGGCCCACCAGTGCGACGGTATGCGAGACGCCGGACGGCGCGTCCTTCCATTCAAGCAGGCAGGGATAATCGAGTCGCCCGAGCAGGCCCAACTCAACCGGCAGCTTGGCCGACTGGAGGCCTGATTCTCGGATCAATCTGGCCGGATCCTGGTCGGCAAGTTTTTTCGGCGGTGTCGAGCGCGCGAACCCCCACATGCGTAAGAGCGAGAGCGTGGCCATCAACCGGGCTTCCTTCAGTTTGGCCTCAGACAACGCCGGAGCAATGGGTGTTGCCCGTACCTCGAGATCCGGCACAGGCGCCGAGGCATCCTGCGTTGGAAAGAGCGTCTTCGGAATTTTGATGGCCGGAGCGTCCTGAGGCGAAGAAGACTTCTTCGCTCCATTCAGGCTCTCATGCACTTTCATCCAGGTCGGACTGAGCCAGTACAGTGCCCCTAGGACTCCGGTGACGACGAGAACCGCCAGCGCCACCCAGGACGGCGTGACTCGAACCCGTGGCCGTCTCTGCTCCAGGGTTGTGGGGAGAGGACGGGGCTGGGAAAGCTGCTTGGACACCCCTCCCAACTCCCGCCCGACTTCATCGACGAGCGCCTCCCCGATGACAGTGTTTTTCGCGATCGCAGCGGCATGGAGCGCCTTATCACACACATCGTTGATCAGGCGGGGAATACCCTTGGAGAGGACATACACCCGCCTCGCGGCTTCTGGAGTAAAGCCGACCTTGCCATCGCCCCCCGCGACACCCAGCCGCAAGGTAATGTATTGGCGGGTTTCCTGAGAATCGAGCGGCACCAGCTGATACCACGAGGAGACTCGCTGAGCCAGTTGCCGCAGCTCGGCCAGTTGCAACTTGTTGCCGAGCTCCGGCTGACCCAGCAGTACGATCTGCAACAGCTTCTCTTTGGCGGTTTCCAAGTTGGAGAGGAGGCGGATTTCTTCAAGGCACTCCACCGAGAGGTGCTGGGCCTCATCGATCAGGAGCGCCGCATTCCCTCCCGCTTTCACGGTATCCAGGAGGAACCAATTCAGCTGGTCGATCAGCTCTTTCTTGGAAGAACTCCGGCTCGGGATACCAAACGCGTGATTGATAGACTGCAGCAGCTCGATGGTGGTCAGACCGGGATTCAAGATCAGAGCGGTCTTGACGTTCGGATCAACGGTCTCCAGGAAATAGCAACAGAGGGTCGTCTTGCCGGTCCCCACCTCGCCGGTTATGACAATGAAACCTTTGCGGCGCAGGATCCCCTGCTCGATCAGAGAAAACGCATCCAGGTGTTGAAGACTCGAGAAGAAAAACTGCGGGTCAGGGGTCTGGTTGAACGGCGCTTCGGTCAACCCGAAGAATTCTTCGTACATGACTGAAAAAGGTCGCATATTTGCCCATTCCTGTCAATGAATCCGGCCATCCTGGCCCCGGCATTTCTTCGCGATCGGACTTCCTGTTAAGATGGCACTGATGCACCTCATCGGATGCCTTGCCTTCGCTCTGACCGCCTTTTTGCTCATCTGTCCGGACGATCTGGTGTTCGCAGTTGCGGACGAATTGCGCACGGCCAGGACGGCCTTCCAACGGAAAGACTACGACACAGCCGTCAGGCTTCTCAATGCTCTGATCGATGCAAACCCGACGCAGACAACGGCCTATGAGCTTCGCGCCGTGGCACAGGGGTACCGGGGCCATCCGGAAGAGGCCTTGGCCGACTACGACTACCTTGCCAAACAGGGGAAGGAGAGAGCCGACCTCCTCCGACCGGTGTGCGCAGGGCTGCTGACCAACCTGCTCGCGCATGACCAGGATCTCGTCCGTGGGGCGGCGGTGACCGCGTTGGCTGAATTGGGAACCTCCGATATGCAGACCGCACTGACAACGGCCCTCCGTGATCCCTCCGCCCGGGTCCGTATATTTGCCGTCCAGGCCGCCAGGCGCATGGGACGAGCCGCAACGCTTCCCGCCGTCCGCGCGGCGGCCGGGGATTCCGATGCCACCGTCCGCATGGCAGCGCTGTCGACTCTTGGACTCTCGAAGGATCCATCAGTCGTGGGGATAGTCCGGCAGGGGTTGACCGACAAAGACCCCATCGTGCAACTGGTGGCTCGCGAGGCGTTGATCCGTCTCAAACAGCCCCAATCGGTGCAACCGTTCCTGGCAGCCGCCAGGGACTTCAGCCCATCCGTGCGGGGCGCAGCCATGGGGATCCTCGGCCGGCTGAAGGACCCCTCGGCTCTCTCCGTGCTAATCCTCGGCCTGCACGATCCCGATGCCTCGGTTCGATCGTTCGCCGCAGGGGCGCTGGGCGACCTGGGGACCATATCCGCAGTGGCGGATTTGGTCGAGGCGCTCAGCGATCAGGATCCGTATGTCCGGAACTTCGCCGCGGTGAGCCTGGGCCGTCTCAACGCCAAACCGGCGATCGCGGCGCTGTGGGGCGCCGTGAAGGATTCCGACTCGCTCGTGCGCCTAGCCGCGGCCGAAGCGCTCGTCAAGCTGGGGGAGGGCGAGGCGGCCTTGGTCATCCGTGAGTTGACCAAGGACCCCGATTACGGCGTCCGGAGCGCGGCCCTCGGCGCCATGGCCCGGAGCGCGCCAAGCCGGGCCATGGCGCCCGCGTTGGACGCGTTCGATGATCCGGCCCCGCGAGTGCGCGTCGCAGCGGTGCAGGCGTTGGGTCGGATCGGAGGCAAAACAGCGTTCCCGTACCTCAGACGAGCGCTTTTGGACAAGGACCTGACCGTCCGTGCATTCGCGGCGGGCCATCTCGGCGCCGTCGCCGTCGGCCGGAAACAAAAAGGAGAGAACTAAATGCTCAAATTCCTAGGATTTCTCGTCGTTGTGGGACTGGCGTTCGTAATCGGCGTCTATGTCGGCAGCCAGGGACCGGACACCGTCCTCCACAAAGCCAAACAACTAGGGGCGGAAGTCATGGCGAAGACCGGCACCGTGGAACGGAACCTGGCTCTCCGCATGAGTCTCGTAACCGCGAAGGAACGGCTGGTCCAGGCGAAATCAGACTTGCTGGATAAGAACTATGGCAAGGCCGCCGCCGGGCTGGACGAAGCCGCGCAGGCTCTGACCTCGGCCAAGGCGTCAGCCGATGCGGAACTCAGGGAAAAATTCGAGAAAGCCGCGGCAAAGGTGTTGGCGATCAAGACCGATGCGCAAGCGATGAAGGCGGGGCTACAGACGAGAGTGGACGAGATGGTGAAGGAACTGGATCAGCTGCTGGGAAAGTAAGAACTAGGCGGTTCCGGCTCGCTCCTCGGTTTCCTCGTTCTCCTTCGCCTCCTTGGCTTTCTTCTTCCAGGCTCCAATGATGCGTTCCGCACGCATCTGGACGGCGAAGTCAGGATCCTTGATGAGAGCCTTAATGACGGGTTTGCCCCGCTCGTCACCGATCTTGTCGAGCGCTCCGATCGCCGCCATACGGACCTCCCACTCTTCATCCTGGGTGGCTTCGATCAAGAGATTCACCGCTTCCGGGGTTCCGATGTCTCCGAGCGCCTGAACGGCGTGCTTTCGGACGTTTTTGTCCTTGTCGTTGAGGACTGCCGTCAGCCGTTCGACGGCCGGGGGACCCACATCCACCAGCGCCTGGGTCGCGAAGTCCTTGAATTCCTCATTGCGAAGCTGAGCCATGAGCGGGTCCAACACCCGCTCATCCTTGATCTTCCCAAGAACCTGGATGGCGTATCGGCGGATCTGGTACTCACGCAGGGCCTTGATCAGCGGCTCGACGGCGGGAGACCCGACCTGGGCCAGCGCGTCCTGCGCCGCTTCGCGGACGTTCCACTCCTGGTCGCGCAGCGCGGCGATGAGCGGCATGATCGCCCGCTCGTCGCCCATCTCGCCCAGCGTGATCGCGGCTTCCCGGCGGCGGAACCAGTCTTTTTCCTTCAAGAGGTCGATCTGGATCTCGACCTCGTCCTTGACCTTCTCCTCCGGAACCTTTTCCTCAACGGCCGCAGCCGACGCTTCGACCGGAGCCTCCGTCCCCGCGACAGGCTGCTCAGGACCGGTCGGCACGTAGTCGGACTTGTCCGCTCCGTCTGGCATCGCCGACGTCGCTTGCGGAGGCTTTGTGGTCGCCTTCGCTTTCTCGAGATCCTCTGACTTTTTGTGCTCTTCCGCCATGGTGCTTCTCCGCTCAGCCCGCCGCCGCCGCAGGAGCCGCAGCAGGCGCCGCCGCCGGTTTGGCTTCCTTCTTCTTGCCCTGGGCATGCGTCAATCGCAATGCCAGAGCTCGCTTCTTCCGCTGTGCCCGCTTCAACCGCTTATGGAGGGCTCGCAGGGAAGCATCCCCCTCGGCATTTACGGTTTTGGCCTTGCGGGCAACGACTTTCTCATGCAAGCGCTTGATATCCGCCTCGAGAGAATCTTTCTGCTTTGCCATGTATGCTCCCAACCGTGGGGCGTTAATCGTTAAACGCTATTCGTGAAAATGGCCGAGCCCCGACCCGATCGTTTAACGATTACACGATTAACGTTGACTTGACTGTGAGTGTATCGGGTTGTCTAAGGGGGTGTCAATGGAGTATCAGGCAACGGCGTCCGCCATTTGTTCGATCAACTCGGCATGGTCAGGATGCTCATCAGAGGTCCCTTCGTCTTCAGCCAATCGCCTGGCCCGACGCGGGTCTCGGAGAACGTCCATCGGTCCACGATTCACCAGACCGGTCCGGCTCCCAAACGCACACAGCCTGACCTCACCTTCCTGAGAGTCCCTGTATTGTCCTAACAACGGAGCGCTCAACCCGACATCGAAATTATCCTTTTGCCCTGTCAGACGACCGGACGAAAGATTCGTGGCCCGGTCTTCCATCTGGATCATTTCGACCAGAACTGGGAGGGTTCCCGGCTCGACTGCGCCAAGATGCTGAGCCGCGGCATAAGAAAGGTCAATGATGCGGCCTTTGATGAACGGGCCGCGGTCGTTGATCATCACCTCCACCTGACGTCCGTTCTCCGCGTTGGTGACACGGACTACGGACCCCAGCGGTAGGAGCCGGTGCGCCGCGGTCATCTTGAATTGGTCGTAGATCACCCCACTCGCAGTGGGGCGGCCGTGAAAGTAACCGCCGTACCAGGACGCGATACCCTGCTCCACATGCCCGGCATCGTAGCCTCCCAGCCCTTTCGGAACCGTCATGCAGGCCGGCAGCGCCAGGATCGAAAGCATCAAAATACCCTTTATTATTTGATTAGCTATGCTCATTTTTACCTTTGCCTTCAGGTCCATCCTAAGCAGTTGGCATACACACCATGCTGCTCGCGTGTCGCCCAGCGCACCTCGCTGGGGTTCGCTCAATTGTCACGCCTGTTGATTGGGTGTCCGAGAATCGCCTGCGAATACAGGCTTGGATGATAGGTATGACGTAAGGCGCATTCTACCCGAATTCGCCTTCATAGTCAAGAGAGAATTGACAGGGCTTTCTCCCGTCACCTACACTGAGAAGCCATGACTTCACGAACTCCGAGCAAACTGTCCGCCGTGACCCGCAAAACCACCATTGGTTTCGTCAACCTCGGCTGCTCCAAGAATCAGGTCGACAGCGAGGTCATGCTGGGAACACTGGCGCATGACGGCTTCGAGCTGACTGCCGATCCCGCACGTGCCGAGGTAGTCATCATCAATACCTGCGGCTTCATCGAAGAAGCCAAGCAAGAATCCATCAACACCATTATCGAGTACGGCGCGCTCAAGAAGAACGGCGCGTGCCAGGTTCTGATCGCCGCCGGCTGCCTCTCGCAGCGCTACCAGGGCGAACTGCTGAAGGAGCTCCCGGAGCTGGACGGCGTCGTCGGAACGGGGGACATCGGCCGCATCACCGAAATCTGCCGGACTCTGCTGGGCCCGGCCCGCAACACCCAGCGGGTGTGGGCCAGCCCGCCGCCCTATCTGTATGATGAGTTGACGCCAAGGCTGCGGCTCGGCAAGAGGCACTCCGCCTATGTAAAGATTGCCGAAGGCTGCAACCGGAACTGCGCCTTTTGCGCCATTCCGATCATGCGGGGCAAGCAGCGCAGTCGACCGATCGAGTCCATCGTCACGGAAGCCCACAGCCTGGCCGCCGACGGCGTCAAAGAGATCAACCTCATCTCGCAAGACACCATCAACTACGGGATTGACCTCGGCCTTCGAAAAGGCCTCGTCGCCCTGTTGCGGGAACTGGTTACGATAAAAGATCTCCGCTGGATCCGACCTTTTTATCTCTACCCGCAACAGGTGACTGATGAACTGATCGACCTCTATGCCGGCGAAGAAAAAATCACCAAGTATATCGACATGCCTTTCCAGCACATCAATGACGCCGTACTGAAACGCATGCACCGCCTGGGCGGCAAGGCCCACATCACGAACCTGGTCGATCACCTGCGCGCCCGCATCCCCGGCCTGAGCTTCCGCACCGCCTTTATCGTGGGCTTCCCGGGCGAGACCAAATCTGCCTACAACGAACTCAAGCGCTACCTGGCCGACATGCACTTCGACCGTGTCGGCGTGTTCCTTTATTCCGACGAGGAGGGCACTCCCGCCGTCGAACTGGACCGGAAAATCGATCGCCAGCTCATGGAGGAGCGTCGAGCCGAGTTGCTCGCCATCCAGGAAGCGATCTCGCTGAAGAAAAGCCGCCAAAAGATCGGCAGCACCCTCGAAGTCCTGGTGGAGGGGGCGTCGGACGAAACAGACCTGCTTTTAGAGTCCCGCCACGAGGGACAGGCCCCGGAAATCGACGGCGTCGTCTACTTGAACGACGGTACCGCCGATTCGGGTGACTTCGTCAAAGCCCATATCACCGACGCGTCGGCCTACGATCTCGTCGGCCACATCGTCGGCTAGCTAAGCTGAAGAGATCCTGTCGCCTGCGGCTCCGGGGTCCTGCCGCCGGTTTCCCCCGCCGGCTTCACGAAAAGATGCAGGCGGCGGGGTCCCCCTACCAGCGTCACCCCTCCGCCTACGGCAACATCTGGCTCAGGCTTCTTGCGGGTGGCGCCGCATGGGACCCTGGCGGAGCGGAAGAGCCTACAGCCGAGTCCGCGGGGCTGCGACGGCGAAAGGCTCTGAGCACGTCAGAGTGATGCGGCGACAGGACCCGCTCTTCGAGTTCCTCTTATGCTTTGACCGTGATGAACAGCGCTGCTCCGCGGCGGTTGATGAGCAGGAGGGCCTGCTGGTCCTTCTTGAGGCCCGCCGCGATCTTCTCATAGTCCTTCACGGACTTGACCGGCTGCCGGTTGATCTGCTGGATCACGTCACCAGGAGCCAGCCCGGCCCGCTCGGCTTGGCTGTCCGGTTCCAAATCGATCACCACAACACCCTGAACCTTTCCGCTGAGCCCCAATTCCCGAACGATCTGCCGATCCAGGTTCTGAACCTCCATGCCCGCCAAGGCATTCTCCATAGAGGGGTCGGTACTGGCCACTTTCGCCGCCTCCGATTGCTCCCCGATGGTCACGGTCAATTCCTGTTCATGTCCGTCGCGTATGATCTTCAGCAGCGCCTTGGTACCCACCGCCGTGCGCGTCACGTCCCGCTGCAGAGCCCCCGGGTCTTCGATCGGCTTGCCTTGATAGGCCACGATCACGTCCCCCTGCTGGAGGCCCGCGCGCTCGGCCGGACTGTCCTCGGCGACGTTGCCTACCAACGCGCCCTTGGCCGATTTCACGCTGAACGACTTGGCGAGGTCCTGCGTGAGATCCTGGATCCCCACGCCGAGGTAGCCCCGCACCACTTTGCCGGTCTTGATGAGACTCTCAAAGACCGGCTGGGCCATGGTGGCCGGCACCGCAAAGCCGACTCCCTGATAGCCACCGGTCTGCGAGATGATGGCGGTATTGATCCCCACCAGTTCTCCGGCCGTGTTGACCAGAGCCCCACCGGAATTGCCCGGATTGATGGCGGCGTCGGTCTGGATGAAGTCTTCATACTGCGTGATCCCCATCCGGCCGCGGCCCAGCGCGCTCACAATCCCCAGCGTCACGGTGGAATTCAATCCGAATGGATTGCCGACGGCCAGGACGTACTCTCCTACCTGGAGCTTCGACGAATCTCCCCATCGGACGTGGGGGAGACCGGACGCGTCAATTTTAACAACGGCGAGATCGGTCTTTGGATCCGTTCCGACGACCTTGCCTTTGAAGTCCCGTTTGTCCGGAAGCGTGACTGTGAGTTCATTGGCACCCTCCACGACGTGGTTGTTGGTGATGATGTAGCCGTCCGGGGACACGATCACGCCGGACCCCATCCCGCCTCCGCGATGCTCACGCGGCGGCATGGGTCCCTGCGGACCGTTTGGTCCAAACGGCGACCCGAAAAACTCCTCCATAGGATTGCGCGGTCCTCGGTCGCGCACCCGCGTAGCCCGCGCTGTGATGTTGACGACGGCCGGCGTGACGGCTTTGGCGATTTCAGTAAAACCGGGCACCGCCCCTTGGACGACCGGCGCAGCCGGACTTGCAACGATCGGCGTGGTCGCCCCCGCCGTCTGCGTAAACGTGGCGTATTCTCCACCCACGAACGCAAGGGACGCGAGGAGGAGCAACCCCGCGACCAGCCCCAGGTTTCTATACAGCATTCTTCTCATAGCATCCTCCATACAAAGCTTGCTCAACCCGGCCTTTCGATCAGATAGGACGGGATATCCAATACCACAGTGATCCCCCATATGTTGCCAAGGAGAGTAGCAGTCGAAGATGAAAGGGGGATTAAGGACGGATTAGAAGTGGCTAATGCGAGACAAGACGACGGTAAACTTCGATCCCTCGCCCACCTTGCTCTGCACCTCGATGCGCCCGTGGTGGGCCTCGGCAATCCACTTGCAGATGGATAAGCCCAAACCGGTGCCTTTGGGAGCGAGTGCCCTGGCAGCGTCCGCGCGATAGAAGCGATCGAAAATATGGGCCTGGTCTTCGGAAGGGATGCCGATCCCCTGGTCCGCCACCGTGAGCCGGACCGTCGTGCCTTCGCAAACCAACGCGATCTCGACTTTTCCTGAGGGGCGCGAATACTTCACGGCGTTGTCCACCAGATTCAGCAGCAATTCACGGAGGCGCAGCTCATCGCCTTGCACAATAGCCGGTTCCACGGTCCCCGCCGTGACCTGTACCCCCTGCTCCCGCCCCAGCACGATTGCCTGTCGCTCGACATCTTCGACCAGGGCATCAAGCTTAACCGGAAGGCGCTCGATCGCAATTTCACCCAGGTCCGCCCGCGACAGAAACAGCAACTCGTCCACAATCTGCGTCATCCGATCAATTTCTTCGAGGCCGCTTTCCAGCACCAGCTTGTAGTCCTCCGCTGAACGCGACCGGCGCAGGGCCAGTTCGGTCTCTCCTTTCATGACGGTCAGCGGCGTGCGCAGCTCGTGGGACGCATCGGCGCTGAACTGGCGTACCTGCCGAAAGGACGCCTCCAGGCGGGCAATCATGTCGTTGAACGTCGTCGCCAGACGGCCGATTTCATCGGGTGCAGGTGGCACCGTCAGCCGCTGGGTCAAGTCCCCGGCCGCGATGCGTCGCGCGGCAAGAGTGATAGCTTCCACAGGACGAAGGGCCCTCCCTGCGAGAAACCACCCGCCGCTCAGCGCGACCGCGAGGGCGACCGGCAACGACACGAGCAGGATCAGCCCCAGCCAGTGCAGCATCTCCTCGACCGGACCCAAGGATGTGCCCACCTGGATGATGTTGACCAGAACCCCGTTTCGCTTGATGGGGACCGACAGCAGACGGATCGGAGTTTCTCCCCGATACCGTGCGGATTCAAATGTCGCCTGTCCGGCCAGCGCCGCCTCCAACGCCGTGCGGCTGAGGGGAATCTCCCGACGCACCGCATTGGGGGATTGAATCGTGATCGTCCCGGTAGGAGTGAAGATCTGAAACGACTTGTCCAGAACGGCCAGCTCTGGAAACTCCGTCGCAAGATCCTCAAACGGAATGAAGGGACCGACTGCGTGCTGTTCCACCGCGCGCACCGCCGCCGCAGCCGCCTCGTCCAGAGACCGATCGATCCGGTTCCGGAGCTCATTCGACAGCACCGCATAGAGCGCCCCGGCAAAAACCAGGAGGATCAGAGCGAGGGCCGTCCCGTACCACAGCGTGAGGCGGGCGCGCAGAGGCATCAGTCTCCGGCCTTCAATGTGTACCCGCTGCCGCGGACTGTGTGGAGCAGCTTGCAGTCCTGTCCGCGGTCGATCTTGTTGCGCAGGTAATTGACGTACACGTCAATGACGTTGGTGAAGGTATCAAAATCCTGGTTCCAGACGTGTTCGGCGATCATCGGCCTGGTCAGGATGCGGCCGGCATTGCGCATCAAATATTCGAGGAGGGCGTATTCCTTCGCCGTCAGGTCGATCCGGCGCCCTCCGCGCGCTACCTCTCGGGTCGCCGGATTCAGAATGAGGTCATCCACATGCAGCAATCCGACCGCCTCGCCGCTCCCCCGCCGCAGGAGGGCGCGCACGCGGGCCAGCAGTTCCTCGATCGCACAGGGCTTCGTCAGGTAGTCGTCAGCGCCGGCATCCAGCCCTTTCACTCTCTGATCGGTTTGAGACCGGGCGGTGAGGATCAGGACGGGTACGTTGACGTGATCCCTTCGCAAGGTCGTGAGGACCTCAAGTCCTGGCATCCCCGGCAGCATCAGGTCCAGAATTACGAGGTCGTAACACCCGGTCCGCCCCATGTCGAGACCTTTGGCGCCGTCGTCGCAGACATCAACGGCATAGCTTTCCTCTTCCAGCGCCCGCCGGATGAAAGAGGCGACCTTGGCCTCGTCTTCAATCACGAGAATCCGCATACCGCTAGGAGAAATTATACCAGGCCCGCAGGAGAAGGGAGGATTAATGATAGGCGTACAGCGGCGCGTCGTCCGCGATGATGCGGGTTTCCCGCTCAAGGCGGTCCCCAAGGTGCTTGGGCAAGGCGAACTGGGCCGCGCAGACCTCTCCCGTAAGATACTTCATTTCGCCCTGGATGCGTCGGCCCAGCATCGCGTCATAGTCAACGGCTGAAAAGGCTCGCGGGTCGATCTCTTTCGACGCCACCTGGAACCCCCAGGGCAGACCGAAGCACGGGACGTTGGCAATGTAGGGACGCACCACCGGAAAGGCGGTCAGCAAGGTCCGGTAGACCGCAGCGACGTTCAGGAGGTCGTGCGGCGCGACCGTGCCGGACTGGAGCGCGATCGTCCCCTGCGACGAGAGCCGCCGGCTGACCAACTGGTAGAACTCCCGCGTATAGAGCCGATAACAGGGGCCCTCTTCGATCGGATCGGAGAGATCGATGATGATGACGTCGAAGATCTCGCCGTGCGTCTCGATCCACCGCCGCGCGTCCTCGAAGACAAGCTCGCTCCGGGGATCGTCATACGCGCCGGCGTGAAATTCCGGCAGCATCTTGCGAGAGACCTCCACGACCTCGCAATCGATGTCTATCATCAGCGCACGCTCAACCGACCGGTGCCGGAGGACCTCCCGGAGCGTCGCTCCTTCCCCCCCGCCGATGACCAGGACTCGCTTCGGAGCGGGATGCGTCAGCATGGCCGGATGGACCAGCACTTCGTGGTAGATGAACTCGTCCGTCTGGGTGGACTGGACCTTGCCGTCTAGGACAAGTGCGCGGCCATAGTCGCCGAATTCGACGACCTCGATCTGTTGGAAGGGGGTTTTCTTCGAGAACAGGATGGTCTTTACTTCGTGGACATGTCCCTCGCTGGGCCCCAGCCGTTCATGAAACCACTTGGAGTTCTTTGGGCCGGCCATAAGCAAAGACCTCCTTCGCCGCCATGGTCACTTTCGCGGTCACCTTGGCCGGCTTGGAGTCGGGAATCAGCCCGCGCTTGAGTTCCACAAGCGAGGGCTGGCGGGACTGGAACTTCTGCACGAGATACTGTGCCGCGACTTCAGGGCTGAGGGTCTCGCCGCAGGTGAAGATATCGACAGCGGCGTATCCGTGCTCGGGCCAGGTGTGGATCGCAACGTGGGATTCGGCGATGACGACGACGCCGCTGATGCCGAAGGGACTGAATTGATGGAAGTGGGTGCCGACGATGGTCGCCTTGGCGAGCTTAGCTGCGGCGACCATGATGTCTTCCACTCTCTTTACATCATTGAGGAGTTTGGGATTGCACCCATTGAGCTCAAGCACCAAGTGCCTACCGAGTGCGTGCAATTGATTTGCCTCCTTTCACTGTATCGAGAGTGGCCAATTGATCGTCTATCGCACCTCCCCATTCGGGATATTGCGGGAAATTGTCGCTTCCCGAAAATTTCTGTGAATATAGCTGAACTCCACCAAATGTCAATAATTTTTTTCGCCACGGCGACAAAATTCTCCTCGGAGGTTGACGCCTGTCTTGCTTGACTGCCTTTCGGTCAGTCGCTATGATGCGACACCAACGGATGTGCACGTTCCCACTCGCATGATTCAGGTCGAACATCTCACCAAGCATTACGGCCCCAAGACCGCCATCGAGGATGTCAGCTTCTCGGTCGAAAAAGGAGAAGTCCTGGCCTTTCTTGGCCCGAACGGAGCCGGCAAGACCACCACCATGCGGATCCTCACCGCTTCCCTACCTGCCACGTCCGGCACCGCGCGGGTGGCCGGCTACGATTGCTTCGACCAGCCGCGGAACGTCAAGCGCGTCATCGGGTACCTCCCGGAAATCCCGCCTCTCTATGCCGAAATGACGGTCACCGAATATCTCACCTTCGTAGGACGCCTCAAAGGCATCCAGCCGGACCGCCTCCCGGCGGCCCTGGACCGGACGTTGGAGCGGTTGTCGCTTGGCGAAGTGCGGGGCCGGCTCATCGCCAACCTCTCGCGCGGATTCAAGCAGCGGGTGGGCCTTGCCCAAGCCCTCATCCATGATCCCCCGGTCCTCATCCTGGACGAACCGACCGTCGGGCTCGATCCCAAACAGATCATTGAGATCCGGCAATAGATCAAGGAACTGGCCGGCTCGCACACCATCATTTTGAGCACCCACATCCTGCCCGAGGCCACGGCAGTAGCCCAGCGCGTGGTCATCATCCACGAAGGGCGGATCGTGGCGGAAGATTCCCAGGATCAGCTTTCAGCCCGCCTGCGCCGCTCCAACAAGGTGAGCCTGACGCTCAAACAACCGCCGCCCGATGTGAGTGACCGTCTTCTGACTCTTCCTGGCGTCCTCTCGGTCCATCAGGAAGGAGCGGCCACCTTCCTGGTCGAGACAGAACTCGGCCATGACCTTCGGGAAGACCTCGCCCGCTTCGCCGTCCGGAATGAGTGGGGCCTGCTGGAGCTCAAGCTGGTCTCCATGACCTTGGAAGATGTCTTCTTGCATCTGACCCAGCAGGAGGACGGCATGGACACCGCGGGCGTCTCTGCCGGCGCGCCGGAGTCCCAGCCATGAGCCCGGTCGGGGCCATCCTTCGAAAGGAGCTTCGTGCCTACTTCGTGTCTCCGGTCGCCTATGTGGTCATCTCCGTTTTCCTCCTTCTCATGGGCCTGCTGTCGTTTCTGGCCGTCGCGAACGCCAGCAACCGCAGCCTGCAGATGCTGCGAGGCCAGGGCAATCTGCCGGAACTGAACCTTAACGAAATCGTCTTCAGGCCCGTCTTCTACAACATGGCGGTCATCCTGCTCTTGGTCGTCCCGATCCTGACCATGCGCCTGTTTGCCGAAGAAAAAAAGCTCAAGACGATGGAACTCCTCATGACCTCGCCGGTGACGGTCACGGACATCGTCACGGGAAAGTTTTTCGCGGCCTTCACGGTCTTTGCCGGCATGCTGGCCTTGAGCGCTGTCGGTCCCCTCGCCCTCGCCCCTTTCGCAGAATTTCGATGGGAGCCCATTCTGACGGCATATCTCGGCACCCTTCTCATGGGAGGGCTCTTCCTCAGCGCCGGCCTCTTGGCCTCAAGCTTCACCGAGAATCAGATCATCGCCGTCATCCTCAGCTTCGGCGCCTTGCTCGTGTTCTGGCTTTTCGGATGGGCCGGGCAGGTGTTCACCGACTCGGTTGTGGGCAAGATCCTGTCGTACCTGTCCCCCCTTGATCACTTTGAGCACTTGGTGAAGGGGCTGGTGGAGACGAGCGACCTGGTCTTCTTCCTCGCCGGGATCGTGTTCGGCCTGTTCCTGACGCATCGAGTCGTCGAATCCCAGCGGTGGCGGTGATGGCCGGCCGGCTGACGTTCTTATGGGGTGTTCTGGGAGGCATCCTGGCCGGAGCCGGAATGGTCGTTTACCTGATCGCTCCGGAACGCACCTGGGCGATCGCCGGTGCGGAGGGCCTGGCCGCTGCCTGTCTGACCACCTTTCTCGTCACGCACTTCGAGCTGTTCCGGGAGTTCTCGGCGCGCCGCGCCACGCGCTTGGGCTTCAACAGCCTGGTGATGGTCGCCCTGTTCGCGATGATCCTCGGCATCGTCGCCTTTCTCGCTGCCCGCCACAGCGTCCGTTGGGACTTCTCGGAGACCAAATACTTCACCCTCTCCCCGCAAACGGTTCGCGTGCTGCGGAACCTGCCGCGAGACGTCAAGGCGACCGTCTTCGCCGGCGATCAGAGCCCTGCGCGCGCCGCCTACCGTGATTTGTTCGACAGCTACAAGACCCACACGGCCAAACTGACGGTGGAATTCGTGGACCCGGACAAAAAACCCGGAGTTGCCCGGCAATACGGCATCACTAGGCCGGATACCGCCGTGCTGGAAAGCGGCAAACAGGAAACCCGGATCACCTCCGGGACCGAACAGGAGTTGACGAACGCGCTGATCCGCGTGACCAAGGACGAAAAGAAAACCCTGTACTTCCTCACCGGGCACTCGGAGCATCTTTTGGAAGAAACGGGCAAGGGCGGGTATTCATTTTTGAAAGAGGCGTTGGAGCGGCAAGGCTATACCGCCCGGTCTCTCTCGCTCTACGAGTCCAAGACGATCCCGTTGAACGCGTCGATGTTGGTGCTGGGCGGGCCTCAGCGGCCGGTGGCCCCCGAGGAGCAGACTCTGATCACCGACTATGTCAGAAAAGGCGGTCGTCTCCTCGTGCTGTTGGATCCCGGGTCCCGTGCCGGCCTTGAAGGGCTCTTGGAGAGTTGGGGCCTGCAGACGAACAATCTGACCGTGCTGGACACGCAGACCATCCTGGGCGGCGATCTGACGATGCCCGTCGTGAATACCTACGGCTCTCACGAGATCACCCAGGATTTGGGACAGGTCTTCACCATCTTTCCCCTGGCCCGTCCGATCAGCTTCCTCGATACCAAGGGAAAGGAATGGGCGTTTCATCCTTTGGCCAAGTCCAGCCCCCGCAGTTGGGGCCGGGCCGGCGAGATCGGCAGCGTCCACGATTTCGATCCCCAACACGATACCGCCGGGCCGCTCACGCTGGCCGGCCTCGTCGTCGCCCGCACAGACACGGCCGACAAGACTCGACAACCGGCCATCCTGCTTGTCGGCGACTCGGACTTCGCCAGCAACATGTTCCTGGACTTCTCCGGCAACACCGACTTCATCCTCCATGCGGTGGCGTGGCTCGCCGAGGAAAAAGACTTGATCTCGATTGCGCCGAAGGACGCGGCATTCGGCACGTTCCTGCTCACCGCAACTCAATCCAAGGCGCTGTTCGCGCTGCAAGTCCTCGGCCTGCCATTCTGCTTCCTCGCCGCGGCGTTCTCTGTGTGGCGCCGCCGACGACGCCTCTAGCTGTGATTCTCGATGTCGCGTGGCGTCCTGGCCCTCTTCATCATCGCCGTCGGCTTAGGGCTCTACCTGTGGCTGGTGGAAATGCCCACCGAGCAGAAGCGGGTCGAGACGGCGACCGCCGCGAAGAAACTCGTGGACTTCCAGGAAGGGGACGTGCAGGCGTTGACCATCATCTCGTCGCAGGGCGAGGTCGAAATCACCCGCGAAAAAGACGGCCGCTGGATCATCAACAAGCCGAAGGCCATGGAGGCTGAGACCACGGCTGTGGAGGAGCTCCTCCGCACCCTGCTGCTTGCCAATGTGTCCCGAGTCGTGGACGAATCCGGGACGGATCTCCAATCCTACGGCCTCACCAAGCCGTCCCTGACCGTCTCCTTCCGCCTAGCCTCGGGAATCCAGACAGTCCGGTTCGGAAATTCCGGCCCGCTCTCTTCGACACTCTATGCGATGCGGGAGGGTTCCCCCAAGGTCCTCCTCACCAGCCTCGCGAGTCAGGAACTCTTCACCAAGGGCGTTCAGGAATTCCGCCGCAAGCGCGTGTTCATGTTCGACCGGAGCCAGGTCACCAGGCTGAAAGTCACCACGTCCCGCGAAACCGTGGTCCTGTACAAGGAAGGACGCGGCGAGAAGGCGTCATGGACGATCAAAGCCCCCATCGAGACGGCCGCGGATCAGCCGGAGGTGCGCGGCTTACTGATCGGCCTCGAGGACCTTAAAGCGCAGGACTTCCTTGACGATCCGAAGGACCATGCCGCCATACGCGCCAGGCTCGGCCCACCATTGGCGACCTTTACGCTGCGCGAGAAAGAAACCGACCGGACGCTGTCTCTATTCATCGATCCACGCAACAAGAGGCTGGCCTACGCGGAGAGCATCCCCCAAGAGCCCCTGTACAGGATTGCGCCGGGCGTGGCCCAAGACCTCACAAAAAGCTTGTTCGCCCTGCGCAACAAGCAGCTCGTCGCGGCCGAGCCCGACCGCGTCAAAACGCTCGTGATCAAGACCGACGCCCAGGAATACTCCGTGACTCGCGCGGGAAGCGACTGGCTGGTGGACGGCGATCCCAAAGCCAAAGCGGACGCCGCCCGGCTGAACATGCTCGTGATCCGCATGGTGCGGCTCCAGGCGGAGCGGATCGTGACGGAGAAACAGACCGATTTGAAGCCGTACGGCCTGGCATCGCCCGCAACGGAGCTCATCGCCGCGGACGACCAGGGCAAACTGCTGGGCCGCGTCGCGTTCGGACGGGAAGAGCAAGGCCTGGCCTACGCGCTGGGATCGGCCATGACCGGCGTCTTTCAGGTCCGTCCGGACATCCTCAAGGACATTCCCAAGAAGGACGAATTGTTAGCCGGCAAGACTCAACCGCAGAAAAAAGAGGGAGGGTGATAAGCAGCGCTACGCCGCACCGTGCTGTTTAAACCAGGCATGCAACCGCTTCCATCCGTCCTCAGCCTGTTCCTTCCGATAGCTTGCTCGATAGTCGGCATGGAAGCCGTGCGGCGTATTCGAATAGACGACGACCTCTGACGGGTTCCCCGCCGCCTTCAACGCCGTCCGCATTTGCTCGACCGTGTCGAGCGGAATGCCCTGGTCGTCGGCGCCGTAGAGTCCCAGCACCGGCACTTTCAGCGACGCCGCGACGTCAAGCGGATGTTTCGGCTGGAGCTCGCTGGTCTTGCCGACCAATCGCCCGTACCAGGCTACCCCCCGCTTTCACTGGGGATTGTGGGCCGCGTACAGCCAGACGATCCGCCCGCCCCAGCAGAATCCCGTGATGCCGAGCTTCTCGATGTTTCCGCCCTCGGAGGCCTTGGCCCACGCGACGGTCGCATCAAGGTCCGCCATCACCTGCGAATCGGACACCTTCGAGACTATTTTGGCAATGATGTCGTTGATCTCGGGCAGCTTCGACACGTCCCCTTGCCGGGCATAGAGCTCCGGAGCGACGGCCAGATAGCCCAGCTTGGAGAACCGGCGGCAGACGTCCTTGATGTGCTCATGGACTCCGAAGATCTCCTGGACGACCACAACCACCGGCAACAAGCGTCCTTGTGACGGCATGGCCCGGTAAGCCGGGATCTGGCCATCGTCCGTCGGAATCATGACTTCGCCGACCATCAAGCCTTCTGCGTCCGTGACGATCGTCTCGGCGGACACCGGCCGCACAGCCAGAGCGAACCCCACCGCCAGGGTCGTCATCATGAACCCCCGCCGCGTCACCTCGGCCCTGTGAATCACGCCAAGCACCTGCTCAATGCTCGGTCTGCTCTCTTTCATCCTTTTCTCCGTATAGTCACTTCCAGCCGGCTCCCCAAGCCGTACGCTTTGCGAACCTTGAGATTCGAGTTCCCAAGAACCCAAACAGCCTAATCATGCAAATCTTAAGCGGGACACGACATCCTTTCCGAGTCATCTCTTCCGCACGGCGACGGGTGCGTTGGCCGGCTGGGCCCCGCCTCTCCCGGTTGAGGGAAAAGCGGGGCCTTGAAAAAGCGGCTGGTTATTGATTCGGTTGGGCGGGAGCGGCAAGTGCGGGCGCGAGGATGATCTCGACTCGGCGATTCTTCGCCCTGGACTCCGCGCTCGTATTGGGCGCCGCCGGGCGCGAGGACCCATACCCGACCGCCAAGAGCTGTTCCCCGTTGATCCCGTCATCGTGCAGCTCGCGCACCACTGCGTTCGCGCGAGCGGACGAGAGTTCCCAGTTGGAAGGGAACTGGGCGGTATGAATCGGCCTGTCATCCGTGTGCCCTTCGATGCGGATATCCTTGTCGGCTCCGGCCTTTGCCTTTAAGTCCGCCGAGAGTTGTTTCAGCTTCTTGACCCCTTCAGGCTTCAATTTGGCTGATCCACTATCAAAGTATTCCCGCTCGAGAAGCTGCGCAAAGGGGGCCGGCCTGGTCTTGAACGCCGCCAGTTGCCGAGTCAGATCCGCGTTTTCGCTCTTCAGCGCCGCCAGTTGCCGAGTCAGATCCGCGTTTTCGCTCTTCAGCGCCGCCAGTTGCCGAGTCAGATCCGCGTTTTCGCTCTTCAGCGCCGCCACCTGTCCGGAGAGATCCGGGTACTGAGCGGCCTTCGCGGCGGCTTCATCGGGAAGTTTCTTCATTCCCACGTAACAGCACACCCCCTCTTTCTGAGTCGCAAATTCCTTCGCCGCTTTGCTGTCCGGTGACGGCGTGGTGCA